>JACXTT010007791.1_pt1 | contig 15011 bp, 13 predicted proteins | sample 9270951 | NCBI WGS metagenome assembly JACXTT01 (sample SAMN15532306, study PRJNA645909) | rock metagenome | isolation source: weathered quartz diorite | place: Puerto Rico | collected 2017-06-21
ACTTGCAAACTTGGGTGGTTGAAAATGCCACGTTGTGAGCGCCGATTCATAACCATTTTCATTTGAAAACTGCCGAATATCACCCAATTTCGGAAGGTTCGTGCGGTAAACAGATACGTCTGCGCGAGCGGTTACCTTCCGCCGCACGGAATGCTGACTCTCACCCTCGCTTTGGCAGATTGAAACCCCTCTCGAGGCGGTGGCCGCCCAATGAGGCCTTCTGACACGAATACGTGTCTTGACAGACTGAGCCGCCAATATTAGATTACGGCATTAGTCATTTACACCGCCACGCATGAAAGGAGACAATCATGCAATTGCGGAAACTAGGTGTTCTCCCGGTGCTCGTCATTGCATTCTGTCTGCTCGCCCCGCCTGCTCGAGCGCAACAGGATTGTGGAGACCACTGTATCCAGAATCCAGCAGATGGTTTCCCTGGGTGGGATGCTCTGGAGCCCACCGGTTATAACCCGCCGACAACGCAATCGTGCACGGCATACGAATGGAACCATCAAGCGTGTCATGTTTGCACGGTGCCGACCGACCAAAACAACAATGCTACTGGCCCTCCCACTTGCGGCTGGACGAAAACGTCGGCGGGCTGCGCCTGTAAGAACTCCGGCACCACTCAGTGCGGCACGGACGGTGCGTGCACGTACTATCCATGATGAGTCGTCACGCAATGCGTATTGGCGCGCTAAGCGTTGTTCTCATCTCGCTAATCGCCGGCGTCGCGCAAGCGGCGCACATCACCACCAGCACGATTGCGGTGGCGAGCGGAACAAGAGTGGCAACATTGCGCGCAACGCGCGTCGACGGCACCGCCGAACCGCTGGGGCGCTCGATCACCTTGCCCGGAACCGCCGATGTGACTCTCGGCGCAGGGTTGTGGGAGATCCGCATCGTCGGAGACGGCTTGTGGGCGCCGTCGGCCGAGCTGCGAAACGAGGATTCGACCGCGGTGAGAGTCTGGCCGGCGGTAACGCTCACCGGCACCGCGAAAGCGGTGTCCGCTCTGCGTCTTGGATTCATCCCCCTCGATTCGGACGGCGCTGCCGGCGAAGTGGATTGCGCGGTCGACCACGAGGCCTGGAAATGTTCGGTTCCTATCGGGCGCTACGACCTTCGCTTTTCGTCGTCCGGATTCGCTCCGGAATTTCGTTTCGCCGTCACGGTAAGGGCCGATGCCAAGCAATTGCCGCTGAACTTCATTCCCGGCGCCTCTCTCTCCGGCAGGATCGAAGCGGCCCGCGGTGTGAAGACTTCGCTCGACGGCGTGGAGGTCAAGCTCACCTCGGCGGCCGGCGAGAGCGGCGCCTGGAAGCAAAGCGTGCGCAGCAGCGCCAGGGGATTCTTCCAGTTCAAAGGTGTTGCGCCCGGTGACTACTCGATTCGCGGAACGGCGAAAGATCTGACCACGCAGAGCCAGTCCGTCAGGATACTGGCCGGCGCCGCGGCCGAATTGAACGCTCCGCTGCGGCTCGATACGCCAAAACGGCTGACGGTCACGGTGATGCCTCGGCTCGATCCTTCCGGTCAACGCTGGCGAGTGCGACTGGTGTCGAATAATGCCAGGCTGCGGCACGGTGACATTCTCGCCGAGTCGCCGCTCTCCGACACTGGCGAATGGACGCATCCGCATCTGATCGCGGGCGAATACTCGATCGACGTTCTCACCGCGAACGGCGAACGGTGGAAGTCCCAAGAGGTGACGATCGAACATGACGATGTCACGGTCGCCGTGGCCGCGGTGGCGACAAAGATCACCGGCTCGATCCATTTGGGAGACCGGCCGCTCCAAGCCTCACTCTCCTTCCCCGACGAATGGGGTGTGAAGCTCCACTCGGAGTCGGATGGCGAATTCACCGGCGAGATCCCGCCTGATGAGCATCAAGAGAGAGTGATTCTGGTCGAAGCGGAAATGCCTCGAGTCAAGCGCACGATACGGGCGAAGACCGAAAAAGAGGAAGACGGCCGGCTGCGCTTGCAAATCAGGCTGCCGGCGACGACGCTCATCGGCCGCGTCTTGAATGCGGATCGTTCGCCTGATCCGCATGCGTTCATTACCGTGCGCGGCTTCGATCCTGTCGTATTCGAGCAGGTGTTTGTGGAACCCGATGGCAGCTTTCAAATCGCCGGCTTTGAGCCGGGAAGCTACCGGGTCATTGCGGACGCAACCGGGCGGAGGAGCCGATACGTATCGTTCGAGCTGCGAAAAGACGAGTCAACGGAGGTGGAGCTGACTCTCGAGCCCATCGAGCCTCTTCGCGGCCGGATCACAGTTGGGGAGATTCCTGTCATTGCTGCCTATGTCTATGTCTTTCCCCGCGACTCATGGGCTGGTGAAGTCCCCCAGGCCACCACCAACGAGAGTGGCTACTTCGAATTGGAGTTGCCGCCCGGCACCATGACCTTCGATGGTCTTGCCGTCCATCCGGCTTTCGATATCGTCTTCGGAAGGGCTACCTTAATGCGCGACAAACAAATGCACATTCGCACGCAGCAGATCGGCGGAACGGTCGTCGTGGAGCGGAAGCCGGACGACGCTCTCCTTCTGGTGCACAACGGCGGGGAGATAACGGCCGACTGGCTCGCCAATTTGGCCGGCGGCACGGTGGCACCGGGACGGATCACTGTACCGCGCCTTCAGCCCGGACAATACTCCGCCTGCACCATGAAGGACAGAAAGTGCGCCAGCGGCTACCTGCCGCCCCACGGCACGTTGACCCTGACGCTCGCCTCGAACACGGATTAGCCGTTCGGCCTGCGCGCCTGCAGGCGCACCTTCATCGCCACTTCATCTCCCGCTTTGATACGCTGGCCGCCGTGTTCCTGCGCGGCCGAGCGCATATGTTGCTGCTGTGCCTCTTCGCTGCCGCCTCGGCATCCGGCGACGTAACGCCGCTCCGCGTCGGCCGCATCACCATCGAGACGCAGCCCGTCTATGACTCCACGGAGGCCGCGCGCGGCGGCTTCTACCGCGCCGTCAACGCGCTGCACGTGCAGACGCGCGCATCGCTGATCCGCAGCTTCCTCCTCTTCCATGAAGGCGACCCATACGATCCGGCGAAGCTCGCGGAGACGGAGCGCAATCTGCGCCTCTTCAGCTTTCTGACCAGCGCGTCCGTCACCGCCTCCCCGCCGCATGACGGCGTGGTGGACGTCGCGGTGGTCACGCACGACGCCTGGACCACCGACGTCACCGGCGACTTCTCCAACGAGGGCGGAATTTCCACCTACACGGTCGACCTCAGCCAGAAGAACCTCTTCGGCAGCGGCAGCGAGCTGGACCTGCGCGTCGACCGTGGCGTCGAGCGCCGCGCCAACGGCATCGAGCTCCTCAGCCCCGCCGCGCTCGGACCGTACTGGAGCCTCGACGCGCTCTATTCGCGCAATTCCGACGGCGACGAGGAAAAGCTCGCTCTCCAGCGGCCGCTCTTCTCGTATGCCACGCCGTGGACTGCCGCATTGCTGTTCGATCATCTGCTGCGGAACGAGCGCGTGTTCGCCGAGGGAAGGGTCGCTGCACGTTTCCGGCAGGAGCACCGCCAATTCGCGCTCTCGCGCTCGCACGTCCTGCACAACACGCCGAGCGGTTCTTCCAGCATCGTCGCCGGCATCGATCTGCTCGACGACACCTTCTCGCCGCTGCCCGATCGTTCATCCGATCTGCTTCCCACTCCGCGCCGCTTCCGTTTTGCCGACATCGGATACGAGGCTACCGGCTTCCGCTTCGTGAAGCTCAACTACATCGATCGCGATCTGCTCGAAGAGGACTTCAACCTCGGCCGCCTCCTCAGCCTGCACGCCGCGATCTCCCCTCGCCTATCCACCGGTCGTCCGCTGACATGGCGCCTGCGCGCCACGGCGGGCGCGGGTCGCGCGTTCAGCGACCGCTCATTCGTGGTCGGGCAGCTCAGCGCCGCCTCGCGCGCGCCGCACAACCGCAACACCATCGTTTCATTCGATGCCCGGACGGTGACGCGATTCGACACGCGCTTTCCGCAGGCCTTCGTCGCGCGCGCGCGCCTCGACCTCGGCTGGGAGCTCGATCGCGACGTGCAGTTCTTCGCCGACGGGCAGAACGGCCTCCGCGCCTATCCCGACTTCGCCTTCGAGGGACGCCGCCGCATCATTCTCAACGCCGAGCATCGCATCTTCCTCGGCCGCGAGATTCTACAGATCTTCGGACCGAGCATCGCCGTCTTTGCCGATTCGGGGCAGGCGGTGGACGGATCGTTCCGCGGCATGAAAAGCGACGCCGGCGTGGGGCTGCGCATCGGCATCGCGCGCTACAACGCGGCCTTGATCCGCATCGACTACGCCTACGCCTTCAATCCGAGCCCGCTCAACCGGCGCGGCGGCGTAATCTCTTTCTCCACCATGCATGCGTTCTGATGCCACCCCCACTGCACAATCTGCTCGAGCCCGCAAGTCTGATCGCTTACTTCCAGCAATTCCCGCCGGAGGGCTTTGCGCCTGTGGCTCTTGACGGCAACGTTCCAGCGTTTTCGATGTCATTCGATCTGCTGACCACCACGGAGCCCGCCGTGCAGAGACGAGTGGATGCCTTGCCCTTTTCACGCCGTTGGCGGCGCTTTCTGCGCCCCAATACGTGTTTCGTCGGCAGCACGGTATCGGAGTACGCGCTGCTGCCAGGCGCGATTCAGCCCGAAGCCTTCATGCGCGATCTGTTGGCAACAGCGCGGCAATATCCGTTTGTCATCATCAAAGACCTTCCAACCGAAGCAGTTCTGGTTGGCGACGCGGCGTTCAATCACTCCCGCCGGCTGGTCAAGGCTTGCAGCGAGGCCGGGTTCGTGCTCGTCGAAGGGCAGGCATTGGCCTATGTGCCGCTCGATTTCGCGTCGACCGAGGACTTTCTGGCGGGGCTCTCCCACACCCGCCGAAAGAATCTGCGGCGTAAGCTCAGAAGCAGGTCGTCGCTCGACGTCGAGGAGGTCTCCACGGGCGACGCGCGATTCCGCGACGAGGCCTTCGTAGCGACGCTGTACGCGCTCTATCTCAATGTCTACCGCCAGAGCGAGATCCATTTCGACCTGCTGACCACAGCCTTCTTCCGCGCCGTTCTTCAGGATGCCAATAGCGATGGCGTCGTATTCCTTTACCGATCGCGCGGTGAGCTGATCGGCTACAATTTCTGCGTCCACAACGAGACGATGTTGATCGACAAATATGTCGGCTTTGTGTACCCGCACGCCCGCGACGCCAACCTGTATACGGTCAGTTGGTTTCACAATCTTCAATGGGCCCTTGCCCGCGGATTGCGCTATTACGTTGCTGGCTGGACTGATCCGGAGGTCAAGCGAAGCCTCGGCGCGCGTTTCACTTTCACACAGCACGCGGTTTATGTGCGCAATCCGATCGTGCGAACGCTCTTGAGGCCCTTTAGGCGCCTGTTCGAATCCGATGCCCGCCGCGCTCATTCTTGATTTCGACGCTTCTGTTTGGCCGCTGCCGGGCGCGCGCGCCATCCCTTTGGGCCATTGGCAGGAAGCGATCCGCTTCGGTTGCTCCATGCGCGCGTTGCGCGCGCTCGAGCGTGAGGTGGATGCCGACATTGTTGCTCGTCCCCCAGTCGTCTTCATGGGCAGCGGCGACTATCACCACGTCAGCTACCTGCTGATCGAGCGCCTGCGATCGCTCAATAGGCCGGTGCAGATCGTGGTGTTCGACAATCATCCCGACAACATGCGTTATCCCTTCGGCATCCATTGCGGCTCATGGGTGTGGCATGTGAGCCGGTTGCCCTTTGTCGCGCGCGTGCATGTCGCCGGCCTCACCTCCACAGACGTGGAGGGAGCGCATGTCTGGGAGAACCATCTGGGTCCGTTGTATTCGGGCAAAGTGCACTACTGGTGCGTACAACGGGGTCTGCGCGCCATGCGCTTCTTGGGCGTTCGGAACGCCCGCTCGTTCCCATCGACTGCGGCGATGGTCGACGGCCTGCGGACGGCAGTCATGTCATCGCCCGAGCCCGTTTATCTCTCCATCGACAAAGACGTGCTGGCACGCGACGCCGTGCAGACGAATTGGGATCAAGGCGTCATGCGCCTCGACGAGCTCGAAGCGGCTATCGGGATGCTGCGCGAACGCATTGTCGCCAGCGACGTCGTCGGCGACGTCTCGTCGTATCGCTACCGCAGCAGGTTCAAGCGGTTCTTGAGCAGGATGGACGGTCAGCCCGAGGTCTCCGATCACTCGTTGCGCGAGTGGCAGGAGCGGCATCAACAGGTCAATGCCGCGCTGCTGCCACTGTTGTCGGCCACCCCCGATTCATCCTGAGGCGCGAAGACGCCTCGGGATCTGGCGCCCTCCTGCGTCGCGCAAGTGGGCGCCAGATCCTTGCGCTACGCGCAAGGATAAACTCGCAGGCCCGAGCTGAGTCGACTCGCTGAGCACCGCACAGATCCACTGAAAATCCCGGTCGCCCAGCCATGGGCTATTGGAGACCGTGAGCATGCGCGCGGCGAAGTCTTTCGCATTGGGGACGCTTTGGCCTGGTAAGTGTGCTGCGAGATACGGGTAGTCCGGCAGCGCATGAATGAACAGCCGGCTCACGCCCACGCCGGCCGGCCACAACCGCGACAGCGCCGCATCACGCGATGCCTCGTCCGGCATCAGGACCATGAAATAGGGCCATGTGCCGCGGCACTCCTCGGGGTCGTCGATCACCGTGAGTCCGGAGATCGCTGCCAGCATGCTCTTGCGCGCCGCGGCCTGGAGCGACGTCATCTCGAGAAATGCGGGCAGCCGGCGCTCTGCGTTGACGCCGATGCGCCGGCGCCACGCGCCGACGCGATGCAGTGGAATGCCACCCGCGAAATCATCGCCGACCGCCTCGATGAGCCTCCCTCTCCGCAATGCGCGGCGAAGCGGGACGCCGTAGGCGAAGCGCAATGCGGCCGGCCGATAGAACGCCGCGTAGCCTGCCAGCTCAACGAGCCGGCGGACCTCCCACCACAGACGGTACGGCGCGATGTCCTCGCTCGTTTCGCGCAACTGCCGCCGCAGGTCCGGTTCGCGGGCCACGAGCACGCCCCCTTCGTAGAGCGTGAGCCCCTTCCCCACCGCCAGGCTGTAGAAACCGGCGTCGCCGAGGCTACCGACCGCCCGCCCGAGCGAAGTGGCAGCGAGCGATTGTGCTGCGTCTTCGATCACCCACGCGCCCTTGCGATGCGCCGTATCGATCACGCCGGCCAGATCGGCAACACGTCCGCCGAGGTGCGTGGGGATCACGGCGAGAGTGCCGGTGTCGATCAAGGGCTGAAGCGTTTGGGGGCAGAAGTCGAAGTGATTCTTCTTGAGATCGCAGAGCACGGGACGGAGTCCGCAATGCATCACGGCCAGCGCCACGAGGGGACAGGTATAAGCGGGGATAACGACGGAGCGCCGTGCGCTGGCGCGCTTCAGCGCCGTCAGCGCGACGATGAGCGCCGCGGTTCCCGAGCACTCGATCTGCACGGCCGGAACATTCAGCAGCGCAGCAAGCCTCGCGTCGAAAGACTCCCCGCCGGCTCGCGGAAGAAAGTCGCTCCAGCGCAAGGGAAGGCCCGCGGTGGGCGGAACTTCACGCATGATCCTGCTTCGATTCGCTCAGGCTCAGCAGGATGATTCCGATGATGATGCTCGCGCCGCCCACGAGCTGCAGCGGCGCCAAGCGCTCGCCGAAGAGCGGCACGGAGATCACCAGCACAGTCACCACTTCCAGATGCGAGGCGGCGAACGCCGGCCCGACCGGCGCGCGCTGGAGCAGCGTCATCCAATTGATGAATGAACAGAGATATCCGGCGATGGCGCAGTAGATCCAGGGGGTGAGCGCGGCGGCCGTGAACCATGCGGCGGTCATGACGAATTCGCCGGTGCGTTGCGCGGCCAGCTTGAAGGAGACCTGCGTCAACGTGTCGAATGTCACCAGCGCGGCGAATCCGATGGCATAGAACGAGCGCCGGCTCACGCGAATCCTCCGGCGAGCGCCACTCCGACGGCGATGAGCGTCATTCCCGCCACCCGCATCTTGTCGAGCCGTTCGTGGAAGAACACTCGCCCGGCGATCATCACCACCACGATATTGATGGACCCGATGAGCACGGCCTGCGACAGCGGAATGAGCGACATCAGCGCGAGCCAAAGCACGAACTCCGCGGCGAAGCAGCCCATGCCGGCCCACAACCGGGGCGTCGACCGCATCTTTTTCCAGCGCCCTAGCGCGGCGTCGTCCTCGGTCACCGCGACGGATTTGAAGGCCAGATGTCCCGTCGTGTCGAGAACGATGTTCGCGATCCAAAGGATGACGGCGAGACGGGTCATTCCCGGCGTGCAATCAAGACTGCGTTGGTTCCTCCGAAGGCGAACGAGTTGGACATGACGCAGCGAATCTTCTGATCCCGCCCTTTGCCGGGCACGTAATCGAGGTCGCATTCTGGATCGGGGACCTCGAGATTCGCCGTGGGGGGAGCCGCCTGATGATGGATAGCCAGCAACGAGATGACAAACTCGACAGCACCCGCCGCCCCCAAGAGATGTCCATGCATCGACTTGGTCGAGCTGACCGGAACCTGGTAGGCGCGCTGGCCAAAGACTTTCTTGATGGCCAGCGTCTCCGTCACGTCGTTCAATGCGGTGCCCGTGCCGTGCGCGTTCACATAATCGACGTCCGCCGCCGTCAGGCCGGCATCGTCGAGGGCGAGGGCCATGGCATGCGACTGCCCCTCTACGGACGGTTTGGTGATGTGCGCGTGGTCGTTGGATGATCCGTAGCCGATAAACTCCGCGTAGATGCTCGCGCCGCGGCGCAAGGCCGCCTCGCGCTCTTCGAGCACCACCGCCGCGGCCCCCTCTCCCAACACCAAGCCGGTGCGGTTTTTTGCGAAGGGGCGGCAGGAAGCGGACGGATCGGCGCGGTCCGGAATGGCCAGGATTTTCATGGCTTCCCACGCCTTGAAAAAGCCGAATGTCAGCTCCGCCTCGGCGCCGCCGGCGATCATCACGTCGGCGTATCCGTGGCGGATTTGGCGGAAGGCCTCTCCGATGGCCACGGACGACGAGGAGCAAGCGCAGGAATAGGTGAGGTCGGGTCCGCTGAAACCGTGCGCGGTGGCGATATGGCCGGCCGAGGCGTTATTCATCACCTTCAGCACGGTCAGCGGCTTCACGCGATCGGGATCGCGCAGAAGCAACTGGGCGAAGGTTTCCTCCAGAGTATTTGACGAGCCCATTCCGGTACCGAACGAAACGCCTGCGCGCCGCCGGATGTCGTCCGTGAATTGGATCCCCGAGTCCTTCACGGCCATGTCGGCGGCGGCAATCGAGAACTGGCTGACGCGGTCGACGTGCTCGATCCTCTGCTGCGGATGAATATATCGCGCGGGATCGAACCTCACGTCGGCGGCGACGTTGGAGTGCTTTCGCGGCCCGTCGAGACAGATTTCGCGGACGCCCGATTCGCCATTCATCAAGCGGGAAAACACCTCGGCCGGCTCGTTGCCCAGCGGCGAGATGATTCCCACTCCGCTGACCACGACTCGTCTCATGGTTACTGGCCGCCGCCCGCCAGGTTTGCAGGCCGCTCCTCCGCCAGCAGCTTGTCGACGCTGTCGACGATGTCGCGCACCGTCGCCGCGCGCAACGACGGACCACCCTCCTGCGGAATGCGGATGTTGAATTCGTCTTCCACCTCGAACAACAGCTCGATCAGATCGAGCGAATCGAGCCCCAGACTCTCGAGGGTGGACTCCGGCGTGATCCGCTCATCCTCCAGCGAGTACTTCTTCTGCAGAATCGCTTTCAGCCGGTCGAACGTGGCGGTGGTCATGGGGTTCTCACTAAGCGGTGCACACGGCCTCATCAGGTTCGGCGAGCGGCATCAACTGGCGTGAGAAGAACTCCGCCACGCGGTCGGCCACGTCGTCTTTCCGTTTGTCGAGCGTGAGGACGTGATAGGTGTCGTCGACGAAATAGGTCTCCACCTGGCTGGAAGAGACGCGCGACTGAAGGAACTTCGCGTTCTCCAGGCTGGCCATGTCGTCTTCGGTGGAATGAACGATGAGCAGCGGCGCCTCCACTCGGACCAGATCGCGCTTCACGCTGCGGATGAGTCGAAACGTCTCGCGAATCGTTCCTCCCGGGAACTCCGAGTAGCCGTACTTCTCCGGCATGTTTCCGCTGTCGCTCTCGTAGACGGTGGCGATGATGTTTCGCAACCGCTCATCCTTGATGCCGTAGGGCGCGGGCTCATGATAGGAGAGAAAGTGACGGAGCGGCGTGTAGATCAGCAGCGGAAGGAGGAACCGCTCCTTCATGCGAGGCACGTTCCATCCGTCGTAAAAGAAGGTCGCCGACAGCGTGGCCACGCCGTCGATGCTGCGGGGATAATCCGCGGCCAGCTTCAGTGCCAGCAGCGCGCCCATCGAGAGGCCGGCCACGAAGAGTGTGTCGCATTCATCGCGCAGGCGATCGAGCCATCCCTCCAGCGATGCGTACCAGTCCCTCCACCCGGTCTGTTTCAGCTCCTTCAGCGTCGAACAGTGCCCGGCGAGCTGCGGGCAAGCGACGGTGAAGCCGCGGGAGGCAAGCTTCCTGACGACGGGCTTCATTTCGGTGGGGGCACCGGTGATTCCGTGCACGAGCAGCACGCCGGCGCTTCCGCGCTTTTCGAAGATGTCGTAACGGCTTGGAACCATGTGCATCACTCTATCCCTCAGCACGCGCCCGCGCGATGGAACAGGCTCTCCAGCAATTCGATGCCGAGGTCGATCTCATCCTCGGTGATCTCGAGCGAAGGTGCAAGAGTAAACACGTTTTTGTAGTAGCCGCCGACGTCCAGCACGAGGCCGTAGCTCCTTCCTCGGGCGACGACATCGCCCTTGAGACCTTCTTCGAAAACCGCATTCGTCAGCTCTCGATTCGGCGTCCGCCCGTCGGCCTGGCACATCTCGATCCGCAGAGCGAGCCCCACGCCGTCGACGTCTCCGATCATCTGCCAGCGCCTCTGCAGCTCCTTCAGCCGGCCAAGGAAGTAGGCGCCCTTCGACGCCACCTTGGACTCGTAGTCGGACTCGGACACCATGCGCATGACTTCCAGCGCGGTGGCCGTGCCGAGCGTGTTGGACGAGAAGGTGGAATGGGTCGATCCCGGTGGAAAGGCCTGCGGCGAGATCAATTCTTCGCGCGCCCAGACTCCCGACAGAGGATTCAGACCGTTGGTGAGAGCTTTGCCGAAGACCACGATGTCGGGCTGCAGGCCGAAGTGCTCGAACGACCAGAACTTGCCGGTGCGGTGGATGCCCATCTGGATCTCGTCCACCACGATCAGGATCCCATGCTCATGAAGGATGCGCGTCAACTCCTCGAAGTAGCCGTCGGGAGGAATAACATAGCCGCCTGTGCCCTGGATCGGCTCGATGTAGAAGGCGGCGAACTCCGACTGCGAGGCCTTGCTGTCCCACACCGAGTGATATTCCGTGTCGAACAGCTTCTCGAATTGCTTGACGCAGTAGAGTCCGCAGTCCTCGCGCTTCAGATCGTACGGGCAGCGGAAACAGTACGGGAAGGGGATGAACTGCGCGCGGTCCGAGAAGTGACCGAAGCGCCGGCGGTAGCGGTAACTGGAGGTGATGGCCGACGCGCCGAGGGTGCGGCCGTGATAGCCGCCCATGAAGGCGAAGTTGAGATTCTTTCCTGTGGCGTTCCGCACCAGCTTGAGGGAGTCCTCGATCGCTTGTGAGCCGCCGACGTTGAAGTGCACTCTCCCTTTCACCCCGAGCCGCTGCTCCATCACCTTGCACAGCGCCTCGGCCAGCTCTACCTTTTCGGCGTGGAGGTACTGGCAGGCCAGTTGCGGCAAGGTATCGATCTGACTTTTCAGCGCCTCGTTCAATCTCCGGTTCTTGTAGCCGAAATTCACGGCGGAGTACCACATCTGCAGATCGAGGTACGGCGTGTCCGCCTCGTCGAAGAGGTAGCTGCCGTCGCATCGCTTGAATATCTTGGGAGGATTCGCGTAGTGAACGGTGTCGCCATAGGAGCAATACTGCCGATCCTTGTCGAGAAGTACTTCCGTCGTCGGCGAAAGCGTCAGAGAATCTATGACACTGGCAGGGGGCATTTCATCTCCTGAAGCAATCCTTCGTACTGATGCACCTCCCACCCCCTGACGATGGGCAGCACATCGCTGAATGACTCGAACGGCGTGTGGATGATGTTTTCTGCTTCACAGAACTCGCGGAGCGAGCCCTTGGCGAAAACATAGTCCGCCTCGCGGGCGATGCAGCGATCGGAGTGCCCGTCGCCGATCAGGACGACGGGGAGGCCTCGGCCGGCGTCGACCGAGCGGGCCACCGCGCATTTGCAGACCCCGCTTTTCACCGCACATGTCGCGTCGGCATACGGAAAGCGGAGACCCAGACCGCGGCTCCGAAACTCCATGGCGTTCGCGTAGACCGGTATCCGAAGGTCGTGCTTCTTCAGGGCGTGCCGGATCGGATAGTCAAGGCCGTCGCTGACGATGGCGAGATCGGCGAAATCGCGCACCGCGTGGACGAACGCCGGGAAGGTCGGATCGATGGTTACCGCCTGGAGAAAGTCCTCGAGAACGGCGCGGTCGGCAGTCACCAGGGCCAGTTGCGCCGCCATGCATTGCTGGGAGTTGATCCGGCCCGTAACCCATTGCTCTTCAATCTCGTGCCATTCAGGATCGGCAAATCGTTCGAGCAGCGCGTCGACCGTGTCCGTCGGAGCGACCGTTCCGTCGAAGTCGATGATGAATAACATGAGAATGAAGGTCTTTCGAGGGTTCGTGGAGGCGATATGGTCCCGCAAACTTGATAACGGCAAGATAAACGACGCCGGAACTGGTGCTCCCCTCCCGACCGAACCGGCTTCAGCACCGGGCTGCTCTCTCCCCTCCCTGGCCCGACCAAGGCCCTCGGCGCCTTGGCCGCGGCGCGGTTGGCGTAAGGTACCACATCGTCGGGCATGGCCGCCTCCGCCTCGGCACCGTGCCCGTCCCGCTCTTCGCTGCGAGGTGATGCACCGCCGCCGAGTCGCCGGCGGAGTTGGCTCCCACGAATGACAGGCGGGCAGGGTCAGCAGAGTGCGAACCTCTCGCCTTGAGCGAGGCGAATCCTTTAGGAGTCAGATTCCTTTATTGTGGCGTTGCGCCCCGCCGCCACTCATGATGTAATCTGTCATCACTACCCGCCCAAACCTGGAACTGATAGGAGAAAATCATGTCCTTTCAGAGACTCGCTCTTATCGCCGCCTTCCTCATCGCGTTCTGTTGGCTGGCTCCGGCTGCTCACGCTCAGATCTGCGAAATGTGCGCTCCGGAGAGCCCGGATGACGGGTTCGGAGGGTGGACCGATCCTACAATGGATGGTACCGCGCCGAATCCGCCGACCACGACGGCCTGCCATGCATTCGCGCGGAACAATCAACAGTGTCGTGAGTGCGTCGAATCGTATGACAATAACGGAATCGACAGAGGCTACGCCGTTTGCGCGTATGTACCGCGCCGGTCGGCCTGCTATTGCGAGAACGCCGGTACCAACCGCTGCACGGGTAAAGGAGATTGCTCGTACTATCAATGAGCACTCCTCGCGTCTCGGCATTCGCCCTCATTGTCGTGCTGTTCCCCCTCGGCGTATGGAGTGCGGAGATTACGACGTCGATCGTGCAGCCGTCGAGCAAGTCTCGAACGGCGACTCTGCAAGCGAAGCGCATTGACGGCGCGGCACAACCGCTGGAACGGCCGATCTCCGTGCCCGGAACGACCGATATGGCTCTACCCGCGGGGCTGTGGGAAATTCGCATTGTCGGTTCCGGGCTGTGGGCAACGCCTGTCTATTTGCGGAACGGCGACTCCGCCAGCATAAAGATTTGGCCGGCCGTTGCGCTGACAGGTACGAGCAATGGGGTGACGGCGCTGCGCGCTCGATTCAGGCCACTCGAACCGGATGGCGCGGAGGGTGAAGTCGATTGCGATGTCGATGGTCAGTCATGGACATGCGCCCTTCCCGCGGGGCATTACCAACTCCGATTTTCCTCACCGGGATTTGCGCCGGAGCTCCGCTTCAGCGTCAGCGTGCCGGCCGACGGCGCGCCATCCCCTCTTCGTCTGCGCTTTGTTCGCGGAGCTTCCCTCTCCGGCAGCGTCGAGGCCGTCCGCGGCTCGAAGATTTCCATAGAGGGGATGGACATCTCGCTCATTCCCGCCGGCGGAGAGAATGTCTCCGGCAAACAGGTGGTGCGCACCGACGCGAAGGGGTTCTTTCAATTCAAGGGGCTTTCGCCGGGTGACTACTCGGTTCGGGCGGCGAGCAAGGGTTTGGCGGCGCAGAGCCGCGACGTCACCATCCTGGCCGGCGTCGCGGCCGAGCTCAAGGCGCCGCTCCTTCTCGACACTCCGAAGCGCCTGACCGTCACCGTCATGCCGCCGCTCGATCCCGCCGGCATCCCCTGGACGGTGCAACTGATCTCGACCGACATCCGATTGCGCAGGGCCAACGTCATCGCTGAATCGCGCATCTCGGCAGATGGCGAATGGAGTCATCCCGCCTTGATCGCGGGTGATTACGAAGTCCAGATCCATCGCGCGAGCGGCGACCTATGGAAATCCGAGAGCATCAAGATCGATCGTGACGACTTGACCATCGGGATAGCCGCCCTTGCCGTGAGGCTCACCGGCGTGATCACTCTCGGCGATCGGCCGCTGCAGGCATCCCTCTCGTTCGGTGGAGAAGGAGGTGCGAAGCTGCAGTCGGACGCGGACGGCCGCTTTACCGGCAACATACCGCCTGACGAGGGCGAAGAACGCTTGATCTTGATCGAAGCGGACACGCCGAGAGTCAAGCGAAGCCTACGGACGAAGCTCGAGAGAAACGAGTCGGGAGAGTTGCACGTGGCCATCAAGCTGCCGGCCACTACGGCCACCGGCCGTGTCCTGCCCGAAGACAAATCCCCGGAACCCCACGGCACCCTCCCCCTTACCC
>JACXTT010007792.1_pt1 | contig 15010 bp, 13 predicted proteins | sample 9270951 | NCBI WGS metagenome assembly JACXTT01 (sample SAMN15532306, study PRJNA645909) | rock metagenome | isolation source: weathered quartz diorite | place: Puerto Rico | collected 2017-06-21
CTGGCTCCGGGTTCCCCGCGCGCTGCCGGCCGGCGGCGCGGGCTTCACGTACTCGACGTGGAGGAGGGGCGCGGCGGCGGCGTTCCCGTCCCACGCCCAGGCGGTGCGGTGCCCGGTGCCGTTGACGATGACGATGAGCGCGTTCCCGCTCGCCCAGCCCGGCCGGCTCGCGACCTCCTGGATCACCGCGCTCAGGTCCGGCGTCCGCTGGTTGGCCCCCGCCTCGCCGGCGTTCCACGGCACCGGGCTCCAGGTCATCGACGCGCTCGTGCGGGGGCGGTTCGTGACGTCGTGGGCGGTCGAGCCGAAGGTGGGCGGGTTGTCGGCGGCCTGGCCGCGGAAGGTGACGGTCGTGGCCTCGCTCTGCGACTCCTTGGCGGCGAACTGGATATAGGCGGCGGTGATCGTCGCCCCGGGCGGGATGGCGAGGGCGGTCCAGCGTATGCCGACGGTCTGGTCGGAGGCGTCGTGGATGAGCTCGAGGTCGCTGCTGGTGAGGTACATCGTGCCGCCGGCGAACTCCTCGGCGTCGTCGCTCGAGACGATCGTCCGCTTCTCGACGATCGACGGGGCGGCCACGCCGACGCTCGCCGTCACCGGGGCGGAGGTCAGGCCCCCCGTGTCGGTCGCCGTGAGCGACACCGTGTAGGTGCCGGCGGCGGCGTAGGTGTGCTGGGCGGTCGCCGTCGGGGCGGTCGTCGTCACGACCGGCGAGCCGTCGCCGAAGTCGAAATGGTAGCGGGCGATCGGCGTCAGGTCGCCGTCCGTCGAGCCCGACGCGTCCGCGGTCAGCGTGAGGGCCGGGGAGGCGGGCAGGGTGAGAGCCAGCGCCGGCGTCGGCGGCAGCTCGGGGGGCGGCGGGCCGTTGAGCGTGCGCGCGAAGAAGCCCGTGCCGGGTGAGCCGACGATGACCTGGTTCGGGTTCCCGGGGTCGATCGCGATCTGGGCCGCGAACGGCCAGGCGAGGCCGTCGCCGAGCGAGCCCCACGTGAGGCCGCCGTCGGTCGAGCGCAGGACCCCCTCCGACCCGGCCGCGGGGGCGCCGGACTTGAGCGCCCGCGAGGACGTCGCGAAGAGCACGCTCGAATTCGTGGGATCGACCGCGACGCCGCGGGTGAAGGTGCCGTTCCGGAGCTTGGTCCAGACGCTGCCCTGGCTCGTGCCGCGGTAGACGCCCTTTCCGGCTCCGTAGGCGGCGATGTAGACCGTGCCCGACTGCTGGGGGTCGGGGGCGATCGTGTGGACCCCCGTCCATTGCTCGTAGCGCGCCGCCGTGGGCAGGCTGCCCGTGAAGTCGGGCGGGCCGACGCTCACCCACGACCCCGGCGCCCCGGCGCTCGTCGAGCGCCAGAGGCCAGCCTCGCCGCCGGCGTACACGAGCGTCCCGTCGAGCCGGTCCACGGCGGTCGCGCGGCAGCCGCCGCAGGCGAAGCTCAACGACCAGGTGGCGCCGTCGTCGAGGCTGCGATAGACGTCGCCGTTGGCGGTGACGTACATGGTCCGCGTGCTGGAGCTCGTGACGTCGAGCGAGAGCCCTTTGAGGAAGCCCGTCGGCAGACCGCTCACGCCGACCCAGCTCTGGGCGCTGCCGCCCTGGGCGCTGCGCACGAGGGACGAGGTGTCCGCCGTCACCCCCATCGCGGCCCAGACGCGATCCGGCCGGCTGGGATCCGCCACGATCGTCGTCGTGTTGCCGCCGCACCATTTCCAGTTGCCGGTGAAGTAGCCGCTGTTGCACTCCTGCCAGCTCGCCCCGCCGTCGAGGCTCCGCCACAGGCCGATGTCGTGGTAGCCGGTGAAGATCCGCTGCGGATCGGCGGCGCTGATCGCCAGCGCGGCCACGGTCACGTTCTCGATGCCGCGGGAGTGCCAGGCTCCCGGAGCGATCGGGTTCGTGAACAGGTTCTGGAACGTCGCCCCGCCGTCGAACGAGGCGTAGGCGAATTGCTTCGTCACCCAGAAGATGACGTTGGGGTCGGAGAGGTCCCGGCCGAGCGTCTGGGCGACGCCGTAGCTGGCGTCCTCGTACGCGAAGCAGGTGAGGATCTGCCAGCCCGGATCCCAGGCCGCCGGCGTGCTCTTCTTGATCCAGGTGGTCCCCGCGTCCGCCGACTCCCAGACGCCGGCCTCCGGAGCGGCCGGATCCGACGAGCCACGGTCGACGTCGATGACGCGCACAACCTGGGGCGGATGGCTCGTGACGGCGACGGCGCCCGTGTGCGAGGCCTTGAGGAGCCAGGTGCTGCCGCCGTCGACGCTCTTGTAGGTCGCGCCCGGCCAGCTGGTGCCCGGCGTTCCCGTATACGCGGTCGCGTAGAGCGTTCCGCGGGTGATCGGGTCCATCGCCACGTCCCAGACGTTGCCGAGGCTGGCACCGATCCGCGTCCACGTGGCGCCCCCGTCACGGCTGCGGAAGAGCTGGGCCGGCCCCGCCGGCACGAAGAGATCGGCGCCGGAGAGAAGATAGAGGACCTGCGGGTCGCCGGGGTCGACGAGGAGCTTGAGGACGCGCAGCCCGCCGGGCAGGTTCAGGCTGACGGGCCGCCACGTCGTGCCGCGATCGTCGCTGCGATACACGGTGCCGTTGGCGGTGGAGAAGCTCGCGTGCCAGCCGGCGTAGACGACCGCCGGGTTGCCGGGGGCGGGGGCGACGGCGCTCACGTAGCCCGGCGTCAACATCTCCTGGAAGCTGTCGCCGCCGTCAACGCTGCGGTAGATGCCGGATTCCGATCCCAGATAGATGACGCCGGGGTCGACGGGATCGAAGGCCACGGCGCGCACGTGGGTCTCTTTGAGCCCGCGCGTGGCGCCGATGATGTCCCAGGTCTGGCCGCGGTCGAGGCTGCGGTAGGCGCCGCTCAGGTCGCTGCCGCAGACGATCGTGCCGGTGGGGCCGGCGCCGATGCCCGTGAACGCGCCGCCGGCGCCGGGATTGTCGTTGACCCAGGTCTGCCCGGGCGCGGACGCCGGGAGGAGGAGGGCGAGCATCGTCGCCTGGACGGCGCGGCGGACGGTCACGACCGGCGCTCCTCTCGCTAGGGTCCTCGTCCGCGTGGGCCGCCTCTCGGGGCGGCGGATCGGTGGGTGCGCCTGTCCGCCGGCGCGCCGTGGCTCGTCCTACTTCTCGATCCGCGCTCCCGGGCCGGTGGACTCCGCGTCGTGCTCCTTGCCGCGCACGAGCACCGCGGCGGTCGAGAGCATGATCTCGAGGTCCAGGAGGAGACTGCTGTTCCGCATGTAGTACAGGTCGTACTGAACCTTGCGCTCGACCGACGCCATCGAGTCGTCGTAGCCGTTGCGAATCTGGGCCAGCCCCGTAATCCCGGGCATCACCCGGGTGCGGAGGGCATAGTCCGGCACCGCCTCCACGAGCTTGCTGACCAGCTGCGGCCGCTCGGGGCGCGGGCCGACGATGGTCATGTCGCCGCGCAGCACGTTGATGAACTGCGGCAGCTCGTCGAGGTGGGTCTTGCGCAGGATCCGGCCGACGCGCGTCGCGCGCGGGTCCTTCCGGAGCGCCCAGACCGGGCCGGTCTTGCTCTCCGCATTCACGATCATGCTGCGGAACTTGTACACCTTGATAGGCCGCCCGTAGCCGGGCGTCTTGCGGCGATTCGTACCCGCAAAGGGCTCATCGCGCTTGCGGCGGTTCAATCCCACCCGCTCCTGCGCGTAGTAGATGGGTCCCCGGCTGTCGAGTCGAATGGCCAGCGCGACGAGAATGTTGATCGGCAGGGAGATGATCAACGCCGCCATCGAGAACGCGACGTCGAGAGCGCGCTTCGCGGGCTTCAGTCCGGGGGAGATTTCGGGTACCGAGTCCTCTTGTGGCCAACCTGAAGATGATGCGGGGGACGTCGACATGGCTCCTTGACCCCTGGGGAGGGCATAGACCCCTGCGACCTGTTCCGCGCGTCCGCGCGGAAGTCGCGATGGGAACTCTCGATTGTCTTAGGTGGGATTGAGCGCCGTGCTTCACCCGATGTTGACTGTCGGGTGGCGCGTCCAAGTGCAGGCCACGTGGAGGCGGGGTGACTCCACTTCGGCCCTTCGCGGCCTAATCCCCGTGTCATACTGCTTGCGGGAATTAATGTAACACGTCATTAACGTCGCCGCAACACGTTTTGCGGCGGCAATCGGGTGGAGGCCGAATAGGTTAGGACCCAGACGACATAGCCAAACCGCGCATTATGCACGATGGCGCCGGACGGGTACGTACAATTCCGTATTTCCGCCGCCGGCCACCCCCAGGGCGGTTTTCATAGTCCAAGCGGCTGCCGGTGGCGGACCGCCGGGGCCGTGTCAAGGGAGCAGGAGGCTCTATCAAGCTGGGCGAGCTGGGGCAGGGTCAAGGTGATCTACCGATAGCGGGCTCGAGATTCTGGCTGACGCGCTTCGTCATCCTGCGTCTACTCGGCCTCGTCTACTTCTTCGCCTTTCTCTCCGCCGCGACGCAGGTGGTGCCCCTCATCGGCGCCGACGGGCTCACCCCGGCGTCGCTCTGGCTGCACGAGGTAGCCCGCGCCCTCGGCTCGCGCGCGGCCGGGTTCCTCCAATTCCCGAGCCTCTTCTGGCTCGGCGCTTCGGACGGGGCGCTCGTCGGCGTGGCGTGGCTCGGCGTCGGCTTGTCGCTCCTCCTCCTCGCCGGCTTCGCGAACGCGATCCTGCTCGCGCTGCTGTGGGCGCTTTACATGTCGCTCGTGCACGTGGGGCAGGAGTGGTACGCGTACGGCTGGGAGATCCAGCTCCTCGAGACGGGCTTCCTCGCCATCTTCCTCTGCCCGCTCCTCGATCCGCGCCCGTTCCCGCGCCGGGCGCCGCCGGTGGCGGTGTTGTGGCTCTTCCGCTGGCTCGTCTTCCGCATCATGCTCGGCGCCGGCCTGATCAAGCTGCGCGGCGACCCCTGCTGGCGGGACTTCACCTGCCTCGACTACCACTACCTGACCCAGCCGATCCCCAACCCGCTGTCGCCGTGGTTCCACTTCCACCCGCCGCTCGTCCACCGGCTCGAGGTGCTCTACAACCACTTCGTCGAGCTCGTGTGCGGCGGGCTGGCGCTCGCGCCCGACCGGCTGCGGCGCCTGCGCATCACGGGCGGCCTGGCGATGCTGGCGTTCCAGATCTCGCTCATCCTGAGCGGCAACCTGTCATTCCTGAACTACCTGACGATCGTGCCGATCCTCGCCTGCTTCGACGACGCCTTCCTCGCGCGGTTCCTGCCCCGGCGGCTCGTCGCCCCGGCGACGCGGGCGGCGGGGGAGGCGGCGCCGCCGTCGCGGGCCCGGGACATCGTGATCGCGGTCCTCGTCGCGCTGGTCGCGGTGCTGAGCATCCCCGTCGTCCTGAACCTCGCCTCGTCGCGCCAGGTCATGAACACGTCCTTCGATCGGCTCGACCTCGTCAATACCTACGGCGCCTTCGGGACCGTGGGCCGAGATCGGTTCGAGATCGTCTTCGAGGGGACGCGCGACTCGATCCCCGGCGACTCGGCGCGCTGGGTCGCGTACGAGTTCCCGGCCAAGCCCGGGGACCCGATGCGGCGCCCGGCGATCGTCGCCCCCTATCAACCGCGGCTCGACTGGTCGATCTGGTTCGCGGCGATGTCGTCGCCCGGCGAGTACCCGTGGACGCTGCACCTCGTGTGGAAGCTGCTGCACGGCGACCGCGTGATCGTGCGGCTGCTCGCGAACGATCCGTTCCGCGATGCACCGCCGCGCTGGATCCGCGCTTCGTACTACCGCTACGAGTTCGCGCGGCCGGGCGATCCGAGCCACGCCTGGTGGAAGCGCGAGCGCATCGGCGATTGGCTCCCGCCCCTCTCCGCCGCCGATCCGCGCCTGCGGGAGATCGCCGCGGAGCACGGATGGAGGCCCGTCCCCTGACCGGGTCGGACCGCCTCGTCCCCACGAAGTGCGGAGATCCACACCCGCGGGGCCGGCGGGTCACGGACGGACGGTGAGGCCGTAGCGGCCGCGGAGGCCAGCTATCTCCATGTCAGCGTGCGCGGTTGCATGCGGCGGAGCCTCCCGAGGGGTGAGCTGGCACGGCGTCTGCTCTCTCGCGTTCACGTCCCCCGGAGCAGCGGCACCGCTCCGAAAGTTCTCACTCTCCTGCCGGCCGAATGGCCGTCCTGGCGGAGGACACGATGAACTCGAAGATGGCGGGTACCGGCCTTGCGACCCTGCTGGTGGCGGTCGCCCTCGCTTCACCCCACGTCGCCGCGGCATCGCCCCACCGCGCCGCCTGCCCCCAGCTGTCGCTGGCAGGCTCTCCCGAGTCGGAGCACTTCCCGATGACGATGCGGTACGCCTGCCCCGTTGCCGGGACCGTCACGCTCACGATCTGCGATCCCAACGGATGGCCCGTGCGTTCGCTCGTCGACCGGCCGTCCGAGACCGGCGCGCAGGTGGCGACCTGGGACGGGCTCGACGAACAAGGTCACCGCGTTCGCGGTGACGCCTACCTCGCCGTTCTGCGCATCGGCGGCCGCGTCGTGAGCCGGCCCTTCGTCCTCAGCCACGGCTGCTGGAAGGCGCCGCTCTCCGCGGAATCGGCGATGGCCCTGGGGCTGCGCCTCGACTGAAGCCGGCCCGCCGCCGTGAGGCGGCCGTGCGTCCCGGGGCCCCGTCCTCCTCCTTCCTGAGGTGGAGGTGGGCCCCGAGGAGTGTCCCGGCTAGCGGGCGCCCTCGCCCGCGGTCTCCCGCAGCAGCTCCTCGAGGTGCTCCTTCCACAACGCGGCCATCGTGTGGGTGCCGTGCCCCACCGTCTTCGCGGACGTCGGGATGACGATCGCCCGCCCCTTCGGCACGCGGGCGATCTCGCGCTCCAGGATCCCGAGCTCGGGCGGGTTGATGAGGTCGTCCGCGGAGTTGATCGCCAGCAGCGGGACGCGGATCCGGGCGAGGTCGGGACCGGGATCGTAGTCGGCCGAGGCCTCGAGCGCGTACAGCACGTCGTTGGCGTCGGCGCTCTTGACGTAGCCGGCGACGAAGGCGTCGATCGTACTGTCGGCCGCCGTGCGCGTCGGCGCCTGGCCCTGGCGCAGCACGGGATTGCTGCTCATGAGCCACAACATCTGGCCGGCCAGGCGCAGGCTCTGCGGCTCGCCGGCGTAGTCGCCGCCGCGCCACTCCGGGTCGTTGCGGATCGCGTCGATGACCATGCGGCGCCAGACGCGGTTCCGGCCCGAGACCGGGGTCGGCAGGCTCGCGAGCGGCATCAGCGCGTCCATGAAGTCGGGGTAGCGCTCGCCCCACATCCACGTGTGCATGCCGCCCATCGAGGTGCCCATGACGAGACGCAGGTGATCGACGCCGAGCGCCTCGGTGAGCAGCCGATGCTGCGCGACGACCATGTCGCCGTAGCGGTAGCGGGGGAAGCGCGCGTGCAGGCCGTCGCTCGGCTTGCTCGAATGGCCGTGGCCGATGCCGTCGGGGAGGATCACGTAGGTGCGCGACGTGTCGAGGGGCTGCCCGGGGCCGAACAGCTCGCCGGCGAAGTTCGCGCTCACGAACTGGGCGCCGCTCCCGGTCGTGCCGTGGAGGATGAGCACCGCGTTGCGGACGTGGCCGGCGGCGTCGCGCTGCGGGCGGCCGAAGGCGCGGTAGTGGATGCGAAGGGCGGGCAGGGAATCACCGGAGGCGAAGCGGAAGTGGGGGAGGCTCGCGTCGCCCTCGGCGGCCCGGGCCGCGGAGTGGCCCGCAAACGCCGCGGCGAGCCCCAGCGCCGCGACCGGCAACCACCGCTTCACGACACGTGCTTCCTCATCATCGCGTCGATCTGAGACATCGAGAACGAATTCAAGCCCACGACGCGCGCCGCTGAACGCAGGCCCGGCGGAACGATGCCCATCGCTTCGCTCTTGTCCGCGACGTCCACGATCATCCAAGCGCGGTGATCACCGTCCATGCAGCCCCAGTCCGCGTGGGTCAGCAGGTGCGACCCCGAGGTCAGGAAGACCTTGACGACGCGGGCGCACGAGGCGGGATCGGGTTCGTGGGATACCTCGATCAGGAACCTCGACATGTTCACCTCCGTTGGTCAACGCGTCGCCGGCGTGGCGGCGCCCTCGACGATCAGCCGCGCCGCGAGCATGAGCGGGAAGACGGGCGCCGGCTGCCATCGAGCCTATCCGGTCAAGAGACCGTCGAAAAGTCGGCAGGCTGCAGGGCAGGGTCAGGAGGAGCGGGCCGACGGTAGCATGTCGGGGATGGAGGTGAGCGAGCGTCGGGCCGATCGGGACCCGCCACCGGGGGAGCCTCTTGCCCCTTGCGCGCGAAGCCGATGTGCTCGAGAATGACCGCATCCCCTAGGGGGGGATGGGCATCATAGCCGTGAGGGAGGATCCAGACCATGGCCATCAAGGCGGCCACTTCGAGACAGCTGAAGAGCACGTCGTCCGCGTACCTCACGAAGGTCACGCGCGAAGACCTTCAGGCGCGCCTGGCTCGCATCGAGGGCCACGTGCGCGCGGTCAGGGAGATGCTCGAGCAGGACGAGTCCTGCGAAGACCTGATGACACAGCTCGCGGCCGTACGCGCGGCGACGACGCAGGCGCTCGTCAAGCTGTTCGAGGGCCACATGGAAACCTGCGTCAGGACTTGCGTCCAGACCGGCAAAGGTCCGGAGGCGCTGGGCGGATTGAAAGGCGCTCTGACCACCATGCTTCGCCAGATGTGACCCCAGCAGCTCGCGAAAGCGACTCGGCACAGGGAGGATTTGAGAATGCGACGCATCGTTCCAGGACTCGTGGCATTGATCATCGTCGGGGCAGCCGCCGTACACGCCGCGGACCGGTGTGGCCCATCGAGCACCGGCTCGTCGGGCCAGGCCGGCCATGGCGCTTCATGCAGCACGTCGGCCGGGGTCGCCTGCGAAGCGCCCCAGGGGAACCTCACCGGTCGGTTCGATCCCATCCAGTCCGGCGCCTGTCGCTTCGCCTGCGCCACGCCGCTCAAGTATGACCCCAAGCAGGTCATGGCACAGCCGGGCGCGAAGAACGGGCAGCTCACGCAGTGTCCCGTAAGCGGCGTCGTGTTCGCGGTCGATAAGGGCCGCCCGCGTGTGCGCTACGCAGGCAAAGAGTATGCGACGTGCTGCGAAGGCTGCGCGAAGAAGCTGCGGCGGAATCCAAGTCACTATCTGAAGGCCTGATCGGAGGGAGTGTTGTGAAGGATCGCTCAGTGCTCGTCGGGTCGCTGGTTGCCGGGCTGCTCGCCTCGGCGTGCTGCATCGGGCCGCTGCTACTCGGCGCGCTGGGTCTCGGGTCGCTGGGCTTCGCGGCCGCGCTGGCTCCGCTTCGTCCCTGGTTCCTTGGCCTCACGGGAGGTCTGCTTGCAGTCGGGTTCTACGTTGCCTACCGGCCTCGGAAAGTCGAGGTCTGCGCTCCCGGTGAGGCGTGTGCAAAGCCGGCGAGCCGAAGGATGCAACGCGCCGGACTGTGGATCGTCGCGGGACTCGCTCTCGCCCTCGCGACCTATCCCAGCTGGGGCGCTCGGCTCTCCGCGCCGCGCGCATCGGCGGGAGCAAGTCAGGCCGCGCTGACGGTGGTGACTCTCGACGTTCACGGCATGACCTGCGCGGCTTGCGCGGGAGAAATCGAGCGCGAGTTGCGGCAGGTGGCGGGGGTCGTCCGGGCGGACGTGAGCTTCGAGCGCCGTCGGGCGGAGATCGCAGTCGGCACCGCACATCCGAAGACCGAAGTGCTGGTGGCGGCCGTGGAAAAAGTCGGCTATCGCGCATCGGTGGCCAACCGGTAAGCGCACAGGAATCGAGGAGCGTTGCGGGTCGTGAGTGTCTTGCCAGGGAGACTCATGCGGGCGACCCTGCTGTTGCTGACGGCGGTCGCCACCACTTCTTCGGCGAGCAGGGGAGATACGCGGGTGGGCACGGCGAGTCAGGTAGCAACATCCCCGAGCGATGGGCGAGTCGGGCTGCTCTTCAGGGCGGTGCTCCAGTACAGGTCGGAGTCGGAAGCCGACGCGGTGGTCCCGGTGGAGGGCCACGAGGGGGCCTACCTGGGGAGCGGTGATGGGACGGTAACCGGCGGCCGACTCAGCGGAACGATTCGCTGGTCCGCGTGGGCCGGAAACTGCCTTTACCCGCTGATCCGGAAGGGTCAGAAGGTTCCCGACCAATTGCACCTTTGCACCTTCAACCCGAGCGGTTTCATCGAGACGAATGACGGTGCACGGATCCGCTTCGACGCGCGAGGGTACGGCCTGCGCAGCCCGGAGAGATACCGCCTAAGCACGACGCTCGCCTTCAGCACCGAGGATGCCCGCTATGCCTGGCTGGTCAACGTCCTCGGCCTCATGGAGGGTGACTTTGACGAAAAGGCCGGCCGCGCGACGTGGAGCGTCTTCGTCCCGCAGCTGTGACTGCCTTTGCCGCCACGAGCAGGACGACCGGGGCTTCGTATGGAGAGTTTCGAATTGCTCATCCTCGGCGCAGGAGCTTCAGCTCTTGCTGCCGCCATCAAGGCCAACGAGCTTGGTGCCAGGACAGCGCTGATCAAAGGCCCCCTTCCCATGGGGGGAACGTGCGTCAACGTTGGCTGCGTGCCGAGCAAGTCGCTCGTGCGCGCCGCGGAGCTCGTGCACCTCGCGTGCTCCCATCCCCGCCCGGGCGTGGAACTGTCTCTCGGCCGGCTGGACTTCGTGGAGGTCATCCGCTCGGAGCGGCGCCTGGTCGAATCCCTCCGCCACAAGAAGTACGAGCTGGTCTTGCAGCAGGCAGAGAACGTCAGCGTGATCGAGGGCACGGCCGAATTCCTGGACGCGCGGCGGGTGCGTGTGGGGTCGAAGGAGATCCGCGCCGAGAGGATCTTGATCGCCACCGGATCGACCGCTGTAGTTCCCACCGCTCCAGGCCTCGACGCCGCCGGGTTCCTTACCCATATTTCGGCGCTCTCTTCAGAACGCCTGCCGGAGTCACTCCTCGTGCTCGGCGGCGGGCCGGTGGGCCTGGAGTTCGCACAGATCTACGCCCGCTTCGGCGCGAAAGTGACGCTCGCCGTCAAGGATCGCCGGCTGTTCCCCCGGACGGAACCCGAACTCAGCCAGCGACTCGAAGAGATCTTCGCGGGTGAAGGCGTCACCGTGCTCAGGGGAGCCGAGGCGGTCCGGGTGGAGCACCGGAACGGCCGCAAGCTGGTCACCCTGCGTGACCCTTCGGGAGAGCGGACAGTCGACGTCGAGGAGATCCTGGTCGCGACCGGGAAGAGGCCGAACACCGACGCCCTCGGGCTCGATAAGGCAGGCGTTGAAGTGGATGCACGCTCAGCGGTGATCACGGCCCCGACGTATCAGACGAGTGCGCCTCACATCTACGCCGCAGGCGACGTGACCAATCTCCCCAGGCGTCTCGAAACGACCGCCGGCCGTGAAGGGTCGTTTGCGGCCGAGAACGCGCTCAGCGGCACGGCGAAGGCCATCGACTACCAGACAGTGCCGTGGACGGTTTTCACCGACCCCCAGCTCGCGGGCGTGGGGCTCCTGGACGGGGAGACGTCGCGGCATGGCCTGTCCTGCACATGCAATACGCTCGAGTTCGAGCACGTTGCAAAGGCCCACATCCTGGGGGACACGCGCGGCCTGTCCAAGATGGTCGCCGATCGATCCACCGGCCGCATCGTTGGCGTGCACGTCCTTGCGTCGAACGCGGGTGACATCATTGGCGCAGCCGAGCTGGTCCTCAAGAACAAGATGACGGTGGAGCAGCTCCTCGACACCCTACCGGTCTTCCCGACGCTCTCGGAGGCGCTGAAGCTCAATGCCCTGTCGCTGGTGACGGACGTCTCGAGGCTGAGCTGCTGCGTGTAGGCTGTGCCATGGTCCTCGCCGCTCCGCCGCCCGGCCGCCCGACCCGAGGACATCCTGACCCGAGGAGGTGCCCATGAGAACGGCGCTCAGAGCCATGGCTGTTTGTGCCTTCCTGGGGGGTGTCGCGATGGCCGCGCCCTCCGAAACGTCGAACGGACCAGGCAAGATGGACAAAGGCACTGCTTTGATCCTCGAGAAGAACGAGGGCGAGAGACGCGTCTGGAGGCCCATCGAAGGGGCGACCGGGTGGGACGCGCAACCGGGCCCATTCATCTTGAAGGTCGATCGGCACAACGGCGGCTCGTCTCATCTGGTTTTCGGAACCGAGGACCTGCCGCCCGGGGCGAAGATCGATCGCCACAGACACCCGGGCGCGGACGAGATTCTCCTGCTGCAGAACGGCCGCGCACGCGTGAGCCTGGGAAGCAGAAGCAGGGAGGTGCATGGCGGCGCCACGGTCTTCATCCCCGCAAACACCTGGATTTCCGTGACCAACATCGGAACCGATGCCGTGAGCTGCGTCTTCGTGTTCTCTGCTCTCGGCTTCGACGACTTCATGCGCGCGGAGTCCGTTCCGGAGGGCCGGAGCGTCACGCCCCTGACCAAGGCCGAAGACGCCCGGATCATGAAGGAGCACGCAACCGCGGTCGTCTATGGAGAACCCTGACAGGGGCGGCCAGCGCAGGCCGAAGCTCACGCGCGCGACGTCAGCCGACTTCAGCGATACTGCGACTTCATCCTGCCCCAGGCCATGTGCTGCGTCGGCACGGCGATGTCCAGGATCTCCAGCAGCGGCGGGTTCAGTCCCGATACTGGAGCCGACGCCCCCCAGCTCGGGGACGAGAAGCTCCGGACGCTGCTGTATGACCGTGACAGGGGGCTGAGCGCATGAGAGGCCGTGATCGTGATCTCGATGCCGGTGAACGTGAAGGCCCCACCGACCGTAAATTCGTCCCACGCCTCGACGACGTTCCCAACATCGCCGATCAGGTTGAGCGAGTAGGTCTGAGTTGGCATCGTGCCTTGAAAGTTCTCGAATGTGAGGGTGTACGGATATGTGAATGACCCGGCATCGGCGCCGCTCTGCCAGTACGTGCTGAAGGAGAAGTACTGCGTTCCAGCGCCGCCGGGCGCATGCATTACGAACATCTTGCCTGGCGGCGCCTCGTAGTGAATGTCCACGACATCGCCTGTCGTGATGGTCGCGGTGAACCCCGAGCTCGAATAGCCAGGCCCGGGTATCGTGATGGCGTCGTGGTAGAAACCCGAGTAGTAAGTGCGCGTGAGCTGGCTGATCGTCACGGTGGGGACGACGATCGTACTCCCAGCGCCTCGGCCAGCGAATGCGCAGAGAACCACGGCGGCGCCGAGCAGCCTCCCGGCGGCTGCTTTCACTCCGCCCAGCGGTGGGATGCGGCGTGTGTGCACAGTATGCGGCTCCAGACGCGGCCTAACTTCACTAGCCTACCGCCGGGAACGGTCGGATCCAAGACAATTGGAGCCCCGCCGGCGCGCCCTCGTCGCGATGTCGCCCCGCAAAGGCGCTTTCGGCGGCCGCCAAGTCCCGGGGAAGGCCACCGCCAGGTAGGCAGCGGCCAGCCGGGTCGCGGTCGACGGAGTGAAGGGCTGGCTCGTCCCTTCCGGATCCAGCGACTGCGAACCGTGCCGGGGGTGGGGCCGGTGACGGCCACCGCCTTCGTGGCGACGCTCGACACCTGGGAGCGTTTTGCGGGTCCGCACCAGGTGGAGGCCTACCTGGGACTGGCGCCGAGCGAGAAGAGCTCGGGCGAGAAGCAGCACCGAGGGCGGATCACCAAGGCGGGGAACAGCCGCGCCCGCTGGCTGCTGGTCGAAGCGGCGTGGGCGATCCTACGCTCGCGGCGCGATGACGTCGAACCGCTGCGACGCTGGGCGCAACGGGTGGCGCTGCGGCGCGGGACCAAAGTCGGGATCGTCGCGCTGGCGCGGAAGCTGGCAGGGATCCTCTTATGCGATGTGGCGGGACGGCACGACGTACGAGAAGCGTGAGGGCCGAGCGGTCGTGGAGGAGGTCACGGGGTAGAGGGGGAGTCGAGGACAGCTCTGAGCCGGGGTTCGAACACAGAGGAGCGGTGAGCGCGAACAGTCTTGTGGCTGCCGCCGAAGTCGCGTAGCCGATTGGCGCCCCGCTCCTCGTCGCAGAGCTCACCGTGCGCCGGCGGCTCGGCCGCCCCTGTCGAGCGCGAAAAGACGGATGAAGAACCTCGCTGAGAGGATCGAATCGGGGGAGTAGGATGACACGACAACCACGTGCTCCAGTGGGGCGCTGCTTCAAAGAAATCCGGTAGCAGCGGGCTGGGCTCCTTCGCCAGAAGTCCCAGGCGTTCTCCATGAAACGGGGATGGCGCCGCCGAGGAATCAAACCCAGAACTCCGCCGCCAGCTCGAAGCGATTGTCGCGGAGCGAAGCAGGAAGACTCCCAGGCACTTGCACGGCTCTCGAGGCCGAGCGCCAAGGCAGCCGCGGCGACTGGGAGGCACCCTCCGGGGTACCAAACGGGACCACTTGTCCCGTCTTCTCGCGCGCTGGAGCTGCGTGCCCGAGTGGCGACCGTGGAGCGAACGGTCCGTCGCGGGGCTCGACGAAACCGTCACGCTGCCAGTGAGGCACTCGTTCTGCAAACTGCGAGTGTCGTACAGATTGCATCTTTTTGCAGGCCGGGCCGCGCTTCGCCTCCAGCCTTCCAGTCGACCCGGCATTCGGCTCTGCCCCAAGTGCCTATCCACCCGGATACCCGCCTCTCCCGGAGGAAAATGTGGTAGACCGTTGGCCGGCACGTCCAATGCAGTCGGGCACGGACGGATCTTGGTCGCACCTCGTCAGAGATGCGGCTGCACGGAGGGCTGAACATGACCGTCAATCGATGCCAGTACTGGACATGGCTGCGTGGGGTAGCGCCAACGGTCGCGATCGCGCAACTGCTTGCGTCCACGATGTTGGCTCCCGCCACGGCGCGCGCGGCGTCTGGAAGTCCGCTCTTCATTGCACCTGAGTCCTTCGAGACCGGAGCGGATCCCATTTCGGTCGCCATGGACTGTCCCCCGATCTGAGGACCGCGGATTGTGACAGGATCGAGCCCCTCACGGGGAGGGTCCTGCATGCGGAAGAGCCGGTTCACGGATGAGCAGATCGTCGCGATCGTTCGGGAG
>JACXTT010007793.1_pt1 | contig 15007 bp, 14 predicted proteins | sample 9270951 | NCBI WGS metagenome assembly JACXTT01 (sample SAMN15532306, study PRJNA645909) | rock metagenome | isolation source: weathered quartz diorite | place: Puerto Rico | collected 2017-06-21
GCGTGGCAGCTCTCCTGACCTCGGTGTATTCTGGCGCGACTTGAGACTCGACGCGGCTCCAGCGGGAGTTGCCCCTCCTGGGATCGAACCAGGACTCTCCTGATCCAGAGCTCACGCGTGGGGGAGTGGTTGGAGGACACCATGTCCGCAACTGGTTGCCCGCCAAGCATCGGCGCCCTCACGTACCGAGCGAAATGTCCTGATCGGTCCGGAGAAACGCTGGTAAAACGCTTGTGAGGTCTCTGGCGGCGCTCTCCTGCCTTGTTGACCTGGAAACTGTAGTGACTGATAGGGCGGAGGCAACTCAACTCGCTCAATCGGATTTTGGGGTTACCCGTTCAACAAGGAACGTCTCTCAACTGGGCATTTTCTTACCGACGCCCTGACACTCGCAACTGGGATCGCAGGCCATGCGGATCGTCCTCGCGCGATAGGATGCGAAGCTTGCTTGGAAGTGGAACGCGGCATCATCGCGGTACCCCATCAGCCACTTCATCGTCGCGGCGGCACCGACCACGTCAGAGAAGCAGGTCACGAACGGTACAGCCGGCGCGAAGCTTGGATCGCGCGCTTCGAACCGAAGGTTCTGGTCAGTGACGCGACCGCAGATCAGCCGCCCCTGTTGGCGCGCGTCTTCGAGCATCGCACGCTTGTCCTCGGGTGCCTCAGCTACGTCGGTCTCTGTGATGACCGTTGTGGCCCCTTCCAAAATTCTCTCGACACGCAATCCCGTTTCGCGGGCAGCACGTTCCGCCCACCCGACCTCATCGGTGGGGCGATCCAGCGCACGGAGAAGGCAAATACCGGCACTGGGAAGTGGCTTTAGAATCACCTGGCTCGTCAATCCCCCGGCCGCCATGTCGATGAGGACTTCAGGCCAAAGGCGCTGCACGGAGTGTCGGGTGTCCACGTTATCCAGGCCGTTGACCACGATCGGAGGCACGGGGAGGCCATACCGAAGCCGGATTTTGAAGAAGTCCCACTCCTCCGACCTCGGCTTCACTGTGATCGCCGGGGCTAGAAGCGCCGCGATCATTTCCACTTTCGATTTGTTGAGCCACTCCCGTCCTGAAGCCACATAGGGTCCAAGGTTCTCAATCTTGAGGGCCTGTCGATCAATCGCCTCCAACCGCCCCACGATGGGTAGACGCTTCACCGTGTAGGCCCAGCCATTAGTGACCGCGCCGCAACCGACCAGGAACGCATCGAGTTGAGACGGAACAGCAGGCAGTTCCGGGCCCGGGAGGAGAGTACTATGAGGTCCGATCTCTTGGGTGAAAAGGGATATCGCAAGGGGCGCCGTTACGAGTGGCCGCCCGACAAGAGTCAAGAAGGCCTGCCCCGCGCCGAGACATGCCGCAGCCACGGCACCGATCGCGTTCGGAGTATGCGGCAGCCAGGAGAGCCGCTCGATACCGCAGCCCGCGACTGCGATGCGGGCGAGCCAGCCCGTGGAGTTGACCGTGCACGATGGGAGACCCTCCAGGATCTCTGTTCCGACGTTCACGACGGCAGCGAACGGCCTAGCATCGCGGACGTCCGCGACCTTAAGCGGATGCCCGCCACCGTGCACTCGAACCGCGACCCTGCGCGCCTCGTCAAGAAGCTCGCGGGCGAGGACGCAGACGGCGACATTGGGACAGAAGCGAACGACCTGGTTTACGAGGGAAAGGAAGGTCTCGCGGGCGTCCGGCACGTCGGTAAACGCTTCCTCCAAACGAACCAGGACGTGCGCGTCTTCGATTAGATGCTTGAGTGTCGCCTCGTCAGTGCCCCGCACCTGAGCAGCCAAACGAATCGGTCGGCTGAGAAGATTGCCGATACTCAGGTCGTCAGCGGCCACACTCCCTCGCTGTCCGCACGCAGGACTTCGACGGGATCGGTGCTGTTGCTCCGAATTCGTTGCGTTAGTTCCGGCCGGAGGAGCTCGCGGTAGTCGTCCCCTTCATACACGTACCAGCCCCAGGTGTGGTGATCGTCGTCTTTCCCCCCATTCCCGATGACGACCGACAGAATGCCAGGGACACAGACGCTCCGGTGCCTGTCTGACCAGGAAAGCCGCGCAGGTACGCCGCGGACGTGCGTGTGAGCGATCCCGAGAAGCGTGAGGCCTCGCGGTTTCGCCCATCGAGAGATCTCGCCGAACACCTCGGGACTCACCCGCCAATGGCCTATGCTCTCCTCCACGCCCCTGCCCCTGGGAAGAACGACCACACTCACCCGCGCGATGCCCTCCCTCGCTCCGAGCCAAAATGCTCCCGACTCTCTGGCATCACGACCACCCGCCCGGACGCCGTCGAGAGTTGCCCTTCTCGCGGCGTCCGACACGACCCATTCCTTGATCGTTGGGTAGGGCGTCGTCACTTGCTGATCGAGCCCGGAGTGATCTGCTCGACGAGGTGGAACTCCGCCTTCTTCTGGTGTGGACCGAGGAGTTCCCCTAGAGTCTGAGAAGTGTTCGTAATACGGTTGCCATCGAACTCGAGGAAGTACTCATACTTGTCGCGCTCCTGCCGATCGCGGACACCAAAGAAGACCATGGCCTCCGTGCGGACCGTGGCGAGCGTTTCCAATCTCGGATACTCGTGGTGGAACGCCGCCGTCGCGGGGAGGTAGTCGACGGTGACCTCGACGTCCTTCCCGGCACCGCCCCGTCCAGCGTCTTCCTCCACCTCAACTGCCCTTTCACTGGGTCCCATCGTGAGCCTCCCGACCGCTTGGGCCGAATCAGAATGTTCTATCTAGCCACCACTTGAACACTTAGGCGTCAACCTCTTCTGCTCATCACAATCAAATCGCTCCCACCCTGGTTCTTCACCCAGGACAGAACATCCTCCCAGTACTTGATCTGCCTCACCGGATCCGCCTCGGCTGGCGTGCCTGCAACCCGCTGGCGCTGGTCGTGCAGGTCGGCGCAGGCGCGCCTTAGGATTTGGACCAACCCGCGCCGCTCCACGACCAACGCCTCCACGGCAGGCGACGGCGTCGTGCTCCCGAGCAGCGCTTCGATCTCAAGGAGCGCGCGAGGTATCCGATTCACGAGTCGGAAGATCGCGACGGGGTGTGACAATGCCGGATGCCGGCCGCGCCGCTAAGCGCGGCTTGTCAACTCGCGATTGTCACCAGGCGCCCGTATGATTGAGCCGGTCGCCGAGGGAGGGGTTAATGCCGTCAAAATCACTTTGTTTGCTAGCTGCCTTGACCATGTTTGCCGTGCCCCTTGCGGCGCAGCAGCGTGGGGGCGGGTCTCACGGCGGCGGGCGCTCGTCGCACCCTCGGGCGTACTCTGGCAGCCCGCGCTCCCACACTACCCCACACGTCCAGAGTCCACGCTCAAGCCAACGATCTGCTCGTCCCCGGGGCCAAGCGACCAAACCTCGGTCCTATTCGCCCCACCCGCGCTCCGCACCCCGCAGCTCGACCGGCAATTCCACTCGAATCCACCGGAGCCAGGCAGCGAAGGACGACTTCATGCGACAGAGCGGCCATCCGCACGGCTGGCCCGGTCATGTGGTGGATCACATTGTGCCACTCGCCTGTGGTGGTGCCGATGCGCCCAGCAACATGCAGTGGCAGACGGCCGAGGAAGCGAAGGCCAAGGACAGAGTGGAGCGGCGAGGGTGCACTGGCTCAAGCAGGCATTGAAGCGAGCGTCGCAGACGAACCTCATGGCGTTCGTTCGATCACGGAGAGAGACCTAGAACGTGAAGCCCCCAAGACGTGACGCGCCAGCTTCAACGACGCCGCCGACCTATCCGAAGCCAGATCGGTCGGACTTCACACCCAACTTTCAGAAGACGGCCGAGAACGACGCCATAGACATCGGTTGGGCCGAAGGTTGCCTCTCGGACGGTCGACCGTTTCGTCTCGAATGCTGGTGCCAGGACCAAGTCACGAATCTGCAGATATTCTTTGCGCGTCACGGCCTGGAGCATCTCGATCGCGAGGGCATCCAGAGCTTCCTAGAGCGAGAGAACCTGGTGCAGTTCGTCTCTCCAAAACGTTACGCCAGTGGGAAGCCTTGGCGCGATCCCAAGGGCCAGGACATGTGGTCCATCGCCGTTGTCGTGGGGGATGAAAACGAGACTTACGTGTCAGGGGGACCTCTTCTCAGCCCATATCCAAAGAGCTAGGGTGATTGGGAAACAGAGGTTGCGGGCCTGCGGTAGTGCGGACGCGCCCAGCAAAATCCTCATTCTTTGAACAAGATTTTCCTTTAGACGACCCGCTGCATCGCCTCCCGCAGACTGTCCGGGCTAAGGACTTCGGCCTCCGGCCCATACTGCAGAACTTCCCGTACGAACCACGCCGGATCCGCCACGTGAAACGTCACAAGGTACCGGCCGTTAGCCTGCTCTTTGCCGCCAGGATGCTTTTCCTTCAACCACCGGGCGATCCGCGGGCTGAACGCGACGGTGGCAGCAACGGTCTCGTCCGCGCGAAACACTTCCCCCGAACGCACAAGTGGCGTGAAGTCGGGCCGCGGCACGAACTCGGCCGTGAGGACGTTCGCATCGAGGACACGATCAGCCCGGAAGTGTCTGAACCCGCCCACCTGTTCACACCACGCGATCACGTACCACCAGACCAAGCGTTGGACGATCTGATGGGGGTGCACCACGCGCCGGCCCGGCTCGCCCTCCGAGCCGCAGTAGTTGATCTCGATCTTTCGGTGTGTTGCCAAGGCCTCGCGCGCCAAGACGAGTACTTCCTCGACGTGCTCGCTCGGCGTTGGGCCCAGACCAACGGTTGCGGTGACCCGGCCGACTGTGGGGTTCTTGGCAAGTACGGCACCGAGCTTGCCCGCGAGCGTCTGGCCACCGCGCGCACTCGCGAGCCCGAGAATTAGCGCCAGCGTCTCGTCGCCGGTGAGGCGGAAGGGCCGGCGGAACGGCCCCTGGCTCGCCAGCATGAATCCGTCGACCGTAAAGACGACGTTGAGGCTCGACAACCACGGCTTGTACTCGTCGGTGAGGCGAACCAGGGTGTCGAGATCCTGGCGCAAGGTCTCTTCCGAAACACGAAGCTCCTTCGCAGCTGAGCGGTAAGGCACGGGTTTGCCCGTGTCACGCTGTGACATCCAAGCGACGAGGTGCACGAGGCGGGCCACCTGGGCCGGTGCGGTTTCGGGCATCTCAACGATAGAGCTGGCGCAGCGCTTCGCGTGCACCGGCAAGCTGCTTCTTGAGGGTGGCTGGTGCGAGCACCTCGGCTTGTGGGCCGAACGGGAGAAGCCACCGAATGAACGGGTCCGCCAACCGAACCGAGAACTCAAACTCAGCGCCGGCATCTTCCGCAACGGACTTGGTGACTTTCCCCAACCCCTCACCAATCACCCAGCGCGAGTGGGGGAAGCCTATGCGAACTCGTGCGACAAACGGCCGTTCGTTTGACAGCTCCCAAGGGGCACGATTGAGGTAGGGAGCGATCGAAAACGTGTGAGGGACGCCGAACTCTGCGTTCTTGCCGGACACGAGCGCCGCATGGTTCATCCTGTCAATGCGAAATACACGGAGCGCCCTGCGCTCGCGAGAGCGGGCCACGCAGTACCAGTAGCCCCATGTCAGCATCAGACCGTACGGCTCGATCACGCGCGCTTCTTCTTTATCCCGACCAATCGCGTAGTAGCGACACGCTACCGCGCGCTGCTCCTCCAAACCCTGCTTCACAACGGCGAACTGCTTCTCGAACGACGGCGACGTGGGCTCAACCAAGGTCCTTTCATTGATTAGCCAGGTCAGGTCCGGGAGATCGAACGAGAGCTTGCGTAGAACCGACTGTGCCGCCACCCCGAGTGACGTGCCTTCGAGGCGTGCGACACGTTCCGCTGCACGCCTCAGGATCGGTAGTTCGTCCGGCTCGATGTCAACTGACGGGAGGGAGTACGGCTTCGGGCGAGCTGCAGGCGCGGTCCTGACCTCGAGGTACGGCAGGTAGAAGTCTTTGGCCCTCAGTACGTATCCTTCGACTTCCTGCTCAGTGTGCTCGGCCGTGACTCTGTGGGTCTCAAGGACAACGCCGAGATCACGCAGCTCGCTCTTGTCGCGCTCGAACTTGCGGCGGGCCGACTCGCGGCGGGTTTCGCTGCCCGAGCCCCAGTCGTCTTTGTAGTCCGCGACCTGGCTCAGCAGCTCTTCCCTCGCCACGGGGTAGTGCCGGTTGAGGAGGAACGCAATGAGGTTGAGCCAGCGCTCGGTCTTGGTCACGACTGCACGACGGCTAGGCATGCTTCGCGGCCGCGTCAAGGTCTCGTGCGTAATAGCGTAGCCGACAAAAGAGATTCAGAAGTTCCAGCTCCGCGACGCTGGTTGGTCGGGTGCGAATGAGAGTCGCTGAGGCCACGACAATGGCGAGACACTTCGCGCGCGAAATCGCGACGTTCAGGCGGTTGGGGCTGAGCAGGAACGCCGAGCCCCGCGCTGCCTCCTCGAGCGAGGACGCACACATCGACACTATGACAACGCTCGCTTCCTGTCCCTGGAACTTGTCCACTGACGCGATCCGCAGCTTGGCCCCCAACCGATGTCTGAGACAGCGGACTTGCGCGTTGTAGGGCGCGACAATGAGCAGGTCCTTCTCACGATCGAACGGGGTCCGCTTGCCCTCCACCTCGATCTCCGACCCATCGAGGTCCCTCAGCACGTCGGCGATCCGATCAGCCTCTTCCTCGCTCGACTGCGTGTTACCCTCGTGGCGCAGTTCCTCGAAATGAATTCCTGTCCCACGGCGGAGCCGTAAGGGGTCTGGAGCGAGAACCACACGCCGTCGGGACGTGTGCTCTTCAGGCTTGAGCCGACCATCGTAGGCGGTATCCGAGATGAACTGGCAGATGTCCGGATGTAGGCGCCAGGTGATTGGGAGCAGTACGCCGCGATCCGGCGGCACGGTGGCGTGGCCTTCTAGGAGGTAGTGCAAGCACGAGAGGCCGCTCTGCCCCGGATGCGAGCCCTGTGCCGGTTGAGCGAGCTGCATTTGGTCGCCGATGAGAACAAGGTTCTGTGCAGCGAGGGCGATCGCGATGGCGTTGGCTAGGGGGACCTGCCCTGCTTCGTCAACGAACAGGTAGTCGAATCGTTGCTCAAGATCTGGCCTGGCGAACGCCCACGCTGTGCCTCCGACCACAATGCCGGGGCGCGCGACCGCGGCGGCAATGTCCTTTGGTTGCATGTCACCACCGTCCCCCACCTTGGCGATCGGCACCTGGACCTTCTGCCTTCCTGCTTCGGCGCTCACGGCGTCGAGGAGATTCAGGATGGCCTTGTGGCTGTTCGACGATACTCCGATGCGGGCGCCACCAACAGACAACGCGACGATCACCGCCGCAGCGTTGTACGTCTTGCCCGACCCGGGCGGACCCTGAATGCAGAGCGTGGTGTGATCGAGTCGCCGTACGAGGCCGACAAGATCAACGGGCAACTTTGCACCGTCTGCCAGCAAAGCCTCCCGCGGACCGTCCTCTAGTCGCGGAGGGCGTTTGAACAGGAGGTCGTCGATCGCTTGAACCGACGGTATATCGCCCCGCTGCCAGCGCTCTGCGAACCGGAAGACTGCATTTCGCAGCGGCTCGCTGGAGACCCACTCATCGGGAATGAGACTGCAACGATCCGGAATCGCTTTCTTCGGCCCGAATGACATCGTCAGGAGGCCATGGTCGACGTCGAACCCGGCGACGGTGTTCCGCACCGGTTCAGCTCCGGTCACCATGTAAACCTTGTCGCCTTCCTGGATCTTCGTGTCCTGCTCGGGATCGAAACGGTACTCGACCTCCAATGATTTCTTGATGCGTACTGGTTCTTTATCGGTCCGCACTAACCCCGCCAGGCAATCGGCGTCATTGAATAATTCCTCTTCGCTCGCCCCGAGTCTGTCGAAATAGCGCCACCACATCGGCTTTTCTTCCCGACGATGGTAGTTGAGCAACCATCCCACCAACTGCGTCACGCGCTTCCGCTCGCCCTCTGGTTCAGCCATAGCTTGAGCGAGGATCGCTTCGGCGAGCGCATCCTCGGGGCGAGCCTCTTGTGGCTCCCCTGTCGATGCCTCGAGGGGTAGATAAGGGAGGCCCGCGTTCGATTGCAGGCCCCTAAGCCAGGACGCCAGTCGCCACGTGGACTCGCAGTCCTCGCGATTGTAGTCACGGATGGCGGAGAGTATCGGTGAGTGTTGCCACTCTCCCGGCTCACCGCTGTCCATCCATCGCTGATACTCGACCATAGAGCTGCTGGCGTCGGTCACGCCGGCCTTGCGAGCTGGTGAGAAGAGCACTTCGATATCCTTCAGAGAGTACCCGGGCGTCCCGATAGCGACCGCTGCGCGAGTAATGCTCAGGAGATCCACGAACACCTCGCCACGCAGTAGATCGTCCACTTCGGTCTCGCGCGTGGCGTAACGGCCCATGAGTCGACGGAGAGCGTTCACTTCGTAGGCGGCGTAATGGTAGATGTGCATCGTCGGGTCCGCCTTCCATCGCCCATGCAACCAATCCACGACGCTCTCGAAGGCCGCCTTCTCCTGGGCAGCGTCGTGCGCCCACCAATCGCGGAACTCTGGAGCGCCATCGCAGACAGTGACCGCGCCGAAGAGATACTCGAGACCGTTTTCAGCCAGCGGGAAGCCTTCGAGATCGAAGTACACGTCGCCGGTTGAGGCGGGGGGCGACGCAGGCAATCCGGCACGCTTTTCCTGCGCTGGAGGGAGTACTTCGAACTCCGGCAGGCGCTTGCCGCGGGACGCAACCTGCAGACGCGCTTGACGCCGAATGCGATCGAGCACGTCACCATTGATGCGAGGCACGGCGCCCGACGCTATCAGCTCGGCACAGGTGCTGACTCCTGCTGCGCGCAGGCGCTTGATCTGGCTGACGGTAATACGAGCGACGAGCCGAAGGTCGTCGCGCTCCACCAGGATGCGGCGGGCCGCATTCGCCCAACCACCGTAGCCGGATTCCAACGCCGGGTCTGGTATCGCGTTCGGGTCGAATGTTTCTTGAAATCGGTCGAACGCTTCCTTGAGGTAACGATAGAAGGAGAAGTAGCGGTCTGTATCGAAGGTTTGCTCCAGGCGGTTGCCGAAGACGAAGCCGAGCTGCCGGGGCCTGAGCCCTTGTGCGTGCTGCAGAAACTCGGCGTAGGCACTCAGTTGGATGAGAAAGTAGGGCTTGGCAGATCTGGCGAGCTTGGAATCCACAGGCCAATACGCCCAAGCGCCGAGTTGACTGGGTGAATCCGCCCTAACGAGAAAGTCGGGATACCCGTGCCATTCGCCGGCGGTCAGGTGGCCTTGGTAGATCAGCCGGCGGCCACTACGCATAGCAGCAAGCGTCTGCTCCACCGATTGGTCGCCAGCCGGGATTTCCTCGCAGTCACCAAGCCGGGCTCGGAGGACGGCGAGTACGGCTGCCTCGTGCTGTGCCCCCTGGCGCGTGACCAGTTCCTGCTCAGCGTCAGCCGCATCCGGCGTAAACGGGAAGTCGACGCTCGTGCGCCCCGCCTTGTGGTCCGCCTGTCGCCGCTCCATCCACGCCGCGAAGTCGCCTTCGAGATACGAGATCAGATCGCTTGGCGAATAGCGGCGCGAACCGTCTGAGAGGTACATCACTTACAGGAACGCAACGGCTCGGTTCATGGCGTCCAGTGTACGGAGTGCCTGTGACAGCCCGTCCATGGAGAATGCGTGGCTAATTTTGGATGTGATAGGGCGAAAACGCGGCAGGGAGGGGCGAATTTGCGGCACCCCTATGGATGGCTGTCACACCCCCCTGTCAACTTCGAGTGAAAATAGTCTCAGTACGTGCAGAAACCGTGAGGAATCGGCAACGACGGCCACAAGGCGTAGCTTTGTACTCGCTCACGGCCCGGGGCTCGGACACGCCCCTGAATCTCGTCGGGCACTGGCCGTGCTTGACAGTCACAAGAGCGCTTTGCATGGTCGTCCGGTGCTAAGGGCTCGTGGGCACGTCGGAGGTCTGAGTCTAGACTATGGCAATTACGTCTTCATTGTTGGATCGTGTCTACCGTGACAACAGAGAGCGCCTGGGAGGTTCAAGGGATGATTACTTCGCACTTCTGTACCTCACTCGCGTGCTCAACGTCACCTTCGAGGATGCCTCGGCGCAAACGGCCTTTGACTATCCGGATCTAGGGATAAGCGCATATCACCTAGACACTACACGTCGCATTCTGTATCTGGTCATCGCGACAGCTGGTCGCACCTACCGCCCCATCGTGCCTCGCCTTGAATCTCTCACGCAGCTTGGGCTCCAGACACTGTTCGGAACGTCAGAGAAGACCCCGTCAGAGGCCGGCGCGGTGGAGAGACTTGCTGAGTTGCTCTCCAACAAGCATGTCGACGGTCGTTTCCTGCGAACTCTGAGGTCCAATCTGTTTGAGAACGCTCAACTGGTGGATCGGGTGCTGGTCCGACTGGTAATTACTGGCGACACCGAACAAGCATCGGCGAGTGAAGCGCTAGGACAGCTTCGAGACGACCTAGAGGCGCGCTCACATCTTCTGGATGAGTATTTTGGAAAGCGTGTTCGTCTAGCATCCGAGATTCACTCGGTGCGAGACAAGACAGCATCCGATACACGGCTGTCCAAAGGACGAACCACCTATCCGATTCGCTTGGAAGGCATGGCCACGCGGCCAGGACCAGACCGAGAATCGATGATCGTCGGGTTTGCGAGACTGAATGACTTGCGACGAATCTACGAAGAGCTCGGGCATTCCTTTCTCGACAAGAATATTCGAGCTGGCCTCAAGGAGACCTCGGAGCCGAACCGCGCGATCACGAAAGCCTTCCAGGACATTTTGCTTAAGAAGGCTAGTGATCCTCGAGTCTTTGCGTTCAACCACAACGGCGTGACGCTCTACGCCTCACGAGCAACCTACGAGGGTAACAAGGTACTAGTCACTGAGCCCCGCCTCCTAAATGGAGCGCAATCTGTAGCGACGCTTGGACGGTTCCTTGCTCGCTTAAAGTCGCCCCCGGAGGACCTGATGGAGCGAGTCGATAGTCTTGAAGTGCTCTGCAAGATCATCACAGATGCGGGGCCTGATTTCATTGGTCAGGTTACGATTAGCAATAACCGCCAAAACCCCGTCCACCCCTGGAACCTGAGAGCGAACGACGGCATTCAGCTCCGCCTGCAGGACTACTTCATAGAGAATCTCGGCATCTACTATGAGCGTCAGGAGAACGCCCTGGAAAGCCTGAGTGAGGAAGATCTAGACGTCCTTGGCGTGTACGAAGATCGTCGTGGAATAGAGCTGCTGCAGCTAGCGAAAACGTACTTGGCATCGGACGGCGAAGTCGACAAGATGTCCGCGATGCGCGGCGTTTTTGAAGACGATTCGGTCTACAAGAACGTGTTTGCCGAGGCGCGGTTGGGTGCGAACGCGAGACACGCTGTAGTCTGCTACAAGATACATTACCGCATCCGCAGGTTACTCCAGGAAATTCTGAGCAGAGGCAGCGAGAAGTATGCGTTCATCTATCGAGCCCGAAACCTCGTTTGGGCGCTTCTTTGCCAGGCCTGCTTGAACGATGATCGCCTTGAGCGCATGGCAGCGGAGCACGGCGAGGACCTCGTAGCATCCGACGGATACATGGAGTGGCTGAATGGAGCGTTTGGAAATCGGAACTTGCATCTGTGGCACTCCGCTAACTCCCGGTAGCGAGCCGCACAACCACCTGCTAGCAACGATTGCGGAACAGAAGAAGGCGTCGTGGATAGACGATCGCCTTACGACGTTGAGAGTAAAGGCCAACGAAGTGCTGGAGGACGACGGCGCCCCTACCTGGCTTCAGGAGCGAGATGGAGTCCTGCGGCGGCGTCAGGAAATCGAGAACAACCTCGGCGACCTCGAACGCCTTCACAAAGAGCTTGATTCAAGGATTGCGGAAATACCCGATAGTGATATCAGTTCGCTGCGAAAGCAGCGGAACGACTGCCTGGTCGCGAAGGATGCTGCCGTGAAGAAGACCTACCTCGCGGAAGCCAACATGGCGCGGTGGCAGAGAGACCGACAGGCCGCCGAAGCGCAGTACAATGAGCTCGTAAAGCAGAGCAAGCAGGCAGCGCGGATTACAAGCCGGCTCTTGGCAACGCAGGACATTCTGAACGTGCTCAAGGGAACGTACGAGGCGATTGAGTCAGCCGAGCTACCGGCGGTCAGCGAAGCGATGAACAAGTACTTCTTGAGCATGATAGGCGCAGACGAGCAAGCAGCAATCATCCGAAAGGCTTTCGTGACGAAGGACTTCGACATTGTGGTTTCGGGACCCAACGAACGGCTACTCGACCCTGACAAGGATCTTAACGGAGCTTCTAGGCGCGCCCTGACTCTCGCGTTCATACTGGCGTTGACGGAGGTGAGCGGCGTGAGTGCGCCCAATGTGATCGATACACCTCTCGGGATGATGAGCCCACAGATCAAGAGAGCAGTTGTCGAAACCGCGGTGAAGCATTGTGAGCAACTAATCCTTTTCTTGACGCGCTCCGAGATACACGATGTTGAGGAACTGCTGGACAAGTACGCAGGTGTTGTCATTACCCTGTCGAACTCAGCGCACTTTCCCAAGTGGCTGCGTAATGACCCTGGCACAAAACCGTTCCGCGCCCTGAGGTGCGACTGCAATCATCGGAGCTGGTGTAAGGTCTGCGGCAGGGTTGGAGATGATGAGTCGCCTTCCTTGAAGCAGCGAGCGTAGCCCCATGCGGAGGCGGTGTGTCATACTATAATCCGTTTCAGAGTGCCGAGCTGGTGTATCCTGGCAAGTATCGGGATTGGGTGGACCGGTATTGCCAAACCCAGGCAGGCGGGGGGTCGCGGCCACCGGCGGATACGAATCCGTTTCCCCGAGTGGTCGACCTTTGGTTTCTCGCAGTCTGTGTCGGCTATTCCAAGGGGCTCAAGAAGGCGGTCGAGGAACCCCACAAGTTCATCACTGGTGAGATCCTCGCTCGCGACGCTTGGCGTATCGAAGTCTTAGAGTTCATCGCACTCGAAAACTCGAAGAGTGGAGACGCTCTTGAGAGGCCAAACGAAACAATCGCGTTGGCGAACGAGTACGCCGCCGGAGGCCTGCCCGAAGTTTTTGACATCCTCGAACAGGGCAACGCACACCCGATTTGGAATCTCACCGAAGGTGTGAGCCGCCTGCTGCAGGATCCCAAGGCCGAGTGAAGTGGCTACGTAGGCCCCTGGCTCGACGGAGATATCCATATATCCCTGCACTAGCTTGCGCCACGAGAACCAGCAGATATCCACACTCCCGCCAGACGTGCCCGGGCGCCCCGGCTCACCAACCCCGAGCCGCCCAACCTCCCACTTCAAAGCAACCCCTGCTCCGCAAAACTCAGGAACACTCCCCTCCCGACGATCACGTGGTCCTCGACTGGAATGTCCAGCAGCCGCCCGGCGTCCACTAGCTGTCTCGTCACCGCCCGATCATCGGCCGACGGTGTGGGATCGCCGGACGGGTGGTTGTGGCAGAGAATGACCGACGCCGCCCGCGATACGATCGCCGCGCAGAACACCTCCCGAGGGTGCACCAGCGACGAGTTGAGTATCCCCCGCGTAATCGCCTCCGGCGCGCCGCCGATCAGCCGGTGTTGTACGTCAAGCGCGAGCAGCCAGAACACCTCCACCGGCTCACGCTCGGCGTACGGTGCCATCCGCTCGAACACATCGCGCGGCGTGCGTATTGGTGCGGAAGCCGCCGGGTAGTTCTCCGGTGCGGGAAATGGTCCCTCCCGTACCAGTCGCAGGGTGCGGAGCCGGTGCGTCCGTCGGCGCGCCGGCGGATTCCCGGCAACTGCCCCCACCTTGACGGTGGGGGCGGCCGCGGGCAGAAGCGACGGGGAGCTCATGGCCCCTCCCTCGTCGCCTGGCTCCCGTAGCCCTGTCGCCAGAACTCGGGCTTGGTCTCGGCGATGAACAGCGTCGCCGTGATGGATGCAAGCGCCCCGGCGCTCCATCGCACGCCGTGGCGCTCGTACACATCCCGCACGTGCGACAGCACGAACTCGGTTACGTCGAGGTAGCAGCGCCGGAGCGCGGACAGTCCGTTACCGCCCTTGCCGCCTGCCTCGCTCCTGCTTTCGGCGCCGTCGCTGCCGCCGTTCCCTGACGTCCCGACGCGCGGTGTCCGGCCGATGATTGGCACCGCGGCGCGGTGCTGTCCCGGCCACACCACGCCGTCGCACACCCGATTACGACACCGGAAGTCAGGCGCTCGCGGGTTCCGCTTACTGTCTCGGTTGTCCCACATCGGCCCGCCGCACTTCGGACAGGCCGGATTGCCGGTTACCGCCGGCTCCGTCACCGATGCGCTCACGGCCGCGGACTGACTCACGCGCCGAGTGGTCGAGGTTGCGGTCGTCATCACGCAGCCCTCCCTTCCCGGCCCTTCTCGCGGCCGTACTGCTCGACCCCATCCTTGACCGCTCCGGCATCTCCCACAGGGTCGAACGTGCGGAGCGTTTGCCGGTAGGGTGCGATCAGCTGGTGACGGAACCGCTCCAGCATCGCGCGCCCGTCATAGCCGCGCCGGAACGCGCTCGCCGTAAGTCCTAGAATCGAGCGCACCGTGCGGGAGAAGCTCTGCGGCGACGACGCTTGCAGCCGGTCCGCAATGTCGCCGATCGTGAGCGCCGGTGACTCGGCGAGATGCGCCGCCCACAGAAGGCGCGCATACGTCACGTAGGTCTTAGGCGACGGCAAACCGGCACGATAGAAACGGCTCATGAGGCTTGAAGGGTGAACCCCGAACGCCGCGGCCAAGTCCTTCGCGCTCCGCGCACGCGGAGAGAACACAGCGCATAAGAACGCGGCGCACGCCACCTCCGGGCCGCCAATGTCGGCCAGCACCGTAGTCAACGCGGTGCGCATGAAGGCGTCGCGCTGCCGGCGCGGGTCGAGAGTGCGGCGAAAGTCAGTCCATCCGTCCGGCTTCCGCACGTCGAGCACCACGCGGACGCCGATGCGCCCGAGCTCGAACGTGG
>JACXTT010007794.1_pt1 | contig 15006 bp, 15 predicted proteins | sample 9270951 | NCBI WGS metagenome assembly JACXTT01 (sample SAMN15532306, study PRJNA645909) | rock metagenome | isolation source: weathered quartz diorite | place: Puerto Rico | collected 2017-06-21
CCTCGGCCGAGAGCTTTGAGAACCAGCGGCTGTTGAAATCCACCACGGTCTTCTTCGCATCGAGGATCCGGAAGACCTGCTGCTTGTAAGTCTCGGCGTTGGCTTCGATCTCGGCGCGGCTGAGCGGCGGGCGCGTCACCGAGCGTCCGGTAGGGTCGCCGATCATGCCGGTGAAATCGCCGATGAGGAAGATAACGGTGTGGCCCAGGTCCTGAAAGTGCTTCAGCTTGCGCAGCAGCACGGTGTGGCCGAGGTGCAGATCGGGGGCGGTGGGGTCGAAACCGGCCTTGACCTTGAGCGGCTTTCCGCTCTTGCGCGAGCGCTCCAGCTTCGCGCGCAGCTCGCTCTCGCGGATGATCTCCGCCGCACCCTTCTTGAGGTAGGTGAGCTGGTCGTCAACGGGAGCGAATGGCATGGAGGGATTATATAGAGAGGTTGGAAAGGGCAGCAGTCATCATCAGCAGTCAGCACTTGCACCTGGCAGTTAGCAATTAGCATTTGGTCCCTAATCACCCTTCCGAATATGAATAACCAAGGCGCTCCGGGGCTAAATGCCAACTGCCAATTGCTACGTGCTGTTGACGATTCTGCCCGATAGCTTCAGCCCACCATTCAGCAGAAGCTCGACGGCCTCACTGTAGGCGATGTGCTCCTGCACCAGGATTCGTGCGGCGAGGGTTTCTTCCGTATCGCCGTCAAGCACGGGCACGGTCTTCTGCAACAGGATGGGGCCGTGGTCGAGGTTCTCGTCCACCAGGTGGACGGTGCATCCGGCCATCTTCACGCCGTATTGCAGCGCCTGGCGTTGGGCTTCAAGCCCCGGGAACGCAGGCAGCAGCGAGGGATGGACGTTGAGGATGCGATTGGGAAAAGCACGGATGAAGGCCGGCGAGAGCAGCCGCATGTATCCTGCGAGGCAGACGAGGTCCACCTGCCGCTCCTCCAGCGCCTCGATCATCTCGGCGTCGTGCTGTTCGCGTGTTTTACCTTTCGAGGCGATAACCACCGCACAAAGCCCGCGCCGCCGTGCCGACTCGATGCCCGCCGCCTCCGGCTTGTTGGAGATGACGATGGCGATCTCGGCGTTGGTAATGCGCCCAGCAGCGATCGAATCGGCGATGGCCTCGAAATTCGAGCCGCGTCCGCTGAGCAGGATGCCGAGTTTCTTCGTAGTGGCCAAGGGTTATTTCTACCACGGAGTCGCGGAGACACGGAGGGGTGGGAAGGAAAAAGGCAAAAGGCAAAGGAAACAAGAAGCCAGAACCGAAAAACTAGAAACGAAAAACCAGAAACTAGAAACCAGAAACTAGAGACTAGAAACTAGAAACTAGCCACAAAGCCACTGGCTGCTGACTACGAATAGATAACCTTCCGCTCGCCCTTCACGATGCTGCCGATGGTGTAGCTCTTCTCGCCGACGCGGTCGAGCAGGTTGTGGACGCGCCGGAATTTCTTCGCAGGGACGACCAGGACCATGCCCACGCCCATGTTGAAGGTCCGCAGCATCTCGGCCTGCGGGACGTTGCCCAGCTTCTGCAGGTGGGTGAAGATGGGCAGCACCGGCCAGGAGCCGAGCTCAACGGTCGCCGCCATGCCTTTGGGGAGCACGCGCGGCAGGTTCCCGGTGATGCCGCCGCCGGTGATGTGCGCCATGGCCGAGACCGCCTCGGCCTCGAGCAGCCGACGCACCACCGGCCAGTAGCTCTTGTGGGTGCGCATCAGCTCGTTGCCGACTTTGTTCTTGATCTCGCTCACGTACTTCTCCGGCGAATAGTGCGCGACCTCGAACAGCAGCTTGCGGGCGAGCGAGTATCCGTTGGTGTGCAGGCCGTTCGAGGGCAGCGCCAGCAGCACGTCGCCCGCCTGGACGTTTTTTCCGGTGATGATGCGGTCACGGTCGGCCACGCCCACGATAAAGCCGGCGAGGTCATACTCGCCGTCGTCGTAGAAGCCGGGCATCTCGGCGGTCTCGCCGCCCAGCAGGGCGCAACCGTTGGTGCGACAGGCCTCGGAGATGCCGTGGATCACGTGCTCGGCGGTCTCGGGGTCGAGCTTGCCGGTGGCGAAGTAATCCATGAAGAAGAGCGGGGTGGCGCCCTGCACGATGATGTCGTTCACGCAGTGGTTCACCAGGTCGGCGCCCACGGTGTGGTGCATCCGCATGGCGAAGGCGACTTTGAGCTTGGTGCCGACGCCGTCCACGCTGGAAACCAGTACCGGGTCGCGAAAGCGCTTGCGATCCACGGCGAACAGGCCGCCGAAGCCGCCGATCTCGCTGAGCACGCCGCGGTTGAACGTGCGGTGGGCCAGGTACTTGATGCGCTGCTTGGTGCGGTTGGCACGCGTGATGTCCACGCCGGCATCGGCGTAGGTGATGGCGGGCTTGGCGGCGGATGATGTGGGCAAAGCGCGGTTCTGTTAGTCCCGGATTCTGGCGCGATGCCGCTTGCGGCACTCAGCCGTGTGGGAAGTCCGATTCTATCATCGCGAACGCACGCGCGTTTTCAGCGGGCGCGGGCCAGGTGGACACCGTACCATCCGCGCTCGTCCAGCCAGCTGCACTCGCGATGGAAGCCGCCCACGGCGAACAGGTTTTCGGTCATGGCGCCGGTGAACTTGTAGCTGTTCTCGGTGTGGATGCGCTCGCCGGCGGTGAAGTGCACGATGAGGCCCAGGGCATCAATGCCGACGTGCTGCTCGCGCTGGCTCTCCAGGTACATCTCCATGCGCGAGGCCTGCGGGTTCCACTGCGCGACGTGGCGGAAGGAGGCGAGGTCGAAGTGCCCGCCCAGCTCGCGATTGATGCGAGCCAGCATGTTGCGGTTGAACTCGGCGGTGACGCCGCGGGCGTCGTCATAGGCGGCCTCGAGGACCTTCTGGCTCTTGGCGTGGGCGGGAGAAAAGTCCGTGCCCAGCAGCAGCCCGTCGCCCGGCCGCAGCGACTGCCGCACCATGGCCATCAGCTCACCTGCCTCGCGCGGTTCGTAGTTGCCGATGCTGGAGCCGATGAACAGCACCAGCTTGCGTCCGCGGTGCGAGCGAAGCTGCGCCAGGGCGGAGGAATAGTCGGCCACCAGGGGCCGGACCTCCAGGCGCGGCAGGTCGCCGTTGAGCCGCTCGACGGCGATGCGCAAGGCGGACTCGGAGACATCAATGGGGTAATAGAGCGCACGCAGCTGCAGCCGTAGCAGCGCACGCAGCAGGGTGGAGGTCTTGGTGGCCGTGCCCGCGCCCAGTTCGATGATGGTGAGCGGCGGCCCGGCCATGCGCAGCATCTCCAGCGCGTAGCGCTCGAGGATGCTCCGCTCGGTGCGCGTGAGGTAGTACTCGCCGAGATCGGTGATCTGCTCGAAGAGCGCCGAGCCCACGGCATCGTAGAAGAGCCAGGGAGGCAGGCGCTTCGAGGTGGCGGTCAGGCCGGCGCGTACCGCCGGAGCGATGTCGCTGGTGACGTTGATTTCGCGTATCGGGATCTGGGGGAGGGATGACATGGGGTTCCTTTGCTAAGGGTCCTTGGCCAATCGGATGCCGCTGAACTGCCAGCGCGCCTGGGGAGGGAAGAAATTGCGGTAGCTGGCGCGGATGTGGGAGCGGGGAGTGGCGCACGAGCCGCCGCGCAGCACCATCTGGTTACACATGAACTTGCTGTTGTACTCGCCCAGCGCGCCTGCCGCGGGACGGTAGCCGGGATAGGCGACATAGGGGCTCGCGGTCCACTCCCAGACGTCGCCAAAGAGCTGCTGGGGATGGTGCGATGCCTGCTGCGGAGCTGAGATGGCGACGAAGTTTCCGTCCTCCACGAAGTTCCCTTTGAGCTCGGCCTCGGAGGCTGCTACCTCCCACTCGATTTCGGTCGGCAGGCGCGCGCCGGCCCAGCGCGCAAAGGCGTCGGCCTCGTAGAAGCTGATGTGGCAAGCGGGCTCGTCGTCGCTCAGCGGACGCATGCCGTGCAGGCCCATGGTCTGCCACGCGGGGCAGGATTTTTCCCAGTAGAGCGGCGCGATCCAGTTCTGCGCGCGCACCGTGTCCCAGGCGTCGGAGAGCCAAAGCTCCGGGCGCCGGTAGCCACCGTCGTCCATGAAGACGCGATACTCGCCCGCCGTGACCAGGCGCGAGGCCAGGCGGAAGGGTTCAAGATAAACTTTGTGGCGCGGCGATTCGTTGTCGAAGGCGAAGCCGCTGCCGCTGTGCCCGATCTCGCGCAGCCCGCCCGGGTAATCGTGCCAGCGCACCGGGCCGGGGGATGTATGCGTGGGACGCGGCTCGCGCGTGTAAGCCGGGCGCAGCGGGTTGTTCCAGAAGGCGTGCAGGATGTCGGTAAGGATGAGCTCCTGGTGCTGCTGCTCGTGGTTCATGCCGAGCACGACCAGGGCTTCCAGCTCCGGCGAGACTGGCGCCGCCAGCAGCGTCATCATGTGCGCATCCACATGGCGGCGGAAGGCGCGCACTTCGTCGAGCGACGGCCGCGAAAACACGCCGCGCAGCGAGCGTTCCGGCCGCGATCCGACGGCGTTGTAATAGGAATTGAAGAGCGAGCGGTAAGCGGGGTCGAGCGGCGCGTATCCGGGAAGATGTGGAGCCAGCAGGAAGGTCTCAAAGAACCAGGTGGTGTGCGCCATGTGCCACTTGGCCGGGCTGGCGTCGGTCATGGACTGCACATTGTGGTCCTCCACGGTGAGGCGCGCGCAAAGGGCCTCCGTGGCGCGGCGCGTGCGCTCGTAGGCCCCGGCCAGTGCGGGCAAGGGAACTCCCGCGGCATGAGGGGCGGCGATGGGTGACGCCTGGCTGGTGGTCATATCACCCTACCTGATTTCCGGGGAGTGACATTATCCCGCTGAGTCCTGAAGCTTGCAAATATTATTGATGGCCGGTGCGCGGAAAAGTTACAGGGAATCCGCGCTGCGCTTGCGCCCGGCTGGCCGCTGAGCTATTGTGCCGGCATCGTGCGGCGGAGTCTGTCCATACTACTTTCGATGCTTGTGGCGCTGGGTGCGGCCGGTGCCTTGGCGCAGAGCGCCGAGCCCTCGCTCGCTGACGCCGCTCGCCGAAACAAGAGCCAGCCGAAGACGGCTGCGAAGGCCAAGGTCTGGACCGAAGACGACATCGGCAGCCTGAAGAGCGCGGGCAAGGCCGGCGTCGAGTCCGCCCAAGGCGATGTGAAGCCCGAAGAATTGCGCGCGCTCAAGATGCTCTGCGCGATCCAGCAGATGGAGACGCGATGCAAGAATGCCCTGAACCGCACCTGCGGGCTGGAGGAGCTGCAGCAGGGCGTGGCGCTTGAGAACACCACCCTGGGCTTCGCTTCCGGGTGGGGCCCGCGCGATGACGCGAGCTATTCCTACAGCATCACCTTCAGCAAAGATGAATACCTCCGCGAGCGCTATGAGATCAGCGCGGTTCCGCGCGCGGGCAAGCTGCGGACGTTCGTACAGAGCGACCAGGGCGAGGTGCGTGGCTGGAGCGGCGGCACCCCCCACAATGAAACTGCCGCAGTCACCTGCGTTGAGGTGATTCGCTGATCGGCGCAACTTTTCGCCATCTTCGAAGCTCTAATGGACTAGAACGGAGCCATCATGAAGACTGAAAAGGCCACATTCGGTGCGGGATGTTTCTGGGGCGTGGAAGCCACCTTCCGCCAGCTCCCCGGCGTCACCGGCACCGCCGTCGGTTACACCGGCGGCAAGACCAGGAACCCGACTTACGAGGACGTTTGCAGCGACGAGACCGGCCACGCTGAAGCCGTCCAGGTTGAGTTCGATCCCGCGAAGGTCAAGTACGAGCAGCTGCTCAAAGTCTTCTGGGAGAACCACGACCCCACCACGCTGAACTACCAGGGGCCGGACTACGGGACACAGTACCGCTCAGCCATCTTCTTCCACTCGCCGGAGCAGCGCGCCGCCGCCATCGCCAGCAAGGAGGCCTTGCAGAATTCAGGACGCTACAAGCGCCCCATCGTCACCGAGATCACGCCTGCCTCGGAGTTCTACCGCGCCGAGGAGTACCACCAGCAGTATCTGGAGAAGCGCGGGCTGGCAAGCTGCAAGCTGCACTAGCGCTTGTATACGGTTGTGTCCGGGTGGTACTGCTTCCAATCGAACCAGTAGTCCTTGAGAATGGGGACCGCCTCCAGGCAGTGGCCTTTGGCCGGGCCTGAAACCGCGCAGCCCTGGAAGTCCCACTCGCTGCCGCCGGGTGAATCCACCAGCGCCCAGGCGCCGCCGGTCTTGCGGAAGAAATCCAGCGGCGCCCCGCTGGTCTTCAATCCGCGACTGAAGGCCCGCACGGATTCGCCGTCCGGCCCGAGCACTACCATCACGGGCACGCTTGCCAGCCGGTCCTGCACCAGGGGCTCCTTCTTCAGCGCAGAATAGAAATACGCGCGGTCGCCGCCCAGCACGCTCATGCCCATGACGATCTCCCGGTCGGGGATCGAGTTGTCCGGATAACGCACCACCACCGGCAGCCGGCCGATCTCCGCTTCCCAGTCGCGCGACGCATACTGCGGCAGGTACTCCGCTACCGGTGCCAGCACCGTGCCCGCCGGTGCTTCCGTCTTCCACAATGCGAAGCTGAGTTCGTCGCTGCGCATCGCTTCCAGCTGCGCGCCCTTGAGCGGCCCGGAGATGGCCAGGCCGGTGACCTGCTGCCAGAAGCTGCCGGTCTCTTCGTCGCGCATGAGGAAGTTCTGGTTGTTGATGCCGGCGAGGTGGAAGGTGAGGGTCCGTCCTTCCACGGTCCGCTTCCACACCAGACCGGTGTGGCAGAGCGTTCAATAGGTGGCGATGAGCGGCACGCCGCCCACCGTGTCGTTGACCACGTGGTGATAGGCCATGGTGCGGATGGGATAGGCGCGCGCCTCGTTGCCCACGCGCACTGCGAGGACCATGTCAGTCGGCTCGACCGGCGACTGCGCTGCCGCGACGAACTGCGGGTGCTCGAGCGGGTGGAACATCTTCTCGTAGAGGTTCACGCGCGCCAGGAGCGTGACGCCGAGAACGAAGATGAGGCCGACGATCAGGCCGAGTTTGACCCATCGCCCCGCGCCTTGCTGCCAACGGGTCGCTACGATGTAGATGGCAGCGAGGCTGCACAGGAGCGTGCCCCACCCCGCCCAACGCAGAGCAGTGAGCGCCACCATCAGTTCCGTCGTACCCTGCGGACGGAACGGCCGGATGACCCAGACGGGATAGATCAGCAGGAAGAGAGCCACTGCCAGCAACGGCAGCATCCAGAGCCCCGACGGGTATCTCCATTGCACGCGCATTGGACTCCAGAATAGCACTGGCCGACTGCGACCGGGACCCGCGCCGCAACCGCGGGAAATTCGAGGCCGGTCCATTGCGACGCCACTGATATAATCGAGCTAGCGTGGTTGGCGCGCCCCAACTCACGGGCGCGCTATTTTGCGCCCATACCGCAGGGTTCCGCGCGCGTCGGGGAGTGGCTCAGCCTGGTAGAGCACCTGGTTCGGGACCAGGGGGTCGGAGGTTCAAATCCTCTCTCCCCGACCATCTTTCTGGCTACATTTTCAGACCAGATCAGCCGCATTTCCAGCCGGCTCGCGGCTAGTCGCAGGAGAGGTGGATCCGTCCCGCATAGGGCTTCTCTATCTCGAGGGGGCGAGTGGAATTCGAACTGCAACCGACGTTGCGTGGAGTATTGATCGAGCTCCGACCGCTCCGGTCGGACGACTTCGACGCGCTCTACGCCGCGGCCCGCGACCCGCTCATCTGGGAGCAGCATCCGGAGAGCGACCGCTACAAGAAAGATGTCTTTCAGCGGTTCTTCGACGGCGCCATGGCATCCGGAAGCGCTTTCGCTGTGATCGAGCGCAAAACGGGGCGCGTCATCGGCAGTTCGCGCTACTGGAACCTCGATGCCGCGCGCAAAGAGGTCGAGATCGGCTGGAGTTTCCTGGAGCGCAGGTTCTGGGGCGGCGCCTACAACGGCGAGATGAAGTCGTTGATGGTCGCGCACGCGTTGCGCTTCGTCGAGCGTGTCGTGTTCCTTGCCGGAGAGGAGAACCTGCGTTCGTGCAGGGCGCTGGAGAAGATCGGCGCCAGGTTCCGCGAGAAGGTCGAGCGGCGCGGCAGCGACGGCGTGATGCGGATGAACTGCGTCTACGTCATCGCGCGCTAAATCCGCATCCATGATGTTATGAGACCGATGGAGGTGCTCCTATGCTGAAGAATATCGGGTTAGCCATATTCCTGAAGATCCTTGTGCTGAGCGGCGTGGCCATCGCTCAGGTGGCCGCTGCAAATGAGTGGAAGGCAGTGGAGCAAGTCCTGGAACGTCCCGGCCAACTGCAGGGCGATGGAGCCTGTAAGTTCGGCTTTCCGCGCAGCGACCTCAAAGTCACCGTCGAGGGTGTGCGCGTGAGGCCGACACTCGCGCTCGGTTCGTGGGTTGCCTTCAGCAGCCCTGGCCCGGACGCCATGCTCATGGGCGACCTCGTCCTTACGGAAAACGAACTTCCAACCGTGATGGCGGCGCTGCAGGAGAACGGCCTGCAGGTGACCGCCGTCCACAATCACCTGCAGCATGAAACGCCGCGCGTGATGTACATGCACATCGCCGGGCACGAGGACGCGCTCAAGATGGCTGAGGGCGTGAAGAAAGCGATCGCATTGACCGGAACGCCGGCCCCGGCGGCGCCTCCAGTGGCTGCGCCCGCCATTGGCCTCGATACCGCGGCCATCGACAAGATTCTCGGCCATAAGGGCAAGGTCAACGGTGGCGTCTATCAAGTGGGTGTCCCCCGCGCCGAGAAGATAACTGAAGCCGGCATGGCGATACCCAGCTCCATGGGGCTTGCGACTTCGCTGAATTTCCAGCCGACCGGCCGCGGCAAGGCAGCCATCACGGGCGACTTCGTGCTGGTGGCGAGCGAAGCGAACCCGGTCATCAAGGCTCTCCGGGAGAATGGGATCCGGGTGACGGCACTGCACAGTCACATGCTGCAGGAAGAACCGCGCCTCCTCTTCATGCACTTCTGGGCCAACGACGACGCGCTCAAGCTGGCCCGCGGATTGCGGACCGCGCTCGACCTGACCAACTCGAAGAGGTGACCGGATTTGCGGAGCTGCGTGTGCAACGCGGAGGCTCTTATCAGAATCCCAATAGTGACCCCCACACTCTAACGACTGTGCCCTCACCACGCCCGGTTGTCTTGAGTCTCGTCGTTCTCTGCCTGTGCGGCTTTGCGTGGGCCGAGGATGCATCATCAACACTTCGCACCGGCGTGATCCTTCGCCACGTGGTCGCGCAGGACGACGCATCGCAGAGCTACGCTCTTTACCTGCCCACGAGCTACGATTCCTCGCGCCCGGGGCCCATCCTGTACGTTTTCGATCCCGACGGCCGTGGCGCCGAGGCGCTCGAACATGTGCGCGCTGCCGCCGAGCGCTACGGATACGTCCTCGCCTGCACGAATAACTCGAAGAATGGGCCCATCGTGCCCTCGCTCAATGCCGCCAAGGCGGTCTGGAAGGACACCCACCAGCGCCTCGTGCTCGACGAGCACCGTGCCTACACCGCCGGGCTCTCCGGCGGCGCGCGGGTGGCGACGATGCTGGTGCTGCAGTGCCCCACCTGTTTCGCCGGGGTCGCGGGAAACGGCGCTGGACTGCCGGTCGGCCTCAAGCCCACCGACAAGGTCGCCGTGCCTTACTTCCTCGCCTTTGGCGATTCGGATTTCAACTATCCCGAGCTCACCGCCCTCGCCGGGCAGCTTGAGTCGGGCGCCGCGCCGTTCCGCGTGCGTGAATTCATGGGCGGACATCAGTGGGCGCCTGCGGAAGTCTGGGATGAGACCCTAGCCTGGTTCACCCTGATCTCGCGAAAGGGCACGAAACCGGACGCCTTCGTCGAGGAGCAGCTGCGCGCGCGCCAGGCGCTGGCTGAGAAGTGGGAAGCCTCGGGAGAACTGCTGCTCGCTGTGGGTGAATACCGGGCCATCCTGCGGGATTTCTCCGGACTCGATCTGCAAGCTGTGCAGGAGAAATTGCGCGCGCTCGCATCGTCTAAGACCCTGGCGGCGGCGAAGAAACGGCATGACGCCGAGGTCGAGCAGCAGCGCGACCTTCAGACTCCGGCACTGCGCGAGTTGACCCGGTTGGGTGATGACCAAGAAGCCTTCGACCGCCTGTCGGACGCCATCACCAGCTTGCTGCGCAATACACGAGTCGCGACGGGCCGGGAGAAGAGCATCATGCGCCGTGCCTTGAACCAGGTCTGGGTTGCGCTCTTTGAAGGCGGCCAGCAGAGCATCCGCGAACATCATTACGCCGTCGCGGTACTCGATTACCGCGCGCTTTCGCTCATGGCCGCCCGCGACAACCGCTGGCCGCCCTACTGGCTTGCCCGTGCCTACGCGGGAAACGGAGAGCCCGGTCACGCCCTCGCCTCCCTTCAGGAGGCGGTGCGCAACGGATTTGACGACCCCGAGATGCTCCTGGAGCCGGAGTTTGCCGCCCTGCAGAAGAACAAGGAGTTCCAGGCCCTGGTGGAGAAGGTGAAGGGCCCGGCCCGGCAGAAGCAAGCGAGCCCGTAACTTTTGGTCCGATCCCACATCGAACATGGTGCATCGAAAAGAAGACCACAAGGCGAGAAACGTCCGATGTTTGGCAGAGGAATGATGAACACGCAGGCCCTGTTGATGTCCAATGTTGCTGCTGACCGCATCCGCGGCAGCTCAGGACAAAGCATCCGCGGAGGCTGGCGGCGACGAACAAACGGCGACCCTGCGCGTCCGGTCGAGCCTTGTGGTCGTGCCGGTCGAGGTGCGCGACTCCTCCGGAAGGCCCGTGCGGAACCTCAAGCTCGAAGACTTTCGCGTCTTCCAGAACGGCCAGGCACAGAAGCTTGTCAGCCTGGACGAGTTCGGTACCCCGGCAAGCACGCCGCAGTCGACGAGCCCAGCTTCGGTCAGTGACAGCAAACCAGCATCCTCGGCGCCGGCCAGCCAACTCCAGCACATCATCATCGTCATAGACCAGGTCAACACCGAGGTCGTTGACCAGCAACGCGGCCAGCAGGAGTTCGCTAAGGCCATCGCGGGGTTCAATCGCCCCGGTGTGGCGATATCTCTGGTGGTGCTCGACCGGTCAGGAGCGCACCTGGTCTGGGGCCCTAAACTCGGCGTCAGCGGGCTCCCTGAGGCTCTTCATGCGCTGCCGCTCAAGCCGCCGCTGACCTACGAGACCGGTAAGGATCTTTTGCGGGCGAAGGACCCGGTCGCGCTCGCCATCGCCACCAGCTATGGCATCCGCTCGCTTGACGTTGGCTATCAGCAGCTGGCCATTCGCACCACACTCGCCGCTTTCCGGAGACTCGCTTCGGTCTACGGGGGTGCGAAAGGCAGGAAGACCGTACTCTGGGCCACTGCCGGATTTCCATTCAGCTTCGTTTCAGGGAAAAAGATCGAGGGCGCCAACATCAGCCTGCGGGAGTATGAGAATACGATGGCCATGGTGAACGAGGCGCAGCTTGCCATCTATCCTGTGGACATTCGCGGACTGAACTACGTCGGTCTGCCCACCGCGGAGTGGGCTAGCACCGAAATGAACACCTTCCATCCCGAGGTCCACGTCGAAATCGTCACCACCGCGCAGCGTGAATCCATCTCCAACCTCGAGCAGGTCGCCGCGCTCACCGGCGGGCGCGCGTACACCAATCGCAACGACATTGGGCTCGTTCTCGAGGAAGCGGCGGGCGATGCCGAGCACTACTACCTGCTTTCCTACAAACCGGATCACAGCCTCAAGCCGGGCTACCAGGAACTCGCTGTCAAGACGGTGCATCATTACGCACATGTGCGGGCTAGCAACGGGTTCTACGTCGCCGAGCCGTAGGAGGGGCTTCCTTGACAGCCCGGCCACGGCAACTCAGAATTCCGAACCATGCAACCATCGCTGAGCTCGCGGCTGGCGGACATCTCGCTGCCTGACACGGAAGGCAATCAGATCAGACTCGGCTCGCTCTGGAGCGCAAGCTGCGCCGTGGTGGCCTTCCTTCGTCACTATGGGTGAATCTTCTGCCGCGAGCACTTCGCGCAGTTGCGCGCGCACGAAGAGAAGTTCCGCCGCCGGGGCGCTCAGATCGCAGCCATCGGATTAGGTAATCTGCATTACGCGCGCGCCTTCCGCGAAGAGACCGGCATCCGGTTTCCCCTGCTGATCGACGAAAAACGGGAGGCCTACCGTGCCGCGAACCTGAGCCGCGCCAGCCTGCTGCATCTGCTGCGCCGCGACAACATGGCCGCCCGCAAGCGGGCGCGCGCCGCCGGCCTCCGCCAGCACCGCCTGGGTCAGAACCCGTTCCAGCTGGGAGGCAGCTTCGTCTTCGCGCCCGGCAATCAGGACCTTTTCACTCACTACAGCCAAACCTTTGGCGACAACGCGAGCACGGACGAGCTCCTGGCAGCGCTGCCCCGGGCTTGAAGTCGGTCGCAAAGCGTTGTGCTATACTGCCTCTCGCATCAGGAGCGACCCAGAGATGGGTCCGGCAACCGGGGCTGGAGACGCCACGGTGCCTGGTGCGTTGCGAATGCAGCGCACGATGTGCGGGATGAGAGTCCCGAACTTGAAGGTCTCCCCGAGTGGCAACCCGCCTGATGCTTGAGGCGGGATTTGTTTTTTCGGACATTTTCTCCTGGTGCATGCCCGGAAAGGAGCATGCATCATGCAAAGCAAAGAAGAGTGCTTTCCCGTCCCTGCTGGAGATGCGCGTCAACTCAGTTCTGAACTCTGCGCCGCTGAACTTGCCTCCCCGTTCCCTGCCGACTGGCACCCCCATTTCGGCGCCAGCTTGGCTGTCTTCCCGCGCAACCTCTATCTGCGCAGTGTAGAAGCCGAGGGCGCGCCTCGATGGACGCCCTTCTGGCCCGACCTGCAAGCGTTCATCGAAGACCGGGAGCGCAGCGAGATGCTCTACGCCCCCATGGTGCCCAGCGCCTACGGACTGCGCATGATCTTCGACAAGCAGCGGTGCAGCTGGCAGGGTTTTCTTTACTGGGATGGAGAGCTTGTGTGCGCGGCCGGAGGCGAGAGTTTCTTCACCGCGATGCTCAACATCAGCAGCCTGGTCCAGCTCGAGGTCAGGCGAGCGCCTCTCGAATGAGCGCGAGATATTTGTCGGTGACCGTGTTCCAGCCGTAGAGCTCGGCGGCCCGCAGCGCAGCGCGGTTTCCCAGTTCCTTGCCGCGGGCAGGTTCCGCCAGGAGCTGCGAGATCTTCGCCGCAAGGTCGGCTGCGTCGGCTTGGAAGGGAAGGCCGCAGTCGCCTGCGGTCTCGCGGTTCGACGGCGTATCCAGATAGAGGGTGGCGTTGCCCGCCGCCATGCTCTCGATGAGCGCAGGGTGGATGCCGCCCACCTCGCAGGCGAAGATGAACATGCCCGCGTTCTTCTGCAGTGTCCAATAGCCGGGGCCGTAGATCGCTCCAGGGAAAACCGTGCGCGCGTCCGACTGGGACTTTAGCCGCTCGACGTACGCCGCGTCATAGGCGTTGCTGCCCACCATCACCAAGGGCCAGTCGGTCGCGATTCGCTTACAAGCCTCCAGGACAAGCTCAGGATTGTTCTCCTTCTCCAGCCGGCTTACATAGAGGATGTAGTTCTTCGGCTTCAGCCCCAGCCGCGCCAGCAACCCGGGCTCTTCGCCCGCCGGGACCTCCGCGCCATAGCCGATCATGGCCGAATCCTTGCCGTGGCGGGCGCGATAGTACTCGCGCATGGTCTCGGAATCGGTCACGACGCGCGTGGGGGTAAAGGTCGAGGACCACTCGCAGATCGAGAGCACAACGCGCGCCAGCCACCCCCACTTCTTGCGCGTGCGGTCGAGGCCATCCACGTTCAGGACGACCGGTTTGCCGGTGAGTCGCGGCATCCATGCCCAGAGGCTGTTGGCTACGTTGCACATCACGATGGCGTCGGTGCGCGTGAACATCACATGCAGCACCGAAAGCAGCGTCGCCACCGGCGTATCAAGGTGCTTGCCGGGAAAACCGGGGAGGATGACGCGCCGCACCCTCGGGTCCACCACGTCTTGAGGCGTCGTGAACGCCCTGCGGCAGTACACCGTGACATCGTGGCCGCGGTCGGCCAGACGTTTGGAAAGCTCCTCGAAGAAGGCCTCGAAGCCGCCGTAGCGGTTGGGGATGCCGCGCGTTCCCATCAAGGCCAGCTTCATGGAAAATGATTTCGCCCTGCGTGCCCTCCACATATAACATCTTCGGGAGATTCTGAGAAAAACATCGTGCGCGTTCTCTTCGTCACTACCGACCGGCTCGCCCGCCAGCGCTCGGGAGTGGCCGTACGCTGTCTGGAGCTGGCCCGCGTGCTCGCCGCGCAGCACGAAGTGACCATCGCGTCCACGCAGCCCAGCGACCTCACGCTTTCCGGGATCCGCCTGTTGCCGGAGGCGGACAAGAGGCGTTCTGAGCTGCGCGCTCTTGCGCGTGAAAGTGACGTGGTGATCACGCAGGGCATGAGCCTGGCCAAGCTGCCGTTCCTCTCCACCCTGGCGCGGCATCTGGTGATCGATCTCTATGACCCGTTCCTGTTCGAATATCTGGAGCACGCCCACCCGGTCTTCCCGAGCTGGGGATATCTTCGCCAGTGGAACGCAGTGAACCAGCAGCTGCTACGCGGCGATTTTTTTCTGTGCGCCAACCAGCGCCAGTGGGATTACTGGCTGGGACGCCTCTGCGCTCTGGGGCGCCTGAACCCCGAGGAGTACAAACACGACCCAAGCTTTGCGAGGCTCTTGTCAGTCGTTCCTTTCGGATTGCCTGCGGCACCGCCGAAGAAAACCGCCAGCGCGCTCCGCGGTGTTGTGCCGGGCATTGGCAACGACGATTTCGTGATGCTCTGGGCGGGCGGCATTTGGCAGTGGTTCGACCCGCTCACGATTATCCGCGCCGTCGCGGAGGCATCTCGCGAGCGCTCCGACCTGCGCCTCTACTTCCTCGGCACCCAGGACCCGAATCCAAGCAACCGTCCGAT
>JACXTT010007795.1_pt1 | contig 15005 bp, 15 predicted proteins | sample 9270951 | NCBI WGS metagenome assembly JACXTT01 (sample SAMN15532306, study PRJNA645909) | rock metagenome | isolation source: weathered quartz diorite | place: Puerto Rico | collected 2017-06-21
GCTTGTAATATCGGTGGCTATCGACTCACTGGCACAGAAAATGCCGCGGACCAAGGTGTTCGTGGATTTGGATGGGATTTGATTGATGTGAATCCAGTTCTCAGCCTTCAGTTCCCGGTTCCCGGTTTCGTGCGTCACAGACCCTTATTGCTTAGAAACTCCCGAACTACCTGTTTTACATCCCGATGCTGGCCATCTACCGCGTAGTTGAGCTGACGCATGTCGTCGTCGGAGATCCTTCCTGCAAGTTCATTCAGCGCTCGTCTCACCTCGGGGTGATGAGCCAGCATCTCCTGGCGAATGATGGGCACGGCTTCGTAGGGTGGAAAGTAGTGTTTGTCGTCTTCGAGGACGAATAGGTCCAGCGCTGGGATCAGTCCGTCGGTTGCATTTCCCGCAGCTAGGTCGACCTGCCTGTCTTTGAGGGCGCGTGCGAGCAGGCCCAGGTCCATGATGCGCGGAGACTCGGCGAAGCGAAGGCCATAAGTTGCCGCCAGTCCCTTGTAGCCGTCGGGGCGCTCCATGAATTCGTAGCCGAATCCGGCGCGCCACTGTGGGGTGTGAATGGCTGCTTGCGAGATGGTTTTCAGATCGAGGCGGCGGGCGTCTTCGCCTCGAATTTCGATAGCGAAGGTGTCATTGAAGCCGAAAGTCTGACCAACCTCCAGATTGAACTGCCTGGCGTATTCGGTCTTGACCCGGTAGTAAACCTGAGCGGGATCGCTGGAAGGCTGCTGCTTCAGGATTGCAGTGAGTGCGGTGCCGGTGTATTCGGGATAGATGTCGATACGGCCGCCTAGAATTGCCTGATGGCAAATGTAGCTGCCGGCAAGGTAGAAGCGTCGTTCGACCGGGAGATGAGTTCTGCTTTCGATCTGCTGGGCGATGATTTCACCCAGGACAAGTTGTTCGGTGAAATTCTTGGAGCCGATGATGATGCGGTTCTCACGCGGGGGACCACAGGACGTGAGCAGCGTGACGAGTGCGAGGGCGAGAATAGTGCGAGCTGAATGCATAGGTCCTTCGTGGCCTGAAGGCCACTCAGGATGACAACATAGCTTAGCGTGGGCTGAGGCGCTTCTCCAGCCAGCCTAGGCTCACGTCTGCAAGGATAGCCAGGGCGGCGGCCGGGATCGCGCCAGCCAGGATGACCTGGTTGTTCACCATCGCCAGGCCGCGAAAAATATATTCGCCCAGGCCGCCAGCGCCGATGGCGGCAGCAATGGTGGCGAGCCCGATCGAGATCACCGTGGCGACCCGCACGCCGGCGATGATTACTCCCAGCGCCAGCGGGAATTCCACCTGCCAGAGCAGTTGGCCATCCGTCATGCCCATGCCGCGTCCGGCCTCGACCACGGCTTGATCCACGCCTTTGATGCCGGTGTAGGTGTTGCGGATGAGGGGCAGTAGCGCATACAGCGTGAGCGCAAGGATGGCGAGGCGGTCGGCCCGGGCGCCGATCCAGGGCGCGGGCAGCAGAAATCCGAACAGAGCGAGGCTGGGGATGGTCTGGATGATGTTGGCTCCGCCCAGCACCGGTTTGTTGAGCGCCGGCCAGCGCGTGATCAGAATGCCGAGCGGGATTCCAGTCAGCACGGCGAGCAGGATGGACGCGCCCACCAGCCAGAGATGTTCGGCGGTTAGCTCCAGGACCTCGGCGCGGTTCTGGATGATGAAGTGCAGCACATTCATGATGGGCCTCACTTGGATCCGGCATTCAAGTTGGTCTTGAAGGCGTCTACGTAGGCGGCAACCAGGGGATTGGTGGAGCGCACAAATTCGTCGGGGGCGTGTGTGGCCACCAGTTGGCCTGCTTCCATGAGCGCGATGCGCGTGCCGAGTAGCAGGGCTTCGCGAAGATCGTGGGTAACAAAGACTACCGTTTTTCCCAGGCGTTGCTGCAGGGCCAGGAACTCGCGCTGCAACTCGGCGCGAGTGATGGGGTCGAGCGCCCCGAAAGGCTCGTCCATCAGCAGAAACGACGGATCGGCGGCCAGGGCGCGGGCTACGCCAACCCGTTGCCGCTGCCCTCCCGAAAGCTCGCGCGGATACCGTGATGCCAGCTGGGGCTCAAGGCCTACCAGTTGCAGCAGCTCCCGGACCCGGTTCTGAATGCGATCGGCAGACCATCCCTCGATCTGCGGAACTACACCGATGTTGCGAGCGACGGTGAAGTGCGGGAATAGCCCGACTTCCTGAATTACGTATCCGATCATGCGGCGCAGACGGGTTACATCCCATTCAGTGACGGAGCGGCCGTCTACATGAATATCGCCTTCGCTCTGCACCAGCAGGCGATTAATGAGTTTGAGGGTAGTGGTCTTGCCCGAGCCGCTGCGGCCCAATAGCACCAGAGTTTCGCCGCGCTGGACTTCGAGATTCAGGTCGCGGAGAAGTGAGTAGCCGGTTTCGAGGCGATAAGAGACATCGCGAAATCGTATGGCGCTGCCTTGATCCACAGAGGGCATGTACTCCTCAGTCTATGCGGTATGCAGCTTCCGGCAGGCCTGTGATGCGGATTCCGGAGTGGCCCTTGTGCCTGATGTTGAGTCCGATCAAGAGCGCGGTGATCTGTTCCAGGGTGCGCGCTGTCTCCAGTTTGCCGCCATCAATTGCGCGGACGCCGGGAATCCTGGCGGCCAGGGACCGAACCTGTTGCGTGGCATTCGGGTCGTCGCTGCAGACAATCACGTCGCAGTCGACGGGAGCGTCGGCATTCAGAAGTTCGGCCGATGCATTGTGAAATGCAGCTACGACTGAAACTCCCTTGGGTACGAGTTCCGCGGTTTGCTGAGCGGCGGAGCCCTGCCAGAGGCCGAGGGTGCGGGTGGCGCGACCGCCAACACTTGCCGCCAAAGGCACGGTCGTGTCGATCACGATGCTGCCGGGACGGATCGCGGGTTTGATTTGCTTCAGCAGCGCGGCGTGGCCCTCAAATGGGACGGTGAGCACCAGCAGATCAGCGGCGGCACAGGCCGCCACATTTTCATCGCCAGAAATCTTTGCGTTGCCGACGGCCGCCTTGAGTCTCGCCGCGGCGGCCTGAGCGCGCTTGGGATCGCGTGATCCGATGACCACGCTTTCCCCTGCGCGGGCCCAGCGCAGAGCCAGTCCGTAACCCTCCGGGCCGGTGCCGCCGAGGATAGCGATGGTGCGGGGCATTATTCCACCGATCTCATCATGCGAACTCCGGCTCAAGCGCTTCTTCGAAGATGGTGTGCTCAGGTTGCAGTTTGATACTGATTCGCGTGTAGGTGGTGTTGCGCTCGGCGGGGATGCGTCCAATCTCGAGAATCAGCGACTGGAACTCTTCCGCGCTGGTGTACTGCCCCGCCGTGGCTCCGGCTTCACGCGAAATGTTTTCTTCCATCAAAGTGCCGCCGTAGTCGTTCGCGCCGGCGTGCAGGCAGAGCTGCGACAGCCACCGGTTCAGCTTAACCCACGACACCTGAATATTGTTGATGGCTCCGGCCAGCATGACACGGGCCAGGGCGTGGATCTTGAGATGCTCGGCCAGAGTGGGGCCTGGGCGCGCGATTCCCTGATGAAACAGCAGCGTGTTTTGATGCACAAAGCCAAGCGGCACGAACTCGGTAAAGCCTCCGGTCTGCTCCTGAATGTCGCGCAGCAGCAAGAGCTGATTCACCCAGTGGGCTGGCGTTTCCACGTGCCCATACATCAGCGTGGAGGTGCTGCGAATCCCGCATTGGTGGGCGGTGCGGATTACTTCTTTCCACTGCCGGGTGGAGAGTTTATTTCGCGAAAGCACGAAGCGCACGTCGTCGTCGAGAATTTCCGCCGCGGTCCCGGGGAGAGTGTCGAGACCGTTGTCGCGCAGCATCTGGAGATAGTCTGGAAGCGGCATTCCCGTGAGTTGAACGCCGTAAACGATTTCCATCGGCGAAAATGCGTGTAGGTGCATGCCGGGCACAGCTTTCTTTATCGCGCGCAGAATGTCGCGGTAGTAGAAAGGGGGTAACCCGTGCGGCAACCCGCCCTGGATGCAGACTTCCGTTGCGCCGAGCGCCCAGGCTTCGGTTGCCTTCTGCGCCATGGTTTCAAGACTATGGAAGTAGCTGTCGGCCTCGCGGGGGCCGCGGCTGAAGGCACAAAACTTGCAGCCGACGAAACATATATTAGTGAAATTGATATTGCGATTGACTACGTAGGTGACCAGATTGCCGGCCAGATCGCGGCGCAGCATGTCGGCTGCGACCAGCAGGGCGAGAAGATCATCGCCTTCGGCATTCGCAAGGAGCAGGCACTGTTCGCGGGAGAGCACGCTGCCATCCTGTGATGCCATGACCTGCTCGAGCGCGTCGCCCAGTTCCGGTGAGGTGCTTGCCGCAATTCCGGACCACTCCAGGGCGGGGAACGACGCCAGTTCCGAATCAGGTAGAACTCGGGCCACAACTCCTCCTTACCGCACGAGCTTAACGAAACAGGTCGCGCGCCGCCGGGCGAATCAGGTCGCGGGCTGTACCCCGGCCAGGTTGATAAGCGAATCCTCGAATGATACACGCCGGCGTGCGAGCTAGCTTGCCGCAGACCAGGCCAGCGGCGCAAGCCAGTTGATCAGCATCGGCTTCAACGCTGACCTGCAGGGCGTAATTGTGCGGATCGCGGCGGCCGCGATAGTCGTGCAGAGGCTTCATGCCGGCCACGCCGATGGCAACTTCCGAAAGGCCTTCACGCCAGGGTCTGCCGAAAGTATCAGTGATGACCACGGGGATCGAAAGATGCAGAGATTTCTTGAGCTCGCGGTGGATTCTTGCAGCGGAGCGGTCGGGATCTCTCGGCAGCAGGAGGGCGTGGCGGCCTCCGTCAACGTTGGAGACGTCCACGGCGCTGTTAGCGCAGACCAGGCCGTGGCGAGTTTCCGTAATCAACACGCCATGTTTGCGGCGAACGATGCGGCGGCTTTGAGCGACAGCCAGCTCGATGACCCGAGCGTCCAGGCCATAGCGGCGAGCCCAGCGACGGGAAGCGGCGGAGGGTTTGATCCTTTCCAGGTCCACGAATTGATCCTCCGCTTTGGAAACGATTTTGTGCTTGACGATGAGGATATCGCCTTGGCGCAATTGTTGGTTTTGATGCTTTAGTGCTTCGAGAAGCAGCCTCGTGAGGGAGTTGCCCGGCTTGACCTCGGCTTCAACCGGGATCGGGATGACATGGAGTTCTGGAGCGCCGGAGTGCTGCCGCTTCTTTCGCCCCTGCGGGGCGTTGTCGTTGTTCTCCGCCCACCCACGGCTCACGCCGTGGGCTATATTCTTGCGCCCCTTCGGGGCTGTCGTTGGCCGCGCGATCAACGCGTTACTCATTCGCCGCCAAGGGCAAATCGGCCAGGTCCCATTGCCGGATCCGGCGTTGGGCACGGGTTTCGCCGGGAGCAGTTGCGAGCCCGCGCAAATCTTCCGGATTGTCGACATCGAGCGCAAGGCCGGGCAGCGAAAGTACGATACAGGGCTTTCCCGTTGCTTGGGCTGCGGCGTGATGTGGCTTGAAGCTGTCATTTCCAAAGCGGGCGGGAAACAGCCCGACGGGGCGGCGCCAGATGGCGTTTGTGCCACGTCCGTCGGCTGCGGGAACCAGCACCGAACCCTCCGCCGGCGCGACTGTAATGATGGTTTCCAGTTCCCAGGACTGGACCAGAGGGATGTCGGCCGGGATCACCAGCGTACTATCTACGCCACGCGACTCGCACAATCGGGTTGCTGTCTCGATCGCGTCGGTCTCACCGCGATTCGCGTTGTCGGCGATGACGGTGAAACCAAATTGATCGGCCAGCTGAAGGGCAAAAGCATCGCTGGTCACAATGCCAACTTCGGGGCGATGTGTCCACGTGGCCAGTGTTTCGAGGATGTCGAGCAGCATGGCTTGCGCCAATTCAGTGCGGGCGGGCTGATCGAGAATTGCCGCCAGTCGCTGCTTGGCGCTGGCCAGGTTCTTAACGGGAACGAGAATCATGACAGATCCGAGCCGGCGCGGGCGGCGCTTTCGGCCGAAGCGGCCGAGATCATCGACAGGACTTCGCGGGCGAGATCAGCTTTCTCGTCGAAAGTGCTCATGATCGTCTTGGCGCAATGGACACGCAAGCCCGGGCGCTGTAACTCCTGGGCGGCCGTGGCATCGCGGACATCGACAACCAGGATGTCCAGGAATTCTCCGTAGGCCTGGGCGACGCCTGCGATTGAAACGGGCAGGCCCCGGGCGGCCATCAAAATGCCGGCCGGTCCCGAAACCGCGGTCCCGCCCACAATCGGACTGATGGCCGCCACGGGCGCGCGAGTTTGTTTCAGGGCGTCGGCGATGCCCGGGACGGCAAGGATCGGGCCGATGCTGGTGATGGGGTTGCTCGGCGCCAGCAGCACGACCGTGGCCGACATGATGGCGTCGATCACCCCCGGCGCGGGTTCGGCCTTCTCAGCGCCGGCGAAACGGACCGAGTTGACCGGGTCCTGATACCAGCGCTGCACGAAATATTCTTCGAAGCTCAGCTCGCCGATGGGCGTGTCTACCCTGGTTTCCACGCGGGCGTTGGACATGGGGAGAATGCGCGCCTGTACGCCCATCTTGCCAGCAATTTCGGAGGCAACATCGGTCAGGGTTTTGCCCTCCCGCAGCAGTTTTGTGCGGAGCAGATGGACGGCGAGGTCGCGATCGCCGGCGTGAAACCATATGGGCTCGCCCAATTCGCCCATGGCCTGCAGGCAAAAGAAGGTGTCGCCTTTTACGCCCCAGCCGCGCTCTTTGCTGAGGAGTCCGGCCAGCACGTAGGTGATGGAGTCGAGGTCGGGGGACACGTGCAGTCCCCACCACTCCAGATCGTCTCCCGTGTTGACAATGATGGTGAGGTCTTTGGCGGGAACGATCTGACGCAATCCGTCTACAAACTTGGCGCCGCCCGTTCCTCCGGTGAGCACGACAATCATGCCGCTATTGCCCTCCTAGCGTAGCCTTCGCGATCAGCGGCGGCCCGGACTCTTTCTGAAAGCACGCCGGGCCGCCTGGTAATCGCTGTCAGGAATTCAGGATAAACCGGCAGACGCTGGCGCAAAATGTAACCTCTTGATTCGGTGCGTAACTGCAGTTGCGCCAGGTGCGGCCAGGGTCTTTCGGGATTGATAAAGTCCGGAGTCAGGGGGGAAACCCCGCCCCAGTCGTTGATTCCGGCATCGAGCAGTTCGTCGTAATCGGGAGCGGAAAGATTGGGCGGCGCTTGCAGGTTGACCTCCGGCATGAGCAGGCGAGCCACCGCTACGGTTCGCAACATCTCGCCGCGTGTGGGTTCCGGCCAGTCGCGCATTGGAATGTCGGGTTTGGTGCGGAAGTTCTGCACGATCACTTCCTGGATGTGGCCATAACGCCGGTGCAGGTCGCGAATGGCGAGGAGCGTGTCCACGCGGTCTTCTGCAGTTTCGCCGATTCCGATCAGCAAGCCCGTGGTGAAGGGAACCGATTGCTTCCCCGCTTCTTCGATGGTCCGCAGGCGCTTCGCGGGGATCTTGTCGGGGGCGTTGTCGTGGGCGCCGCCGGGGCCAAACAGGGCCGTATTCGTGGTCTCAAGCATCAGGCCCATGCTGGGCGAGACGGCAGCCAGGCGGGCGATCCATTCAGCGCTCAAGAGTCCCGGGTTCGGGTGCGGCAACAGAGTCGTCTCGCGCAGAGTCTTTTCACACATAGCTTCCAGATACTGCAGGGTCGAGTTGTAACCCAGGCGACGCAGGGTTGCGCGCATTTCGGGAAAAGCAAGCTCCGGCTTATCGCCCAGGCTGAAAAGAGCCTCAGTGCAGCCCATCCTTTCGCCGGCTTGCGCGACCTCCAGAACCTGGTCGGGAGTCATAGTGTGAGCGCCGGGTTCCCCGGGATCGCGGCGGAAAGTACAGTAGCCGCAATAATCGCGGCAGAGGTTGGTCAACGGGATAAAGACTTTGCGCGAATAGGTGATAACACCGGGCTTGAAGCGCTGCTTGGCCGCCAGGGCGGCGGCGAGGAGAGCGGGGAGTTCATCGTCAGGACAGTGCAGGAGCTGGCAAGCGCCTTCGCGAGAAAGGGGCAGGTCGTGGCGCAGTTCGTCGAGAAAAGTCGTCAACGAGCCGCCCTCTGGTCCAATATGTTCTCTTGCCGTCAAACTTGCCAACCTGATTAACCCCGCGTTCTTGATGCGACAAAGAGCGTAAACAACTAACGATAGACACAAGAATCATACATGAGGCGGATCAGAAACGCCGTGCCGGCGGAGCCGCTCATTTTCGCAGTTCGTTGCCTGGGATGATATAAGACGGTGGGGATTCCGGTGTTCTCATGAGCGTGACGTCAGCAGAATTCCGCAGAGCTCTGGGATGTTTTGCGACCGGAGTAACCGTCATCACCGTGGATTACGAGGGCCAGGTGCAAGGCATGACCGCCAATGCTTTCGCTTCGGTCTCGCTCGATCCGCCGCTGGTGCTGGTTTGCGTAGACCATCGCGCCCGGACCCACGCACATCTGCACGCCAAGAAACGGTTTGGGGTGAACGTGTTGGCGGAAAATCAGCAAGTTGTTTCGGAGTACTATGCGCGTGCCGCCCAGGACCATGGGCACGCCGAGCGGGACGCGAAGGCGCGCTTTGACCGCACGGCGCATGGCACCCCGGTGCTCAACGGCGCTCTGGCGTACCTGGAGTGCCGCCTGGATACGGCGCAGAACGCGGGCGACCACACGATTTTTATCGCCGAAGTCGAGGAAGTTGTGGTGCGGCAGGGCGATCCGCTGCTCTATTACCGGGGCGAGTACCGGACGGTTGAGGACTCTGAATCACGCAGTCGCAAGCGATAGTGATGGTGTAGCGCGGGCGCCCTCGCCCGCGGCTTTTGCCGGCGGACAGCGACACCCGCAGCACAGCCGAGGGCAGCGTCCCCCACGGTCTGTGGAGCAGCCGGAGCTGGCCAAACCAGATCTGGCCAAGCAAGGAGAGGCTCAATGGCAAACCGGAGACAGTTCATGCGCACGCTGTCGGGTATGGCGGCGCTCAGCGTTACCACCGATGTCAGCCAGTTGGGGAGGGTGCGATGGCTGCGCATGGCCGCAGCCGTGCCGGATACCGCCGCGCACGACCGCCTGCAACCGGACTGGTACCGGCGCAAGATCGGGCAAGTGCAGGAGAAGATGAAGGGGCGCAAGCTCAATGCGATGCTCCTGCTGGATGCCACCAACATCATCTACACGACGGGATATTTTCATCTCTCGACAGAGCGCCCCATTGCGGCGCTGATTCCAGAGTCAGGCGACCCGGTGTTGTTCGTTCCCTCACTCGAGATTGACCAGGTCCAGCTGTGGTGGGTGAAGGACTACGAATCGTATTTCGATTTTCCCGGCCCGGTGAACCGGGTGCGCTGGATTTTCGAGCGCGTGGCCAAACGCGGCCTGGCGAAAGCGCGAATCGGAGTGGAGGAGCCTCGTCCGGGCCGGCTGCATCAAATGAAGCTGGGAGCGCCCAATGCCGACATCGTAGACGCTGGAGACCTGATCGAGCAGATGCGATGGGTCAAGGATAACGACGAGTTGCGCATCATGCGGCGGGCCATGTATTTTGCCGACTTCAACGTGCAGGCGGGCCGCGATTTCGTGCAACACAACGGCAGCGTGACCGAAGATCAAATCCTGAAAGCCAGCGCGGACGCGCTCGCGGACAAGATGTCGAAAGAACTAAAGGATGTCGTGGGAGTCGGCATCGAGCCTCCCTTCGGCGGCCTGGTGCCGTTCGGCAAACGTTCGGCCATCCCACACGCCATGCCGAGCCAGGACCGGCTGAAGCCGGGAGACGCGTTAATCCTGAGCTTCGGCGCGAAAGTGGGAGGGTACAACGTCGAATGCGAGCGCTCATTCTGCGTGGGCAAGCCGACCGACTACGCCAAGCGACTCTTCGATGCCATGCTGGCGGCCCATGACGTCGCAGCCGAGAACATGAAAGAAGGCGCTGTCGCCGAGGATGTGGATAAGAAGGGTCGGGATCAAATCCGTAAGGCGGGCTTCGAGAAGTTTCTCCGGCACCGCGTCGGCCACGGCATCGGCCTGGAAGACCACGAAGCTCCCTGGATTGCCCAGGGCGACAAGACTGTACTCGCCCAGGGAATGACTTTCAGCTGCGAGCCCGGAGTTTACGATCCGGAGTGGGGCGGTTTTCGCCACTCGGACACGGTGGTCGTGCGGAAGGACAAAGGTGAGATATTGAACAGCTACCCCACGCGCCTGGAAGACATGGTCATCCAGATTTGAAAGAGTCGGCGCGCGAGAATAGAAGGGAATGATATTTGGAGAAAGACATGGCGGACAAGGTCAATAAAACGGAAGCGGAATGGCAAAAGCAGTTGTCGCCCGAGCAGTACTACGTCACCCGCAAGGCGGGAACCGAGCCGGCGTTTACCGGCAAGTACTGGAAGACGAAAGATGCAGGCACCTACGCCTGCGTCTGTTGCGGGCAACCGCTGTTCAGTTCTGAGACGAAGTTTGAGTCAGGTACCGGCTGGCCAAGCTTCTGGGGGCCGCTGGACGAGGCCGCGGTGGTAAATCATACCGACCAAAGTTACGGGATGGTTCGAACCGAGGCGCGCTGCTCGAGCTGCAATGCTCACCTGGGGCATGTTTTTGAAGACGGGCCGGCGCCCACCGGCCTGCGCTACTGCATGAATTCGGCGGCACTGGACTTGAAGCCGAAACAAGACACAAGGAAATAGGGGCACGCTAGATCACGTGCCCCTCTGAGTCTCTCTCAGCCAGACTAATTGCCTGCGACCGCGGCAGCTGCCTTAAGCTGCTCGGTTACGGCTGGCTTGGCCTGACCCTGAGCATTCTTGTGTTCGACGGCGCGGACCTGCACGCTGCCTTTCAGAATGGCTCCATCCTCAACGCTGATGCGCTGGGTGATCACGTCGCCCGTCAATGAGCCTTCGCTGCGGATGTCCAGGCGATCGGTGACCTGGATGTTGCCATGAACCTTGCCCAGAATTACAACTTCGCGGGCGCTGATGTTGGCGGCGACGCTGCCGTTGCGGCCAATGGTTACGCGGCTGTCGGTAAGATTTATCGTTCCCTCGACCTTGCCGTCGATATAGAGCGATTCGGAACCGCTGATTTCACCCTTTACGACCAGCGAGCGTCCGATGGTGGCCTGCTCGACCGGGATGGCCACCGCCCTGGGTGGGGCGAAGCTCTGGTTCGAAGAAGACTGCGATTTTTGAGAATCTGATGGCTGCAGCATCGGTTCCGGCGCTCCTTAGAGTTTTCCGCGCGGTACGCACGATTGGGCGCTGCCGCATGCGGCTGGTGGTCTGGATTTCAGACAATTTCTAATGTGACTATCGCACGGGAGTGGGCGAGGGAGCAGGTTACGGAAGAGCCTGTACGGGTGTCGGAGGCATCGGGCGACTGGCAGGCGACGGACGTAGGTGCCTCAGCAGCTGCAGCCGCCACTGAAAATACAGACTTTAATGCAGCGCCGAGGCGCTGCTCCACCGCTGGGTCCAGCTCCCTGTGGCGAATATCTGACCGGCCGAACCGTGCTAGGTCTGGAGCGCCTGACCCAACTGCTCCCATTCTGCCATCCGACTCTGCAGCACCCCTCGCGTTGCGCCGAGTTCCTGCGTAATCCGTTGCGTCTCCTCGGGGCTGACGAAGGTCTGCAAGGCTGCCTCGTACTCCGCGATGGCGCCCTCCAGGCGGTTGATCGCCGCCTCGAGTTCGTGGACGCGGTCCTCCATTTGCTTGCGTTTAATGGGGTTGAGGCGCTTGCCGGCAGACTCCTCGGAAGCCGGCGCCTGGGCTCTGGAATTGCCATTCGTGGGCTGCGAAGTTGTGACCAGCGTGACCGCCTGCTGCAATTCGACGGCGCCACCCTCCTTCCGCCAGCGATAGTCTTCGTAGTTGCCGGGATAAACTTCGACCTTGCCGTCACCAACCTCGAACACCCGCGTGGCCAGCTTGTCGATGAAGTACCGGTCGTGTGAAACGAAGACCACGGTGCCGGTGTAATCAGTCAAAGCCTTAAGCAGGACGTCCTTGGCACGCATGTCGAGATGGTTGGTTGGTTCGTCCAGGAGCAGAAAATTTGCCGGGTGCAGCAGCATGCGAAGCAGGGCATAGCGGTTGCGCTCGCCGCCCGAGAGCACGCCGATGCGCTTGAAAACATCGTCGGCTGAAAACAGGAAGCAACCCAGAAGGCTGCGCAGCTCGGTCTGCGTAGAGCGCGGAGAAATGTCGCCAAGATCATCGAGGATGCGCGCATCTGGATTAAGTTCTTTGTACTGGTCCTGCGCAAAGTAGTCCGCTTGGACGTTGTGGCCGAGCCTGTACTCGCCCTGAGTGAGAGGTTCGGTTCGCGATAACAGTTTGATCAGAGTAGATTTTCCCGCCCCATTTACGCCGACTAGGGCAATGCGGTCGCTGCGCTCGATCATGAAACTGACTTCGCGGAAGACCTCCTTCTCTCCGTAAGACTTCGCCACCCCAACGAACTCGGCGACGATCCGGCCGCCGGGCTTGGGCTGCGGGAAAGAGAAGTGAATAGTCTTTTCTTCCTCGGGCAGCTCAATGCGCTCGATCTTTTCCAGTTCCTTGATCCGGCTCTGCACCTGCTTCGCTTTGGTCGCCTGATAGCGGAAGCGGTTAATGAAGACTTCCAGCTGCTCGATGCGCTCCCGCTGGTTGCGATATGCGGACTCGAGCTGCTCCAGCCGCTGCGTTTTCGCGTCCAGATATTTTTCATAGTTGCCGCTGTAAAGATGAACCCGTTTGTTCCAGATTTCGACGATCCTGTTGATGGTCACGTCGAGAAAGTAGCGGTCGTGTGAGATCAGCACAAAGGCGTAGGGATAATTGCCGAGGTATTCCTCCAGCCAGTTGCGGGCTTCGAGATCAAGGTGGTTGGTGGGTTCGTCCAGCAACAAGAGGTTGGGTTGTTGCAGCAGCAGCTTGACCAGCGCGATGCGCATCTGCCAGCCGCCCGAAAACTCTTCGGTCTGCCGGGTCCAGTCTTCTTTTCGAAAGCCCAACCCCGAAAGCACGGCTCCGACTTGCGCCTCAATGGCGTATCCGTCGCGGGTGGTGAATTCATGCTCGAGACGCTGGTAGCGCTCGGCAACCTGTGCGTACTCCGGAGAGGCATGGTCTAGCTCGGACATGTGCCCGGTCAGCTCTTCCATCTCCTGTTCCATGGCGCGCAATTTAGAAAAGACCGACATGCACTCGGCAAACACTGTGCGTCCCGAGAGCGCAAGCCCATCCTGAGGCAGATAGCCCGCGCTGATGCCTTTGGCCCGGCTGTCGGAGCCATAGTCGAGGCTCTCGGACCCAGCCAGGATCTTCAGCAAAGTGGATTTGCCGGTGCCGTTCGCGCCCACCAGTCCGACCCGGTCGCGGGGCGTAATCATCCAGTTAACTCCTTCGAACAGGAGCTTGTGGCCATAGCGCGCTTGCCGGCTGAGGAGAGTTGGATCATAGAGCTGGTACCATCGTCTCACGAGAAGAGAGTTTGAGAATATCGACCGAGATTGCGCAAGATCCTAACCTTGCTTGTGCCTGGTGCGATTCTAGACAGCCCTTTCGTTGCTGTCTGGTGTCTAAGTGGATATGAGGGTGACAGTCACTTTGCTAACAACTGGCCTAGCTGCCGTGGCTGTTTCGCAAGCCGCATCGAAGGCCGGAGCCACAGGCGAACCTCAGTGGCAAAACGTTGACCAGTTGTGTGGCCAACTGGAACTCGCGACGCCAACCAAGAGGACGATTGTAGTAAACGGAAAGCGAAAAGAAAATTCGTATGTGACGTATGTAAAGGACGCAGATGTAGTTCTCTACCGGGGAACCCATTCAGACAAAGTATGCTGCGACAGCAGTGAAAGGCTCGCGCGCTCGCGGTCGAGACAATTTGGCGCATTCGAGTTCTCAGGTTTTGAACCGGGGTTGTATTGGTTGCAGCTAAAGAAAGGAAGTCTGAAGGGGGCGATCCCGTTGCGAGTGACGGACAAGTTCAATGCAAGAGCTTGCCGAGCCCCTGAAATAGGACGCAGCTTTGTTGTGGATTCGGACCCTCCGGTTGTGCAAGTTCGTGTCCGGTGAGACGAGTGATGGCCGCTATCGAGCTGCGACAGCCTTGACCGCCCCAATCTTTTCCGTGGCCCGGTCGATGACGGCTTGCAGTTCCCGCGCGTATTTGACCTCGCGGCCCTTGGCCAGGGTTTTCTTGGCATCTTCGGGACCAAACCAGGTGGGACTCCGCATTGATTCCGGAGGGATCTCTTCGCGCTCTACCTCGAGCAAAAACGCCTTAATCACATACTCTCGCACGCCCGGAGGCTTCCAGAAAACGCCTTTGGAGTGGAGGTAGATGCAAAAATGGCGAGGATCGATGTTGCCGCTGACTCCGGCTTCTTCCCAGGCTTCGCGTTCCGCCGCCTTGCCATGAGAGAGAGAGAGTTCGGGGTCGCCTTTGGGAAACGTCCATTTGTTCCCGCCGTTCGTGTTGACCAGCAGGAACTCGATGGATGGGCCCCTGCGCCGGTAGCAGACAGCTGCTACCTGCAAGGGAAGTGCGTGTTGTGGATTCCGTGCCGCACCCATCTTCGGAGCCTCCGCGGACTGTTTCCCGCCTGCAATGCTATTCCGAAGATATTTCAGCAATGTTAAAGTGCAACAAAAAAGGTGCGACCCAAAATTACTAAAGAGTTACGAGCGGCTGGCAGGCGGGAAGCAAGGCTCGGGTTGCCGCAACGGCTCGCTTTCTAATCTGCGCATGCTGTCGAGAATCATCGAAATGACATTCTCGTCCCCGACGGCAGTGTTGACCATCATGTGGTAGAGGCAGCGGGTGGGCCAGTCGGCGCCGAAATAGTGCTTTACAAATTCGATGCGATCGCGATCCACCGTGTCGACCAGTTCTTCCGCTTCCTTCTCGCTGTGTCCGATGAGTCGCAGGCGTCGCAGCTTTTCCGCCCGCGGGGCATAGAGGAAGACGTGGAACGCGTCGGGCAGTT
>JACXTT010007796.1_pt1 | contig 15000 bp, 16 predicted proteins | sample 9270951 | NCBI WGS metagenome assembly JACXTT01 (sample SAMN15532306, study PRJNA645909) | rock metagenome | isolation source: weathered quartz diorite | place: Puerto Rico | collected 2017-06-21
ACCTGAAACCTGATACCTGATACCTCCCTGAAGTCACCAGATCCCGGCGGCCATGTACCCGACGACCGACGACTTGTCGCCGCTGACATCACCCGAGTCACCGTACTTCAACACACGGGCGCGCGTAGCGCCCATTCGCCTCGCCGCATGCAGCACGGCGACGATCGGACCGCCGCCACAGGCGTGGTGTGGTTCACGTTCGAGCACCTGCATCAAGCCCTCCGGATCGAGCCGCTCGACTTCTCGCAACACCTCCGCGTCCATTGCCTCCGCGGTCGGCGCATCCTCGAAGTGTGACAGGTCGCTGCTCGCGACGAGCAGCACGCGGCCGGGCGGTGTGCGATTCGCGATCGTACTCGCCAGCGCCTCACCAAGCCCGAACGCCGTTTCTCGATCCTGATAGCCCATCACCATCGGCACTATCGGGACACCCGGCAGCAGACGCGCGAGAAATGGCAGCTGCATCTCCAGCGAATGCTCGCGGCCATGCGCGGGCGGATGTTCGATGACATGGCTGGACGCCGCGGCGATTGCGCGCGCGAGTTCCTCTGCCACCTGCACAGCCCCGAACGGCGTCTGCCATGCGCCTCGGGGCCAGATCGCGACACCGCTGAACCCGATGAAGTGTGAGGGCCCGACCAGCACCGTTGCGTCGTAGTCGCCGTGCTGGACGGCGCGGTAGGCGAAGGCGGCAACCGGCCCCGAATATTTCAGGCCGGCGTGCGGCGCCACGATCGCGATCGGCGCTGCGCGATCATCCACGTGCGCCCGGCCGATGTACTCATCCACCTCGCGCGCGAGTCGATCGGCGGATGCGGGATACCAGCTTCCTGCCACCGCCGCAGGCCGAATGTCGGTGGCCATGGGTGTAGCTTACGCAATTCAAAATTCAAAATTCAAAATTCAAACACGTCACGACGCGATGCCATAGGGTGAGAGTCGCCACGGCGTTCACCTGTGGGCGGCGCCGCAATCCCTGTTTGCATTTTGCATTTTGCATTTTGCATTACGATGACCCCAGTGCCAACCATACTCACGATCGCAGACGTCGAACGCATCGCTGCGCTTGCGCAGCTCGAGCTGACGGAAGAGGAAAAGCAGCTGTTCACCAAACAGCTGGCTGACATCCTTCACTACGCCGAGCAGGTTCAGGCAATCGACACGAGCGGTGTCCCTGCCACGGCGCATGTGAATGCCGCGCAGCGAACGGAGCGCGACGACGAGCCACGCGCGTGTCTGCCGGTCGAGGACGCGATTGCGAACGCGCCAGACGCTGCACCGGACGGCCGCCTGTTTCGCGTGCCGCGCGTCATCGGCGGATGAATCCGCTCGATACTCCGGCGACAACCTTACGAAATGACATCGCGGCCGGCCGCCTGTCAGCAGTCGAGGTCTGCCGTGCCGCGCTCGATCGCATTGCGACGGTCAACGACTCGCTCAACGCATTCAACCTTGTCGCCACCGATCGCGCTCTCGCGCGCGCACAGGAGGTCGACAAGCGCCGTGCTGCCGGCGAATCGCCCGGGCCGCTCGCGGGCGTCCCGATCGCCATCAAAGACAATATCGACGTACGCGGGATGCTGACGACCGCATCGTCGCGGATCCTCAGGGACTTCATCCCGCCGTACGACGCCACGGTCGTGCGCCGCCTCGAGGCGGCCGGCGCGGTGATCGTCGGCAAGACGAACTGTGACGAGTTCGCGATGGGATCGTCGACCGAGAACTCTGCCTTCGGCGCGACGCACAACCCATGGGCGCTCGATCGAATTCCCGGAGGGTCGAGCGGCGGGTCGGCAGCCGCCGTCGCCGCACGATGCACCCCTGTCGCGCTCGGCTCCGATACCGGCGGGTCGATTCGTCAGCCCGCCGCGTGCTGCGGTGTCATCGGGCTGAAGCCTTCGTATGGCCGCGTCTCACGATACGGTCTGCTCGCATTTGCGTCATCGCTCGATCAGATTGGCCCGTTCGGGCGAACGGTCGCGGATGCGGCAACCGTCTTGTCGGTCATCGCCGGCGCGGATCCCTGCGATGCAACAACATCGACCGAACCCGTGCCCGACTTCCGAGCCTCGCTCACCGGGCACGTGAACGACATCCGTATCGGAGTGCCCCGCGCGTTTGTCAGCGAGGGCGTTGACGATCAGGTGCGGGCCGCCTACGAGTCCGCACTCGAAACGCTGCGCGCCGCAGGCGCCACGCTCGTCGACATCGACCTGCCTCACGCGAAGTACGCCGTGCCCGTCTATTACCTGGTGTGCACGGCCGAAGCGAGCTCGAATCTGGCGCGCTACGATGGCGTGAGGTACGGGTATCGCGCACCCGGCGAAAAAGACAGCCTCAAGGAGATGTACAGCCGGACGCGAGACGAAGGGTTTGGGCCCGAAGTGAAACGACGCATCATGCTCGGCACCTACGTGCTCAGTGCCGGTTACTACGACGCGTTCTACCTGAAGGCGCTGCAGGTCCGTACACTCCTGAAACGCGACTACGATCACGCGTTCGAGCGGGTGGAGGTCGTGGCAATGCCGACGATGCCGACGCCGCCCTTCCGGCTCGGCGAAAAGACCGACGACCCGTTGCAGATGTACCTCGCCGATGTCTTTACCGTGAGCGCAAACCTTGCCGGGCTGCCGGGTGTGAGCCTGCCCTGTGGCTTCTCGAATGACAACTTGCCGATTGGTTTTCAGTTAACTGGCAGGATGTTCGACGAAGCGACGCTGCTTCGCGTGGCCGACGCCTACGAGCGCGCGACGGACTGGCATCGGAGCGTTCCTTCGCTGTAATTCAAAATGCAAAATGCAAACAGTACTTGATTACGTGCAGAGGGGTGAAAGTCGCGGCGACATTCACCCCTCTGCTTCAAACACATCGTGTTTGAATTTTGCATTTTGCATTTTGAATTACTTGAACCAGTCCCTCAGCATCACAGCCAGCTTCTCGTCGTACTCACCAACGTGCATCGGCGTCACCGAGACATAGCCGTTGTTCACCGCCCAGATGTCGGTTCCTGGCGGCGCTGCAGCGCCCTCTGTGTACACGCTCCAGTACACCGTTTGATCCGTGCCCGGGCGTTTGCCTTCGACGAACCTCTCCACGCCGGCACGTGCGGCTGCCTGTGAGGTGACCTGGTAACCCTTGTATCCGCCGCTCGGCATCGGCGGGACGTTGACGTTTAGAAATGTCTGCGAGGGCAGTCCGTGCTCGCGCACGTGACGCACCACGCCGGCGACCTGTTGCGCCGCGGGACCAAGGTCGCGCGCGACGGCGGGCGTCGCCATCGAAGTCGCCACCGCCGGCACGCCTTCAATCACCGCCTGCCGCGCCGCGCCGACGGTGCCGCTCAGATACGCGGAGGCGCCGAGGTTGTACGCCGTATTGATGCCGGTGACGACGAGGTCGGGCCGCGGCATCACGATGTTCTTGATTGCGATTTGAATGGTCGTCGCAGGTGTGGCGGTGAGACCGATCGCCGCGAGGCCGCCCGTCAGTGTGAGGTCCTCGCGCGCGACGGGCGGTGCAGCAGTGAGCGCCTGGCTGACCCCACTTTGGTTTTCTGTTGGCGCGACGATGATCACTTCACCGATCGGGCTGAGCGCGCGAGCTAGGACCGGCAGCGCGGGCGCGCGGACGCCATCGTCGTTGCTGATCAGAATGCGATAGGGGCGCGGCGGCTGCTGGGCGGCGGTAACGACGAGCAGACACACGGCGCTAACCGCCGTGCAGAACGCTGTGAGGCTAGACAGTCTTCGCCGGAGGCTCCGGAACATCGTAGAGCACGAGACCGTGTTTGACTTCCTCCATCGCAATGCGCTCGGCCTTGTGCGGGTGTGCTCGATGAATTTCGCCGTCGCCTGCCTCGTCGAGGCGAGGCAGCGCCCCGCGCCGAAGCTGCTTGGCGCGCATGGCGGCGACGTCGACGAACAGAAACCGGCTGTCGATGGGAGCCGCTTTAGGGCGCGGCGCGGGCGGCGCCTCTGGTTCGGCGGTCGGTTCGGTGAGTGGCTCGTTCGCGTCCATCAAGATCAGAGCCTAGCACGAGGCGGGTGAGGCGGGTGAGCCGCGTAGGGCGCTCCGGCCCTACCAGCCCAACCCGCCCCCGGGGCGGGCAGTGTTACGCGGCCACGTCGACGTTGATCGTCCGCGGCTTCGCTTCCTCACGGAATGGCAGCTTCACGGTGAGAATGCCGTTCTTGTAGTCCGCGGCGACCTTCGATGCGTCGACCGTGTTCGGCAGCGTGAACGAGCGGTAGAACTGCCCGTAGCTGCGTTCGATGCGGCGATAGTGCTCTTCCTTCACTTCGGTTTCGAACTTCTTCTGGCCCTTGAGGACCAGGGTGCCGTTCTCGACGGTGACTTCGATGTCCTCACGAGTCATCCCGGGCAGTTCCGCCTTCAGCACGAGGTCGTGATTCTCGGTCTCGAAGATGTCTACCGCAGGAGTCCAGTTTCCACGAAAGCCAGTGTCCTCATCGCGGAGGTACACGTCGCCGAACAGACGCGCCATTCGGTCCTGCATCGCGGCCAGTTCACGGAACGGGTCGACTTTCACGATTGCCATGTTCGTTTCTCCTTCTTCGGCGGGCCTGAAGGCCCGCCGCTACGTCTCGTTGTGTGTCGTAGAGGCGGACCTTCAGGTCCGCCACCGATTACGCATCGACGACTTCGCCTTCCCTGATGTCGTCGTCCTTCTTCGCTGACGCCGCATTGGCGGCGTTCGCCTCTGACTGCTTGTAGAGCTGCTCGGCCATCGCATGCGACGCTTTCTGCAGGTCGTCAATTGCGCGCTGGATTGCATCGAGGCTGTCGCCCTTCGCTGCGTCACGCAGCGTCGTGATGTAGGTCTCGATCCGGTTTACGTCGGCTGCGGACAGCCGATCGCGGTTTTCGTTGACCGTCTTCTCCACCGAGTAGGCCAGCGAGTCGGCCATGTTTCGCGCATCGATCAGCTCGCGCCGCGACTTGTCTTCCGTGGCGTGCGCTTCCGCGTCCTTGACCATGCGCTCCACGTCCCCCTTGCTCAGACCCGAAGAGCCGGCGATCGTGATCTTCTGCTCCTTGCCGGTCGCAACATCCTTCGCCGAGACGTTGACGATGCCGTTGGCGTCGATGTCGAACGCGACCTCGATCTGCGGCACGCCACGCGGCGCCGGCGGCAGGCCCACCAGCTGGAAGCGCCCCAGGGTCCGGTTGTCGCGCGCCATCTGACGCTCGCCCTGGAGCACGTGAACCTCGACGCTCGTCTGGTTGTCCGTCGCCGTCGAGAAGATCTCGCTCTTGCGAGTCGGGATTGTCGTGTTGCGCGTAATCAGCGTTGTCAGCACGCCGCCCAGTGTCTCGATACCGAGCGACAGCGGCGTCACGTCGAGCAGCAGTACATCCTTGACTTCGCCCTTCAGCACGCCGCCCTGGATCGCCGCGCCGATCGCGACGACTTCGTCGGGATTCACGCCCTTATGGGCCTCCTTGCCGAAGTACTCCTTCACGAGCTGCTGAATCTTCGGAATTCGCGTCGAGCCCCCGACGAGGACGACCTCGTCGATGTCCGACGGCTTCAATCCCGCATCGGTCAGCGCCTGTTTCACCGGTTCCATCGAGTGCTCCAGCAGATCGCCGACCAGCTGCTCGAACTTCGAACGCGTCAGCTTCATCTGCAGGTGCTTCGGACCACTCTGATCCGCCGTGACGAACGGCAGGTTGATGTCCGTCTCCATGACTGCGGAGAGTTCGATCTTCGCCTTCTCCGCCGCTTCCTTCAGACGCTGCACGGCCATTCGGTCCTTGCCGAGGTCGATACCGTCCGACTTCTTGAATTCGGCCACGATCCACTCGATGACGCGCTGATCGAGATCGTCACCGCCAAGATGCGTGTCACCGTTGGTCGCTTTCACTTCGACGACCCCCTCACCCACCTCGAGAATCGAGATGTCGAAGGTGCCGCCGCCGAAGTCGTACACGGCGATCGTTTCGTCCTTCTTCTTGTCCAGACCGTAGGCGAGCGCTGCGGCGGTCGGTTCATTGACGATCCGGAGAACGTTCAGTCCGGCAATCTTGCCGGCGTCCTGCGTCGCCTGCCGCTGCGCATCGTTGAAGTACGCGGGAACGGTGATGACCGCATCGGTGACTTTCTGACCGAGGTAGTCCTCCGCTGCGGTCTTCAGCTTCTGCAGAATCATCGCGGAGATTTCGGGCGGCGAATATTTCTTGTCGCGAACCTCCACCCACGCATCGGCGTTATCCGTTTTCACGATCCGGAACGGCACACGTGAGATCTCCTGCGGGACCTCGGTGTGCTTCCGGCCCATGAAGCGCTTAATCGAAGAAATCGTGTTTTCGGGGTTTGTGACTGCCTGGCGCTTCGCCACCTGGCCGACCAGACGCTCACCCTCTTTCGTGAAGCCGACGACGGACGGCGTCGTGCGCCCGCCTTCCTGGTTCACGATGACGGTGGGCTCCCCGCCTTCCATGACCGCGACGACCGAGTTCGTAGTGCCGAGGTCGATTCCGATGACTTTGCTCATACCGTTTCGCTCCGGGAGCTGTTTGCTCCGACGGGTCATTTTAGCAATATATGAGTGTATGTCAAGCATGTAATATGAGTTCATTTTGCTAATGCCATCGAGTCCCGAGGCGCCGCTTATGGCCGAGGCGGCGGCCGAGGTATTCCAGGTTTGGGGAAAGCGACCGCAAGCCCTGCCCGACCGAAACGCGAAGCGCGCAGGCGGGACGTAGCCAACAGGCGGAGGCGGATGCGAACATAGGGCTCGCGCCATGGCGCCGATCACGCTCATTCCTTCCACCGAAGTCAGCGAACTGGCTGAAGACATCCGGGCAATCTTCGACGAACTCGCGACAACGCTCAGGGGCGAGCAACGCACGACTGCGGGCGAATGTCACCCGGCACTCGATGTTTTTGAAACGGATGAAGCTGTCGAAATCGTGATGGATGTGTCAGGAGTCGCTCCCGAGGCGCTTCGTGTTGTTTTTCGTGCTGGGGTCGTCCTGATCGCGGGTGAAAAGGCGCCACCTGTTGCGCATGCGCCGCACACCTTCCACGTCGTCGAGCGTGAGTTCGGCCGTTTCGCACGAGGTGTGCGCGTCAACGGCGCCTTCGATCTTCAGGCGGGTCGAGCGGTCATACGCGAAGGCGAACTGACAATCGTCCTGCCCAAGCGTGCCGATCGCCGTGGCCGACCGTACCGCATTCCGATTGAACCGCAGCAACGCGCATGACCATTTTGTTCATTGGCGACATCGTTGGCCGTCCTGGGCGGGATCTTGTGCAGAAAGGGCTGCGCGCGCTTGTCGACCATTACGATGTCGATTTCACGATCGCGAACGCGGAAAATGCCGCCGCCGGTTTCGGACTCACGCGCGATATCGGCGAAACGCTGCTTGATTGGGGCATTGATGTGATGACCTCAGGCAATCACATCTGGGACAAGAAAGAGGTGCTCGAGTACATCCCCGCAGAGCCGCGCCTGTTGCGTCCCGCGAATTACCCTGCCGGGGTTCCGGGCCGCGGTTCCTGCGTTGCGCAGACACGTGACGGGCGCTCGGTTGGCGTGATCAATGTGATGGGACGCGTCTTCATGGCGCCGCTCGACGATCCGTTTGCCGTCGCGCTGCGCGAGATCGACGCCGTGCGGCACCGCGCCCGGATCATCGTCGTCGACATGCACGCCGAGGCCACGAGCGAGAAGATCGCGATGGGGTGGCATCTCGATGGACGGGTCACCGCCGTCATCGGCACCCACACACATGTGCAAACCGCGGATGAGCGCGTCCTGCCCGGCGGCACGGCGTATCTCACCGATGCCGGGATGACGGGGCCCCACGACTCGATCATCGGGATGGACAAGGAACCATCGCTGGCTCGATTCCTCAACGGCATGCCGACGAAATTTGAGCCCGCAAGCGGCAATCCGCGGCTGAACGGGGCCGTCATCGAAGCGGATGACAAGACCGGCCGCGCAACGAAGATCACACGCATCAGCTATTCAGCAGAGGAACTTGACGAACTCGCTGTTCGACCTGCCGTTCGAAGAACCGCCGGAGTCTGAGGCAGAGCGGGATCCGGGATTCGGGATCCGGGATCCGGGATCCGATCGGGATCTGATGCCGCCCGAGCCGCGACGCGTCTACTCGGTCTCGCAGCTGACCGATCGCATTCGTGCGCTCCTCGAGGAGCGCTTTTTCGAAATCTGGGTCGAGGGCGAAATCTCCAACTGCTTTGTCGCGAAGACAGGGCACATGTACTTCACGCTGAAGGACACCCAGGCGCAGATCAAAGCGGTCATGTTCCGCTCTGCGATTCGGTATCTCCGCTTCAAGCCGCAAGACGGACTGCGCGTGGTGGCGCGCGGACGCCTCACGGTGTACGACCCGAAAGGCGAGTATCAAATCGTCTGCGAGCATCTCGAGCCCGAAGGGCTCGGTGCTCGGCAGCTCGCCTTCGACCAGCTCAAGGAGCGACTGTCGCGTGAAGGTTTGTTCGATCCGCGGCGCAAACGAGCGCTGCCCGCGCTCCCCCGAAAGATTGGTGTCGTCACGTCGCTCGACGGCGCCGCGGTGCGCGACATCATCAAGGTGTTGCGGCGACGCTACGCGAATGCGCACATCGTCATCCGCCCGACACGCGTGCAAGGTGAAGGCGCGGCGCTCGAGATTGCCCGCGCCATGGCGGCAATTGGCAAGGTCAGGGGCGTGGACGTCGTCATCGTCGGACGCGGCGGCGGATCGATTGAGGACCTCTGGGCGTTCAACGAGGAAGTCGTGGCGCGCGCAATCGCCGGGTGTTCCGTGCCGACGATCTCGGCCGTCGGTCATGAAACCGACGTCACCATCGCGGACTTCGTGGCGGACATGCGTGCACCGACGCCATCTGCCGCGGCGGAAATCGTGGTGGCGCGCAAGGACGATTTCTGCGCACGCATCGACCGCCTCGGTCACCGAGTCGATACGCTGATGCAGGGACGCCTGCACAGGATCCGTGCGCGGATTGGAAGCATCGAGTCGAGGCCCGGCTACGCAGGTTTCGCCACGCGAGTTGCGATGCGCGGTCGCCGTGCGGACGACCTGTCGCATCATCTGCTTCGTGCGCTGCGAGAGCAACTCGGGCGCCGGGAGCGCGGGTATCAGACGCTGCAGCTCGCGCTCGAGCGATTCGATGTCCGCCGCCGCTTTGGCGCGATACGCACACAGCTCGTCGGCATTGACGGCCGTCTGAAGGCGACGGCCGACCGGCGCGTGCATGTGGCGGACGCGCGATTGCGCGGCGCCGCGGCGCGGCTGGAGAGCCTCAGTCCGCTCGCCGTCCTCGCCCGCGGCTATGCAGTTTGCTGGAACGAGGATCGCACCGCCATCATCCGCGATGCCGCCGCCGTTGAGCCGGGCGATCGCGTACATGTCAAACTCGAACGTGGCGAGCTGGATTGCGCAGTGACGGGTCAGGGATTCACGAAACCGGGTTCGTAGGACAGGATATGGATTCGACCATCAAGGATTTCGAGGCGGCGATTACCGAGCTCGAAACGATCGTGAAAAAACTTGAAGAGGGTGATTTGCCGCTCGAAACGTCGCTGCAGCTCTACGAGCGCGGCGTTCAGCTGTCGCGCTTCTGCCACGCTCAGCTCGAGCAGGCTGAACGGCGGATCGAGATTCTCAACGAACGCGGCGGCCTTACTCCGGCGCCGGCAGATCTTGGCGCGGAAGACGAGAGCGAGGGCCGTACGCGGCGATGAGCGCCGCGGATAATCTTCAGCAATACCTCACCGCCCGGCGCACGGCGATTGACGCCGCTCTTCTGGCCGCACTGCCCTCACCTCCACTCTGTCCGGCCGCTGTCGCCGACGCGATGCGCTTCAGCGTGAGTGCGGGCGGCAAACGCCTGCGGCCGATCCTGTGTCTCGCGAGTGCCGAAGCCGTCGGCGGCGATTGGCGGCAGGCGATGCCCACGGCCTGCGCGATCGAGTTCGTCCACACGTATTCGTTGATTCACGACGATCTGCCGGCCATGGACAACGACACGCTGCGCCGCGGCAAACCGGCGCTCCATGTCGTCGCCGGTGAAGCGATGGCGATTCTGGCGGGCGACGGTCTGCTGACGGAGGCGTTCGCACTGATGGCCCGCGAGCCGCGGGACGGTGGTGCATCGCTCGCCATGCGTAAGGTGCGTGTCATCGAAATCGTCGCCGCTGGCGCCGGCGCGGTCGGAATGGTCGGCGGCCAGGCCATCGATCTGGCGTGCATGACGCCGGATGCTGCGGGGGTACTGCCGCCCCCGCTCGATGCAGAGGGACTACGCGCCATGCACGTAAGAAAAACCGGCGCGTTGATTCGAGCATCCGCGTCAGCAGGCGCGGTGATCGGAGGCGGTTCCGAGGCGCAGATTGACGCGATCGATCGTGCGGCAGCGGAATTCGGACTGGCGTTTCAGATCATCGACGATGTGCTCGACGTGGAGGGTGCATCGGCCGACCTGGGCAAGACCGCTGGCAAGGATGCGGCCGCGGGAAAGCCGACCTACCCCGCGCTGTATGGGCTCGAGGCGTCGAGGCGAATGGCACACGAGTGTCTCGACCGCGCGGCCGCGGTGCTCGGTGCCGTCCACCTCGCGGATTCGCGTCTGCTGGAGATCGGCTGCTGGATCGTGGAACGCCCGAATTAGCGAGCCATTAAGAGGGGTCAGACCCCGGTGATCGACTGTTCCGGGGTCAGACCCCCTTCATGACCCGACTCAAGGTTGCAGAAATTGCGTGTTCGGTTGGATCAGTTGGTCGTTGAACGAGGCCTCGCGCCGTCGAGGGAGCGTGCCCGGGCCCTGATTCTGGCGGGACAAGTAGTCGTCAATGGCGAGCCGGAAACCAAGGCGGGCACGCAGGTCGACCCCAACGCCGACGTCGCGCTCGTCGCACCCGATCACCCGTACGTCGGCCGCGGCGGCGTGAAACTGGCGCACGCTCTCGATGCGTTCCACATCACCGTTGAAGGCCGCGAGGCGCTCGACGTCGGCGCGTCCACCGGCGGGTTCACAGACGTCCTTCTCAAGCGGGGCGCCACACGCGTGATCGCGCTCGACGTCGGCCACGGGCAAATCGACTGGACCCTGCGCAACGATCCGCGCGTCGTCGTCATCGAGCACTTCAACGCACGACACCTGCAGCCATCGGATCTCCCCGGCCCCGTGGACGTCGTGACCATCGACGTCTCGTTCATCTCGCTGCGACAGATCCTGCCAGCGGTGCCACCGGTGTTACGTCCGCGAGGCGACGTCGTTGCGCTCGTCAAACCGCAGTTCGAAGCTGGACGCAGCGAAATTCGCAAGGGCGTGATCCGCGATACGTCTATTCACGCACGCGTCATAGACGAAGTGTCCGCCGCCGCGCGTGAGGTAGGATTGACGCCGGTAGCCTCGACGACCTCGCCGATCACCGGCGCAAAAGGGAACGTCGAGTTCCTGCTCCATCTCCGCGCATGACACCGCGCATCGACCGCGTCGGAATCGTGGCCAAGCATGGTCTGCTTGCGGCCGCCGAGCATCTGACGCGCATCGGCGCCTGGCTTCGCGAGCGAAAGATCGACGTCGTCTACGAAGCCGAGACCGCGCGCCTGACCCAACCGGCTGACATGCACCCAACGCGGTCGCGTGAAGAGCTACCCAGCTGTGTTGACCTGATCGTCGTACTTGGCGGCGACGGGACACTGCTCGCGATGGCGGATCGCATCGCGCAGGCCGGCCGCGATATTCCAATCCTCGGCGTGAACTTCGGCGGGCTCGGATTTCTCACGGAACTGCGGATCGATGAGCTCTTCCCCTCGCTCGAGTCGGTCGTCAACGGCACGGCCACCTACGACGAGCGGCTGATGCTCTCCGCAACCGCGTCTCTTCATCACAAAACGGATGAAACGCGAGTGGTCCTCAACGACGTTGTGTTCACGAAGGGTCCATTGTCGCGGATGATCGAGTTGTTGGTCTCGGTCAATGGACGTTTCGTCACGCGTGTGAAGGCTGACGGTCTCATTATCGCGAGTGCCACCGGATCAACCGCCTACAATCTCGCAGCCGGCGGTCCAATCGTGCATCCATCCGTCGACGCGCTGGTGCTGACGCCGATCGCGCCACACACGCTCACAAACCGCCCCGTGGTGATCCCCGGCGATGCCGAGGTCGAGGTGCATCCTGAAGCGCCCGGCGGCAGCGACGATGTCTTCGTCACCTACGATGGGCAGTACGGTTATCCCATTCAGCCGGGAGACGTCCTTCACGTGCGCAAGGCGAAGCAGGCACTTCGCCTTGTCAAGGCACCCGAGCGCGGGTACTTCGAGCTGCTGCGCGAGAAGTTGAAGTGGGGCGAGCGCTGACGGTATCCCGCTGCCGCTGCTGCCTGAAGAACTCGACCTGAAACTTCCGCACGTTTGCATTGTGTTCTTCGAGCGTCTTTGCGAACACGTGCGAGCCGTCATTGCGGCTGACGAAGTACAGATACGGCACGGCGGCCGGCATGAGCGCCGCCTCGAGCGAAGCCTTGCCCGGTGAAGCGATCGGCCCCGGCGGCAGCCCCGGGTACTTATAGGTGTTGTACGGCGAGTCGAGCGACAGATCCTCGCGGCGAATGTTCCCGTCGTAGCGGTGGGCTTTCAACAGCGCATAGACGACGGTTGGATCGGCTTGCATCGGCATGCCGATCTTCATCCGATTGCGATAGACGGCTGCGACAAGCGGTCGCTCTTCAGGCTTTCCGGTTTCCTTCTCGACGAGCGATGCGAGTGTGACAACCTGGCGCGTCGTCAGCCCTTGCGCGGAGGCACGCGCACGCATCTTGTCGTCGTACACGGCAAGAAACCGGTCGACCATGAGATCGACGACACGCGCGGCGGGAATTTGCCTCGGCAACGCGTACGTTTCCGGAAACAAATACCCTTCGAGATCCGACGCTTTGTCGTCAAGTTCGCGGATGCCCTTCGTGTTGCGAGCAGCCCTGACGAAGTCGGCACTCTGCCCGAAGCCGTGCGAATCGTAGACCTTCGCCATCTCCTCGACGTTCAGCCCTTCGGGAAATGTCAGGCGCAGCGTATAGACGTCGCCGCGCACGAGCACGTCGACGACCTCGAATGGCGTCAGCGGGTGATCGAAGCGGTACTCGCCGGCCTTGAGGCTTCGTCCGCGCCCAGTCCACCACAGGGCCGCACGAAACAACCGCGGATCCCGGACGACTTGAGCCGCGGCAAGTTGCCGGCCGATTTCAGAACTGGAAGCGCCCTGACGAATTGTGACGAACTGTTCCGGTTGGCTGTAGCCGCGGTAGGCCTCCTGAAGCTGCCCCCACCCAAGCCACACCGCGACTCCGGCCGCGACACCCAGCAGCACGACGATGAGGGCGAAGATCGACAGGAGTTTACGCACGGCCATCCAGATAGTCCTGCAGGATGATTGCCGCTGCGGCCGCGTCGAGTTTTGCCTTCCTCGATCGCCAGTCCTTGTCCCGAAGGGCAAGGCGGCTCTCGGCCTCCCGGCTCGAGAGACGCTCGTCCTGCAGCGTCACGGGAAGTGAGGTCTTTGCGCCAAGGGCACGCGCGAACTCCTCGACTCGGGGTGTCATCTCTGTCGGTGTGCCGTCGAGTCTTCGGGGTAAGCCGACGACGATGGCGCCAACGCCGTCCTCTTCGCCGGCAAGGCGAGCGATTTCCCGTATGACCACTTCGAGCGCATCAACGTCGAGGCCGGCCGGCCGCAGCACGCCAAGCGGCCGCGCGAGCGTGCCCGTCGCGTCACTCACCGCGACCCCTATGCGCCGCTCGCCGATATCGAGTCCCACGGTGCGCACGTGACTCTATACTAGGGCGGCGTGAGGCAAGTAGGGCGAGTAAGGCGGGTAGGGTGTTGAGGCGAGTAGCGTTTCCCGCACTCGTACTGGCGTTCATTTTCGGTCTCGTTCCCCTTGCACCCCTTCCGCCCTACTCGCCTGACCCGCCCTACTCACCCTACCCGCCCGATATCTCCGCCCAGGACCGAGGCGCCACTGACGCCATGGCGCGCCGCGTGAACGATCGAGTGCGAGCACTGCAGGTGGAAGCCGATCGTCTCGCGCTGCAGGTCCGAACGTTGCTCGGCGATCTGCGGCAGCTTGAACTCCAGCGAGACATCGCTGCCGAAGAGGAGAAAACCGCCGCTGCCGCGGTGATGCAGGCGCAGCGCGGGCTCGAGCAGAGCACGGCGCGGCTGAGCGCGCTCGAGCAGCAGCGCATCTCGCAACTGCCCGATCTGAAGACTCGACTTGTCGATATCTATAAACGTGGACGCGGCGGCTACGCGCGGCTGGCGTTCGACGTGCAGGGTCTCCGCGAATTCGCGCGCGCGATGCGGGCGGTTTCGGCGTTGACCACGATCAACGAGCAACGGATGGCGGAGCATCGCCGCACGGTCGCCGAACTGCAGCAGCAGCGCGACGCCCTGGAGCAGCGGACGCGGGAGCTCGAGCGAGCCGCGCAGGAGGCCGAGCGTGCGCGCTTCGCGGCCCAGCGCGCCGTCGCCGCCCGGGAAGCGCTGATAAAGGAAATCGACGAGCGCCGTGATCTCAACGCCCAGCTCGCTGGCGAACTCGCCGTCGCCGCGCAACGGCTCCAGCAACAGCTCGCGAGTCTGGCAACCGGCCGCTCCGCTGAACCCGTGGCGATCCCGATTGCGTCCTTCCGGGGCGCTCTGGACTGGCCTGTGGCCGGCAGGGTGACTTCAGCCTTCGGAGCGCCCGCGCGCCCGGGAGGAGTTGCCAGAAACGGCGTCGAAATCGGTGCGCCGGAAGGAACACCGGTGACGGCGGTGCATCCGGGGGTAGTTGATTACGCCGACGCATTCAGCGGCTTCGGAAACCTGGTGATCCTCGATCACGGCGGCAATTACTACTCACTTTATGGCTACCTCGGGTCGCCACAAAGCATGCGAGGACAGCGCATTGACGCCTGGGCAGAACTCGGCCGGGTTCACCCCTCACCTCCCGGGCGCCC
>JACXTT010007797.1_pt1 | contig 15000 bp, 16 predicted proteins | sample 9270951 | NCBI WGS metagenome assembly JACXTT01 (sample SAMN15532306, study PRJNA645909) | rock metagenome | isolation source: weathered quartz diorite | place: Puerto Rico | collected 2017-06-21
CCGGGCGGCAGGTCTTTTTGCGCCAGACTTCGTTGCTCGCTCCTTACAGACCGCTGAGGGGTATGCTCGTCGCTCGCGCCTCGTCTGGCACAAAAATCTCTTGCCGCGAACGTATGCGTGTTTATGAATTGGAGTACTAAGGCTGCCCGTAAACCCGAAAGAGTCGGGAGGCTCTCCAGAGTGTTGCCGGCGAAGGGCAGGTATCGTGCGTAACGAGCCTGCCGTAGCTGGGAGGGACATCGCGCTGCGATGTCCCCGCCCGCAAAGAAGCGGGCGGAATTGTTGCGCCGCTGCACGCGGCGCGGACGGAGCAGCGCGCCGTCCCCACCGGTCGCGTTGAGCTGTCGAACTCGCTGCAAAGCGGCATTTGACTTTTCGACTTTGTATGGCAAAGTAACGCGCATGGAATCGAATTGGGCGGCGGACAACCTGCGGGTGATCCGGACTTTGATGGAGCGCTCCGCGATCTACCGCCGGGCGCTTGCCCCACTGATGTTGCTGGCCGGCAGCGTCGGTACCTTGGCTGCCGCCATCGGCGGGTTTGCCCACATTGAATCCCCGCGCGCCTTCGTTGGCTTCTGGCTCGCCGTCGCGGTCTCGACCATCGCGGGTTGCTTCCTGTTGCTCCGCCGCCAGGCGTTGCGGGACGGCGAACCGCTTTGGTCGTCCCCGACCCGGCGAGTGCTGCAGGCGTTGCTCCCGGCGCTTGCGGCCGGGTTGATTTGCTCGGCGATCGCCTTGTTCAACCTGGGTGGAGCGGATCAGAAGACCGCCAGCCTCGTGGGGCTGTTCTGCCTTCCGTTGGGCTGGATCGTCTTCTACGGCTGCGCGGTTCACGCCGCGGGCTTTTTCATGCCGCGCGGGATCAAATTGTTCGGTTGGGTTTTCATCCTGGGCGGCTGCGGCCTGTTCGCGCTTGGCAGTCCGGATTGGCCCCGCCCCGTTTACGCGCATGGCGTCATGGGGCTTTTTTTCGGCGCGCTGCACCTGGCTTACGGAATCTATCTGTTTTGCACTGAAAAGGAGAAGAATGAGGCGTGAACCCGGAACCATTTCTCCAGCTCGACCGCGTGATTCACGAAAAGGGGCGGCTCGCCATCATGTCGCTCCTGGCCGCCTCGCCTCAACTCTCGTTCACTGAAATGCGCGACACGTTAAGCATGACCGATGGCAACCTGACCGCGCACATGCGCACCTTGCAGGAGGCCGGCTACGTCTCGGTCACCAAGGAATTTCAAGGCGGCCGGCCGCTGACGACCTACTCGCTCACCGGGCAGGGACGGAAGGCGTTTGCCGCTTACATCAATCTGCTCGAACAGATCGTGCAGCAAACGAAACCCACCAAATAGTCTTGGACCTGATTTGAACACAAATGTCGGATCTTTGGTCTTTAACTTTGCAGTACAGAGTCACAAATGAAAATCCTCCGCGCAGAACATCTCGGCATGTGCTTTGGTGTGCGCGACGCCATCGCGTTAGCCCTCCAGCAATCGGCGGCACAGCCGCTCACCATCCTCGGCGAACTCGTGCATAACGAGTCGGTCCTCGCTTCGCTCCAGCAGAAGGGCATTCGCGTCCGGCGCGATCCGTCCGGCGTCACCACGCCCGCCGTGATGATCACCGCCCACGGCGCTTCGCAGCGCACGCTGAACCGCGTGCGCGAGCGCGGGCTGATCGTCACCGAGGCGACCTGTCCGCTCGTCCACTTCGCGCACCGCGCGGTGGCGCGATTCGTGGCCGAAGGCTATCACCCCGTGATCGTGGGCAAACGCGATCATGTGGAGGTGCGCGGGCTGACCGAAGACCTCAATGAGTTCGACGTTGTCCTGGCCGAAGAAGACGTGGAAGCCTTGAAGGAACGCCCGCGCTTTGGCATTGCCGCCCAGACGACGCAACCCGTCGAGCGGGTGCGGCACCTGGTGAGCCTGATTCGACAACGCTTTCCCCGTTCCGAGGTTCGTTTCATCGACACGGTCTGCCAACCGACCAAACAACGCCAGACCGCCGCGATCGAACTGGCGCGGCAGAGCAGCGTGGTGCTTGTCATCGGCGGCGCGAACAGCAACAACACGCGCGAACTGGTGGCAACGTGCAGCCGCTATTGCGCGCGTGTGCATCATATTCAGAACGCGGCAGACCTGCAACCCGGGTGGTTCGCCGGGGCCGGGACGGTGGGGATCACGGCGGGGACGTCGACGCCGGACGCGGCGATTGACGAGGTGGAACGCCGGGTCCGTCAGATCGCTTTGGAGGTGGACAAAACATCAGACGCCAAGGAGGAACATCTATGCGCGCATGGTTGATTTGCTTCCTGCACAACCGGAAAGAAGGCACCTCGCGTTTCACATCGAATACCTGCGCCGCGCTTTCGAGTCGCTGTCCTTCATGCAGCGCATCTTGGGGCAGGTCGTCTGGCGACCGGCCTTCCGCGACACGTGTTTGTCGGTCCTGCTCGATCACCGCGCCGTCTTGCGCGCAGTTGGAGTCGATCCGACTGGCGACCGGACCGAATCAAACTGCTTGAACGCCATGAACTACACAAAATGGATCGCTCACTTTGAACGGAATCGTCTCTATCGCGCCGAACCCGATTGGTCGGCGCCGGTGTCCGTTCCTCAGCCCGCGCTGGCTCCCCTGGTCCGTTCGTTGGAGCAATTCCGGCTCGGCGATGGCGGCGGTCCCGCTTCGCTGATTGCGTACGACGCGGAACGGTTCCGGAGCCAGACCGATGAGATGCGCGCTCTCGTTGATCTTTGGTTCGCCGAAGAAGCGGAGCACTCGCGTCTGCTCGGCTGCGCAGTGGACCGTTTCGGCGGTCGCCACATTACCTCGCACTGGAGCTTCACCGCGTTTTGCCTCTGTCGACGCGCCCTCGGCGTGCGGTTCGAGCTGCAAGTGTTGCTGCTCACCGAGTTGGTGAGCACGGCCTATTACCGCGTGCTCCTCCGCCACTCGCCGGACGCGCCGCTGGCCGCCATGTGCGGGCTCATTTTGCGCGACGAGGCGGGGCACGTCGCCTTTCACCGCGACCGCCTGGCCACCGCGGGCCGTTCACCCCTCGGCCTGCTCGGGGCGCTGTGGCAAGGGCAGTTCTGGCTCTGCGGCCATGGGGCGGCGAACATGCTGTGGCTGAATCATGGCCCGTGTTTGAAGGCCATCGGCGGCTCGCGCGCGGAATACGTTCAAGAGGTGCGGTGGGAGCTGCGGCGTTTTATCGCGTCGCTTTGCGGTGCGGTTGAACCGGTCATCCGATCGCAACACTCTTTGCCGCAGCCGCGCCGACAACTCGTAACAACCCTCTGAAAGGAAAACGCTATGCACTTACTCCAACGCAAAATAGGATCCATCAGCCTGGCCCTCATGTCGCCGGCGCTGTTCCTCAGCACTGCCGGAATCCTGTCTGTCGCCTTCGGCATCGATGGCGCGAACCGCTTGCTCGACGCGATCCTGGCGCAACCCGCGCTCAAACTGTTGCTGTCACCGGGCGTCGTGCTGGGCGGACCACTCGTTGCTTTCGCCTGGAACGCCTCGAAAATCGTTCACGTCTCAGCCGAGGTGGTGAATGAAGAATTCGTCGTCGCCTTCTCGGTCAAACGGCTGCTCCGTCATCTGCTTTGCCTGACGCTGTCGGGCGGGTTGTTATTGCTGCTCGCCTGTTACGGGTTCGCGGAAAATTTCAAAATCGTGGCGCGTTGAGGAAACTATGAAAACGACATGGTTCAAACGTTGGGGCTGGCTGTACCGGCCGGCGGCTGTTCCTGGATTCGTGATTATTGCCGGGGCGTTGGCGTTTTGCGCGAACGTTTTCTGGGCGGTCGACCGGAAGGCGCATTCGGTCAGCGACACCCTCTACGGCGTCTATCCCTTCTTCGTCGCCACTTTCTTGCTCGTCGATTGGATTGCGCGGAGGACCAGCGATGATTTGCACTGAGCATTGCAATAGAGTCCATCCAATGGACTCCTCACTCATCCCCTGATCCCCTGACATGCATGATCACTAAGACCGAACGCCAACGCTGGCTCGTTGTGGTGGTCTACGCCATCGCCATGGCGTGGGTCGAGGCGGCTGTTGTTTATTATCTCCGCTCGCTGTTCGACCGGATCGAGCCTTATCAACCCTACCCGCTGCCAATTGCCACCGGATTCGGCCTGGCCGAACTCGTCCGCGAACTCGCGACGCTCCTCATGCTCTTCACCGTGGGCTGGCTGGCGGGCGCGACCTGGCGTGCAAGATTCGCCTACTCGGTCGTCGCTTTTGGTGTTTGGGACATTTTTTACTACGTGTTTCTGCGCGTGATGACCGGCTGGCCAAAGTCGCTGCTCGACTGGGACATCCTGTTCCTCATTCCATTGCCGTGGTGGGGTCCTGTCTGGGCGCCGGCATCCATCGCTTTGCTGATGATTTTGTGGGGCACGTTTATCACGCAATTTGAAAGACCCGCGCGCGCCCACTGGAACTTGGTTGCCGTCGGAGGCCTGGGCGCCGCTCTCGCGTTGTTTACATTCATGGCTGACGCGATCCGCACGGCGGACCAAGGGACGGCGGCACTGCGCAACATGTTACCCGTCCGTTTCGATTGGGAACTCTTCGCTGTCGCCCTGGTGCTGATGGCGCTGCCAGTAACCGCGCTCGCGCGGCAGGAACTGCGCGCGCGACGCGAACCACGGCCCCAACCGATTCCGTGAGCGCCGCCATGCCTGAATTTGGGATTCGACAATTGCCCGTGTTGCTCGGTGGAGAACCGGCAGCGCTCAAGGATTGGGCCGCGGCCGGGAAGCCCAGCCAGGTGCTTGGCTATGTCGCCGTGATCATCACCGGCGCCGGCTTGTATGGCGCGGCGATGGGCTACTGGCGTTCGCCCGTTCAAGCCGGCTACAACGTGATCAAATTTCCTCTGGTCATTCTCGCGACCACACTGGGCAATGCGCTTCTTAATGGCATGCTCGCGCCGCTGCTCGGCCTCAACCTGGGCTTCCGCCAGTCGGTGATGGTGGTTCTGATAAGTTTCACGATCGCGGCGGCAATCCTCGGCGCGTTCGCGCCGATCGTTTTTTTCATCGTGTGGAACACGCCGCCGCTGGCCGGACACGGGGAGGTGCCGTGGGTGGCCTACAATTTTGTGCAGCTGACGCAGGTCGTGATCATCGCCTTTGCCGGCGTGGTGGCGAACGTGCGACTGTTCCGCCTGTTGCAGGCGCTCGGCGGGAGCGGCGTTGCGCGCAAGATCCTGTTCGCCTGGCTGTCCGGCAATCTGTTTCTCGGCAGCCAGCTCTGCTGGATTCTGCGTCCTTTCATCGGTTCGCCTGCGCTGCCGGTCGAATTTCTTCGGACCACCGCGTTTCATGGCAATTTTTATGAAACTGTCATTCGCGCGATGGGCCGGTTGATTAGCTCCTGAAACGTCATGTCACTGCATCCAAACTATGAATGAGTCTCCGGCCACTCCCCCCATCATCCCCACCAGCCGTGCTTCCGCGGCGCTCCCGCTCGGAGCGAACGCGGCTGAAGCCGAGCCCATCCCGAATCTGGTTAGCATTATCGAAGCGATTTTGCGCGAGCCGCGCCGGGTGATGTTCCAACTCCGTCAACCGGGATCCAGCCGCTTGATGATCCTGATTTTGACCGTTTCGCTGGTGTGCGGACTGCTCTACGGCCTGGTTGCGGGCACTTTCTCCGGCGGTACGCAGCTCTGGGCCGGACCGGTCAAGATTGCCGGAGGCCTTCTGTTGTCAGCCCTCATTTGCCTGCCCAGCCTCTACATCTTCTCCTGCCTCAGCGGCTCACAGGCGCGACTCAGTGAAGTCGCGGGACTGGTCGCCGGCTTCTTGCTATTGATAACCATCCTGCTCATTGGCTTTGCGCCGGTGGCGTGGGTCTTCTCGCAATCGACCGAGTCGGTCGCTGCCATGGGCGCGTTGCACCTGGCGTTTGGGTTTATCGCCACCTGTTTCGGCCTCCGCTTTCTGAGCGCAGCCTTCGCCCATTACGGTAATTCCGGCGACGGCCTGAAGGTGTGGATCGTCATCTTCCTGCTGGTCCTGCTGCAAATGACCACCGCGCTGCGGCCGATCATCGGAACCGCCGACACTTTTCTGCCTGCGGAAAAGAAATTCTTCGTCAGTCACTGGGTGGATTGCCTGAGGACCACCAAATGACCACGCGGGGCACCGAAACGTTACGGCGGCGAATCCGTCGGTTGACCTGGCTTGTTATAGTCGGATTGGTGGCCAGCGGCGCTACGGCCATTCCGCTTCAATGGGAGTTGGACACGACGATCAACGTCTTGAGGATCGCCGATTCCGCGAGCGCGCCAGCCAACCGCGGGCTGGCCCTGTGGATTTTGAAGGTGCACGAGGCGGTGCGCGACACCAACTCAAGATATCCCTTCATTGCCTACGGCACCGACTGGCTGGCATTCGGGCATTTTGTCATCGCCATCGCGTTCGTAGGCGCGCTGCGGGATCCGGTGCGGAACATCTGGCTGTTTCAGTTCGGTATGATCGCTTGTGTCGCCCTGGTGCCGTATGCGCTGGTCTTCGGCGGCTTGCGCGGCATCCCTATTTACTGGCGGCTGATCGACTGCTCGTTCGGCGTATTTGGATTCATTCCGCTGTGGATTTGCAAACGGTCGGTCGCCGAGTTGGCCCGGCGACATTCCTTAATTCGAGCGCGCCTAGCCGCCACCGGGCAAGCGGCCACGGCTAGTAACTAGTAGTGTCACGGGCGTCCCGCCCGTGCGAATCGAGCAACCAAATCCCCGAATCCAACCCAAACAGCCATGAATCCGATTGTTACACCGCCCATTTCTCCGCGACAGGCCACGCGGGTACTCCTGGCCCTGGCGCTGGTCTCCGGCGTCAGCGTCGCGCTGGTCGCCGGCCGATTCGTCAGGTCGCACCCGTTCGCCTACTTAAACCTGATCTGGAACCTCTTCCTTGCCTGGCTGCCGCTCGGCTTCGCATTCCTGGCCGGCGGTTTCCGCGCGTCGCGCCGGCGCTTCCTTGGCTGCCTCCTCCTATGGTTGTTGTTTCTGCCGAACTCGCCTTACCTCGTAACGGACCTCGTCCACTTGAAGCCGCGTCCGCCGGTCCCGTTGTGGTTCGACATTCTGCTCGTGCAATCCTTCGTGCTGACCGGACTTCTGCTGGGATTCCTGGCCGTGTATCTGATGCACCGATTGGTCTCCCATTCGTTTGGTTGGCGGACGGGTTGGATTTTTACGTGCGCGACCCTGGGCCTTACCGGCTTCGGCATATACCTCGGTCGCTTCGAACGCTGGAATAGTTGGGACGTGTTCTTCAGCCCTTTCGCGTTGTCGAGCTACATCTGCGATGTCATCGTTCATCCTCGAGCGAACAAAACGGCCGTGGTCTTTTCGATGTTGTGCGGCGCGTTCCTTGTTCTGACTTACCTTGCATTCTATGCTCTGACGGCACTGCACCATTCGCACCCATCCGGATCGCGGAACAAATGGGAGGAAGACCTTCACCGGACGCAATGATTAAACCATTTCCTCAAACCGCAAATCCTTCGAACTTCATGAAATCGGAAACATGCCTTAGACGCTTGCTGGGCACAGTGTCGCTGCTTGTTGCCACGGTGGTATGGCTTCCCTGCCTGCATCTTTTCTTCACGAACAGTCCGGAGACATTCCGCGACAAGCAATCCCTCGCGCCCAAGGCCCGCGAACTCGCCGCGCGCCATTTGCAAATATGGACTGAGCCCGCGCTTCGGCGGAGGGAGCTTGAAAAGATGCGGGCGAGCAACGCCGAATGGGACTTCATGGGCCGCAGCTTTCTGGTCTGGTCGCTGGCCAACATGGGGCTGCGCGAACCGGACTCCAAACCAGCCTATCTCCGAGTCATGGATCAAATCATCGACGAGACCCTCCAGTTGGAGGAGGAGCACGGGATGTATTTCTTTCTCATGCCCTACGCCAAGGCACGTCCGTACGAAGCGAAACCGGCCCGCAGCCTGTTTGTTGACAGCGAGGTGGCCTTGATGCTGGCCGCCCGTCGCGTGCTTGAAGAGAGGCCCGAATACAAGGTGGCGATGACCCAGCGCATCGGCCTCGTGCTGGAGCGCTGGCAGAACGGCGAGCTGCCCATCGCGGAGAGCTATCCGGATGAGTGCTGGACTTTTGATCATGCCGTTGCCCTGGCTGCGATCAAACTAGCCGATCACCTCGAGGGCACGGATCACTCCGCCTTGCTGCGTGACTGGGTCGCGATGGCGAAGCGGAAACTGGTGCATCGCGAATCGGGACTGTTGGTTTCGAGCTTCACCTTGCGAGGCGATCCTCTCGACGGGCCGGAAGGTTCGACCCTCTGGATGGTAGCTCACTGTTTGCAGATCGTTGATGAGGATTTCGCCCGCGACCAATATCGACGCGCCCGAAAGGAGCTGGGCCGAACGGTGTCCGGTTTCAGTTACGCTCGGGAATGGCCGAAGTCCTGGACTGGCCCGATGGACATCGACTCCGGGCCCATCGTTCCCGTCCTGCAAATCAGCGCCGGGTCGAGCGGTATGACGTTCACCGGCGCAAGTGCGTTTGGAGACGATGCGTTCCTCGCTTCCCTTGCCGCCACGCTCGATTTCGCGGCCTTCCCGTCGCGGCGAGACGGACGGTTGAGATATTGCGCCAGTAATCAGGTCGGCGACGCGGCGTTGCTTTATGCCGCTGTCCTTGGGCCGCTTTGGGAAACCGTCCGTTCGAAGGCGAAACGATGAACTCCTCTTTTTTGCAACGCTGGCGGCGCTTCGGACGCGCTGAATTCCTCAGCCCCAAGGACCTTCTGCTCCGCGCGGCGGCCATTGCCGTTTTCTTCCTCATAGCGCATCTGACTGGCCTGCGTGAAGACACGTCGTTTCTGAGCGGAACCGTCTCTGCGCCGGACTTGGGCTGGCGGCAGACTGCTTTTGGCGGGCTCATTTACCTCATTCTTTACTTCGCGTTCGTCCTGCTTGCGCCAATTCTGCTCCTGGCGGCGTTGCTGCAAAAATTGTTTGGTTTCCTTCATCCTCGGCCGAAGGCGTAGCCCTGGCCCGACGCGCGGTTGCATTCCAAAACTTTGTCTCGTACGCGACAAAGTTTTGTACGGTCCCAATCGCTAGTGCCTGCGCAGAACAAGTCGATGATCCACGCGCTTGGTCTGGTGATATTCCAACTGTGGCAGGTCTGTGAGCGTCGGCGACTCAGTCTCGTGCAGGATGGCCTTCGCCATTGTTTGCAGCGCGCGCCAGCGTGGCCAGACGAGATCGGGCGCATGGGCAATCTGGCGCAGCAAACTTCGCCATTCGATAATGACGCGGTCGATGTCGCCCACGCCGAGCAGTTCAGTCACCCAGGCGTGTTTGGAAAGCGGATTCTTGTGAATGCCCGCGACGATCTGTTCGGCACCGGAGCCGTATTTGGGCGGGACGCCGTTTTCGAGATAACCGGGAATCGACTGCAACCCGAACCGTTCGTGGCACACCATCGCGAGGCGCCCGGCCCAGCGATTTTCCTCGCCGCAGAAACGGAATCCGGCGTCGAGGTCGGCGAGATCGTAAATCAGTTCGTCGAGCGGATAGCTCTCGTCTTCGAGCGCCGCGGCAATGGCGAGCCCGTCGCCCTGCTGAAAGAAACTGACCACTCGGCCGCGCTGCGTCGGCACACCCGAGGCGTCCACCAACCCGAGCCGGCGCCAGAGCAACGCCGTGCCTGTTGCGGTTGCAAGCCGGCGACAGTTCGGCACGAGCGAGCACCGAGCACAGTCCGACGGCAACACTTCCCGCTCCTGGGGTTTCCAGAGGGCGACACCGTGCGTGTCCACCGGCACGCGCATCGTCAGTTCCGCCAGGCTCACTTGCGCCACGATCTTGTGCGGATGCTGCGTGAAGCGGGCGACGGACGTTTTCTGTTGCGCCAACTTCTGTTCCAGCAGTGGCGCGATCTTTTCATCCCAAAGGGCGCGCGGTGCCTGGCGACCGTTCCAGCCGGTCAGGCGACGGACCCACTTGGTCAACACGACCCGATCGTCGTTGAGCTTGTCGGCGACCGTGATGGCGCGCCCGTAGATCTTTTCGCCGTCCTCCTCGGACAACACGCACAGTGTGCCTGTCCCGACTTTTTCGAGCGCGGCAGGCTCGCTGAGGACGGAACGATTTGCGCGCTCGATTTCCGAATTGCAAGAGGGCGCGTCAATCGTGAATCCGAAATCGCAAATCCGAACTCCCCGCCAAGGAACTTCGGCCGGCTTCGGATACGCCTCCCATGAACCGCGGCTGTTGAGCATCTCGCGAACGCGCTGACGCACGTGGCGTGCGCGCTCAGCGTCGGTCTTCAACCCGCACGGGGTGTCGGGATGCTTCATCGATTCCTCGACGCCAAGGAAAATCGGCCGGGTGGCGAACAGCCGTTCCTGAACGCGCACCGCTTCGGCAAAGGGATCGTCCTCGCGCTCCGCCGCGGCGCTCATCAAACCGAGCAGCGCGCCCCAGTCGACCATGCCGCTGCGGGCGAGTTGGCAGGGATAACCGTCGCGCATCCGGATTTCGTTGGCTGCCACGAGCACAAAACCCAGTTCATCAATACCGCGCCGGCCCGCGCGGCCGAACATTTGCAGGATTTCATCGGCCTTGAGGGGTTGTTCGACGTAGTCGCGCCGATAGGATTCGCCGGCCAGAGCAACGCTGCGCAGCGAAAAATTGATCCCGGCCGCGAGGCCCATCGTCGCAACCACGACGCGAAGCTGGCCGGCCTTGGCCAGTGGTTCGATCACACCGGCGCGCGCTCCGTAACTGAGGCCGCTGTGATGGTAGGCGACGCGGTTCTTAAGCATTTTCGCCAGGTGCTCGCCGGCGCAGAGCTTTTGCTCGTGGCTGAGTTGAAGCGGATTGGGTGTGGGTAATTGACGCGCCAACTCGGCGGCGAGGGATTCCGCCGCCTGCCGGCGCGGAGCGAAAATCAAGACGGGCCCCAGATCCTCGGCCAACGCCTTGGCGACAAAGCGCGGCCAGTAACCTCGGATCTCGCTCGGCAAATGATAATTCAGGTTATTCGCGTGAACCTCCTCGAGCGGCACCGGGCGTTGTTCGTGTCGGATCAAAACCGCCTCGCGCCCCAGCCGGCGCAGCCATTTCACGACGTCCTGCGGGTTGGCAACGCTGCCGCTGAGCAGCAACAGCTGCGTCTGCGGCGGCGCGAGAGCGAGCGCAAGTTCATAGTTCAGGCCCCGGTCCGGGTCACCGAGCATCTGATACTCGTCCACGACGAGCAAGGCGGGGCCATGGCCTTCGATCAGGCGTCGTTTCTGAGTTTCCAGGGTGGCGACGAGGATGGGCGCATTGAGATTTTCAGCCAAATCGCCCGTTGCGATACCGACGTCCCAGCCACGCGCGCGCCATTCGGCGAGCTTGTCGTTCGCCAGAGCGCGGGTCGGCACGGTGTAGATCGCCTGGCCATGGTTCTTTCCCTGGTTCGACCACAACTCGAAGATCAGCGTCTTGCCCGCGCCGGTGGGGGCCTGAACGACGACGTCTTTCCCCTGACGCAACGCCGTGACCGCGTGTTGCTGCCAGAGATCGGGCACGACCACCTGGTTCAGGGCGGGCAAACCTTCCAGCTTTTCAGAGAGCGTCAGCACGACGAGAAGATAAACGAAGCAGCAAAAAGTGAAATGGGGAAGTTCGTCCAGGAACGGGAATGGGCGGGAATGGGCCGTGCGAAGCGGGGAGCGCCGAGGATCCCTCGGTCTTGTGGATTGTTACATCTGTGTGAATGCAGCGTTCGCAATGGACACCGCTCGCCTTTGGCGATGAAATCGCGCAAGCAACATGGCGACTCCAAGTTCCGCGAAGAACCTTTCCATCGCGGTCACAACCGCATGCGCCTCTGTCGTCACCGCGGCGTTCACGGTCATCGCCTGCGGTTCGTTTGCCGCGCTCATTTTCACGGGACCGCTCGACCCATACATCGCCCAGGGAATCTGGATCGGGTTGTTTACCGCCGTGGTGGTGGGAGCGATCGTTTCCCTGACGAGCTCGTACCCGGGCGTGATCGCCATTCCACAGGACCGCGTGGCGCCCATTCTCGCGCTGATGGCTGGGAGCATCGTCACGCGGATGGAGTCGGCGTCGGCGCAGGAGAAATGTTTGGCAGTCATGGCTGCGATCGCGGTGGTCTCATTGTTCACCGGTTCCTTTCTGTTTCTGCTGGGGCGGCTCCGGCTTGGCAACCTGATCCGGTACATCCCGTATCCCGTCATCGGCGGCTTTCTGGCGGGCTCGGGTTGGTTGTTGGTGCGCGGGGCCCTGCGGGTCATGACCGGACGCGCGCTCACGCTGGAAGCGCTGCCGTCGTTTTTCAGCTACGACGGGCTCGCGCAGTGGCTGCCCGGGGCCTTATTCGGATGTTTCCTCTTTTTCTTGTTGAAGCGCCTGCGGCACGCGCTGACGGTCCCCTTGCTGGTGTTCGGGGCGATTGGGCTGTACTACCTCTGGAAGGCGGCAACCGGTAGCCCGGTGACCAGCGCGATGCCGCCAGGCTGGCAGGCGGATTTGAGCTCGGGCCGAAACCCAGGCAGTTTCTCGTCGTTTTTTATTATGACCCAGGCGCCCTGGGACCTGATGGCGCGCGAGTGGGACATCCTCGCCACGATCCTGCTGACCAGCGTCGTTTCAATCTTGCTGACCGCCAGCGCGCTGGAGGTGGCCGCCGACGAGGAGATTGACCTGAACAAGGAGCTGCGCGCGGCGGGGATGGCCACGGTTGCGGCCGGGATCGGCGGAGGGATGGTGGGTTTCCACTCATTGAGCATGTCGCGCCTGGTGCTGAGCATGGGCGCGGCCCGTCGCTGGGTCGGCCTGGGCTCGGCGGCCGTGTGCGGGGTCTGCCTGTTCTTCGGCCCACTCTCAGTGTCCTTCGTGCCACAATACGTCTGTGGGGGGTTGTTGTTCTTTCTGGGCCTGACTTTCCTCTGGGAATGGGTCTTCGAGGCGCATCGAACGCTGACGAGCGTGGATTACGGAGTCGTGATTCTGATCCTTGCGGTGGTGAGCACCGTTGGTTACCCGGAGGGCGTGGGCGTCGGCATCATCGCCGCCGTGGTGATGTTCATTCACAATTACAGCCGCGTGGACGTTGTGACTCACGCGTTTTCAGGGACTGAATTGCGCTCGAACGTCGAGCGGCCGGTGCGCGACTTGAGGACTCTGAGCGAACAGGGTGAGCAGATCTACGTCTTGCGCCTTCAAGGCTTCATCTTTTTCGGCACCGCCAACCATCTGTTGCACGAGGTACGCGAGAGATGGGCGGACGCGCGGCGTCCCGGCCTCAGGTTTGCGATCATGGATTTTCGGCGCGTGACCGGCCTGGATTCGTCCGCCGTTTTCAGCCTGGGCAAGGTGCAACGTCTGGCGCGCAAGGAGGGATTCTCGTTGCTGATGAGCCAGGTCTCGCCGTTAATCCTGTCCCAGCTCGAGCGAGGCGGACTCGACGCCAACCGCGACGATGTCTTCCGATTGTTTCCCGATTTGGACCATGCCCTGGAATGGTGCGAAGACCGCCTGCTGGCTGGGCAGGGCAAACGCAACGGCGAGTCGCTTCGGGTGGCGGAGCAATTGAAAGATGCCTGGCCCCCCGGCGTGGAGCCACGGTGTTTGATGCCTTATCTCGAACGCGTGGAAGTGCCCGCCTCGACTCATCTCATCCGCCAATCGGAGCCAAGCGAGGCGCTCTATTTCATCGAATCGGGACGCCTAACTGCGTGGCTTGAATTCGAGAACGGCCGCGCTCTGCGGCTACGTTCCATGGGCGCGGGAACGGTGGTGGGGGAAGTGGGCCTCTTTTTGGGGGGCGTTCGCGGGGCGTCGGTGGTTACGGAGCAGCCCTGCACGCTCTACCGGTTATCCTCAGAAGCGTTGGAGCGGATGAACCGTGAAAACCCGAATCTCTCCCTGACCTTTCACCGGTATCTGATTTGTCTGCTGGGCGAACGCCTGACGAGCAACAGCAAACTCCTGCGTCGGACCGTGGAATGACCGTCGCCTGGGGCGATCCATCTCGTCGGTGGCCCAAACCACTTTTGTGATGGACGGCTTTCCAAAGAACGGGGAGCGATACTCCACGCAAACACGCAGCCCAGCTTTTAACAGCCTGCTTTCGGCGGGCTCCTGGTTCTTGACGAATTCCGTGATGCGCGTCCAGACCAATGTGACCGGCGCAGCGCGCTCTGAGGACTGCACCGTAAGAGTGCGTTTTGCCGGGTTGATCTCGTGAACGACGCCGCAGAGTCGTCGGGGTTGGGGTGGATGCGCCCAAAGGTTTAGCGACCCGAGGCAGGTTCCAAAGACGATCAGCCCGGCCACTGCACATACTCTCTGCATTTTCATGTTTTGGCGGTATTCAGGGTCGACGCCTCCTCTCGCTCGAAAACGAGATAGAGAATCGGCAGGACGAGGAGGGTGAGCAGGGTGGCGGAAACCAGTCCGCCAATAATCACAATCGCCAGTGGCTTTTGCGTTTCCGAACCAATGCCGTGCGAGAGCGCCATCGGGAGGAGCCCAAGCATGGCCAGCAACCCCGTCATCAGCACCGTGCGAAGGCGAAGCGGCGCGCCGTGCTGCACCGCGTGGAGCGCGGTCGCGCCTTTTTCGCGCAACTGGTTGAAGTAGCTCACCATCACCACTCCATTGAGCACCGCCTGGCCGAACAACGCGATGAACCCAATCGCGGCCGAGACGCTCAACGGTATGCCTGTGAGGAACAACGCGACGATGCCGCCGATGAGAGCGAACGGCACGTTCAACAGAATGAGCAGGGCGCTCTTGATCGATTTGAAGGCGTCGAAGAGAAGCACGAAGATGAGAAAAATGCTGACCGGCACGATAAACGCCAAACGTTTCATGGCGCGCTGCTGGTTCTCGAATTCGCCGCCCCACGTCACGTAGTAGCCCGGCGTGAATTTCACATTCCGCTCCACTGCGTCCTGCATGTCCCTCACCAGGCTTCCCATATC
>JACXTT010007798.1_pt1 | contig 14999 bp, 10 predicted proteins | sample 9270951 | NCBI WGS metagenome assembly JACXTT01 (sample SAMN15532306, study PRJNA645909) | rock metagenome | isolation source: weathered quartz diorite | place: Puerto Rico | collected 2017-06-21
CAATCACCCACATGGTGATGCCGATCACCACTTCCAGCACCTGCCACGCGCGCGGCCGCGCAAACACCGGCCGCAGCAGCGCCGCGCCATAGCCCAGCGAAAAGAAGAACAGGAACGACCCGGTCATGGCACCCGCGGCGAACTCACGCGCGTTCCCTGCGAACTGCGTCGACACCGAGCCGATCAGCATCACCGTATCGAGATACACATGCGGATTGAGCCAGGTGAACGCCAGGCACACCGCCAGCGTGGCCCCAAGCGGCCGCGGCACGGCGTCGCTGGGATCCAGCACCGCGTTCGAGCGCCACGCGGCCAGGAAGCTGCGCGCGCCATACCAGATCAGGAAAGCCGCGCCGCCATAGCGCATCGCCGCACCCAGCCAGGGCAGCTCGCGGATCATCACGGCAAAGCCGGAAACGCCCAGCAGGATCAGCAGCGCATCGGAGAGAGCGCAGACCAGGCAGACCCAGAACACATGCTCGCGCCGCAACCCTTGACGCAGCACGAAAGCATTCTGGGAACCGATGGCAAGAATCAGGGAAAGGCCGAGGGAGAAGCCGGCCAGGGCGGCGTGCATTTGATGTGGAACGGCTGTTTTTTTGGGTGGCTATTATTGCACGCCGGGGGCAGCCGCCATGTCCGCCCACCTTCCCATTCCTGCCGCAGGACTACCTCACGCCACTACGCCCAGGATCACGCTCGACGCCTTGAATACCGCCACCGCTGCCACCCCCACCTCCAGCCCCAACGCCTCCAGACTGCCATTGGTCACGATCGCCGCAACCGTACCGCCGCCGTCGAGTTCGATCACCACCTCGGCGTTTACCGCGCCAGGCATCACGCGCGACACCACCCCCGGCAGCTGGTTGCGCGCCGACAGCCGCATCCCCGGATCGGGCAGCCCCACCAGCACGGACGATGCCTTGATCAGCGCAAACGCCTCCGCGCCCTCGGCCAGCGCCAGCGTTTCGACGCTTTCATGCGTGATGGTGGCCACGACCTGCTGCCCGCCGGGCAGTGCCAGCACGACCTCGTCATTGACCGCGCCGCCGCGCACGCTGACCACGCGCCCGAACAGCTTGTTGCGTGCACTGGTCTTGATCATCATTCGCCTCATCAGGTGGATATCGTCGGCCGCCCCCTCGCCCAGGCGCGACAGCTGCGCGACAAAGCGCTGGTGTTCATCTTCCAGCGCGCGATAGGTGCGGATCAGTTGCTCGCCGCGCGCAGTCAGGTTCGTGCCGCCGCCGCCCTTGCCACCGGCGGCGCGCACCACCAGCGGCTCGCCCGCGCTGTTGTTCATGGCATCGATGGCGTCCCACGCGGCCTTGTAGCTGATGCCGACCGCGCGCGCGGCCGCGGTGATCGAGCCGTGTTCGCCGATGGCGGCGAGCAGCGCGATGCGGTCCTTGCCGCCCCAGTCTTGCGAGCCGGAGCGGAACCAGATGGCTCCCTGGAGTTCAAGCATGGATGTCGGGTGCCGGTGGCCGGCACCGCAATGGAGTCCGAGACGCGGCTATGGTAATCCGAATTGCGGATCGGTCCAGCACAGGACACTAGGCCATGATGTGCACGCCGCCATCCACATAGACGGTATTGCCCGAGATGCGCCGCGCATACGGCGTGGCCAGGTAGGCAGCGGCAAAGCCCACGTCCACGATGTCGACCACCTCGCCCAGCGGCGCGCGCCCGGCGGCGTCGGCCAGCAGCAGGTCGAAGTCCTTCAGGCCCGAGGCCGCGCGCGTCTTCAGCGGCCCGGGCGAGATCGCGTGGACGCGGATACCCAGCGGCCCCAGCTCGTGCGCCAGGTAGCGGCAGCTGGCTTCCAGCGCCGCCTTGACCGGGCCCATCAGGTCATAGTTGGGCACGACGCGGTTGGCGCCTTCATAGCTCATCGCGAACAGCGTGCCGCCCTGCGGCATCAGCGGCACGGCCAGGCGCGCCATGCGCACGAAGGAGTGGCATGAGATGTCCATGGCGCGCCCAAATCCCTGTGCCGACGAATTGAGCAGGCCGCCCTGCAGGTCGGCCTTGGGCGCGAACGCAATCGAATGGACCATCGAATCGAGACCGCCCCACACGCTCTCGATACGCGCAAAGAGCGCCGTCATCTGCTGCGTGTCTTCCACGTCCAGCGGCATCAGGATGGGCGCCTGAATGGCTTCGGCCAGCGGCGCCACGTGCGGGTAGGCCTTGTCGTTCAGGTAGGTCATGGCGACTTGTGCGCCCAGTTCATGGAACGCCCTGGCACAGCCCCACGCAATCGAATCGGCATTGGCCACGCCGGCCACCAGCACACGGGCGCCGGCAAGCGGCGGATTGGATACGTTGACCATGGCGGCTCCTGTTGGACCGAACCGGATGCGGCGCGCAACCCTCAGCTGCGCGGCCGCGTGGCGCGCGGCGCGGCCTTGCGCTTGCCGGTGGCGCGCGCGGCCTGCGGCTTGCCATTCCCGGCATGGCTGAGGGCAGACGCGGTATCGGCCGCGTCCACCGGCGCAACTGCGTCGGCAGCCTCGGGCGGATGACCCGTGCCCATCACTTCGGCGACTTCGCGATAACGCCCCAGCCGCTCGCCTGACAGCGGGCCGCCGACCGTCATCACGCGATGCGCCGCCACCATCAGCTTGCGGCGTGTCTCGCGGTCCGGCACCAGTGCCGGCAGCGCCCGGATCGCGCGCTGCGGATCCAGCCTGACGATAAAGCTCTGCTGGCGCACCGCGGTCTTGAACGCGGCCAGGTCGGCCTGCCCGCCGGATTGCTCGGTGGCTTGCTGCTGTTCGCGCGCAATGCGGCGCAGCAGGTTGAACGGCCGCTCCTCGATGGCGCTGGGGCGATCGGCCACGTAGGCCAGCACGCGCACAAAGGCCTCCAGCGTGCCACCCTGCCCGATTGCCGCCTCGGCATCGTGCAGCCGGCGCTGCGCCAGCTCCTTGCGCAACGCAACGGTGACGGGCGACTCCACGTTGGCCGGCACCTGCCCGCTCATGCCCACCAGCGCCGCCAATGCCGGCGAGCCGTAGATTGCCTCGAAGGTCCGCTCGTACCACGCGTCGCGTACATCGCGATACTGGTCGAGCGCGCTGACGATCTGCGCCGACGCGGCCTTCTCCATGGTCAGGAACGGGTTGTCCGGCGCCACCGGCGCACGATGCGCGCGCACCATCGGCGCCATCGCGCCGATCCACGCCATCCACGGATTCATGTCGGTCGCCAGCGAGCGCTCCAGCCGCGCCGGGTGCAGCGCGCGCATCCACTGCGCGCCCAGTTCATTGGACATCGCGCGCACCCATGGCGAGACGAAGGTGTCGTACATGTGCTGGTTGATCTCGGCCACGCGCCGCACCACCTCGAACGGGCGTTCGTCCTCGCGGCCGTCGTCCAGCGCCAGGATGTCGTTGACGCTGCGGCGCTCGAAGCGCACCAGGTAGCGCCCTTCGACCAGGTCCCGGTGCGGCAGGTCAGGCGCCACGTCCTCGATCTTGGCCTCGTACAGGCCTGGCGGCAGCACATCGATCAGGTCCAGCGCGCAGAACAGTTCGCTGTGTTCGCGGTTGGCGACGCCGGCGGAAACAAAAATGCCCAGGTGCCCCACGGTCTCGTGCAGGCAGTAGACGATCACCTGGTCGTTGGCGACCAGCTCCTCATCGGTGGGGTACAGGTCCGGGATCCAGTTCAGCGCCTGCTGCGGCGGCGTGATGTTGTCCCCCCAGGACGCGAAGACGACCACCGGCGAACGGATGTTGCGCAGGTCCACCACGGTCTTGCCGTCGCTGCTGCGCACCTCGCCCGCGGTCAGCCGGTTGCCGACGAACAGGTTCTGCACGATCCAGTCGATCTCGGCGCGGTTCATCAGGAAGTGGCCGCCCCACCAGCGCTCGAACTCAAGGAAGCGCGGGCCTTCCGTGTCCGCCCTGGCGTAGACGTCGTAGAGCTTCTTCCACAGCGTATTGGCCGGATTGAGCTGCTCGAAGTTCTGCACCAGCCAGGCACCGTCGAAGCGGCCATTGCCCATGTCGGCGGTCAGCGAGGCCAGAAACGAGCCGCCCAGCAGCCCGCCGCTGTAGCGCATCGGGTTGCGCCCGCGCACGCCCGACCAGTACGCCAGCGGTGCGCCGGCCACCAGCAGCGGCCCGGTGCGCTCGGGCGCGACCGCGGCCAGGATCATCAGTGCCCAGCCGGCCTGGCAATTGCCGATGACGAAGGGCTTGCCGGGTGCGTCCGGGTGCCGCCCGCCGACGATCTTGAGGAAGTCGGCCTCGGCGCGCGCCACCGATTCGATCGTCTGCCCCGGGCAGGGCTCCGGGAAGAAGGTCACGAAATAGCACGGATGCCCGGTGCGCAGCGCGATGCCGATCTCGCTGTCGGCCTTGAAGCCACCGATGCCGGGGCCGTGGCCCGCGCGCGGGTCGATCACCACGAAGGGGCGCTTGGCAGGGTCGGTCGGGCTGTTGGCCGGCGGCACGATGCGCAGCAGCGCGTAGTTGACGGGCTCGGGCAGTTCGCGGCCGTCGGCCAGCAGTTCATGCTCGAACACGAGCACAGGCGGCATGCCCTCGCGCTCATGCTCGGCGGTCTCGTTGCCGCGCTCGCGCAGGATGTCGAACAGCAGCACGGTGCGCTGCCAGGCGTCGGTGAAGTATTCCAGCGCCGGCTGGCCGAGCGCCGCGAACGGATTGGCGGCTGCAGCGGCCTGCGTGGTGGAGGGTGATGGGCCGGAGCTGCCTTGCGGCGGCTTGGCGGGTAGGCGTGCGGTCATTCCACTTTCCCCTGATTGGCGCCGCTGCCGGGCGCTGGCGCGCTGTCCGCGCCACCGGAGTGACGCTTGTTGCATTGCAACTCAAACAAGCCTAGCAGCCGCGGCGATGCCGTGCAACCCGCTGACCGGCGCCCCCAAAGCCTCGCGGCACGCAGCATCCATCGGTCATCAGCCCGACAAATTCGTCGCCTATACTGGCGCAGTGCGCTTGCGCAATGCAGCAAGGCGGTGCTCGGAGCACCCGGCGCGAGACCGACGGCCATCCCTCGACGCCACCGCGCCAGACCAGTATCCTTGCCCAGCATCCGCTCTCGGAACATCGCCATGACCGCTGCCTCGACTGCCATGTCTGCCATGTCCGGACTTGCCGCGCCCGCCGCCGAGGCGCCGGACAAGTACGCCGCGCTACTCGCGCGCTGCGCCGGGCTGCCGCCCATCCCCACCGCAGTGGCGCACCCCTGCGATGTCTCATCGCTGAGCGGCGCGCTCGAGGCCGCGGAGCTTGGCCTGATCGTGCCGATCCTGGTCGGGCCCGCCGCGCGCATCCGGCAGGTCGCCGCCGAGCATGGACTTGCGCTGGGCGACACCCGGATCATCGACGCCGCGCACAGCCATGCCTCGGCCGAGCGCGCGGTCGAAGCCGTGCGGGCCGGCGACGCCGAGCTGCTGATGAAGGGCAGCCTGCACACCGACGAGCTGCTGCACGCGGTCACCGCCTCGGCCAGTGGCTTGCGCACCGGGCGGCGCCTGTCGCATGTATTCGCCATGAGCGTGCCGCGCTACCACAAGCCGCTGTTCATCACCGATGCGGCGGTCAACATCTTCCCAACGCTCAACGAGAAGGCCGATATCTGCCGCAATGCCATCGACCTGGTGCGCATGCTGGGCATCGGGCAGCCCAAGGTGGCGATCCTGTCGGCAGTGGAAACCGTCACCGACAAGATCCCCTCCACCATCGACGCCGCGGCACTATGCACCATGGCACGGCGCGGCCAGATCACCGGCGGCATGCTGGACGGCCCGCTCGCCTTCGACAACGCCATCAGCCGCGAGGCCGCCATCACCAAGGGCATCGACTCGGACGTGGCCGGCGACCCCGACATCCTGCTGGTGCCGGACCTGGAAGCGGGCAATATGCTGGCCAAGCAGCTGACCTTCCTGGCCGGCGCCGAAGCCGCCGGCATCGTGCTGGGCGCGCGCGTGCCCATCATCCTCACCAGCCGGGCCGACAGCGTGCGCGCGCGCATCGGCAGCTGCGCCATTGCCGTGCTGCTGGCGCACGCACGCCGCAACGCCGCAGCCGCGGCGCAGGTCTGAGCCGTGCCCGTGCGGCCCCTGCGCAACCACTTGGGAGTCCATCCAGCGTGACCGCCATCCATCCTGCCGTGCATCCCGTCATTCTCGTTGTCAACGCCGGCTCGTCCAGCGTCAAGGTCTCGGTCTACGCCGTGCCCGACGCCGCGCATGGCAATGCCGACATCAACCCGGTGCTGAGCGCGCACGGCCAGATCGAGGGCATCGGCGTGGCGCCGCGCCTGACCGCGCGCATGGCCGACGGGCGCGTGGTCGCTGATGAGACCTTCCCGCAGGCCCAGGTGGCTGACCACGACGCCGCCTTCCGCCTGGTGCGCCTGGTGCTGAGCGTGGGCCTGCGCGACAACCCGCCGGTGGCGATCGGCCATCGCGTGGTGCACGGCGGCGCCGACTATGCGCAGGCCGTGCGCATCGACGACGAGGTGATCGCAAAGCTGGAAGCGCTGGTGCCGCTGGCGCCGCTGCACCAGCCACACAACCTGACTGCCATCCGCGCGGTGCGCGAGGCCGTGCCGGACCTGCTGCAGGTCGCCTGCTTCGACACCGCCTTCCATGCCGGCCACGACGTGCTGGCGCAGCTGATGGCGCTGCCCTACGCGTACTACGAGCGCGGTATCCGGCGCTATGGCTTCCACGGGCTGTCGTACGAGTACATCGCGCGCCGGCTGCGCCAGGTCGCACCCGACCTGGCCGAGGGCCGCGTGATCGTGGCGCACCTGGGCAACGGCGCCAGCCTGTGCGCCATGCGCAACGGCCGCAGCGTGGAAAGCACCATGGGCCTGACCGCGCTCGACGGCCTGCCCATGGGCACGCGCTGCGGCTCGGTCGATCCCGGCGCGCTGCTGTGGCTGGCGCAGCAGGGCATGAAACCGGCCGAGATCCAGGCGATGCTGTACCAGGAATCCGGGCTGAAGGGACTGTCAGGCGTGAGCAGCGACATGCGCGCGCTGCTGGCCAGCGATGCGCCGCGCGCGCGGCTGGCGGTGGACTTCTACACCTACCGCGCCGCACAGGAGATCGGCAAACTCGCCACCACGCTGGGCGGCCTTGACGCGCTGGTGTTCACCGCGGGCATCGGCGCCAACTCGCCGCCGGTGCGCGCACGCATCTGCGAACGCCTGGCGGGCCTGTTCGGCATCGCGCTCGACGGCGGCGCCAACGGCGAGAACAGCCAGCGCATCAGCCGCGACGACAGCCGCGTGCCGGTGCTGGTGCTGCCGACCGATGAAGAAGGGATGATTGCGCTGAACACCGCCCGCATCCTGCGCGAATGCGGGCAGCTCTGAGTCAGCCTGCCAGGTAGTGCCCGCGCAGCTGCGCGACGTCCACTTCGAGCGCGTCGCGCAGGTAGTTGTCGACGCTGCCCCAGCCTGCGTCGATGGCCTGCATCGAAGCATCGAGATAGCTGGCGCGGACTTCCAGCAGCGGCTTCATCACCGCGGGGGCCACGCCAAGCCCGGCCATGCGCGCCAGCGCAGTCTGGTTGAACTGCGCATTGCGCTGGTTCGACTCCAGGTAGTTGGCCAGGATATCGTCCTGCGCCACGCCCAGCGCCGCCAGCAACAGCAGTGCGGCAAAGCCGGTGCGGTCCTTGCCGGCGGTGCAGTGGAACAGCAGCGTCTTGCCGCCCTGCGCGGCACGCATGAAGCCGGCGAAGGCCTCGCGGTAGCGCACCGGGAAGTCGCCATAGACCTCCAGCATGAAAGCATCCATCTGTGCCGGCGTGCTGGCGCACAGGCGCGGCATCAGCACGTCCATCGCCATGCTGCCCTCCAGCACCGGCGCCGCCACCCAGTGGAAGCGCTGGCCGAAGGCGGCCTCTTCGGGCGACTTCTCGCCGGGCGAACGGAAATCCACCACCATGTCGAGCCCGAGCATCTGAAGCCGCTCCAGGTCCGCCGCGCTGGCCAGCGCGGGGTTGCCGCTGCGGTACAGGCGCCCCTGGCGCACGCGGCGTCCGCCCGCGCCCGCCAGGCCGCCCAGGTCGCGCGCATTGCTGATGGTGTCGAAGGCCAGGTCATGCCGGCCCTGCACGCTGGCCGCGGCCGGAGCCTGCGGCACGACGGCATGGGCGGGCAGGCATCCTGCGCGTTGAAGCCACTTGATCATTGTTCTTTCCTGATTGTCCTTGCGATGCGGGCCGATGCCGTGCCGGCGCTTCAGCGCGCGCGGTACGCCGGCACATGCCAGCGCAGGTGGCAGCCGGCGATATAGCGCCGGTCCAGCCGCGCCACCAGCTTCCACACCGTCAGCGCACTGGCATCGATATCGACCCACGCCCACGGGTGCTTCGGGTCGCCCGCTTCCACCAGCTCCACCGAACGGATCTTCGCATACCGCGCCAGCGCCTCGCGCAGCGCCGCCGCGTCCAGCCCAGCTTTCAGTCCTCGCACTAAAACCTTCATGGTCGGCTCCAATTATTTCAGATCATTCCCGCTCATGCATCACCCGGCCGGGGCCATGGTGGCGTGCTTGCGCACACACACCGCCGCCAGACCTTATGTAGCGAGCTTCTCACCGGTATGACGCCCGCGGCGGCCCGGGTATCCATTGATCACGCGTGGATTTGATCTGGCTCATGGCGGGCGGAAATAGCGTGGAGTTGCCCTCGACAGGGCCGGCTGCCAGTCGGAAGATTCCTATCATGTCGAACGCGTGCAGTATCCCGGCGAGCATGAAGCCGCGGCGGGGCTCGCGCCCTGCCGCGGGCGGCTGGCACAATACGTGCCATGAAAAGCCTCTGGTCCGCCTTCATCAAGCTGCTGGTGCTCGCCGTGATCGGCGGCGCGCTGCTGGCCGCCATCGCCATCCTGGCCGCCAACCGGCAACTGCCGTCGCTCGACGCCCTCACCGCCTTCCGCCATACGCCCGACTATGTGCCCATCGGCAAGATCCCGCGCGAGCTGACCGACGCCGTGGTGGCGATCGAGGACGAACGCTTCTACGTGCATGACGGCATCGACTACATCGGCGTCGTCCGTGCCGGCGTTGCCAACCTGTCGGACGAGCTGTCGCAGGGGGCATCGACCATCACCATGCAGGTGGCACGCAATTTCTACCTGTCGCGGGATAAAACCTACACGCGCAAGCTGTATGAGGTGTTGCTGTCGTATCGGATCGAGAAGGCCCTGACCAAGGACAAGATCCTTGAGCTGTACATGAACAAGATCTACCTGGGCCAGGGCGCGTATGGCTTTGCCGATGCGGCGCGGACTTACTTTGGCAAGCGGCTGGACCAGTTGACACTGGCTGAGTGTGCGATGCTGGCGGGGTTGCCCAAGGCGCCTTCGGCTAACAATCCGGTGGCGAATCCCAGGCGGGCGCGGCAGCGGCAGGTTTATATCCTGCAGCGGATGCTGGAGCTTGGGCGGATCTCGCGGGGGGAGTATGACGGGGCGTTGCTGGAGCCGTTGAGGTTGAGGTAAGCGTGGGTGATGGCGCTGGCGGAAAATGTCTCGCCCTGGGGGAAGGATCAGAGTCCGGCCACGATCCGGCGAATGGAAGCAACGCCATCAATTTCGATAGCGCAGTGGGCAGCGGACTGCCAAACGCTGCCAAGGCTGCCATCGCGCAACAGGCCGGGGGGCCAGTCGGCTCGCGTTGACGTCGGCCCGATAACGCCGTCGCTTGACGCGCCAGGCCGGGATGCATCGGCCAGCCGCTTGAGCGAAAGCTGGATACGATCCCGCCAACCAGGCCGGTGGCGGGCCCAGAGGTCATCTACCGCGGCAGCCAGGCCGGTTCGGCCCGCCATGCGCGTGTGGCCGTGCACGATGTGCACCAAGTCGGTAAGCCACTGCGCGGGCGCGGCAAGGATATGACCGGCCCATTGGGCGCTCGCGGCCTGCCAGACCACCAGCGGATAGCGGCGCCCAACCCGGTCATGCGATGCAGCCAAGACACCGAACAGGTAGCTGCTCTCGCTGGGAAACTGCAGGCCGCGCGGCCGCAGGATGAAGAGGCATGGTTCAGACCGCCGCAAGCGGGACTGAACCGAGAGACTGGGCGGGGTCAGGTGCAGCCAATGCCGGACGTTGCCGCCCGCGGAATGCGACGCCGCCCTCGCCGGGAATTCGTCGTCCCGATGATCGAACCAGCTCCGCCACGCCTGCACCTGGTCCAGCGGCGCATTGTGGCGAACAAAGTCTCCCAGCGCAGGCAGCTTGCCGAAAATCGACGGCGCCGTGATCACCCGGACCTCCCGGGACACTGGAAGCCCTGCAGCAGCCCGGTGGTCCAGGGGTTGGCGAGGCTGCCGGTATTGATATCGAGCTTCGCCTTGCGGCCGTCGAAGTCATATTCGGCCATGAAGTGGCTGGCGCTAGCAGAGCCGGCGAGCCTGCCCTTGGCGATCACCCGCATCAGGGCCCACGGGCCGTTGGCGGCCAGCGTCGAGGTATCCGGACGAATCCTGGGGCTGGCAGTGATCTCAGCCCCTTGCCCGTTCCGCGGTCCCGGCCAGGTCACCTTGAGCGGGATGACCGGACCGTGCACGTAACGCTGGCTCTGTCCGTCGAAGTCCATGTTCAGCTCGACGATTTCGGGATCGAGTTCCACCACCTTCAGGTCGACCTTCCAGGCCATCTTCTTCGCTCCCGGATCGCGGAAGAACACTTCCCGGATCTCCCTGGCGCGCTGGAACGGCACCAGACTCGGGCCAGCCACGGGCGGCACGTCGGGGGCGGTCAACTTGTAGCGCCAAGGCGAGATGGTGGTATCCACGTGCGGCGCCAACACCTTCTGGAAAAAGTCGTCCAGCACTCCGCCCGCGCCGAAGACGCGCGCGAAGTCTTCCGGGTCCACGTCCTGCATTGACGTCGGCGTGAACGGATACTTGCCGTCGATGGCGCCGCGGCAGCTCTCGCCGATGACGGCGTCCATCTGCGCAATCAGGATATCGCCCACGCCCTTGTTGACGTCCCTGGCGCCCTGCACGACCAGATCGGCCAGCACCGCCTTGAAGGGTGCCGGCAGCTTCGCCGCCTCCATGCGCAACTGCTCGCCTGCATCCGCGGGCGGCGGCAGGTTCCGGGTGCTCAGCGCGTTATTGGCCACTACCAGACTGGTGTAGTAAGCATTGACGATGCCGGCAATCGCATCCAGTTGCGGCTTGCCGGCGGTGTCCCGCGCGCCTGGCGCCGCCGGGTCGGCCTGGCCGGTAACCACTTCGCGCAGCGCGGCGAAGCGATTATCGACCAGTTCACGTTCCTGACGGGCCTCGGCACGCACGCTCAGAGCACTGGCTTTTTCGGCCTTCTTGTCCAGCGCTGACAACGCCTTCTCCGCAAGGGACTTTTCCTCGGGCTCGAGCGGGCGGCTGAGCGTCGTTTCTTGCACCGCTGCCCTGCCCAGCCGGGCAAGCGGTGAATCCGGCGCGGCAAAGTTGCGCAGGATCTCCAGGTCAAAGGCCAGGTTGCCTCCCGTCACGGTCCGGATGTCACCCAGAAACTTCTCCCAGTTCCGGGCATATTCGCTCAGGTAAAGGCGCCGGATCTCGCGCATGAGCGGATCATTGCCCGTGAGCCGGCCGATGGCATTGTCAGCCGTTTTTTTTTGAGCGCCAGGCCCTGTTCCACGCCCCATCACCCAAATGTCGACCGCCTGCGCCCTGGCGACAAACTCCGGCAAGCGGACATTGAACAGGTCGTGGTAGCCGGTATAGGTAAAAAGCCCCGGAATACCGCGCTCCAGCGGCTCACCGCTGGCCCGGGTAAAGACCGTGCCTGCCTGGGGACCGACAGCGCGCACCAGCGTGAAATCCTGCGGTGCCTCTTCCATCATGGCCGCCTTGGCGCGGTCATACAGGCGTTCGACCGAGGTATCGCTGTCCAGGAAATCGCGCGCTGAACGGATCAGTGCCTCGTTCTTTGCATAGGGCGACAATACAGGCCGGCTGCCATCGAGCAGGCTGTCCAGATGCTCCAGCACGGCCACGCGGCCACCAAAGGCATCCGCCCCGTTGCCCGTCGCCCAGTCGCTGCGCACCCAGCTACGCACGTCTGATGCGCTGAACTTGTCCTTGTCATGCAGCATCAGGTAGACCCGCAGGGTGTCGTAGGCCTGCTTGGCGTCGCGCTGGCTGAGCGCCGTTGACAACACCGCTTCGACCCGGCGCACCAGGTACGGCACCAGCAGGTTGTCCTGCAGCCTGGTATGGGTCAAGGTCGCGGCGCCCAGCACCGGCGGCACGCTGTACAGGCCGTAGCGCCAGTCAGCAGAAGGATTGACCAGATCCAGGCCGGCGTAGGCAGGCAGGTCGCGGGCCGCTCCCAACACCTCCGGCATCGAATCAGGCTGCGGCTTCTTGTAAAACGCCGTAACCGTGGCGGCCAGCGCCTTGGCTTTCTCCTGCACCACCGCCAGATAGTTGCGATTGTCGCCAAAGCTCGTATAGAGCGCTCCGGCCAGCCACAGGGAAATGACCAGCACCAGCGCATGGCCAAGCAGGCGCAGCAGGCGGAAGCGGAACTCCCAGCGCAGGTTCGGCTTCACCAGGTGCGCCTCGGGCACGATGATGCGCTTGAAGACGTCCTGCAGGAAGTAGCTGCGGTTGCCGCTTGACTTTTCCGCGGCGGCGGCGTCCTGGGCGCCAGACTTCCCGTTGCCACGCACCCGCCGGACTACGGTGCTCGCATCCGCGACGATCGCTTCCCCAGTTTGCGCCGCGCTGGTGAAATACACGCCGCGCAACGTGGAATTCCGCTCGGTGTCGTCATAGCGCGAGTCAAGGAATATTTGCTCCAGCATCGCGACAAGTGGCTCTGTCACGCTCGCGAACTCGTCGCTCAGCGCGTAAAGCGCCCGGCGTCGGGCCAGATCGAACTCCTCATACAGCCGCCCGACCTGCCCGGCTTCCAGCCGCTCCACCAGTGCCCACATCTCCTCACGGCACTGCGCAACAACATCGATTGCTGGCTGTCCCCGCCGCCGCTTTCCCGCGACCGGAAAGGTGAACCCCAAAGGCTGGGCACGGCCTTCGCTGGTCAGGTACTGGCAATAATCCGTGAAGCCGGCAAGCTGATCGACCTTGGTCACCAGCACGTAGACAGGAAACTGGATGCCCAGTTCCTCGCGCAGTTCGGCCAGGCGCGACCGAATCCTGGCCGCTTCGATCACCCGCTCCTCTTTGGAGTGCCGAAGCAGGTCCTCCACGCTGATCGTCACCAGCGCGCCGTTGATCGGGGCGCGGGCGCGATACTTTCGCAGCAGGCCGAGGAATCCCTTCCATTCTGCCGGGTCGATCGCCGAACCCGCTTCCTGCGCCGTATAGCGGCCTGCCGTGTCGATCAGCACCGCCTCATTGGTGAACCACCAATCTGCCTGCTCGGTGCCATCCCGTGCGCGAGCCGCCGCACTCATCTGATCCGCGATGGGGAATTGCAGTCCGGCGTTCAGCAACGCCGTCGTCTTGCCGGCCCCCGGCACGCCAACCATCATGTACCAGGGCAGTTCATAGAGGTAGCGGCGGCCTTCGAACAGGCGACCGACCCGGCTGCCGCTACGCATGCCCTTGAGTTGCCGCAGGGCAGTCTGGACCGCCGTGTTCAGCCTGGCGATTTCATCCTTGGCCACAACCTCCTCGCGCTTCCCGCCAAAGTTCAGCAGGCTCTCAACAAAAGTCTTGTCCATGCGTGCGCGCTGCCAAAGCAGGTACAACACATAGACGACGAACACGAACACAATCGCTGCGATCAGCAGAATGCGAACTGAACTCGGCTCCAGCGGATGGCTGGCGCCAATCGCAAGCAACGGCCCCGCATGCCAGATCAGCAAACACAGCGCTGCGAGGCCGATCGTGGAGACCGGCCAGCCAAGCAGCCAGAACAGCGTCATTGCCAGCAACAGCACCATGAGCGTGACGCGCGCGCCGATGCCCGCCAGCGGATGCATGCCACTGAACCCGAGCAGCGGTCCGATGAACCAGATAGCTGCCGCGACCATGAGCACGGCAATGAGCGCGAGCGTCTGCCGGGAGAACAGCACAGCGCCGATACGTTTCAGAAATTCCATGCCTGCCCCCGATTACTGCGTTACAACGATTTCGACCCGGCGATTCCTTGCCCGGGCGGCTGGCGTCTTGTTGTCGGTAAGCGGCTCCGAATCGCCCTTGCCAATCGCTTCGAGCCGATTCTTTGCGACACCCTTGCTGGCCAGGTACTCTGTCACGGTCGCAGCACGCTCTTCCGACAGCGCCTGGTTTGACGGGTACTTCGCCGTCTTGATGGGAACGTTGTCGCTGTGGCCGATCACGGTCACCTTGCCGGATACCTTGTTGATTTCTCCGGCAACCTTGTCCAGCAACGGCAGGACCTTGTCGCTGACCTCGGCGCTGCCGCCGCCGAACATGTCATCCCCGCGGAACGTGACGGCGCTGCGCGTCGCATCCTCCTGTACGCTGACAACCCCACGCGCAATCTCTTCCTTGAGCAACTCGGCGAGGCGCAGCGCCTTGGGGGGCTCCGGCGGCGTCGCCTTGCCGATGGCGAGGATCTGCTGTTCGAGATCGTGGGTGCGGAACAAGAGTTGGTACTTGTACCAGGCGAACTGGCCAAAGACCGCCAGTGCCAGCACCGACACCGTGACCCACACCGGCACAGTGCGAAGCAGGCTGAGGCGCCCGGCGTCCGCGCCGCGCCAGTGTGGCGACAGGTCGCGCGGCACGCTTTCGCGTGCCCCGCTGATCAGGTGCAACAACCGCTGCCGAATGGCGTCGAGCTGGCGATCGCCATCGGCGTGGCCGGCATAGCGGCCAAGGAAGCCAAGTGACAAGATGTGATAGATCACCTCGATCACGTCCATGTGCTCTGCGGGGGGACTCGCCAGCCGCCCCAGCAACCGGAAACCTTTCTCGCCGCCCTCGTTCTCCCCCTGCAACTGGGTCAGAAAACTGTTGTTCCCCCAAGTTTTGGCCCCCCCATGGCTTCTC
>JACXTT010007799.1_pt1 | contig 14997 bp, 14 predicted proteins | sample 9270951 | NCBI WGS metagenome assembly JACXTT01 (sample SAMN15532306, study PRJNA645909) | rock metagenome | isolation source: weathered quartz diorite | place: Puerto Rico | collected 2017-06-21
GTCTATTTGTTGTGGGATTGATTGGGCTCGGCGCTATTGCGCTGATTGTTAGGGATTTTGCGATGGTGTGGCAGCCGGTGCCGGAGTGGGTGCCGGCGCGACATGCGGTAGCGGTTGGGACTGGCGTGCTGATGATTCTGCTCGGCCTAGGGCTTTCGTTTCGCGCAAGCCGGGCGTGGGCAGTGCGAATTCTTTTCGTGTACGTGATTGTGTGGACGTCTCTGAAGATACCGGCCGTTGTCGTTGCGCCAAAAATGGAGGCGGTGTACCTGGGGTTGGGTGAATTGACGCTGCTGCTCTCGGGTGGGTGGACGTTGTTTGCACACTTCGCGGAGCTTGCGCCAGGGTCGCCGCTTGGATTTTTAGCGGGCGAGTGCGGGATTCGCATGGCGCGGTACCTCTTTGCGATTTCCATTATTCCCATTGGGCTTTCTCATCTTGTGTATGCAGACATAACGGCGGGGTATGTACCGCATTGGCTTCCCTACCGAGTGGGTTGGGCTTATCTGACTGGAGCGGGACAGATGGCGAGCGGGCTTGGTGTTTTGTTTGGTGTGCTGCCGCGGATGGCCGCGTGGGCTGAGGCGGTACAGATCACGCTTTATACGTTGCTGGTATGGTTGCCGATGGTCGTGGGCACACCGGAGACACGCCTGAGCTGGACGGGCTTTTTCATTTCGTGGATATTTGGCGCGGCGGCGTGGGTAGTGGCGCAGAATGTGACGGCGAAGAGTTTGAAATACGCTCCGAATTTCGTAGGAGCAAGACCCAGGTTCTGAGAAACGAACCTGGGGCACCCGAAGAAATGGCCGCTTCAGAATGCGGCCCTACAACTCAAGAAAAGTCGAAACCCGCACCCTTCTTAGTTCAGGGTTTCAAGGCCCGTTGGCCTTGAGAGGAAGTTGTAAGTACAAACCCTGAAACCCGAAGGGTGCGGCACCCAGGCAAGCGACCACTCTTAGCGCGGGCGGGTGAAGCCGCACTGCTTCCAAAGTTTTTCCCACATCCAGAGTTCGTAACCGGCCTTGATCGGGAAACCCAGTTGATGGGCCAGCATGCACACCTGGCCGCGATGATGGGCTTCATGCGTGAGCATGTAGGCGAACATGGCGACGCCAGCGGGCCAAGGTCTGGCCCAGCCGTCGCGGCGGAACTGCTTGACGCGACCGTTGGGATCGGCGAGAGCTTCGACGAGCATTTCCGAACAACGCTTGGCGCTTTCGGCGAGTGCAGCGCGTGCTTGCTTTTGCGTGCAGCGGGTGCGGTCGAGCTGCTCGGGCAGCTTGAGATGCGGGGCGGAAAGCCGCAGCCACTTCCGGCGGACATTGTGGACATGCGTAAAGATGGCAGCGATGGTACGCGCGTTGCGGCCCGGAGGCTTTTCACGCCACGCGTGAGGATCGAGACGCTCGAGGACGAGCTGGTTCATCGCGTCGTTGACGGCGAACGTTTCGAGCAGGACGTCGCCAATTTGGCCAAGGGATTCGTTGAATAGTTGCGGCATGGCGTCTCCGCGAAGTGGAGGATGCCGCACACGCTACTGCAAAAGACGATAGGAGCCAAGAAGATCGGACAGTAGAAACATCGGGCCGTTTCAGAAAACGGCTCCTACACGTGATTGCTCCTTGCTCACCACAGGAGCTTCAGGCCGAATTGGATTTGGCGAGAGGAGGTGGAAGTGGAAGTGATGACACCGGCTGTTGAAGAAGGCAAACCGCCGGCGGCGGCATAGACGACGGGATTGGGCGTATTGAAATTGGTGTGGTTGAAGAGGTTGAAGAACTCTGAACGGAATTGCAAAGCGAAGCGCTCGTTGAAGGAGAATTTTCGAGAGACGGAAAAGTCGGATTCGACAAGGCCGGGACCTCGCAGGATGTTGCGGCCTGCGTCGCCGTAAGTACCGGGCGGCGGCTGGATGAAGGCCTTGGGATTGAAGTATTGTGCGGGGCCGCCCTGGATAATGTGGCCGGTGAAATTGGGATTGACGGACGGGCGGACGGGATTGCGCGTGTCGCCGTCGTTGGACGGGTTATAAGACAACTGCGGCGTGAAAGGCAGACCGGACTGAAGCGTTTCGATTGCGCTCAATTGCCAATTGTCAAAGAGTCGCTCGATCCAGGAATGGGCGTTCGCTGCGTGGCCGCGCCCGAAGTGGAGATCGTACGTGGCCTGAATCACCGCTGCGTGACGGACATCGAAGGATGCTCTGCCGTAATCCGCTCTCGGTTGCAGCGGATTGGCAACGAAGGCGGGAGAGTTTGTGGCGACGCTGGTGTTCATGTTGTCGCCGTTGTCGAGGGTTTTGGAAAACGTGTAGACGCCGCGGAATTGCAAGCCACGGGCGAGACGGCGGTTCACGTCGGCTTCGAGGCCGTGATAGGAGCTGACGCCCTGCGAGAACCAGTGTGTGGAGTTCCAGAGCGCATTGTTCGAGAGCGGCGCGTTCGCAGGATAGTAGTACGCTCCGGCGGGATAGTTCGCAGGGCAGGGCGACGCGGGGCAGATGGTCGGCGCGGGAAGGTTAGCGTCAACGGAGAGTAGTTCGTGATAGGCGTGCGAGCCGATGTAGCTGATACCGACCGAAGTGGTTGATGAGAGCTGGTGCTCCACTTTCAAACTCCAGGATTCCACGGTGGGAGTTTTGAGGTTGGGCTCGACGCCGCTGGGGACGAGTTTTGAGCCGGCGTAGGTGGCGGTGGGATTGATAGCTGCGAAATTGATGTTTTTCACCGCGAAGACGGAGTTAAAGGGGGCGTTCTGGTCAAGGCGGTAGCTGAGGTTATCGAGGAGCGCGTAGTAAAGGCCGAAGCCGGCGCGGATGACGGTTTTCTTCGAAGCGAACGGCGACAATGCCAGGCCGATGCGAGGCGCTGGGAGAAATTTGGCGCTGTTCGTCGAGAAGGCGGAGCGGCCGACGGTCGGCGTGGTGAGAATAATGCCGTTCGAATCGAAGGCGAAATTGGCGGCGCGATTGTGAGCTTCGTTCCAGCCGTTGGTGGATTCGGCGCGGAAACCGATGCGAAGTTCGAACGAAGGTTTTAGTTTGATGGCGTCTTCGACGTAGAAGGCGCCTTGCAGGGTTCGCCAGTTTAGCGGAGTGAAGCCAGGCGCGTAGGTGTAGGTGCTGACGGAGCCACGGAGGAAATTTTGCAAATTGGAGAAAGAGATCTGGCCGTATTGATCCTGGATAAGAGTGTCGTTGGCCTGAATGTTTTGGAGCGAACCGCCGAAGGTGAGCAAGTGAATGCCACGGTTGAAAGTAAGCTGATCGGAAACAGTGTAGATGTTGCGGACGGCGCTGAGATTGCTGCCGGCGTTTGTGCCGCCGTTGGTAATTTGCGAAGCGCCGTTGAGAGTGGTGCCGCCGCCAACGACGACCGCGCCGACGGGCTGGCCGTCATGAATCCAGCCTGCCAGTTGGGGAATGGTGCCGCTGTTGAAATAAAAGTCGCCGCGAGAAAAACCGAAGGTGGCTTTGTTGAGAAGCCGCGGCGAAAAGATGTGCGTTTCGCTGAGACTGACGACGTGTTCGCGCAAGGCAACGTCCACGAAGCTGAGCGGATTGTTCGTGGGCGAGTGGGCGGCGCTATCGTCAATAGTGTAGACGGCGGCGAAGGAATCGTTCTGGCTGAAATTTTGATCGAAGCGGGCGGTGCCGAAATCTTCGCGAATGTGCTGAACGGGATTGGAAAAGGCTTCGGCGATGCCGCTGGGCGTCCCATCTGCATTCAGGAGTTCAGGGCCGTTAGCGACGGGCCACAACGCCAGAAGCGGTTGAATGCTGGGAACGGCAGCGGCGCGCGAGGCGTTATCCGGAACGAGCGAAAGATCGCTGAGGCCGAGATTCTGGCGGAAGCCTTCGTAGTTGCCGAAGAGGAACGATTCGTCTTTTTTGAGCGGGCCGCCGAGCGAGCCGCCAAATTCGTTGCGCTGAAATTTTGGAATGTCGCCGTGGTCGAAGAAATTGCGGGCATCAAGCGCGCTGTTGCGAAGAAATTCGTAGGCGCTGCCGTGAAGAGCGTTTGAACCGGAGCTGGTGACGATATTGATTTGCGCGCCGGGACGTTTGCCGTATTCGGCGCCGTAAGTGTCCTTGACGACGGAAAATTCGCGTACGGAATCGACGCCGAGGAGCTGGCCGCTGACACCGCCCGGAGTGTTGTTGATTTCGGAGGCGCTTGTGAATTCGACGCCGTTGAGGAGATAAAGATTTTCCTGCGGACGGCGGCCGGAAGCAGCAAACACATTGCCGACGACGGAGTTAGACGTGCCGATGCCGCCAGCGCGCTGCGAAGTGTAATTGACGACACCGGGATTAAGCGTGATGAGTTGGTCGTAACTTCGGCCGTTGAGGGGAAGCTCCTTGATCTGGCGTTCGCCGACGAGGCCGGAGGAATCGTCGGTGGTGACGGCGACAAGCGTGGGAGCGGAGGGAACCTCGACGGTTTGGCGGAGGTCGTCGAGTTGGAGGACGAGGTCAATCGTAAGGCGCTGGCCGACGACGAGAGAGACGTCGCTTTTGATTTCGGGGCGGAAGCCGGGCTTTTCGGCGCGAACTTCGTACTGACCGATGGGAAGCACGGCTGCGGAGAAGCGGCCAGCGTCGTCGGTGGTGAGGAGGCGTTCCGCTCCGGTTTCGAGATTTTTGATTTGAACGGTGACGCTCGGGATTGCGCCTCCAGAGGAATCGGTTACGGTGCCTTCGATGGAGGATTCACCTTGCGCGAAGAGGGGTGCGGCGAGAATCGCGGAAAGCGCGAGTGCGAAGGTACCTGCCGCGAATAACCGGGGCCATTTTAGTTTGCGGAACTTTCGAAAATGCATTGAGGCTTCTCCAAAAATTGAATTTGACAAACAGGGCCAGCGCGAGGCGCGGCGAAAAATTGTTGTGGAAATAGGAAACCCACCAGCGGTTGGCGGTGGGTTAGCTAAAAACTTGAGTTGGAAGGGCGATTAGAGAGCTTGCGCGAAACCCTTACAACAAAGCATAGCGGCCACTGCCGAGGGACGGCAGTGACAACAACAAAAGACGGCCGCTGAAAGGTTTGAATACATCTTCGTGAGGATAACGGAAGTTGGTAATGAAAGCAAATCCGGGTTTTAGATTCGATGGATTGGTTTTCTGAACTCGCGGATGTGGTTACGTCAAAGAAAAGCCGCAGGGCTCACCAAAGTGTTCGCCCTGCGCTACAACCTGAGGGCGGACTGGATGGCCTTTTCGGCGAGAGGGGCCATGACCTCATAGCCCTTTTTGTTGGGGTGCAGGCCGTCTTCACTCAGATCCTTTTTCAGGAAGCCCTTTTCGTCAACTGTGGCGGAGAAATAGTCGAGATAGATGAGCTTGTGCTCGGCAGAATATTTTTTGATCCATTGGTTGAGGGCGAGGATTTTCTCAGGCGGGCGGCGGTCGGTCATGACGACTTCCTTGCCATCCCGGTTGTGGCCGCCATCGTAGACGGGAAGGACAGAAGCGAGGACGACTTTGATCTTGTGAGCCCGAGCGAGTTCGGACATGGAAGCGAGATTGGCTTCGATTTCTTCGAGCGACATAGGACCGGTGTTGCCGGCGATGTCGTTTGTGCCCGCAAGGATGACGACCACCTTGGGCTGGAGAGCGAGGACGTCAGGGCGAAACCGAATGAGCATTTGCGGAGTGGTTTGACCACTGATCCCGCGATCAATGTAAGGCCTCCCCGGGAAAAAGCCGCCAAATTGTGGAAGCACCCACATATCGGTGATGGAGTCGCCCATGAAGACGACGCGGTTTTCCTTTTTGGCGGGACGAGTGGTTTTTGCGTTGGCTTCGCGGTAGCGTGCCAGGTTCGGCCAGTCTTTGAGCGTGGATTCCATGCCGGTGATTTTGATTTGTGCGGATTCGAGATCGTGGCAGTCGCAGGCCGTTTGGGAGTTGGGGATTTCGATTTCGGGTTTTTGGGGAGTTGGAGCGGGGGGAGTTTGGGCAGCGAGATTCCTTGCGCAGGAGAGGAGTACAAATATGCAAAGAGTGACGAGAGAACTTTTCATGACGTTTCCTTAGCAGGGCAGTTGAGATCCTTTGTCCCGGCAAAAAGCTACCAGGAAACAGGATGACATGAACTCTAAGATTTTGGCGAAAGCAAACAGCAGATCAAAGAAACCAAAAGCAGATTCCTCGCGCAAAAACCGCGCTCGGAATGACAAGCCGCGCGGACGGTTGCGCGCGAGTTAGTCGGCAGGGACAGCGCGGGTTCGGGCCCATTCACGGATGGAGGCGATGTCTTCCGCGCGCGTGACGCTGAGAGGCTGAGTGGCGGAAAGTTCGGCGAGGAGAATCTGCGTGGAGAGTTGTTGTTTTGCCGCGAACGCGGTGTAGAGCCCGGAGATGATGGACTGTTCGATTTCCGCGCCGGAAAAGCCTTCGCTGGCGGAGGCGAGTTTTGGGAGATCGAAGGTGGAAGCGTCGCGGCCGCGCTTTTTCAGGTGCAGAGCGAAGAGAGATTCGCGAACCTTTGGGTTGGGGAGATCCACGAAGAAGATTTCGTCGAAGCGGCCTTTGCGAAGCATTTCCGGCGGGAGCGCCGAGATATTGTTGGAAGTTGCGGCGAGAAAGACGCCGGATTCGCGGTCCTGCATCCAGGTGAGCAGAGTGGCCAGAAGACGTTGCGAGAGACCTGCGTCAGCGTCACCAGATGCGCCGGCCGAGGCAAAGGCTTTTTCAATTTCGTCGATCCAAAGAACAACAGGCGACATTTTTTGCGCGAGTTCGAGACCCTTGCGGAGTTTCTTTTCGCTTTCGCCGACGAATTTGTCGTAGAGAGCGCCAGCGTCAAGGCGAGCGAGTTCGAAACCCCATTCGCCGGCGACGGCTTTTGCAGCAAGACTCTTGCCGCAACCCTGCACGCCTGTGATCAAAATTCCTTTGGGCGGAACGAGGCCAAATTTTTGGCCTTCGGCGGTAAGGGCCGATTTGCGCTTGATGAGCCACTCTTTCAGGCGCTGGAGACCGGCAACATCGGAGAAGGCGGAATCGCGACGGACGGTTTCGAGTAAACCTTCCCCACGGAGGATGTTTCGTTTGGCTTCGAGAAGAGATTCGAGGACAGGAGGATCGGCTTTGCCGCGCGAGAGCACGCAGAGGCGAAGCGTGCGCAGGGCTTCCTCTTTGGTGAGACCGGCGAGGGCTTGGGCGGCTTGCTGCATGCCCATGGTGTCGAGAGAAACGGGGATGTGATTCTCACGATTCAGGTCGGCAAGGGTTTGACGAACGCCGGAGAAAAGTTCTTCGAGTTCGGGGAGGCCGAGTTCGAAAGGAACGGAGTCGTTTTCGAATTCGCGCGGCAGTTGTATGGCCGCTGCGGTGATAACGATGGAGCGGCGCGCGGTGCGAAAGTTCTCGGCTAGCTCGCGCGTGCGGCGGCAGATTTTGTCGTTTTCGCAATAGCGCGCGAAGTCCTTGAGGAGAAAGATGGCGTCGCCAGTGATGAGGGCAATGTTGGCAAGGGCTTGTTCTGGGTCATCGGTGTGATAGATGGGCTCGCCGCGAAAACGGGCAAGGCCCTTAGTGACACTCCAATGGTAGACGGGAACCTCGAGTTCGGTACCGATTTGAAAAAGGAGCTGCTCGACGCGCTCTTCCTCGGTGGTTTCGATAGTGATGATGGGGTGGTGAGAGTTGACGAGGAGGCGGAGTTCGTCGCGCTTGTTGAGTTTCGAAGGGGAAATGCTCACGAGCGAACTCCTGCGGTTGGGAATCGGTTGTTTGACTTCACTCGAAGCGTCCCCTAAAATTGATGGTTTAAGCGATGCGCAAAAGGAGCATCAGATAGATGGCCCAAGGACAGGCTACCAAAGTTAAGAAGAAGAAAAAGTCAGTTTTGAAGCGCGCGGCGCAAGCTCGTCAACGCGCGGAAGTGAACCGGGCGAACCGGACGCAAGTGCGAAGTTTGATCAAGAAGCTGCGCGGGGCGATTACGGCGGGGGATGCGACGGCGGCGGGAAATTTGCTGCGGCCAACCCTGAGCGCGATTGACCAGGCGATTACCAAGGGCGTGTTGCACGAGAATACAGCGAACCGGTACAAGTCACGGCTGAATTTGGCGTACAACGGATTGGCAGCGAAGAAGTAGGAGAGTCGTCGGTTATGGGTTGTCAGCCTTCGGTTTAGGCTGGCGAAGAATTTGAGGTCGAAGCGGCGGACATTGAATCCGCCGTTTTTGTTTTTGGGGTGAGAAAAGGCGCCAACAAATTCCCGAATCCAAAGATTCACCAATTCCACTACCTGGAGGCGGCGCGGGACTCGGGAGCGGCAAGTTCGGCGATGAGAAACTCGAGAATCGTGCGAGGGGAGTCGGCACCGCCTTTGAGGCGGTCGTCGGCCTTTTGAAGGGCTTTGAGTCCTGCAAGAAGGCGTGGCTTGGAAATTTTGCGGGCGCTTAGCAAAGCAAGCTCGGCTTGGAGGGGGTTCATGCCGAGAGCGCGGGCGGCTTGGTAACCGTTGTTCACGCCGTGGAGCTCGCTGGCTTCCATGAGCTTGCGGTAACTCCAGGCAAGCGCGCCTAGAATCTGAAGAGGTTGTTCGCCTTCGCGGAGGATACGATCGAGAAACTCGAGGGCGCGCTTGGATTGGCGCGTGGCGAGCAGGTCGGCAAGTTCCCAGACAGTGGCGGTTTTTTCCGAGATGACGAGCGTCGCGATGTCGTGCCGAGTGATTCGTTTGCGCTCGCCGGCGTAAGTGGAGAGTTTGGCGATTTCGGTCTTAAGGCGCTGGAGATCGGCGGAAACAGATTCGGCAAGGTCCTCAGCGGCGCCAGCTTCGAATTCGACGCTTTCCTCTTTTGCGATGACTCTGGCGAGAGCGACAGCGGCGGAGAGGCGGTCGTCCTGTTTTTCGCCGAGGCCGACCTGAACGACGAGCGATTTTTCGAAGAGGAGTTTTGCGAGGCGCATCCGCTGGTCGAGACTAGTCGCTTCGGTGACGAGGATGGTGAAGGGAGCGGGATTTTCGAGGTACGCCTGGAGATACTCGACGGCTTCGTCGCGCCTTTTGTCACCGAAAGATTCGATGACTTCAGCATCTTCCAGGAAAACGAGTTGTTGCGGCGAGAGCATGGGGAGAGTCTGGGCTTGGTCAATGGCGGCTTGAACTTCGTTGCGGTCCGCGGAAAAACGGGAGACGGCCCAAGCGCGGGCGGCTTCGGGGACAAAGCGATCGATAAGTTGGGCGCGGCAGGTGTCACGCAAATAAGTTTCCTCGCCGAGGAGAAGAATGGCGGGAATGGGTCTCCCCTTTCCGAGACGCGCGAGAAGTTCGCCGGCTGAAACTTGCGCCATTAGAAATTCTCCAGAACAGCGGCGACGAGTTTTTGCGCAAAGTCTTTTGCGAGGCGGTCGAGGGCGGGATCCTGTTCTTCGAAGAAGCTTTTTACGTCGGTGGAGAGTTCGTATTCATTGCGGAAGAGAAAGTTGTCGGAATGGAAGAGGATTTTTTGCGTGCCGGATTCGGTGAGGGTGACTTCGCATTTTACCGTGACGAGCATGGTCGTGGCTTGCGCGGTGGATGTGGTGGAAGTGGATTGCGATTGGAACGTGAGAGGGACAGCTTCGACGCTGAGGACTTTGCCGGTGAGGACGGCGTCGCCGCTCGCTGGATTGGAGACGATTTTGTATTTCGTTTTAGCGAGGAATTCGTGAATGGTTGCAGCTGTGAGGCGCTGCTCAATGCGGTAGCTGGAGGTTTTGTTTTCGATAGCAGGGACGGCGATGACGTGAATTGTTTTGGGAAGAGTCGTCTCGCGCCCGGCAACGTGATAGCCGCAAGCGGAGGCGAGGATGCAAAGCGCGGCGGTGAGTGCGAGCGCGGGGCGTTTCATGAAAGAAGTTTCGCCGCAAGTTTGACGGCGTTGAAAGCAGGCAAGCGAATGTTATCGGCAGCGCCCCAAAACCACCAGACGTTCGGATCGGAGGAATCGCCTTCGGGCGCGGCCAGCTGGATGAAGGATTCGCCAGCAGCGGAGACGTTGCTGGGCGCCGAGTCGGCGGAGATAAGAAACCCGCCGGACTTTGCGGAAGCAGTAAGGTGCGCAGCGTCGGTGCTGACGGCGAGTTTGGCAGCGAAGGTAAAGGTGACGCCGTAGAAAACGGGAGCGTGAACAAGTTGGAGGGCGGGAATTTTTGCGCTGGGACCAAGAATGGCGGCGACTTCACGGCGAAGGCGACCACGCGCGCCGGAAAGTTTATCTTTACATTCAGGGCCGAAACGATCGAGAAGATTGAAACCGACTTGCGTGTCGAAGACGGGGGAGCCGACCGGTTGGAACGAAAGCAATTGGCTCGTTTGGTGCTCAAGCTCTTCAATTCCCTTCCGGCCTGATTCGGAAACGGGTTGGAAGGCGACAAACGTGAGATGTTCAGGGCTAAATTTCGCGAGCGCAAGAGAGAGTGAAGAAGCGGCCATTGCGGCGGCGGAAGGGATAGAGAAGATCTTTTTGGAAGCAAGATCAGCTGGAAGACGAAGTGATTCGAGATTGGAACACCAGATGAGGGATTCGGCATGGGGGCCGAGTGCGCCGCTGAGATCAACGATGAGTGCACCGCTGCGCCGTGCGGAGGCAAAATTGGCTTTAGAGAAGGCGGAGGAGCCAGTAAAGAAGACAATATTGGCGCGGTTGAAGCTGTCTTCTTCGACGGGCTGGATGACCGCAGCTTCGCCTGCAGCTTCGGTTAGCATGCCAGCGGCAATTTCCTCATCGAGGAGGCGAAAATCAGCTGCGGCAAAGCGGCTTTCTTCGAGGAGTGATTTGAGCTCGACGCCAAGAAGAGAGGAAGCGCCGGCGATGACAATTCTGGTGGAAGCCATAGGATGTCAGGGAAATAGTATACGGGAAGCAGCAGGATGGTTCGAACCGTGCTAGAAACTTCCGGCGGTGCGCGAGACGAGACGATGGCGGAAGAAACGGACGAAATGCAAAGCGACGCCGGTTGCGGCATAAGTGCAGGCAAACATCACGAGAGCTATCTCTGAATAGATCCAAGTGACAGCGATGAGCATGAAAAGGGCTATAACAGCGAGCGATGGTTGTTTACGCGTCCAAGGAATGTCTTTGAAGCTGTAATAGCGGATCGTGCTGGTCATGAGAGCGCCGAGCGTGGCGGCGAGCACAAACCACGCAATTGACCAGCGCCAGTCATGCAAAGGAACCTTGAAGCCGTGAACGATGGAGGCGATGACGCCGGCGGCAGCCGGGGTCGGCATCCCCACGAAAAACTTCGGGCTGCCGGGGGCCATGCCTTGTACATTGAATCGCGCGAGCCGCCATGCACAGCAGATCAGGAAAGCCAGGCAAAGAATCCAACCGAGCTGGCCGAGCTGTTCAACATTGATGCTCGAATTCTGAGGAACACTGCGGAATCCCCATGCGTAAGCGAGAACCGCGGGGGCGATTCCGAAGCTGACGACGTCAGCGAGTGAATCGAATTGGACGCCGAATTCCGTGTTGGTTCCGGTAAGGCGGGCGATGCGGCCGTCGAGAGAATCAAAAAGAATAGCGAGGCCGATGGCACGGGCGGCGTGATCGAAATCGCCTACGGTGCCATTCAGTGCGGCAACCACTGCGTAATAGCCACAGAGGAGATTTGCTGAAGTAAACATCGCGGGCAAAAGGAAAATGCCGCGACGGAATTTGGCGTTGCGGAAGCGGCGCTCGGCGAAGGGGATCTCGCGCTGATCCATGTCCCTATCTTTAACCGGAGTGCCCTGCCTCAGCAAGAGCAACATCGGAAGCGGAGTTCGAGGATTGCACGGCCCAACGGGCGAGCACGCTGGAGCCGCCATGGACTGTATCCCCAACCTTGACAGAGATCTGTGCGTCGTTTGGGAGCCAAATATCCACGCGAGAGCCGAAACGGACAAGGCCGATGCGTTCGCCGCGGAGGACGGATTCTCCCGCCTTTTTCCAGGAGACAACCCGGCGGGCGATTAGGCCGGCGATTTGCTTGAACTCGATGTCGCCGCCTGGGGTGGCGAGCGTAAAGATGTTTTGTTCGTTTTGCGTCGATGCTTTGGCATCCCACGCGGCCATGAATTTTCCCGGGCAGTAGTCGACCTTCGTTATCGTGCCGGATAGCGGAGTGCGGTTTACGTGAACATTCCAGATGGCGAGGAAGATGCTGATGCGCGTGCCAGGCCGACCCGCGTTTTCTTCTTCGGTGACGACGACAACGCGGCCGTCGGCGGGAGAGACGACAGCATCCCGATCGGGCGGGACGGCGCGGTCGGGATCGCGGAAGAAAGAAAAGACGAAGAACGCCAGCGCGATGAGAATCGCAGCAGCAATCCACCAGTGAAGAGCGAGCGTGATGCCGCCAAAAAAAAGCGGCGGCAAGCCGAAGTAATAGCCCTCTTTGACCATCAAGATATGAAGATAGCATAGACGGTCAGCAGCCGTTTATCGCGAGGCGCTGCGGAGGTACACCCTTCTCGCCGACGCACTAAAGAGAAGACATTGGAGGGGAGGCGCGCTACGAGTGGGCAGCGCGCGTGCGTTGGATACGCAATGCGATCCGTTCCATCTCATCCTTGCAGTGGAGCTTCATTTTCTTGAGTTTTATTTCTTCGAGAAGGTCTTCCGAACTGAGGTAGGGAGCTTTGAGGATTTTCTGGAGTTCTGCTTCGTAGTGCTCGTGCTCTTCGTACAGACGCCGGTAGTCAGCGTCTGTATCGAGGAGTATGTCCCGAGGGTTCCGCTGCATTGCTGCCATGCGTTCCTCCTCTAATCACGACCGCGGTGACGTGGCCGTGTTCGAATTGTGTAAAGCAGAGGCTGAGGTGCGGGTGAGGAGCCTCTGTCATCGGACGTTAACATAAGCGATGAAAAGGTCAAGGGGTATCTGTGGGAATTTGGTCCTGGTTCGCGGGGACTACTAATTCGCGAGACGCAAAGACATGGTAACAGCGGCTTCGTCGGGATTGCGATAGTAATTCGGACGGCGTCCCGACTGAATAAAGCCGTGTTTTTTGTAAAAGGCTATTGCGCGTTGATTGGATTCGCGCACTTCGAGGAAAACGGTTTGAAGAGCGCGGTCGCGGCACTCCGAGAGCGCGGTGTTCAGCAAGGCAGACGCATAGCCCTTGCGCCGCCAGTTTGGCCCAACGGCGAGATTGAGCAGCTCCATTTCATGCGCAAGCACGATGGTTCGAACGGCCAGAAAACCGAAGACAATTTCGCGGTCTCCAATCACCCATCCCCGGACGTCACCAATACTTAGTTCGAATTCGCTCGGCGTCCACTGCGCGGCTTCCGGACAAGATTTGGCAAGCAGAAGGATTTTCGGCAGGTCGGCAGAACCAAGCGGGCGCACGCTTTCGGCAGAAATGTCGGCGCTCATGTGCCGGCGGCTTTCTTGCCGAATATTTCAGCATCAGAACGGCGTACATAATTGGCGTCCAAAGCAAGCGCGTCAATTCCCTGTTGGAGGAGATGAGAGAGAGCGTGCAGGCCGATTGCGGAAGCAAGGGGGGGATCGACACCGATGATGGTCGAGCCACTATAGGCTTGGGATTGCCAGAAGGAACTACCTGTGAGGAGTTCCGGATCGAGGGAGAGCCAAGACAGAGATGCGTTACCGACGGTCTCGGCAACAAATTCAAAAAATTCCGAAGGGTCGATGACACTTTCGTCGGCGGTCAATCTCCACGTGTCGGCCTCGCGGCGATAGAGGGCAGCGAAAATCTGCTTGCGTTGGGCGTCAATGAAAGTGGCTGCACACTGAGTATCGATCGGAGCGCGATCGGCAAGAACGGTGAGGCGAGAAACCGGGAAAATTGGCTTGGAATAAATCTCCGACCAAGCCTTAGCTGTGGTGAGCCCGACTCGCACCCCCGTGAATGAGCCAGGGCCTGAGGCAATGGCGTATCCTGCTAAATCGCCTTGACTTACGCCACTGCGAGAGAGGACCTCATCTACATTGGGCAGCAGCCACGAAGAATATTCTTCCGCAGCAGGATGCGAGATTTCCTCCAAAACACGGTTATCATCGAGGAGAGCGACACTCCCGCGAGAGTCGCAAGTGTCGAGGGCGAGGAGAAGCACAAAAGAAGTGTACCGCAACCGGCGCGAGGGCAAAAGTAGAGCAATTTGGCTGCCAAATTAGACGCTTAAGGTCGGTAACCCTTTCATTCCAAACGATATATCTTGACTCTTTGTCTACACGCGTACATACTGCGTTCGTTCCACAAGGGGGCACCGGAAGCCATGGACTACAAGATCGGCGACAAGGTTGTGTATCCAAATCACGGCGTTGGGATGATCGAACAGGTCAGCTACGGGGTGTTGAACGGAAGAACAGAGCGGTACTACATGATTCGCGTGGTGTCGAGCGGTTTGCGGGTGATGGTGCCCCAATCGAATGCGGAAACGGTAGGTTTGCGGCCCGTGATTCGCACGAACGACACGACGAAAGTCTTGGGTTTTTTGGAAAAGGGTAAGCTCAATTGCCACCACGACTGGAAACACAGATTCAAAGAGAACTCTGAGCGCATGAGGACGGGCTCCCTGCTGGAAGTTGCGGTGGTCCTGAAGAGCCTGGTGTCGCTGAGCCGGAGCAAGCCGCTATCGTTCCGCGAGAAGAAGATGCTGGAGCGGGCGAAGTATTTACTCGTGAGCGAAATGGCGACGGCGCGGAACATGACGTCGGAAACTGCGGAGACGCTCGTTGTGAAGTCACTGGCCAAGGCAAAGTTGCAATTCCCGGTGATGCAAGAGGCGATGGAACAGTAAGAGTACGTTTCTGTTTCAGATTTTTGGGGGACAGCAAACAGCTTGTCCCCTTTTTGTTTTTGAGCAACGCGAAAAGAGAAACCCTCTCACGCATTAACGCTCAAGCCGAAATGCGGCCCAAAGGGTTCCGCAGCTAAGAGAGCGGAAGTGATGCAGTGGCGTAGAGTGAAGTGTCGGCAAGGATAACGACAAGAAAGCGGGGGTAGGCAGCAAGGGAGGACATCGCGGCGTTAGCGTAAGAAAA
>JACXTT010007800.1_pt1 | contig 14995 bp, 8 predicted proteins | sample 9270951 | NCBI WGS metagenome assembly JACXTT01 (sample SAMN15532306, study PRJNA645909) | rock metagenome | isolation source: weathered quartz diorite | place: Puerto Rico | collected 2017-06-21
CTTCCACCGTTTCGGAGATCGCCTTGAAACCGGCCCAGGCGCCCGTGTAGCGCGACATGGCCCAGCCGTACAGGCCGAATTCCAGGTACTCCTGGATGTTGGCGGGATTGATGACGGGCATGCTCCACGCGATCAGGGCCTGCTCGCTCTGGTGCGGCATGGACGACGAGACGCAGCCATGATCGTCGCCGAGAATGACGAGGACGCCGCCGCGGGGCGAAGAGCCATACACGTGGCCGTGCTTCAACGCGTCGCCGGCGCGGTCGACGCCGGGGCCCTTGCCGTACCACATGGCAAACACACCATCGACCTTGCGGGTGGGATCGGCTTCCACTTGCTGCGAACCCATCACCGCGGTGGCGCCGAGTTCCTCGTTTATGGCTGGCAGAAATTCGACCTGGTGTTGTTGCAGCAGCGCCCGCGCCCGCCACAATTCCTGGTCCACCGCGCCCAGCGGTGAGCCCCGGTAGCCGCTGACGAAGCCGGCCGTGGCGATGCCCTGGGCTTCGTCGACCTTCTTTTGCATGCACAGCAGGCGCACCAGCGCCTGCGTGCCGGTGAGGAAGACACGGCCGGCGGGACGGGTCAGGTTGTCGTCAAGCGCGTAGTCTGGATCAAGCAGCGCGGCATCGGCCAGCAGGGCGGCGGGGGTGAGGGAATTCATGGTCTCGTTATGTTTTTTTGATACGCAAGGATATGCCCCCGCACGAGAAAAAATTTTCCTATTTACCTGGTCCGAAGGACTAAACTGGCAAAATCCTTTCGATTCATGGCATCAAAAATGAAAAACGCACCGCTCGACCCCGCTTCCCTGAAAATCCTTGGGGAGCTGCAGAAAAACGGCAGGATTTCTTCCAACGAGTTGGCCGAAAAAATCGGCATGTCGGCCAGCCCCTGCTGGCGCCGCCAGAAGGAGCTGGAAGAGAACGGGTATATCGTGCGCTACACGGCCCTGATCGACCGCCGCAAGCTGGGCCTGGCCGTGGTGTGCATGCTGCACATATCTTTGCTGCGCCACGCCGAAGGGGTGGTCGAACAGTTCGAGGCGGCCATGCGGGTCAGGCCGGAAGTGGTGGAGTGCTACGAGACAACGGGCAGCTCGGATTACATGGTCAAGGTGGTGGTGGCGGACATGGATGCCTACCACGATTTTTTGCACAATGTGCTCGTCAAGCTCAATGGCGTCTCGCAGGTCAATACCAGCGTGGCCCTGCGCGAGGTGAAATACGAGACGGCCCTGCCCCTGCAGTTCTAGAGCTGCCCCTTGTAACAGCGTATAGTCGTCTCACCCCATCAACCAACATGAGGATTGCCTCACCATGCGCTCGACCCGTATCGCCGCCCTCGTCCTTGTTGCCAGCAGCTCCGTCCACGCCGCTACACCGGCGCCAACGGCCCCGCCCCGCGTGGTGGAAAGTTTTGGCGTCTGTCCATTCGAGTGCTGCACCTACCGCGAGTGGACGGCCGACGCAGTCATCCCCGTCCACCACAAGCGCGATGACAACTCGAAGGTGCTGTTCACCCTCGAACCCGGACAAAAGGTCATGGCGGTGACGGGCGTGGTGGTCACGGAAAAGCCGATGGCCATCACCGTCGACCACGATCTGCGCGACGGCTACCTCGATAACAAGACCGGCGCCCAGCTGTCCCTGCGAAAAGGCGATGTGATCTACGCCCTCAGTCCGCTGGGCGAAGGCGCGTATCAGTTCTGGTATCGCGGCAAGGTCTACAAAAGTGGCGAAGCGCTGGGCGCCATGCCGGACAATGCGGCCACGGGGTCGAATCTGAGCTGGTGGAAGCAGGTCAAGCTGCAGTCAGGTAAAAGCGGCTGGACACGTTCCGAAAAATTTTCCGGCGCGGATGCCTGCGGCTGAGTACTTCGCAACGTAACGCTCAGCCCTTCAGCAACTTCTCGAACTCGCCGCTGGCAATCAAGGTCTTCAGTTCCGCCGCCCCGCCCACCAGGCTGCCCTTGACGAACACCATGGGAAAGGTCGGCCAGCCCGTCCACATTTTCAGGGCGGTGCGGGGACGCCACTGGCTGAAGTAACTGCCATATTCCAGGTAGTGGTAGGGCGCGCCGATGGCGTCCAGCGCCTGCCTGGCTTTGCGGGGGAAGGGATTTTGCCCCATGCCCACGATCACGACGGGATTGGTGGCGATGGCTTGCCGCACCTCGTTGACAATGGCGGACTCGTGGGTGTCGATGGTGGCGCGGGCCAGCGGATGGATGGCGGTGTCGTCGAGAATGGAACGTGGCATGGTCGATTTTTATCAGGGTAAAAAGCGGCCACTGGGGCCGCTCGCTGGATCACTCCGCTTTCTTGCTGTACGATTTTTTGCCCTTGAAACCGGGCTTCTCGGCAAAGCGGCGGTCGCCGGCTTTTTTCGGTGCGCCGCCGCTCTTGCCCATCGGCGTTTCGCCATCGCGCGTGATGTTCAATTGCTGGCCGGCCACCCACACTTTCTTCAAGTGGTCCATGACGTCGGGCGGCATGTCGGCAGGCAAGTCGAGGGTGCTGAAATCGTCGTAAATCTCGATGCGGCCGATGAATTTCGATTCGATGCCCGCTTCGTTGGCAATGGCGCCCACGATATTGCCCGGCTTGACGCCGTGCGAATGGCCTACCTCAATGCGGAAGGTGCCCATGCCCTCTTCCGCCGGACGCTGCACGCGCTCCTTCTTGAAGGCCGGCGCGTCGCCGCGGTCGAACTTGCCGGCCGGCGCGGGGCGAGCCGGGCGGTCTTCCCAGACTTTCTCTGCCTTTGGAGCACGGTCCGGCTTTTCCAGCAGCAAAGGCACGTCGCCACGGGCCAGCTTCGCCAAGGCGGCGGCGATGTCGACGGCGGGGACGTTCAACTCGCGTTCGTATTCCTCGATCAGGTTGCGGAACACATCCAGGCCGCCGGCGGCCAGGGTCTCCGTGATCTGTTCCTTGAACTTGGCAATGCGCACGTCATTGATGGTCTTGACGGTCGGCAGGGTCAGCGGCGAGACGGGCTGACGGGTCGCGCGCTCGATGGCTTTTAACAGACCCTGCTCGCGCGGGGTGATGAAGAGGATTGCTTCGCCGCTGCGGCCGGCGCGGCCCGTGCGGCCGATGCGGTGGGTATAGCTTTCCGGATCGGAAGGCACGTCGTAGTTGACGACGTGGCTGATGCGCTCCACGTCCAGGCCGCGGGCCGCGACGTCGGTAGCGACGAGGATGTCGATCTTGCCGTCTTTGAGTTGCTGGATGGTGCGCTCGCGCTGGGCCTGCTGCATATCGCCATTGATGGCGGTGGCCGCAAAGCCCCGCGCCTGCAATTTGCCGGCCAGTTCTTCCGTGCCCAGCTTGGTGCGGGCAAAGATGATCATGCCGTCGAAGGGCTCCGCTTCCAGGATGCGGGTGAGCGCGTCCAGTTTTTGCATGCCGCTGACCATCCAGTAGCGCTGGCGGATGTTGTCGGCCGTGCCCGTCTTGGCGGCCACCGTCACTTCGGCGGGATTTTGCAGGTAGGTCTTGGCGATGCGCTTGATGGCCGAGGGCATGGTGGCCGAGAACAGGGCCGTCTGGCGGGTCGCCGGGGTCTTTTGCAGGATCTGCTCGACGTCGTCGATAAAGCCCATGCGCAGCATTTCATCGGCCTCGTCCAGCACCAGCGTTTTCAGGTGCGAAATGTCCAGCGAACCCTTGTCGAGGTGATCGATCACGCGGCCCGGGGTGCCCACCACCACGTGCACACCGCGGCGCAGGGCCGACAGCTGCGGGCCGTAGCTCTGGCCGCCGTAAATGGGCAGCACATGGAAATCCTTGATGTGGGCGGCGTAGGTCTGGAACGCTTCGGCCACCTGGATGGCCAGCTCGCGGGTAGGCGCCAGCACCAGGGCCTGCGGCGAGTGCTGCTTGATGTCGATGCGCGAGAGAATCGGCAGGGCGAACGCTGCCGTCTTGCCCGTCCCCGTCTGGGCCTGGCCCAGCACGTCGCGGTTCTCCAGCAGCAGCGGAATGGTGGCTGCCTGGATGGGCGACGGCGTTTCGTAGCCAATCTCCTTGATCACCTTCAGCAGTGCCGGCGAGAGATTGAGTTCGGAAAACAGCGGGAGGGGGGTATCGGACATGGAATTGCTCACTTATGTATCAAGACTTGCTTTAAAACGGACAGTTTACTCTGTTGAGACAGGAGACGCCGGGTTTTCACCCGCGCGCTCTCCCAAAGAAAAAAACCCCGCCGCTTTCGCGACGGGGTTTTGCGAGGCTGTTGCAGCTGAATCAGAACTTGTAGTTCGCGCCCACCAGCACGGTACGGCCGTACTTCTGGTACTCGAGCTGCTGCTGGCGGTTGCCGTTGTAGGTCTCGTAGGCCGCATTGGTCACGTTGTTGACCTGGGCGATCAGGCCTACGCCCTTGAGCGCGCCGGTCTGGAAGGTATAGCCGATCTGGAAGTCGACAATGTTCTCACCCACCACATAACGCAGTGCGCGGTTGCCGTCGAAGTTACCGATTTCACCCACAAAATCCGAGCGATGACGCTGGCTGACGCGGGTTTCAAAACCGTTCTTCTCGTAGTACAGGGTCAGATTGCTGGTGTGCTTCGACAAACCTGGCAGCGGGATATTGGTACCGATGCTGGTGCCCGGATCTTCGATCTTGATGCTGCTGTCACTGTAGCTGTAGCTGGCCTGGATACCGAAGCCGTCGAGCATGGGCGTAACCAGGTTGAACGGCATCGAACCGGACAGCTCGGCCCCCTTCAAAGTGCCGCCCTTGCCATTGAACGGCGCGGTGAAATTACCAAAATTGGTCGTTGCCTTGGTACCCGGCGTGTACTTCGAGAAATCGTAATTGAGGCTCTGGGTATAGATGTAACTGGTCAGCTTCTTGTGGAAACCGGCCAGGGCGATGTATGCCTTCTTGCCAAAGTATTTTTCATACGAGATATCGAAAGCGTTGGCGCGCCATGGGTCGAGCTGGGCGTTGCCACCGCTGCCGCCCGGCTTGCCGGTGGCGGTGTCCACGCCGAATTCAATAGCCGAGCGCATCTGGTCTACACGGGGACGTGCGATCTGGCGCGCTGCCGCCAAGCGCACGGTCTGGTCGCTCGGGAAACCGAAGGCCAGGTTCATGCTTGGCAACACGTCGGTGTACTTTTTACCATCCGAGACAGGACGAATCTGCTGGCCGGCAGGCTGGCTGCCGTCGTACAGGCTGGCGTTCGAGGACTGGTCGGTGCGCTGGACTTGCACGCCCACGTTGCCGCGCAGGGTGACGGACTCGTTGATATCCGCTTCAAGATTGCCCTTGGCGTAGGCGGTGGTGATCTTCTCGTTCACTTCCCAAGTCTTCGCCACCAGGTAACCGGCGTTGGTGGTGGGATTGAAGGTCATGTAGCGGTCGACGACGGCCGGCACGTTCCAGGCGGGGATGAAGCCGCTACCGGCAAAGCCCAGGTTGACCGGGTTGTACTGCAGGTCGCTGGCGATGGTCGTCGGCGATCCCTTCAGGAGGATATCCGCTTCAGGCTGGCGCTTGTTCTTGGTGCGGTCCGAGTAGTTCACACCGGCATCGATGCTGGCGATACCAAACTTGTCTAAAGGGAAGTTGCCGGAGAAGCGAATGCTCTTCAGCTCATCATCCACATGGGGCACCTTGCCGTAGCCGGAACCGTAGATAGTACCGCGCAGGTACAGCTGCGATGGGTCGTTGTAAGCGCGCACCAGAGGTGTGATTTGCGCGTAATTACCCTGATTGAAACTGAGTGCGACATTGTCGAGGAAGGGCGTGGGCGTGGTCGATGGGCTGCTGATCTGGGTATTGCTCTCCAGGTTCAATTCGTCGCGGGTGGCCTTCGAGTAGCTCAGGTCGGCAGTCAGGGTGGCCGCGGCGGTCTTGTAGGTGGTGGCCCAGCCGGCCGCCTTGATGTCGTCCTTGCGCTTGTTGTACATGCCACGCACGAGCGGATAGACGTTGTTGGCGGTGCCGCCGGACAAGGTCCCCTGGCTGGTGCGCACCGGATTGAACAGCAGGCCCGGATCGAAGCCGCCGTTGTAGCCGCTCAGGTTGACTTCCAGCTGGTTGGCCGTCTCTTCGCGCTTGAATTTCGACGCGTACAGGTCCAGCACGCTGCTCCACTCCTGGTTGGGGCGGTACTGCAGGACGGCCATCACGCCGTCGCGCTCGTTCTTGCCGCTGCGGGCGACGGATTTGGCGCCGTCCATGATGTAAGTGCCGGCAGGAACGCCTGGACGACCTTCCACTTTCCATGGCTCGTACAGACCGGTCTCATTGTCCAGCACGGGCGATTCCAGATGGGCATAGCCCAGCGCCACGCCGATCGTGCGGTTGGCGAACTGGTCGATGTAACTGACGCTGAAGCGATTGCCGTTGGCGCTGCTGTTGGCGATTTTGCCGAGGGAATTGTGCTCGCCGCGGGCGTTGATCGCCACTGTGCGTGCGCCAAACGAAAGCGGGCGCACGGTCTGCAGGTCGATGGTGCCGGCCAGGCCCTGGCCCACCAGGCCCGCGTCAGGCGTCTTGTACACGACTACGCCGCTGAGCAGTTCGGAAGGATACTGGTCGAATTCGACGCTGCGGTTGTCACCGGTGCTGACCTGCTCGCGGCCGTTCAGCAGGGTAGTCGAAAAGTCCGGCGACAGACCGCGCACGGCGATCACCTGGGCGCGGCCCGCCACGCGCTGGGCGGCCAGGCCGGGCAGGCGGGCGATCGATTCGGCGATGGAGACGTCCGGCAGCTTGCCGATGTCTTCAGCGGAAATGGCTTCGACGATCGAGGTGGAATCTTTTTTGACGGAGATCGCGTCTTCGATACCGCGACGGATACCGGTCACGGTCACGGAGGCGATCGGCGCGTCCGCCGTGGGCGTGGCGCTGGTCTGCGCCTGGGCCGACATGGCGGTAACGAGCATGGTGCACGCTGCGGCGACCGGGCTCAACTTGAAGAAAAGGCTGGTCCGCTGAGCACGGCCACCCTTGGTTGCGAAGATATTCATGTGTCCCCTTGATGTCGTAAGTACTTCCTGTTTTTCCCGCAAATCCTGGCCACTAAGCCGCACACGGGACGCCTGATGCAAACGTTCTAAGACGTTCTCGAAAGGATTTTGTATTAAAACTAGATTCTAAGTCAACGCGAGTTGTTGACACTGCCAAGAAACCAACGCTTTTTGCCGTGTCATGGGGCTTTTGCCCCCAATCTCGTTGTATTTAGGCTACAAATCGGTGCAGCGAAGCCTGTAGTTGCACTACATTTGTGCGTTTTTCAGGGATGAATCATCGATTTGCAGGAAAAATTGCGAAATTCTCCATGTAATTGAACTAGCAAACGGCAAGCGCCGCGTTGATGCCATTTCGCAAACCGCGTATGCTTCCAGCCATCAAACAGGGCTTCGAGGCGGTGCTTGGGTAGTATCTGAGCGGCATCGATGTAGCGCAACTACGGAAAACTTGGCGGAGACAGCAAGCACATGATTCAGCGCATCGCCCTTGGCCTTTTGCCTGCTCTGCTGCTTGCTTGCAAGCTGGCCGCCGCAAGTGTTCAAGCGGCCACCAGCGGCCCCATCGACCACGTCGAGCCGCCGTTCTGGTGGACCGCCATGCACGAGCCCAAACTCCAGTTGCTGGTTCACGGCGCCGGCATCGGCGCCTTCTCTCCATCGTTGTCCTGGCCCGGCGTGCGGATGGACAGCGTCACGCGCACGGCCAATCCGAACTATCTGTTCATCGATCTGACCGTGGACGCGGGCGCCCGTCCCGGCGACTTCGAGATCGTATTGAAGGACAGCGCCGGCCACATCCGCCAGCGCATCCCCTATCGGCTGCTCGCGCGCGAACTCGGCGCCTCGTCGCGCGCCAGCTTCGGCAACGCCGACGTGATTTATCAGCTCATGCCCGACCGCTTTGCCAACGGCGATCCCGCCAACGACAGCGTGGCCGGGCTGGGAGACAAACTGGCACGCGCCAACGGGGGCGGCCGCCACGGCGGCGACATCGCCGGCATCGTCGAGCACCTCGACTACATCGCCCGCATGGGCTTTACCCAGTTGTGGTCCACGCCCCTGCTTGAAAACAATGCGCCCGCGTTTTCGTACCACGGCTACGCCATCACGGATCACTACAAGGTCGATCCCCGCTACGGCAGCAATGCCGATTACCGCCGCCTGTCCGACGCGGCCCGCGCGCGCGGCATCGGCATCATCCAGGACGTGGTGCTGTCCCACGTCGGCGCCGGCCACTGGTGGCTGCAGGACCCGCCCAGCCCCGACTGGACCAATTACGCCGGCGTGTTCATCCCCACCCAGCACCACCGCATGGCCATGCAGGACCCGTACGCGTCGCAGGCGGACCGGCGCAATTTCACCCAGGGCTGGTTCGGCCAGGGCATGCCCGACCTGAACCAGACCAATCCCCTGGTTGCCAATGCCCTCATCCAGAACACCATCTGGTGGATCGAATACGCCCGCCTGTCCGGCCTGCGCATCGACACCTACGGTTACTCCGAGCCGGCCTTTCTGACGGATTTCTCGCGCCGCGTACTGGCCGAATATCCTCGCCTGAACATGGTGGGCGAAGAGTGGCACAAGATGCCCGCCACCGTCGCCCACTGGCAGAAAGGCAGACTGTCGGCCGACGGTTTCATGGGCAGCATGCCCTCGATGATGGATTTTCCATTGATGTACGCGATGCGCGCCTCGCTCAAGGAAAGCACGCCGGGCGAAAGTTTCAAAGAAGTGTCTGACACTCTCGCCATGGATTTCCTGTATCCCGATCCGGCCAGGCTGGTGCTGTTCGAAGGGAACCACGACCTCTCCCGCCTCTACAGCGAAGTGGGCGGCGATATCGACCTGTGGAAGATGGCGCTGGCCTTCACCATGACCATGCCCCGCATTCCCCAGTTTTATTATGGGACCGAGATCCTCATGCCCAGCAGCCCCGATACGCCGGGCGGGCGCGATGATGCCAGCTACCGCCGCGATTTTCCCGGCGGCTGGCCGGGCGATGCGGTCAACGCCTTCACGGGCGCCGGTTTGAGCAGCGAGCAGCGGGCCGCCCAGGCTTTTGTAAGCCGCCTGGTGAACTGGCGGCGCGGCCAGGACGTGATCCACCACGGCCGCACCATGCAGTTCGGTCCCGAGCACGACACCTGGGTCTATTTCAGGTACGAGGCCGGCGCCGACGGCACGCCCGGCCGGCGCGTGCTGGTCGCCTTCAATAAAAACCGCGAAGCCGTCAAGCTGCCGGTGGCGCGCTTCCAGGAGATGCTGCGCGGCGCCAGCGGCGGCGTCGACGTGCTCACGGGCGCGCGCATCGACCTGCGCGCGCAGCTGACTATTCCCGCCCGCGGCGTCCTGATTGTGGAAATCTGATGTTGAGATCATTGTTATCGCTTTGCCTGGCCGGCTGCGCAGTGCTCCCCGTTGCCGCCAGCGCCGCCGACGGCGCCACCGTCGCCGCGTTCTTTGATGCCATGGCCATCGAGGTCCCGCCCGGCCAGCATGCCCGCTTCGTCGCCGGCGACAATCTCGACGGCTACCTCGCCCTGTTCACCCGCAGCACCGGCAGCGGCGAAGGCTACGTCACCCGGGCCGGCACCCAGTGGCTCGATTTCGCCAGCCGCATCGATGGCGTGCTGGTCGAGCGCGACGATCCTGCCGCCAAAGTACAAGTGCTGCCCTGGGGCGCCCGCCTTCGCAGCCAGCCAGGTGCCAGCGAGGAGTTGGCCCTGCTGTCGAAACGCCACGCGCTGGCGATGGCGGTGAGTTCGCCGCAGCCCGCCATGCTGGCGATTGCGCCCCTGCTGCGCGCACCGGGCGTCATTTCTCGCGCCGGCGATGCCGTGCTGGTGGCGCCGGCGGATGGCGACAAGGTCTGGCTGGCCCTGGCGGCCGACCAGCCCTTTCAACTCAGGCAAGGCCTGGTGCTGGAAACGCAAAACCAGGTACATCGATTTACGGTGATCGCCGCGTTGGGCGCCAGCGCGGGCGAAGCGCTGGCCCGCGCGCGCGCAGCGCTGGGGACATCCGACCCCATCGCCGCCGAGCAGGCAGCCCGCTACGCCGGCCTGACCCGCAGCACCCTGGTGACCAGCGACGCCGATTACAATCGCGCCCTCAACTGGGCCAAGGCCTCGGCCGCTTCTTTCGTGGTGGAAGAATACGGCGCCGGGATCTGGGCCGGCCTGCCCTGGTTCCGCGACAACTGGGGCCGTGACACCTTCATCGCCTTGCCCGGCACCCTGCTGGTGTCAGGCCAATTCAACGAGGCCAAGGCGGTGCTGGCCAATTTCGCCCGCTACCAGAATCTGAAGACACCGCGCGACAAGCAATACGGCCGCATTCCCAACCGCGTCTCCGCGCTTGAGGCCACCATCTACAACACCGTCGACGGCACCCCGTGGATGCTGCGCGAAGCGCTCGAGACCATCCGCTACACGGGCGACACCCGCCTGGCGCGCCAGATGCTGAAGGTCGCCATCCCGTATTTTGAGGGCGCGATTGCCAACTTCACGGACGCCGATGGCCTGCTGAGGCACGACAGCGCCGACACCTGGATGGATGCCCGCATCGCCAACCGCCAGCCCTGGTCCGCCCGCGGTCCCCGCGCCGTCGAGATCCAGGCCCTGTGGTACACGGCCCTGCAGACGGGCGCCGAACTGGCGGCGCAGGCGGGAGACAGGATGCACGCGCGCCAGTGGTCGCAGCTGGCCGCCAAGGCGCAGCGCCATTTTCTGGCCGCGTTCTGGGATGGCGCCAGCATGGCAGACCGCCTGCGTGAGGACGGCAGCCGCGATACTAAAATGCGTCCCAACCAGCTGATGCTGGCGACGATCCCCCTGGACGGCGCCGGGCGTGATTTCGTGCCCCTGGAGGTGCAGGCCAAGGTGCTGCGCAATGCCAGCAGCGCCCTGCTCTACCCCTACGGCATCACCTCGCTGGCCGACACCGATCCCTATTTTCACCCCCGCCACGAAAATCCCGCCTACCACCACAAGGACGCGGCCTACCACCAGGGCACCATCTGGGGCTGGAATGCGGGCTTCACGGTGAGCGCGCTCACCAAATTCGGCTACCAGGACCACGCCTGGGCGCTCACCCAGAACCTGGGCCGCCAGATCCTGGGCGAGAATCTCGACAATCCCACCCTGGGCACCATGAGCGAACTGCTCGACGCCCTGCCCGGCGCGGACGGCCGCCTGCACGCTTCAGGCACCTACGCGCAGTCATGGAGCGTGGCCGAATACGCCCGCAACGCCTGGCAGGACTACCTGGGCTTTCGGCCCGATCTGACGGCCAACACCCTGCGCTTCGTGCCTGCCCTGCCCACATCCTGGACCAGCGTGCATGCCACTTTACCGTTTGGCGAAGAAGCGGACGGCCAGCGTCTGGACGTGGACCTTGCGCAGGAGGCGGCAGGCAGCCGCTGGACCCTGCAGCTGCACGGAGCGCGAGCGCGCACGGTCTCCTTCGATTTGCTCGACAAATCGAAAGGCCGCCAGCGTGTTTCCTTTATCCTGCATCCCGGCAGCACGGCCACACTGGCTGCAAACGGGGATCGCATCACCCTGAACGGCCGTCGGTTACGCCCCACCCTTGTGCAAGCCTCGTACGCCGCCACCATCGGCACGCTGGTGTTCCGCACGCCGCCACCGTACCTGCCCGCGAATTTCCCCATGCTGCAAAAGCGCGACGCCTTGCAGGACGTGATCCTGCACGGGGAGTACCGCTGATGAAGACACTGGCACTGATGCTGATCATGGCCACGGCCGGCGCGAGCGCCGCGGGCCAGTCCCCCATCTACGTGCGGGGCGCTTTCAATGGCTGGGGCCTCGACAACCCCCTCTTGCGAACGGCGAACCACGTCTACGAGGCCGACATCCTCGTCAGCCCCGGCAACCACGCCTTTAAATTGGGCGAAAAGGACTGGGGCACCGAGTGGGTGGCCGACGTGCGCACCAGCGTCGCCGTCAAACCCGACCAGGACTACGCCTTCGATCCCCATCCCGGCCCCGAGGATTTTCTGTTTGTGCGCCAGGCCGGTGTCTACCGTTTTCACCTCGATACTGGGAATGGCGACAAGCCCCGTCTGCGCATCAGCCGCGTGGGCGACGCGCCCGTGTCGCAGGAAAATCCCCACCGGGGCACCGTTTCAATACTGCGCTTCCCCACCTGGGACGGCAAGCAGGAGACGGCGCGCTTTTCCGTCAAGGATGCGCGCGCGCCGCTGCGCGAATATGCCCAGTCCAGCAGCATGCAGCTGCGCGATCCAGGCGCGTCCTTTGTGCGGGTGCGCGAGACGGCCGCGCAGCCGCTGGTGCGCAGCGGCAGCCTGCCCTTCGACGCCCTGTTCGCGCTGGCGAATCAGGAGCTGCGCGAGGACGCAGTGTCGGCGATTCGCGACGGCAGCTACAACGGCGGCGCTCCCATCGATTGCGCCTGTTTTGAAACGGGCGAGAAATGGCACTACGTGTGGACCCGGGATTTGTCGTATGCAGCCGACCTGGGCGTGGCCCTGCTCGATCCGTCTCGGGTGCGCCGCTCGCTGGAATTCAAGCTGTCCGGCTACCGCGCCGGCGTCGCCAGACCGCCCGCCGCGGCGGGCAGCGGGGACGGCCTGCAAATCATCCAGGACACGGGCACGGGCGGCAGCTGGCCCGTCAGCACCGACCGGGTGGCCTGGGCCTTCGGCGCCGACAAGGTGCTGGCCCTGCTGCCGCCCGCGCAAAGGCGCGCCTTCGCGGCCATCGCTTTAAATGCGCTCGTCAACACCCTGAACAACGACCGCCTGGCCGCCTTCGATCCCGCCGACGGTTTGTACAGGGGCGAAGCGTCCTTCCTCGACTGGCGCGAGCAAAGCTACGCCCGGTGGATCGTCGACGACATCGCTGCTCTGGCCAGCGCCAAGTCGCTCTCCACCAACGCGGCCCATTTCCAGGCGCTCGACCTGGCGGCGCGGCTGGCGCGCGAACAGGGGCAAGCAGCGCTGGCGGACCAATACGCCGGCTGGGCCGCGGACCTCAAAGCAGCCATCAACCGCGTCTTGTGGCTGCCCGACGCGGGCATGTACGCCAGCCTGACGGCGGGCCACCTCGATGGCGCGCCCCTGCACAAGTTCGACTGGCTGGGGCAATCGCTGGCCATCGTCACCGGTATCGCCAGCCCGGAACAGGCGGCCAGCATCGTGTCCCACTATCCCCACGGTCCGATGGGTGCGCCCGTGATCTATCCCCAGCAACCGGGCGTGCCGATCTATCACAACCGCGCCTTGTGGCCCTTCGTAACGGCCTACGGTTTGAAGGCCGCCATCGCCGTCAACAACGTCAGCGCCGTCGATGCGGCCTACGCCTCGCTGATGCGGGGTGCGGCCCTCAATCTGTCGAACATGGAGAATCTGGAATGGCTGTCCGGTCAGCCCCTGCTGCTCGACGAACGCCAGCCCTCCTTGATCGGCCCCGTCATCAATTCGCGGCGCCAGCTGTGGTCCGTGGGCGCCTACCTGGGCATGGTGATCGAAGACGTGTTCGGCGTGCGCGTCAGCCAGGATGGAGTGACGATCGCCCCGTTCATCACCGCCCGCCTGCGCCGCGGCTTCGGTGCGGGCCGGCAGATTGCATTGCGCGGCCTGCGCCTGCGCGATAAAACCATCGACGTCAGCATTGCCCTGGGCCCGGTCAGTCAACGCGAAGGCGTGTACGGCGTGGCCGCGGTCACCGTCAACGGCAAGCCGGTGCAAGGTACCATCGCCTGGGACGCGCTGCCAGCCGTCAGCCACATCGCGGTGCGCCTGGGCCCGTTGCAGGCGGGCGAGCAAGGCCTGCACCGGGTCGCTGCCGATCCGTATGTGGAAGACCCTGCAGTGTTCGGCCCACTTGCTCCCACCCTGAGCAGCACGGCGCCGAACACCCTGCTGCCGGCGGGCGGCGGCAAGGACGTGCGCTACACCCTGTATCGCGACGGGGTGCCATTCGCGACCAACCTGGCTGCGAGCGCGCTGACCGTGCCCGCGGGCGAGAGCTGCTACGCCGCCGAAGCGGTGTACCCGGGATCGGGCAACCGTAGCCACCACAGCCAGCCCCTGTGCCTGGGCGCGGCGCAGGAAGCACCGGTGGACGGCGGCTTCACTGTCGACACGGCAGGTCGCTACCAGCTGCAGCTGCGCTACCGCAATCAGGCCAACCAGATCAACCTGGGCATCAGCAGCGGCATCAAGCGCCTCACCGTGCGCGATGGCAGCGGCGCCGTTATCGCCAGCGGAATCGTCGTGCTGCCTCACACCCGCCCAACGGTCACCGGCTATTCGACCCCGCTGGCGGCGAACCTGCAGCCGGGCCGCTACCAGGTGCAGCTGGACGATTTTTTCAATATGAGCTACCTCGCCGCCAATGCCAGCTTTGCCGGCGCAGGCGGCGCCGCCGGCCCGTTCAACCAGGCCGACATCAGTGCGCTGCGCGTGCTCAAAGTCGGCGATACCAAGTCACCGCACCCATGAAGTCCATTTATATTGCTCTCGCCGGCGCCCTTGCCATCGGCAGCGCCAGCGCCACCACCGTGCGCATCCACTATCCGGACGCCGCCGCCATGCAGGTGCAGCAGGGGACCCGGGTCGCCAGCGCCACGCGCGAACCCCATGCGCCCGGCGTGTGGCGCTACCGCTGGCCCGATGCCGCCGGCGCCATCACCATGCGCCCTTTACTAAAAGGCGCGCCGTCGAGCGGGGGGGCATACAAGATCGCGGCCGGCGCCACCGCCGATATCTACCCGTTCTTCGGTCCCGCCTCGGGCAAGGTCGCCATCACCGAGCCGCTGCGCTCTCCCCAATTGGGCAACGCGCGCCAGCTGCGCATCTACACGCCGCCCAGCTACGATGAAAATCTCGCCAAGCGCTACCCCGTCATCTACATGCACGACGGCCAGAACCTGTTCGATCCGAAGACGGCCTCGTTCGGCACGGCGTGGGACATAGCCAGCACCATCGACCGCCTGGTCAAGCAAGGCAAGATGGA
>JACXTT010007801.1_pt1 | contig 14995 bp, 17 predicted proteins | sample 9270951 | NCBI WGS metagenome assembly JACXTT01 (sample SAMN15532306, study PRJNA645909) | rock metagenome | isolation source: weathered quartz diorite | place: Puerto Rico | collected 2017-06-21
CGCGCAGATAAATAATCTCTACCGTCTTGCCGATTGGTGTATGCCCAAGCAGGTCCATGATCTCGTTGGCTTCTTTCACCGGATGCCCGTCGAAACTTGTGATGATATCGCCACCGACGAGGCCAGCTTTGTCAGCCGGCCCGCCGGGAGGTTCGACGTCCTTGAAAGTCACCCCGTTATCCGTCGTGTCAAAGTCATCAACACCTGCATACGACCGCATTTGCGCGATTGAAATAGTCGTGCGCGGCGCGATGTTCTTCCGCACCAGGCTCATTGCGCCACCCATCGCAAAGAATGCCGCCAGACCGACCCAAAGCCAGGTTGTCCCGGCGAACCCCAGGCGCCTCTTGCGCCTCGTGAAGCCGCCCGATTGAGTCAGTGGGGCATTGACGCTGGGATAAAATGGCGTGGTGCCGGCGGCGCGCGGTTTCGATCCGGTCAGTATCTCGGTTTCGGTGTACTCGGCCGGTCCTTCGCCCAGACGATTCCCGCAATTGCGGCAAAAGCGCATCTCACGCGGCATTGGCGCGGAGCACTGCGAGCAAATTTGTTCGCCGGCGCTGAAGTTTGGCTGAGGCTGCATACTACTTATCTCTGGGGCTCAGTCGAATAAACTGGCAAAAATTATACGTCAGGTCGTAGTGATTGGTTGCGTGTTTCTGCGGCTTCGGACTGCGGCGACAGAACGCAATTTTGCGAATCCACTCTCACCCAGTATAGTCAATGAAACCCGGACAACTGCAAGGCAATGGAAGTTACCAAAGCTCTCGCGGCCCTTCAGCCCCTTTACGGCAAGGGCAATGTCGAAATCATCACTCGCGACGGTCATCGCGTGCGTGGCGTCGTGCGTAGCATGAAGACGACTCAAGCGCTGACTACGCCAAGCGTGAAAGTAGAGCGTGCGGATGGCGAAGTCGTTAAGATTCCGTTCACATCAATAGTCGAAATCATTAATCATAATCGGGCTGCGTGAATGCGGTTGGTCACATTCACTGTTTATGCTCCAATGGGCGATTGTCATGCTAACTGCTCACCGCTAACTTGCTGTCGGAAGCCATGTCGCTCGAATTCGCCGTTGATTATCCCTGCTCGTTGCGCGCGCGGTACGACGAAAAGCATTTGCGTGATTGGGGGCGTCTCAGCAATCTGCATACGATTCTGACGACCGGCGATCAGAGCGTCCCCAGTCCAGACAAACTTCAATGGATCGAACAGTCCAGCGCGGATATCGATCTGCTTCAGCACGAGACGACGATTTGTGAACATTGTCCGGCGCGCCTGCCACCCGACACGGCGGGTGAGGGTGAAGCAGTAGGGTGTCTCGGCCGGGTCAACTATCCCATCGATGCACAATTTGAACAGTTCATCGCCAATCGAGTGCAACTCGTTCTCGATACCGTCGATGCGGAAGACCAACCGCGCCTGTTGCATATCCTCGTCGATCCGGAATCGCCTTTCGACGGAGAAGCGACCAAAGAGTTGCGGCGAGTAACCACGCCCGATGGACTGCGCTTCTTTGAATTACGTCTGCCGATCAGGCTGACTCGCGCAGGCGCACATCTCACCACCGATCATGTTTTCGATCTCCTGGCTGGGTTTCGATCGGAGGACTCGGGAGTCACTGGTTACGCGCGCGAGTTTCCTTTGGCGGCGACGGGTGATTACTACGACTTTCTCGACCTGATACTGCGAAACGACTTGAGCGAACTGGAGCGCGAGCGGCTGCACTCGCGCAGTCGCGCGTATGCGCAATTCTTACGATTACTCACCGCGATTGAACGCGCCGAAGCGCTTGAGACACGCGTGTTGATTGATTAGCCCTGACTATGTCGTCCGTCGTCGCCGATTTCGATCGCCTGGCTCAGCTAGACGCTATTGGCTGGACTGCCAACAATCAATACCACGACTTTCTTCTGCGACACGTTCCCCCGCTTTGCACGAATGTATTGGAGATTGGTTGCGGAACTGGAGCGTTTTCGCGCCGTCTCGCGGCACGTGCGAAACACGTGCTCACGATGGATCTTTCGCCCGAAATGATCCGCGTTGCGCGATCGCGATCTGCACATCTGCCCAATATCGATTTTGAAATTGCTGATGCAACGACGCGCGCTTATCCGCAGGAACATTTTGATTGCATCGTTACGATTGCGACCCTGCATCATCTGCCCCAGAGAGAGCTTCTGATGAAGTTGAAGGATTCGCTGAAACCGTCCGGCAAATTGATCGTGCTCGACCTGTTTCAACCTGAACGGAGTTTCGTGACCATTCAAGGCTGGTGTGATTCGTTCGTGGAACCGCTTCGCATGGGCGCCAGCGTCGCCCTGCGACTAATCCATAACGGCCGGCTGCGCCCACCGCGCGAAGTGCGGGCCGCGTGGAAAGCCCACGGCAAGACCGATCGCTACCTGCGCATGCGAGAAGTACGTTCGTTTTATGGCGAGATCTTTCCCGGTGTAATGATTCGCAAACACCTGCTCTGGCGATATTCGATCGTTTGGCAAAAGCATTAGACCCAATACGCAAAACTTTTCCGCTTGAGGTGTTACAATTTACTCATGCCGATATTCGAATACTTCTGCAAGCATTGCTCTCACCAGTTCGAGAAGATCGTCAGCAGTGCCGACGCCGTGACGACATGTCCTGAGTGCAGCAGTCGAAAGAGCGAGAAACAACTGTACACCTTTGCGGTCAACGCAAAAAGTAACGCCGCCGGCCCGTCGCGCGAACTGCCGATGAGCCCGTGCGGATCGTGTGGCGACCCGCGTGGACCGGGCGCGTGCTCACTGAATTGAAAGAACCTCACGCGCGGCGCGCTGACCACTCTGAATCGCGCCGTGCACGGTCCCGATGTGGCCGACGCTGGTCGCCTCTCCGGCAAAAAACAATTTCTGATTCAATGGCTGCGCCAGAATGCTTTGGGCTTCGAGGCCGTTCACCGGCACATACGAGTAGGCTCCGCAGCTGAAGGGATCTTGGCGCCAGTCATGGAAGTAGCACTGCTCGATCTGGTTCTGAATTGCTTCCACCGAAAGTTTGAAGATGCGAGAGAGTGATCCGATCGCCTGGTCGATGAGTGCTTCGTTCGAGTGAGACAAATGATCGGCCTGCGCGCCACCAACCCAACCCACCAACAGAGGCGCGCGCAGCGGTAACTGCGTCCACCAGGTGGGAAAAGGTAATCCCGGGAAATGAAAAAAGCCGGCGTCGCGAAAACTGACTTCGTTCGCCTCGTTATCCCAACGTTTCACGTTTTCCCAAAACCGTTCGCGGAATCGCAGATTTATCTTGATGACGTTGCCCATGACCAGCGTTTGAATCGCTGAACGCTTTGCCTCAGGCAACTCTGGCGCGAAGCGAATACCGCCATCGTTTGGCGATTTCTGCAGCAGGCTGAGCGGCAGCGTGATAACAATGGCGGATGCGATCAAGTTGGACTGCGAGTCTGTTCTTTTTTCAGCGTCGGCAGGATTTGAATCATCCGCTCGCTTACAGCTCACGTCCAACCGGTCAGCTTCCCACCTAATCTCCTCGACTGTTGTGTTCAGATGAAAAGTCGCGCCGTAACTTTCGGCTTCAGCGCGCAGAGAGTCCATTAACGATGCGTAGCCATTCACAAACCGGAACGCGCGATCGCCTTCGATTGCCTCGGCGGCGTTAGTTGCCGCGACCAAACCTCGAATTCCGATTCGTTCGATGCTGGCCGCGTGAAAACCTTCCACGTAACGCGTGACGATAGCCTTTGCCCTACGGGTATCTTCATTGTCGGGAAGCCGATCGAGAAACTCTTTGAGCGACTGATCACTCCGGGCGGATTTCATTTCGTCGGTCAGGCTCTCGATCTTTCTCCAAAACTCGCGCGATTTACTCAGCTCACCGTTTTCAAAGTACCAATGGCGTTTGCTGGTCTCATAAATTTCCAGGTTTGCGGCGCGCGCGATCGCGAAAAGTTCCGGCGACTTGCCGTGAATGAACTCCGCGCCGTATTCGATGGGAACAACTTGATGAGGATCTCTGTGTGTGAAAACGCGCCCGCCGATCCGATCGCGCGCCTCGATGACAATCACCTTACGGCCGGCCTGGCTGAGATCTCGCGCAGCCGCGAGGCCCGCGGCGCCCGCGCCGATCACGAGAACTGTTTGGGAATCCAACGCTGCTCCGGTTGTCTAGTCTTTCGTGGGTGGGGAAAATCTATTTAGCGATTCACGGGCTCTGGCGTTTCGCGCGCGAGATGGGTCGCCGCATCATCGGTAATAATGCACAGCCCGTGACGCCCTTCACTGCCGAGGCGGTGCACGAGCCGCCGCGCTTCTTCGTGCGTCAGTCGGCTGGCTTCACAGCCGCGCTCGCTGATCACCGACCATCGGTTCGCCTCGAGTTCGCTATTCATTTCTAGGTGGCCGCTATCGTCCTTTGAATTCAGGTTTGCGCTTTTCGAGAAATGCTTTCACGCCTTCGTCTTTGTCTTCGCTGGAAAAGACGAGTGCGAAAAGATCGACTTCGCGACGCAAGCCTTCATCGAGGTTAGATCGTGAAGCGAGCTTGACCGCCTCTTTTGCCAGACGCAGAGCGATCGGACTTTTCTCAGCGATGCGATTCGCGATCTCCATCGTTTTCGTTTCGAGTTGATCAGCCGGCACTACGTGATTTGCCAAACCAATCGCGAGCGCAGTCTGCGCATCGATGATCTCGCCCGTCAGGATCATCTCCATCGATTTGCCTTCACCGACCAGGCGCGTTAGGCGCTGCGTGCCGCCGCCCCCGGGAATAATCCCGAGGTTGATTTCCGGTTGACCGAACGAAGCCTTGTCGCTCGCAATGCGCATGTCACAGGCGAGCGCGACTTCGCACCCGCCACCGAGACAGTATCCGTTCACCATCGCGATGATGGGTTTCGGAAAACCGTCAATCGCGTTAAAGAGCGAACGATCCAACATCACTTCACGTTGCTGAATGGCTGTGCGTTCCGCGAACTCCGCAATGTCGGCGCCCGCGATGAAGGCTTTGTCGCCGGCTCCAGTCAACACCACCACCCGAACGGAGGCGTCACTGCTAAGTTCATCGAGCACTGCCGCGCCTTCCGCGCGAGTTTGAATATTCAGGGCGTTGCGTTTCTCGGGCCGATTGATCGTGACAATGGCCACGCCCCCGCGCCGTTCGACCAGAATGGTCTCGTATGAATTCACGTGTTATTAGCTCCTAAGATTTTTGAGGAAGTAAATCACAACTATTTGACATTTGTCATTTGAGATTTGTCATTTGGTCATTGGCAGGTCGGCCATTGAGCACTGGATCGGCAACCGGCCTTAACTTGAGCTGAGCGACAAGCAAGAAGCGCGCGGCGCAAAACTCGATTGCCCAATGACAAATGTCAAATGCCAAATCTCAAATAGTCTTTTTTGTTCTCAGCTGGAGAAGAATCAGCTCTCACCCGGCGCCGCCGCTTGTTCATCGGCCACCCAGGAGACGAAAAGACGGGTCCAGTTTTCGGAAGGTTCGGCAATCTGCACGCCGACACGGGGGGTGCCGTAGAGTGCGGGGGACAAACGAAATAAGGTTGCGGTAGCTTCGGTCGGAGATCCATCAGGACGGTGCGCGCGAATGTAGAGCTTCTCGCCAATACTAACTTTTTGATTCAAGTGAAATAGCGCGCCGGATGTAGAAATGTCGTCGGTCTCAGTCGGCTCGCTCCAGGCGGCGCCATCGTCCGCGCGACCTGAAACCACGATCGGAAGACGGAGCGCCATGCGCAGCGCAAAGCGTCTTTCTTCGTTTTGGTAAGGCGTGCTCATAACAGTGGCCATCCGGAAAAGCCCTCGTTGTTAGGAACGGCGATTCATAGACGGCGGTTACACCTCAATCGCGTCACGCGTTGGCGGCAACTAAAGGTTCGGTGCCGTCATTCCATTTGTAGAAACCTTCGCCGCTTTTCTTGCCGAGCTTTCCTTCGCGGACCATGCGACGCAGGATCTCAGGCGGGCGAAATGTCTCCGAGCCAAGCTTTCCGTGCAGATACTCCGCGATATTCAATCGCACATCGAGGCCGACCAGGTCGGTCAATCGCAGCGGCCCCATGGGATGGTTATAGCCGAGTTCCATCGCAGTGTCGATGTCGCGCGCGCTGGCGACGCCCTGCTCAACCATGCGCATTGCTTCCAGCCCCAAAGTGACGCCGAGCCGGCTCGACGCGAACCCCGGAACATCGCGCACGATGATTGGCTCTTTCTTCATCTGTTGCGCAACCGCGCGCACTGTATCCACGCTTGGTTCGCCGGTGCGCGCGCCGACGACGATTTCAACCAGTCGCATGATGTGCACCGGATTAAAGAAGTGCATGCCCACCACTTGTTCGGGTCTCGATGAAGCTTCGGCGATCTCGTTAATCGAAAGCGATGAAGTATTTGTGGCAAAGATGCAGTTGCGCTTAACAATCGCCTCAATTTCACGCAATAGAGTCTGCTTTAGATCCAAATTCTCTGGCGCAGCTTCAACGATCATATCGGCGTCGCGAAGATCCTCTAACGCCGACGTCGTCTGGATGCGCGCGAGCGTCTGATCCCCATCTGCTTCGCTAATCTTGCCGCGCTGAATTCCTTTAGCGAGATTCCTTTTGATCGATTCAAGACCGCGCGCTACTGCTGCTTCGTTTACGTCTCTAAGCACGACGCGGTAGCCCGCGGCAGCCGCTACCTGGGCGATGCCGTGACCCATCGTGCCCGCGCCAAGCACACCAATTGTGTTAACCGGGGGCGGCGAGTCAGCTAGTTTTTTTAAGTCCGAGTCAGTACTCAACGTGGTTCGAAAAAGACAGTCGAACGCTGGTGGAATCTGCTCAGGTTAGGGGCCTGCCTGGTTCGACTAACTTGTACACTATTACTTATACTATACGCGCAACCGAAAACGCCAACAGATTTTCCCGTGCAAATTTACAGCACCGCGAAGGCTAGAGAGCGGGTCCAAAAGCCATGGTTGAAAGGAAGAACCCGCTGCCTGTCCCTACGATTCTGATCCTAAAAGGAGACCACGTTTGCCCACAGAAGAACAAAGCCGACAGGTAGTAATCATTGGGTCAGGTCCGGCCGGATTGACGGCCGCTATCTACACCGCGCGCGCGAATCTAAAACCACTGCTAATCGACGCGCCGGCTGATACCGAGAAGCAGACCACGCCCGGCGGGCAATTAATGATTACGACTGACGTCGAAAACTATCCCGGTTTCGCGAAGGGCATTGAAGGACCCGAATTGATGATGCAATTCCGGCAGCAGGCGGAACGATTCGGAACTGAGTTCCTGGAAGAATGGATTAATAGAGTCGATCTTTCGAAGCGACCCTTCACGCTTTTCACAGACAACCAGATCGTCCGGGCAGAGACCTTGATCATCGCCTCAGGCGCGTCGGCAAAGTGGCTCGGTATTCCCGGTGAGGCGAAAACGCCCGACGGTTTTGGCGGCAACGGAGTTTCCGCGTGCGCCACCTGCGATGGCCCATTGCCGGCATTTCGGAATAAGCGTCTCGTCGTAGTTGGCGGCGGCGACACCGCCATGGAAGAAGCGACTTTTCTGACGCGTTATGCGGCAAAGGTTTACGTGGTGCATCGACGCGATAAGTTGCGCGCGTCGAAAATCATGCAGGACAAAGCGTTCCAGAATGAAAAGATCGAGTTCATCTGGAACACCGACGTGGCTGAGATTGTCGGCACTCCCGAACAAGGCGTCACCGGTGTACGCCTGCGCGATGTGAAGACTAAAGAAGAACGCTCGTTCGAATGTGAAGGCGTCTTCATCGCGATCGGCCACAAACCAAACACTGATTTGTTCAAGGGACAGCTCGACATGGATCCGGTCGGCTATTTGATCACGAATGGTCATTCCACGGGCACGAACATTCCCGGCGTCTTCGCGTGCGGCGATGTACAGGATTCAGTTTATCGACAGGCGGTAACCGCAGCGGGAACCGGGTGCATGTCCGCGATCGATGCGGAGCGCTTCCTTGATCACTTGCCGGTAGAAATGCCGAGCGGTGAAGAAGTGACGATCGAAGGTGAGCATGTCACCGCCGATCGCAAATTGATTATCGAACCAACTGGTGAAGTGATTTCTAACGTGCCTGTATTGGAAGATTGTTAGAGACGACGGAAGATTTCGCGTTCCCTCTCCCGTTGGGAGAGGGTTAGGGTGAGGGTCCGAAGGATAGCGAAGAATAGTTATTAATCCTATTCATTCATCGCTAGCTTCGCCCCTCACCCCGGCCCTCTCCCAGGGGGAGAGGGAGACTTTCAGCAGATTGTTAGGGGTTATTTTCCAGACGCGGTTATTGCTTCCTTAATCATCTGACGCAAGCCATCAGGCTTCCATTGGTCGCCGGTGGCTTCCTTCCCATTCACTAAGAAGGAAGGCGTTCCCTGCAACCCGAGCGCGTGTACGCGCTTGCCGTCCTGAAAAATGCGTTGCGCGACCTGCTCGCCGTTCAGGTCTCGCATGAAGCGGTCCGGATCGATGCCGAGTTGCTTTGCATAATCGGCGAACACGGGCACGAGATCCTTGGCCGGCGTCCACTGCGTCTGGTTCTCATAAAGCTTATCGTGCATCTCCCAGAACTTTCCCTGAAGGCCCGCGGCTTCGGCGGCCTGCGCGGCCATTAACGCATGTTCGTGCATTGGGACGAGAGGCGATTCACGAAAGATCACGCGCAGTTTGTCGCCAAACTCAGTTTCAATTTTCTTTAATTCAGGATAATAAGTGCCGCATGATGGGCACTGAAAATCGCCGAACTCTTCGAGCGTCACCGGGGCATTTGGATCGCCGCGAATGTGCGCCGGCTCGGCGCCCCTGACGTCGAGAGCAGGGTCCGGTGTCGGCGCGCTGGAGTTACTTGCTTGCCGCGAGGAGCGCAGCAGAATCATGCCGCCCACCGCCGCGGCAATCAAAACGATCACGATAATCGCAAATGGAAGAATTCGCTTCATGTTAATGAACGAAGTCTGGTGATTGTCACGAGTACCTAGTAAATCGAGTACTCGATCGTCTTATCGAGTTCTCCGTTGATGTAAACCTCAACGCCATAGGTCCCTTTCGGCCAATCATAAGGCAGCGTCAAATATCCGTGGACCTTGTTCTCGAAGGAATTGGTCGAGTAGTCAGTCTTCTTGATCTCTTTGTCTTTTGAACCGGCCACGTCAACCATTTTCCAAATAAATCTTACGTCGGTTCCCTTTTTTGCCTTGTTCAGTTCAGCTATGCAATGGACCGTATGGTCTGAAGTCTCGAACGTTAGTGTTTCGTCACCGGGTTTGCCATTCTCATCCTTCGCCATATAGACACGATTGACATAGATTTCGGCGTTCTTCCGCGAGGGCTCGGTGGTTGAGGTCTTATTGTCGTTCGAATTCTTATTTGAATTGTTGTTGTTCGAATTGTTGCTGTTCTTGCTTAGATTGCAGGCGAGCAAAGCAAAAACCAAAAGGCCAGTTGCGAACCAAGCCGGATGACGTTTCATGCTGGGTATCCTCTTCTTTTTAGGGTAAGGGGTGCGCAATCATGCGCACACTATCAGTTTCCGCGATGTTAGGCTACCGCCGCTAAACTCCCGGCGAGTGACTTGAAGAGTTCACGACCGTCGCTTGAGCCGAGCAGGTCCTCGCAAGCTCGTTCCGGATGCGGCATCAAACCCAGCACGTTGCGGCTGCGGTTGCAAATACCGGCGATGTTGTCTCGCGAGCCATTGGGATTTGCCTCATCCGTGATGGTCGCGTTCGCATCGCAATAGCGAAAAATGATTCGCTGTTCGCGTTGCAGCTCTGCAAGCGTTGCATCATCGCAAACATAGTTGCCTTCCGCGTGCGCGATCGGCATGCGCATGACGCTGCCTACCTTCAGTTCATGCGTGAAGGGCGTGTCAGAATTCTCGACGCGCACGTTCACATAGTCGCAGATGAAATGCAGATCGCGATTGCGGATCAAGGCGCCCGGCAATAGGCCCGCTTCACACAGAATCTGAAATCCATTGCAAATTCCCAGCACCAGGTTTCCTTTGGCTGCGAATTCTTTTAATGAATTCATCACCGGCGAGAAGCGCGCCAACGCGCCGGCCCGCAAGTAATCGCCGTATGAAAATCCTCCCGGAATAATTACCGCATCGTACGAAGAGAGATCCGTCTCGCGATGCCAAATGAAATCGACAGGCTGGCCCACGTGTTTCGAGATCACGTGATAAGCGTCGTGATCGCAATTCGAACCCGGAAAAACTATGACGCCGAATTTCATAACTTGTATCCGAAAAGTAACGCTGTTCCCTCTCCCTCTGGGAGAGGGTTAGGGTGAGGGTGTTAGTAACGTCAACCTAGGTCCCTCATCCCAGCCCTCTCCCAAGGGAGAGGGGGCCTCGCAACCTAACAAGTTCCGCCACCTCACTGCTCAATCTCCACGCGAAAATCTTCAATTATGGGATTCGACAAAACATCGTGCGCCAGTCTTTCGGCGTCAGCGCGCGCATCGTCAGCGCTGCGTGAACCGTCGATGGCAATCTCGAAATACTTTCCCTGGCGAATGTCGCTGATTCCGTCAAAGCCCAGCAGTTCAACCGAATGTTTGATGGCCTTGCCCTGCGGATCGAGGACGCTGGGCTTCAAAGTTACATAGACTTTAGCTTTCATAAGGTGACGCGCCGGGCGGTTGAGCACTGCGAGTTGATTGTAACGGAAGATATTACGACAAAATGTTGCGTCAGGTGTAGTCGATAGCATAGTATTTCCGCCGTTCGATCCACGATGAAAGCTACAAAAGAGGAAGGTCATGGCAACTCCATATCCTGAAGCGCCCGCATCTGGCGCGCCCGGCGGCAAAACAAGTTTTATGAACCTCGACTCAAACGTCGGGGCGATGCTTTGCTACATTGCGAATTTCCTGTGCTGTATCGGCGTCATTCTAGCTATCATTTTTCTTGTCACTGAGAAAGAGAATCGCTTCGTAAAATTTCACGCAGTTCAGTCTTTATTGCTCGCGGCGTTGCAAATTGTAGTGGGCATCGTCATCGGCATTCTCGGGTTGATTCTCTCACTCGCGCTGAATGCGTTCGATATGTCATGGATCGCATGGATTCTAATTCTCGGACTGCGATTCATCCTGCTATTCGTGTTTCTCGCGCTTTGGATCATGGGCGGGGTAAAGGCCTACGGGGGCCAGTGGTACAAGCTGCCGATCATCGGCAACTTCGCCTGGAGCATGGTGAACAAATAGTTTTCGACGTAATCCCCTTTGGAGGAAATTAATAATGGATACGGGAAAGTCTGCCCTCGGGCTTGATGGGAACGTGGCTGCCGCTTTGGGTTATCCCATCGGCATCATCGCGATTATTTGTCTGATCATGGAGAAAGAGAATCGGTTCGTGAAGTTTCACGCGCTGCAATCGATCCTCGTGCACGTCGCGATCATAGTGGTCGGGATAGCGCTGGGTATCATCTTTATGATCCTGGGCATCATTCTGGGCGTCGCGGCGGCCGCGGCCAACAGCTCAGCGGTCGGCGGGATCGGTGGAATATTTGGACTACTCTCAATGCTAATCTGGCTGGTAATCATAGTTGCCTATGTGGCCGCATTGGTCATGGGCGCCGTGAAGTCTTACCAGGGACAAATGTTCAAGATGCCCATCATCGGCAACATGGCTGAGAAGTGGACGAATAAATAAACGATCGTTACAGAACCGCGAGCGGTAGCGAGCGGATTAAGGTTGCTCCTTTGTCACTTCCGGGCAGCTTCCTTGATCCGCTCGCTACCGCTCGCGGTTCTGTAATCACCCAAACACTCGCTGGAAGATCGCGTCGACGTTTCTGAGGTAAGTGTCCAGGGAAAAAGCTCGATCGATTTCCTCGCTCGATAGGTGGCTGGTGATTTCTTGATCGCCTGATATGAGCGGCTTCAAATCTTTACCTTCATCCCAGGCCTTCAGCGCATTCCGTTGCACCCATTCATAAGCCTGTTCGCGCGACACGCCCACTTGCGTCAACGCCAATAACAACTGTTGGCTGAAGACTGATCCACGCGTGGCGTTCAGGTTCTCGAGCATCCGCTCGGGATACACCACCAGGCCATCGATCAGTGAAGTCATCTTCGCCAAAATGTAATCGGTGATGATGCTCGAGTCCGGCAGCACCACACGTTCGGCCGATGAATGCGAGATGTCCCGTTCATGCCACAGCGCCACGTTCTCTAACCCAACGATGCTGTTCGCACGCACCACCCGCGCCATACCGCAAATGCGCTCGGAGAGGATCGGATTGCGTTTGTGTGGCATCGAGCTCGATCCTTTTTGACCTTGCTTGAATTTCTCCTGCGCCTCGCGCACTTCGGTACGCTGCCAATGCCGAATCTGCAAAGCGAACTTGTCGAGCGATGAAGCGATGATCGCCAGCGTGCAGAGATACTCAGCGTAATTATCGCGCTGAATGATCTGCGTTGAGACGGGCGCGGCTTTCAACCCGAGCCGTTCGCACACCTTCTCTTCAACAATTGGATCGAGATGGGCGAAAGCGCCTACGGCGCCGCTGATCTTTCCTACGGCGACCGTTTCGCGCGCTTTGACAAGGCGCTCGCGATTGCGACGCATCTCGTCGTACCAAAGCGCGAACGTCAGGCCGAATGAAGTTGGTTCAGCGTGAATGCCATGCGTGCGACCGATCTGCGGTGTGTGCTTGAATTCGATGGCGCGCTTCTTGAGCACATTCATGAGCGCATCGATCTTCGGCAGCAGAATGTCGCACGCATCGCGCAGCAGCAGCGCGTTCGCTGTGTCGACCACGTCGGACGAGGTCAGGCCGTAATGAACAAAGCGCGAGGCCTCGCCGATCGATTCCGCTAGGTTGGTGGTAAAGGCAATGACATCGTGATCGGTGGTCTTCTCGATCTCGTTGATCCGCGCCACTGAAAATTTCGCGCGGCTCTTGATCTGTTCGAGCGCGTCGCGCGGAATCGTGCCCATCTCAGCGTGTACTTCGCAGACGGCAATCTCGACCTCCAGCCATTTTTGGAACTTGGTCTCTTCAGACCAGAGCGCGCCCATTTCGGGCAAGGTGTATCTATCGATCATAACGAGGAATTCATCCGCAGATTACGCAGACTCAAAACCGAGCAACAGAATAGCCACAAAGAGGCACAAGAAGCACAAAAAAAAGAACCTCCTAACCTTTTGTGCTTTTTGTGCCTTCTTGTGGCTGATTCTTTTTCTGCGTAATCTGCGGATTCATCTTAGTCCACTCGAACTCACATAATACTTAGCCAGCGCCCAGCGTCCGCCGTGTTCTATCAACGTGAAGGTCTCGATTCCCTCACCGCGATCGAAGGCCGTTTGATAAATCACGGTGACTGAATGTCCGGCTACGGGCCCGGTTGAAGTTTGCTCTTCCCGCGCAGTTTGCAAATCTCGCGTGCGCGCACGGCCCAGCTTATCTCTGACCGTTTGCATCGTTGATTTCGATTGGTCAACGGATTGCCGTTTCCATTCGTCTGATGCTTCGTCGTAGACCTTATCGTAGCGGCCCGCATCGATATCTTCGATCGCTGCATCAAGTACCGTTTGCGCACCTGCGGGAATACCACTGCGCTTTAAGCCGGTGTTGCAACCCCACACGAGCACGGAAAGTGTCAGAAGCCCGACCGTCAGGGATGGCCACGTGCGGTCGGAGCGCTGGCTGACGCGCCGTCTTGTGACACGTTTCATACTTCTATCCAAGCGGTTGGCTCTTTCGGAAAAGACAACGTCACTTTGGTTTCACATGGAAACAGCGGCGATCGCTCACGCAGCGCTGCTTCCGCCGTCAACTTGGCCAGATAGGGATTGTTGGCGCGCTGCGACAAATGCGCGAGCACGAGGTGCTGGGCCTGGCCATCAAATCCATCCAGCAGCCACTCAGCGACGTCTTCATTCGAAAGGTGCCCGAGCCGCGAAAGGATTCTCTGCTTCAATTCCCACGGATAATTCTCGACGGTCTTGAGCATATCGCGGCTATGATTTGATTCCATCACAATGGCGGCGCACCCGCGCAATCTTTCCGTAATCAACGTAGTGACGTGGCCGAAATCAAGCACCGTAGCTACCTTCGCCCCATTGTGCGTTGCGGTGAATCCAAAGTTATCGACGGCATCATGCGGCACAGTGAACGGATGAAATTCGATCTTCCCGATATGAAAATCGCAGCCTGAATCGATCTCTACAACTCGATCGCGCAACGCCTCGGCGCGCCGGCGTGGCTCTTCATTATTCACGTTCCGGCGCTCGGAAACATAAGCGTCGCGCGTTCTGCCAGAAATGAAAACCGGGCAATCCAAATCCTTCATCAGCACGCGCAAGCCACCGGCATGATCGCCGTGTTCATGGGTAATCAAGATGCCGTCGAGCGAACTTGGATCTTCGCCGAGTAGCGCCATGCGACGGGAGATCTCGCGCGCGCTCAGGCCCGCATCCACCAACACACGTGTGCCGTTAGCGACTAGCAAGACAGCGTTGCCGGTCGATCCACTACCGAGTACAGAGACTTTCATCGATTAAGCCGGTGAGAAGAAAAGATATTTGAGATTTGGCATTTGAGATTTGAGACTTCGCAATTCGCAAAAGCGTCTATTTTCGATCCACGTAAACTGCCGACAAAAGATTAAATGAAAAATGCCAAATCTCAAATGCCAAATGTCAAATAATTCAAATCTCCAAACGCGATCGATCCACCGCAAACCCATTCAGATTCCCCAGTGCTCCGAGCGCCAAGGCCGGGGTGGTGAAACACTCTTGCGCGACGCGCTGGACGTCTTGACGAGTAACCCGTTGGATCGAAGCAATGATCTCGTCAGTTGAGATTCGCCGGCCGTGAATGATTTCCTGTCGCGCTAATGCGCCGACCCGCGAGCTGGACGATTCAAGGCTCAGCAAGACCGAAGAAACTGCCTGTTCCTTTGCCAACTGTAACTCAGTCTCGGAAACTGGCTCGCGCACAATGCGACGAATCTCGGCTA
>JACXTT010007802.1_pt1 | contig 14993 bp, 15 predicted proteins | sample 9270951 | NCBI WGS metagenome assembly JACXTT01 (sample SAMN15532306, study PRJNA645909) | rock metagenome | isolation source: weathered quartz diorite | place: Puerto Rico | collected 2017-06-21
CTAAAGGTTGCTATCCTTGGGAAAAACCTTGGGGCCAACGATTTCATCAGTAAACCATACGACTCTGCTGAGCTAGAGAAAACCATCGCTCAGATGGTCCAAGAGAGTCCTCGTCCGGCCCTTCCCAACCGCACAACCAACGGCCTGGATCATCTTGATTGGCCGACGCTCACAGGGATGTTTAAGGGCATGATTCAAAGGTTTGCACGGAGAAGTGCAATTGTCGAAGAACACAGACATTTTCAAATAGACTTTTTGTTCCAGTACCAAGACACTGTCTTTGGTGGAATGTTCTGGCAGCCAATCGAATTTGGCGTCTTGAGTTACGAGGATATCTTACGGTTCCGCACTTGGCTCGATGAAATGGCTTTGGAATGTGGAGTGTTGATGGGATTTCACGAAGTTGGCGAGGAGAAACAACGCTTCGGAAGGATGTTGGGGATTGAGGTTATATCTCAGAAGGGCACTGAGGAGCTTCTATCTTCAACAACTCGGTTCTTGGTGGATGAATTGGGGATTCCGGTTAAGAGACTCATGGAGAGTCGGCAAATAAGAAAGCTGCTGAATTCGACTTGGAATGAATTAATTGTTCTTCAAGGTGAATCGTTTGATGTTACAGGTTGGGGTGGAAATAAACCATCTCAGAGGTGGCAGCTGAAGAGGGTCTCCAATTCTTCCCTCAGCATAACATGCGATCAAGCGCATGGTTCCTGCTGGCTCGAGAAGCACGATCTGTGGAGAATCTTGATGAACCTCTGGGCCAATCGGTCGATTGCTCCAACGGATTTTGGAATCTACGAATGGAACCAAGAGTGTGTCGCAAGCTTGCTCCTCTGTATACCGTCTTTCATGAGACAAGAAAACAAGCTGGTTCTCCATCCAATCTGGAACCACAACGTCGGCTCGTAGCTGATTTGTATCTTCTTCGAACCTAGGGGGTGTGCCTAAGGCCGATTCCCTCAGTGAGGCATTCAAGCGCAGTACATCATTTGAAGATAAGCAGTTGCTTGAGTACGTTCCAAATCACTCAGGACACTCGCCTCTACGTGCACATCACGAACCCGCTAAGAGACCAGGTCATGCGCGTGCTCGAGCATCAGCCCAAAATGGTCAGAGTTGTCTGATCGTGAATAGGACCGATTGTAGTTAAGCTTTACAAACCACCGAACAACCTCCCCCGAGTTTCCAATTGCAAAATATCAACCGGTGAAACATGAGAAAGATCGGAGCGATACCTCACTTCGGATACCCCCGGGGGGATATCGTCTGATTCTATCTTCATGATGTCTTGATATCTGAAAAATCGCAGTGATTCCATTGCCAGGATGGGATCGTACTTCACAGCTATTGAATCCTCCAGAGACGCTCCCAACGTCTTGCAAACCGTCGAGTGCAGTTTCCTCACAAGTTCCAGATTATCCGACAGATTGGCTGCTATCTCATCTACCAAGCTTTGGAAACTAATCCCAGCGTTAGTTTGCTTTAACAGCAGTGAGGCAACCAGAACTTGAACATTGTCTGGTGGGGAAAGTTGTTCGGCCGAAAAGAAGTGTACTCGTTCCATTTTTGTATTGCTCTTTACTTCTATCCTTTCATCGCTTGCATTAAAATCGAACTTCTCCTCCGGATTTACATGCCAGTACTCTACAAGCATCCTAGGTACACGTGATTGTTTGATTAGAAACAACTCTGCCCACAGTCCCTGAACCGTTTTCCTTGGCGCGTCCGACAGCGATCGAAAAACCTCTACGAACTTTAAGAGTGTGTCTAGAATCTGTTCATCAGTCGGATTGGTCCCTAATGATCGTACAAGGGTCTCCGCGATTTGGAGAAAATACCCCTGCAGGTGTCGATCCGAACTTGCAAAACTAATGAGAGTGAATGACTGCAGAGTAATTACGCTGTTTTCAGTTACTTTGCACTCAACATTCTGATTTACAGACAAATACTTTAGTCGTACGTTTTTCAACTTGATGCTACTACCATTCTTTGCTGTGGAGAATAGGAGTACCGGAGTGGCTTCCACGCCAACCGCAATCCGAAAATTTGGGAACCCGGGCACTGCGATGGCAATCAGAGTGTTTTCTTTGGACTGCTCCGGGATCTCCAACTGGTCAAACAGCGCAACTAAGTTCATGCTTGTCGTACAATATCTCTACCAATATGGTCGGACACCCATATCGCTAGGGTGGGCACATCCACGAACTTGGCAACTCCACCTTCATCTGTTATATCCTGTCCGTCTCGATCAACGAGCCTCAGCCGATGGATTTGGATAGAAAGCAGGTTTTCTTCTCGGATTTCAGAGTCTCCGGGATAAATTATCTCACCCGTCCTCGGGTTTCTTCCTTGGAATAGCTGCTGAATCTCATCGTTTCTATCTAAGCGTCGAAGTCTCATTTTCCATTCATCAATTCGCGTCGCGCTCATCAAATACACCCTGCAGTTTTCATCTGGATGTTCAACTAAGTATTGCTTCAATATTCCTCTTAGACTTGAATACGTGGCAGAATCGCTCTCCTTCGTGAACCTAAGTTTGTTCAGAAGGTGATCCAAACACTCCCGAACGGAAATTGTCGCGACCAAATGCCTCTGATCTTCGGTCCGACCGGGGTGCCCTTCATCCACGGTAAACTGGGCAGACCTTGGTCCGAGAAACTCAAGCATAGCATTCCGATTTGTCTCTATCAGATTTTCGGTATCGTGTGGCGCGTTTATTCTGAACCAGGCATTTCCAAATCGATCGCGATCAATATCATCATAAAGGACGTTTGCTCTTGTAAGACTCAACATTTGGTCAAGCACGGCTTCTCGATCCCAATCATTTAGATGTTTATTATTTACGTCAAATTCTTCCAGTCTAATTCTTACATCCTCTTCGTGTTCTATGATCGAGGTATACGAGTCTATTGTGAGCTGATCGAGAAATACTCGGCAGTATCCAAGATAGCTTCGCTTGTAGCCGAAGAATCGCGCCCGCTGTTGAATTGTGTCAACATTTCCAACACCAACATTTCTTGGCATATAGGTAACGGTCAGACCCTCCACGGTAAACCCCCTATCCATCGACTGTCCGCCGACCAGTATCCACGAATACCAATCATGCCAGTTTATCTGTGGCGTCGCGCCTTGTCGCGTATTCACTTCCACTATGCGTGTATATTGAATTGCGTGAACTAGGTTGACGTCTGTAAGAGCTTCGAATGCCGGCAGGTCCGGTACGGTTCGATGGAGATCAGCGTATGCTTCCCGAAAATCTTCGATCAATACTCGCTTCTCTTCTTCATCATTACTTGTTAATAGCCGACTCCAGCTATTGCAAATTGTTCTAACCCAGTTAACGAACTGAAATTGATCACCCTGCAACCTTGACGGATGAATGAGCATTGACCTGTTCCGCTGATCCTTAAGCAACTCCCCGGCAACAACTCCAAGGAAAAAAATTCTTAAAGCAGTGATTAGGCTATTAGGCGGTTCGTGCAATGGATGGTTGGGGGTTTGCAACTCGGAAGCAGGAATTTCGGCAATAAGGCTTGGTGTCTCCTCGAAGAACTCAATCCCGCCGGTATAGTCATCCCCCGGGGTCAGCAATTTGATGAAGTTTGGAGAGAGTCTATCCATAATGTTGATAAAAAGGTTGGCCTGAGGAGTCGCGGTATATTGCACGAAGGTATGGTGAGGAAAAAGCGCCCTTAGCCTTGTAATGCGCCTGTATATGGTTGACACGTCGTTCTCTGTCAAATCTTCTATCTCAATTCCTTGACGCGCTGCACGGCGCGCGAATGTATTCAGGCTTGCCTGGTCCCCTTCATCATCGATTATCAAGGTCGGCACTCCATTGAGGTCAATTTCCTCCAACAGCGTCGCCAAATTGAACAGACGATCTTTTTGCTTCATCACTGTTAACAGTAACGTTCGGCATCTGTCCTTGGGAAAACGAGGATCCCTCCATTGTGCTAAAGCTGTTTCAATCGTTTCTCTTTGTTCGGTTTCTCCTGGATTTGGTATCAGGGTCCACTGTCTATCGAACCGCGTATCAAGTTTCAAATCTCTTCTCAATCGATTTGTGGATTGGTTGAAAAGCGAAGTCGAGGTGCCCGCAATGACAATCACGATCTGATAATTGTTGTCTCTTGCCAACGCAGTGAGGGCCGTGAATGAAAGAGTCTTGCCGCTTTGTACATAACCGATCACGATACCGGTTTCATCGTTTGCCTCGCAATTCGGGTTGCCACAAACCTCCATGATACGAATCGTCTCATCAAGGACGCGTTGACCGGACGCGTTAAGATTTCCTGCGTCTACCAACTTAGCATCTGTCCTAAGAAGCCCGAGGATTTCTTCTCCAACTACGGGATTCCAATCATTGTTATCGGCATTACCCTGTATCTCAATAACCTCAGGCATTATTGCTCCCCTCGGACAGTTTCGCGATCAGTTCGTTAAAGTTACGTCTTATCTCTCCCTGCGTCCTCGCGCCACTCTCTTTTGCAAGGACCTCCGAGAGACCGAACGCAGCTGCTATTCTAAGAATTGGCTCAACCTTCGAATTGTCGACACCGACAAACTCCACCATAAAGGGATGTGTCAGGGACAATCGGATCCCAACATCTCGTACCGATCCGTTCACAGATTTGTTCGTAACAAGATGGGTCCCCACTTCGATGAGTTCCGTCAATGAGGGATCGTAAGACAACTCGATCGCGATTCTCCATGTGGCCCTATTGAATCTCACCTCGAACTCTCGATGCATTGCTTTATTTGTTTCGCTAAGCCCCTTGCTATCGGAATGCTCTTCCTTGCATTTGCTAAGTTCAGATAACGCGTCGGGTGCCTTTTTCTCTAAATCCTTGACAGTCTCGTCCAATGCTTTTTTCGCGGCCTGGTATTCTTTCTCCGATGCTCGGACACGATACTTTTCTGCCTGTTGTAGCAATGGAAAACTGCGGTGTGAAAGGTCATCTCTTAGCAACCGTAGGAAAAGGTCGAGATTCTCATCCCACTGGATTCCCTTCTTGGTAAACGTAACTTTAAAGCCCTCAAGGTGAAGCTCGCCAAATACACGTTGATATCTGAAGCTATTGGGGTTCCCGAAAATATATTCGGGCCGAAAGCCGTTGTCAAAACTGCCTTCGATTACTCTCCCTCGGCGGAACAATGCAAACCCCGCTTGCTGCGTAGATGCCTTCTCACGTATTGCAACGAATCCATGCACGCTCAGATTTTTCTCGATTGGGAAATCGATATCACGTCGCCACAGAATTGATTTCCCCTTGGGGTCGTCAAACTTTGGAGCTTCAAGTATTTTGGGCTCGTCATATACTAGAATTTCATTGTCTACCGTCAATATTAAAATACCGCGTCTGATAAACTCTCGATAAATGCTCGCGAGGTGAGATTTCACCTTTCCAACACCACGCCGGCGCGGTAATTTGCTGACGTCATTTAGTTCGATTATCGTGTAATGCTGATTCTTTTGAGCTCGTTTTACCTCCACTTGCAGTTCTTCGAGTTTGTCTTCGAAGATCTTCTTCATATCGAATCGTACCGTCTTTTCCGTTTCTTCACCCAAGGCAGTCGACCGGACGCTCCATTTGTCCGCGAACCAACATGCCGCCGACTTCATTCCCATCCCGAACTCCGATAAGCCAGAGGTATCAGGCGGGATCTCTGCTGCTCTAAACGCACGCGCGTAGGCGCTCTTCTCAATGCCTCCCGCGTTATCACGAATAGTAATCCGGTCCTTTGATTCATCTATTTCGATCTTCACTTCGAGTTGAAATGCTTTGCCTTCGACCTTTCTCAACTCGTTCTCATGTGCTAAGAAACTCGCAATCGCATTGTCAACAAATTCCGCGAGGGCAAACCACGTCTCGTACTCGAGGTACTTTAGGATTGCGAGGACGGTAACCTGCGGTCTTATGCTTACACGTTCACGCTGTTTCATGCTTCGCAATCACTTTTGATTTGTGATGTTTTCTCTTTTCCAACCCATTATCCTCAATTCGGACGAGCCTTTTTGCAATCATCTTGACAATCGTCGCATTTACAGCATTCCCCAATGCACGGAAGGCAGCATTGTAAATCTCAGGTAATTCGATTCCGTCTAACGATTGTAGCCCCAAGCACTCCTGTTTGGAGAGATAGCGCCCTTCCCATCCGACTATCGGGACTTGTGTTTGTGTGCAAACTAGCGATGGGAAGAAATCTGCCCTTTTGACTCTTACTCCGGACGCCCGGAATTGAATTAGGTTGTCTAAAATTCTCCCCTTCTCTCGCCCTACATTCCATTCCAGTTTTTGCCAACTCTGAAACTCAAACTTGGCAATTTTCTTTACGGCGTTGCCAACAAATTTTTTATTCCTACTGTAAAAGTCACGATTCTGCTTTATGAAATTCTTTTTCCACTCCGGAAATTCTGCCTCGGTTCTGGCGTAACTCGGAAGCCTTTTGAGCTGCTCGTCTTTCGCATATCCATCCAAGTTACAACCAAAATTTCCCTTATATCGACCTAATTGTTTGGCCGATAGCCCGTGTGGAAATGATTCCTCGAAAGGATATGTTGCCCCGAACTCCATGGCCCAGATGGGGAACCCAGGTAATTCAGATTCCTTGGGTAGAGAATTGATGAACTCCTGCCAGATTCTTATGCAGGCTAGGTTTTCGCTCGGAAGTGCCCGAGCGCTCTTTGGTTTTTTCAATAGAAAATCTGTAATGGACATCAAGGGCTTTTTCAACTTGTCTATCTCGTCGAAATTGAAGTGAGAAAGTCCGACCCGTGATCCAACTATGAAAATCCTTAGCCTGTGCTGTGGGATACCAAAGTCATGTGGTGAATAATTTCGATGGTCGACTTTATACCCAACTCTTTCCAATTGCGACTTCATGTACTTCCACGTTTCTTCATTGTCGTGCTGAGCTATAAAAGGTACATTCTCCAATATGAAGTATCTTGGCTTACGCGACTCGAGCACCTTGACGATTTCATCGAAGAGGGTTCCTCTGTCAAGGTCAGCTCTCCCTTCTTGCTTGCCAGCTTTCGAAAATGGTTGACAAGGAAAGCCAGCACACAAGATTCCGTGTTTGGGGATGGAGCCTATTCTCTTTTCTACAATTTCTTTTATGTTTCCTTCCGGCATTATCCCCCAATTTCTATAATACAGATCCTGCAACTTTGGATCTATCTCAGATGCAAAGACACATTCGTGCCCAAGTTCCTTGAGCGCCTTGTGAAAACCGCCAAGGCCCGCAAACAAGTCGATGAATTGTAGCATCAGAACTTCGCCGCACCCTCTCTTTGTGTTTCTCTCTTCGTAATGTCTTTGACAAGTAATGACATGGTTTTATCCAAGCGCTTTTCCGCGAGTTCACATTCCCAAACCGTAAAAACTTTCCACCCGAGCTTCCTGAGTTCCTTTCGCGTTCTCTGGTCTCGGCGCATGTTGCCCGCTATCTTAGGTATCCAGTATTCTCTATTGCGGCGCGGTTCTCGGAATAGCTTGCATCGCTTATGACCGTGCCAAAAGCAGCCGTTTACTTGGATTACTAAGGCATATTTTCGCATCACAATGTCGGGCGTTCCTGGCAGCTGCTTATCATACAATCGATAGCGAAAGCCTGACCGGAACAAAGACTGACGCACCGCCAATTCTGGTTTCGTGTCGGTCTTCGTTATTCTTGCCATCATCCTTGATTTCTGTTCTGGCTTCACGATCTTAACGTGTGTGGATTCTCTTCCTGTTTCTGTAAAAGACCCCGGCCGTACCACCTTAGTGTGATTCGCTGCCGTCCGCATATTATCCTTCATTCGGGAATGTGGTCAAAATGAAAATCTTTATACTACGGTCAGCAGACTCAACGCTTCCTTTTGTAGCACTCGCTTGTATAGAAGATAAAAGAATTCGGAATCTATGCCATCGTATGTATAAAACTGCCGGACGTAGTCAAGAACGGCCGCCATCATGATTGCTCTGGCGAAATATCTTGTGTCGACACCACTGAACGTTTTATTCTCAGTGCCACTGATTATCTCGGATGCTCCCTCTGCAATTCGATAAGATTCTCTTAGAATCCAATCCCGATACTTGTCATTGTTATTCCAAGGGAGGGAAGAATTGATCACAGCAAGTCGCCCTAGGGTTATGTCTAAGAATGCGTCTTGACTTTCTTTTGTTTGAAGATCTTCTCTAGAAAACCTGCCGTTAATGTTATTAAGAATAATGGCTGCTAGTTTGTCCCAATCAAAGGATAGTCGCTTCATTATTCCCATACCAGAACTCCTCTACTTATTAATCAAGGGCAGTTGCGCCACGCGTCTATACAAACGACGTAGCTGTATCCCGAGCCCTGAATAGACACATTCGTCCTGCGAAGCAAAAGTGTTGAGCGAGCAAACACACATTTTGAAGCACCATTCATCCACGAGCGTCGTTGTTTAACGTTTTAGGCACGTGTTCCGAGCCGACACGTCTCATTTGGAATCTCTTTTCTTAATTCTGAAGGTGCCCTTCTTCGTTTTCAGGATCGAATGTTGATACCTTGCAACTTCTTCCGAGTAGAGACCCTTGATTTTAGAGATTTTCTTTACTAAACCCCTCAAGCCTTCACCAATGGAACCGGCGGCAATCAAGGCTCCGGCAGCGAAAGTGGTAGTTCCTACGATGAATCCTGCCACATCACCAGCGATGACAACTACCTGCCACCCTCCACCCGCACAAGCCATAACAAGGTCTTTGGAAATCTTCCATTTCTTGTTTCGCGTCAAGTCATCAATCTGACTGAACAGTTCTCGGAGTTCACGAAGATACTTGAGCACCTCCTTCCCGTTAAGGCGATATGGTCGGGCGTCGCGGTCCGTTGATCCCAACGCCTCGATCACCTTCATTATGTGTTTGGGGTTAAGCTTCAATTGTTGCAAGAAACGAGTTTCGCGCTGAAGGAACCGGTCGAATTTCTCATCCGGAATGTTGATATCAAATTCGGCGACTTCACTCTCCAGTATATCTAGACCCGAGCCATTCTTTTCCAACAACTCGACTAGGTCATTTACCAATTTACAGCCTTTCTGAAATACACCAGTATCTAGTGCGGCCGATTTGTTGTTTAAGTCTATTTCTAGTTGATCGAGCAACGTCAACAACTCATCTGTCAGGTTCTTGTAATCGTCTTGAAGAGACATGTTTTCGGCCCCCTATTTACTGGTTTCTTTTTCGGATTATTGGCGGCATCGGTCCTATTGGTAGATGGCCCATCTCGTCTCGGCAAACAACGCGACACAATGCGAGCGATAGATCAATTGTTGTAATGGGTACCATATGATGCGATTAGCGACAAGTGGTTGTCGATCACATGTTGGAGGTCCGAAGAATATGGTTCTCTATGTATGTGTCAAGTGTGTGATCGGAATCGTCATCGCTTCCAGCTATCGCTAATTGCTTTTTGAGAATTAGGTGAACGCCAATAATGTTACCACCAATTCCACCTCCCCAAGCCTCTAGGGTGGCGCCGGTGTGATTTTTTAGCCCGACTCCCATTGTTCGTGGGACAGCACTAACAACTTCCCAACCCGATAAACCAAGTAGTCGCACTGATGAGATATCAAAGACTTCGGAGAGGTTGTTTTCTAACAAAAGCGAATCGACAGGGAGGTACAAAGAATCATACAAGAAAACGCTTTGCCCAGATTCAAGCAGTTTCCGGATTTCTGACTTCTTTTCCGCAACCCTTTTCCTCAGTTGCTCGAGTCGGCGTTGTTCGGCTTGAGCTATTGCCGCAGCTTTTCTGGCTTGTTGTTCATTAATCTCACGAACGCGATCCATTTCAATTTCTCGCTTGCATTTATCGCAAAGTTTAGCAAACAAGCCGACAGATGTTCCACATTTAGTACATCGTGGCATAATTCATTTCCAGTTTTTGATTTCACCATTCAAACCTGGTTGCGTGCAGGCTGCTAAGATATTGCTAAAGAACGCCGCAATCTTGCGTGTTACAGATTGCGCATAGATCATCTTGTGGCACCGGTGGAAGTTTGCGTAAAATGATCTTGTTCGACTTCTTCAATTGCTCGTGTCATTCCCAACCATGCCAAGTACGGAATCCCAGCAAGCGATGTTAAGAATCCAAGCTCGAACAGGTTAAAAAAAAGCTTTGGAAGCCAGCCTTCGACCTCAATACGTGTCGCCATAAAAGGTGTTCCATCATCAGCCGTCTCAATATAGGAAGAGATATGACTGCTGGCGATGAATTGGCGGCAGAACCTTTCCTCTATCATTAGTCCATCAGAGAAGCAACTGAATGATAGAATGATAGTCACTGTAACAAAAAGCACCCTAAGTATGCGCAATTGCGGGAGAGTTATTAGCCACCGGACGGTCTTTGATCCAAGCCAAAACGAGACTAATGGAATAAAGAACCACAAAATGGTAAACGCTAACAAATAGTGGCGAAATACTTCTCCAAAAATAGAAACAAACCATAGTGATAATGCGATGATAGCTGCGAGCATCAACCCGCCTAATATCAAACGCATCACATCAGATTCCCTTCTTTGAGCCGAACTGCTTGGATGCAGTCATGACGGGAGATTGTAGACGCAAGTGACAGTTCGGCGTTCGTTGTGATGGCCCGCGCAACAACTTGATATGCATTACCGATTGAGAGATGATGTCGCATCCTATTCCACTCCCCCAATGCGACCCCCGCTGATCCGCAAATTTACGAAACGCGGAGACGAATGACAATAGACCCGCCGAGAAGTCCTGGCCTCTCATTGTAGAAATAGGCCGTCCTTTTCGGGTATAAGATACCGATGGTATCATTGTAATTGCATCAATTTCAGAAAGGACAATTGTCCATGCACAATCTACATCTCAACAACGGCAGGGCATCGATGTTCTACGTCGGGGAGGTACCTTGGCATAAGCTCGGAACAGAGCTAGAAAAACCGGCTACAGCGCATGAAGCGATACAAGCGGCAGGGCTGGATTTCCGAGTTCAGCTCAAGTCGGTTAAAACGGTGATTAACCGTCATCGGAAGATTGTACCGAACACCTTCGCCACCGTCCGCACCGATACCTGTGAAGTGCTCGGCGTCGTGGGCTCACGATACCAACCCATACAGAACAGGGACGCATTTGCGTTCTTTGATGGCATTGTCGACCAGAACGAAGCGATATACCATACCGCTGGCGTGCTTGGCAAGGGCGAGCGAATTTGGATATTGGCAAAACTCCCATCGTACATCCGGGTCGGCAAAAACGACATCGTGAACAAGTTCCTGCTCCTCACGAATAGCCACGACGGTTCGATGGTGGTTCGTGCAAAGCTGACGCCGGTGCGTGTTGTATGTTCCAACACGCTCAGTATTGCACTTGCGCGAAATGAGCAAGAAGTTCGTGTTCGTCATACCGCGAACGCAGTACACAAGCTGGAGCAAGCGCACAAATTGCTCGGGCTCACGAATCATCTGTATGCACAACTCGATTCGGTCTTCAACCGCATGTCTCTGCGCAAACTCAGCGAGAAGCAACTGATGGACTACGTGAAGGCGCTCGTTCCGGCAAATCCCGACGCAAAATTCCAAACCAGAAACGAGAACGTACGGCAAACTATCCTGGAGTTGCATGAATCAGGCCAGGGTGCTGAAATGTCGCGTGGCAGCTTGTGGGGTGCTTATAATGCAGTAACGGAGTTCTCCGACCATGTGCAACACTCTCGCGATGCGAACAAGCAACTGAAGAGCATCTGGTTTGGCGGCGGAGAAAAACTGAAACTTCGCGCTTTTGACCTCGCGCAGAAGATGCTCATGAACTAGTCGGAATGGCATATGTGATCTTGCATCGTGAACAAGATCCGCCATTCACAATGGCCGGCACAGTTTCGGGAGGCTGCCGGCCTTTTCTTTTCTAAAAAGGAGGCAACATGATCAGGTTGGAATGCACACGTGGAGGCAGCAACAAATTCTACGAGCTACATCTCACCGAAGCGAAAGGCCGTGTAACTGTAACTGGATATTACGGCCGGATAGGTCAGGCCCCAAATGAACATCCGGTTTATGACGGGGATAACAAGGACGCAGCGGTTGCGGCCATGCAGAAGAAGCAACTCGAAAAAGAAAAGAAAGGATACGTCATCGTCGGCGGCAATGGCGTCAGTCCTGTACCACCTCAAAAAAAAACGACGACCTTCCGATAATCTGGCCCATGAATGCGCAAGGCGTGAAAGATGAGCACCATCTAGAGCGCCTACTCGACGATCCGGCGTTCGTGGCGCAAGAAAAGCTCGATGGTATGCGCGCGATCGTACACGTAACACTTTCAGGGCTCCGGATATTCTCGCGTTCTGCCGGCGTTGCCGATCCGACGAGGCCGCTGGAAAAGACGATCTCGTTACCACATCTCGCGAGGCTCACATTTCCGAAGCTTGCTGACAGTATCCTGGACGGTGAAATACTCCTTCCAGGCGAAGATTCTGCGACACTCGCGGGAACGGTTCATCGAAAAGAAACAAATGGCTCTAACCATCAGGTGAAACTATTTGTGTTTGACGTTCTGCGGTACCGCGGAACGGATGTCGTCCACAAGACGTATCAGGCTCGCCTATTCTGGCTCGACGAAGTAGAGGCTCGGATCACATCTGAGTACGTAGCTGTACTGCCAATTGCTACAGAACGAATCGCGAAGCGGAAGCTGTACCAAGATGTTCTCGCAAAAGGCGGCGAAGGAATCATCCTAAAAAGACTGGATGCGTTCTACATCCCAAGCGCACGTCCAAGTGACAACTGGTATAAGGCGAAACGCTCTGCGACGTTTGATTGCGTCGTAATCGGTTTCACGAAGGGCGAAGGCAAGTACAACAAATGGATCGGCGCAGTCAGATTCGGCCAGTACGTCGATGGCAAACTTGTCGAACTCGGACAAGCTAGTGGAATGACAGACACAATACGCAGGGATATGTCGGACAACCCAGATCGTTACATCGGAAAAGTCGTTTCCATCAAAGGCATGGAACGGCTGACATCCGGCGCAATCCGACATCCGCAATTTGTCCGAATGCGCTCGGATAAGAAACAACGAGATTGCATCTGGTACGAAGGAGAACAGTAACAGACTGAAGCCGCTAAAGATTCCTGGCAGGACAACATCGAACAAGAGCTGCTCATTGGATGATTTGGCGGCTTCCCTTTCTCAACAATCAAGGAGATGAAGATGGTGAAAGTTAACTGGGACAAGATACGAGAGATTATCAAGGATATCCTGAGAATTCTCGTAAGGAGACTGTGACATGACTTCATTCATCGAAGAACTGCTCTTGGAATCGGAGCAGAAGGAAAAGCAGCAACATCTTGAGATGAATCGCTTGAAGGCGGATCAAGTCCTCTCAGCGCTGGCGGTCTTGGAGCAGAAGGCAGCCGAAGTGAATCAGCTTGCGGACCAGGAAATCAAGATTGTGGAAGACTACAGACAAGCTGAGCTTCAAAGAATCGAAAAGCAAGCGTCATGGCTCGCATGGAATTTGGAGCAATTCATGCGTAGAACAAATCGCGATGATCCAGGCTGCAAGTCGATTGCTTTGCCACATGGTTCTTTGAAACTACGGCTAGGGCGCGATAAAGTAGAAGTTACCGACCTCGCTAAGTTCGTACCTGTTGGCGAAAAGAAAGGGCTCCTGCGACAAGTGCCAGAATCATTCGAGCCGGACCTGCAAAAGATCGCTTCGTACATCAAAGCGACGGGTGTCATTCTGCCAGGCGTGGTTGTAACACCAGCTAGCACGAAGTTCTCCTACACAACCTTGAAAGGAAACAACAATGGCAACGGAAAAGCCGCCGAAACTGGAGCTGAAGCTGAATGAATCTGTGCGTATAAAGCTCCTGCGAGATAAGGCGTACGAAGGCCAGAGCAATTATGGCCCGTACTTTCTCTATGCGGTCCAAGTGGACGGTGCAGAGAAATCATTTTTCGCACCAGAAGAGATTCATCTGCAGATCCAGGCAAACGGTCTGAAGGCGGGTTCGGAATTCACGCTGAAGAAAGTGGCCGCACAAAACGGCAAGAAGATAAATGGGCAATTGGTGTTCGAGCCCATCACGAATGGTGAAGCTGAACCTGCCACAAAGACTTTGAACGGATCGGACGATTTCAAAGAACTGATGCGTCAAAGCATCGAGGATGCTGTCGAGATTTCGAAAGGCGTCCCCGGCCTCGACGTTCAGAGAATCGGAACTGCCATCTTCATCGCTCGGACGAAGTCAAACGGATTCCACTAACATCGGCAGGCCATACACAGAAGGACAACTGATCGTTCGGTTGTCCTTTTTTACTATTGAGGAAACATGCTGAAGAAAACTCAGATAAGACTACAATCGCGTGGAGCATGCGCACAATATGCGATATACCATTCTCTTCTTCTACTAGGCATTCGTAAACCCGTCTGGAAGATCTTCCTGGCGACTGGGAGGAACTCCTTTTCTGTCAGACGAGATGGTACAAACGGGTTTCGGATTCAACGTGCGATTCGGAAATTCGGTTGCGTCCCGATCGTTTGCAGCACCACATCACGTGTTAGAGCACGCACGAAACTCAACTCTTTACTTCGTGACGGGAGACCCGTCATACTCTGCGTTGAGAGCTCTATGCACTGGATCGTAATCGCGGGACTCAAACAAAAGAAGTACGTCTGGGTCGACAGCGCGGATGAGAAGAAGACTGGTGGTTGCTCCTGGCATGAGCTTGTGGAATGGGTCGATTCTGATGAATTCTACTTCATCGGGGTCAAGAGAGCGGTTGACATTGAATGAATTATTCCGGAATTTTGGCACTGGCAGACTTTACATAGCATTATGGGTAGCGCTCGAATCGGGCGTTACCTTTGTCGTTTATTTTGGGCGACACGCATACGCATAAAGCGTGGGCAACTGGGGAAACCCATTTGCCCCTTGCTGATTTGCGTGTGCGGTTGCTGTGTAAGGTCTGCCAGATCTTCACGGTTGCCCA
>JACXTT010007803.1_pt1 | contig 14993 bp, 23 predicted proteins | sample 9270951 | NCBI WGS metagenome assembly JACXTT01 (sample SAMN15532306, study PRJNA645909) | rock metagenome | isolation source: weathered quartz diorite | place: Puerto Rico | collected 2017-06-21
TGTGGGTCGCCGCCGGGTCGCGAGCGCTCGCGGGGACCCCGGGCTGGGTGCTGACGACCGAGCTCGGTGCGGCCCATGCCGGCGTCGTCAGCGGCACCATGAACATGTGCGGCAACGTCGGCGGCGCGCTCAGCCCGCTGGTCACCGGGTTCTGCCTGCAGACCTGGAATTCGTGGCAAGCGCCGCTCTTGAGCGTGGCGCTCTTCTACGTCGTCGCCGCGATCTGTTGGCTGTGCGTCGATCCAACGGATCGCCTCGAGATCACTCCGCCGCCGGCCTCGTCCGCGCTTTCAGCACCTCGATGATGCCCGGCAGGATCGACAGCACGATCACGATCGCGATCACGGCGTGGATGTTCTTCTCGATGTTCGGGACGCTTCGCCCGAGCAGATAACCGCCGAGCGTGAGGCCCCACACCCAGAGCACACCGCCGACGACGTTGTAGGCGACGAACGCGCGGTACTGCATGCGTCCGACTCCCGCGACCACCGGTGCGAACGTGCGGATGATCGGGATGAAGCGCGCGAGGATGATCGTCTTCCCGCCGTGACGATCGTAGAACTGCTGCGCGCGCTCGGCGTGGCGGCGGTGGAAGAAGAGCGAGTCGTCGCGATGGAAGATCTTCGGCCCGATCGAGCGTCCCAGGTAGTACCCGAGCTGATCGCCGGTCACGGCGGCAATCGTGAGCACGGCCACCACCGTCGTGATGTCGAGCGCGCCGGTCGCCGCGAAGATGCCCGCGGTCACCAGCAGGGAGTCGCCCGGCAAGAAGAACCCGAACATCAGGCCGGTCTCGGTGAAGATGATCAGCGTGAGCATCGCGAGGCCGCCCCACTCGATGATGCCGCGGACGTCGTAGAGCTGGTGGAGCAGCGAAATCGCCCAGTCGATCATGGCGCGGAGAGTTAACAGGCGAGGCCTTGCACGTCCAATTGCCGGCTCTCGACGAATGGACCCCCGCGCGCGGCCTTGGTAGCCTCGGGACTACCATGGCGTGGCGGTGCTCGATGGCACGATCCGTACCCTGGCTGTTCGGCGCGCTGCTCGTCGTCGCGCTCGCGGGATGCAGCGCGAAACCGGGCACGGGGCCGCTCGCCTCGCTCGCGACCCCGGCTCCGCAGAAGCTCGCGCTCGACCGTGAGATCGCTCCCGTGCAGTTCCGCTGGCTCTCGCAAGACGCGGTGCTGATTCCGCCGAAGGTCGGCGAGCGAAAGCTCGCGGACTTCGGCAACTACGTCGGACGCGCGGCCCAGAAGCTGAACAAGCTGAGCCTCTCCGTATGGGACGACGAGAGCGCGTGGCGGGCGTCGGCAAAGAAATCCGACGACAGCGACGCGGTGCTCAAGCACAAGCGCGCGGAGTACGTGAAGGACACGGGCGGGACCGAGCGCGTCGACCGTTACCTCGTGTTCGACGAAGCGGGTGATGTCATCTACCAGCGCGACTTCCGCTCGTACCCCATCTCGGAGCTCGACTGATGGCCGACCGTCGCGAAACGATCGAAGCCAAGCTGCGCTCCGCACTCTCGCCGACCGTCCTCGAGGTCCGCGACGACAGCCGGGACCACGCGGGCCACGCGGGGGCGGCGAGCGGCGGCAGCCACTTCTCGTGCACGATCGTCTCCGAGTCCTTCCGCGGCAAGTCCCTGGTCGACCGCCATCGCTCGGTCTACGCGGCGGTCTCCGACATGCTCCACCACGAGATCCACGCGCTCGCGATCGAAACCTTCGATCCCGACGAGTGGTCGCGCCGCGACGCGGATTGACGCCGCCAGCGACCGCCTCTGCACCGGCTCGAAGGCGGCACGTTGATTTCGACGTACGCGTAGTGTTGCATCGACGCCGGCCATGCCGGGCAAGTACCTCGAGATCGCGGGACACGCCGTCCACCTGACGCACGTTCCGCCGACGACGCTCCCCGATCAGCCACCGCGACTCGAGCGCGGACGGCCGATCCTCTTCCTCCACGGGGCGGGCTCGACCGGCGCGGTGTGGACGCGGCAGCTCGCCCACTTCGGTGGGCGACAGAGCCCGATGGCGATCGATTGGCCCGGCCACGGGCGATCGTCCGGCACCGAAGCGCTCGCATCCGTGAGCGAGTACGCCGACGTGACGCTCGGCGTGCTCGATCGCCTCGGCCTTCGCCGCGCCGTCGTGGCGGGTACCTCGATGGGCGGCGTGGTCGCGCTCGACATGGCGCTGCGTGCGCCCGAGCGCGTCGCGGCGTTGATCCTGATGTCGACGGCTGCGTGCGTGACGCTGCCCGCCGGCATGGCCGAGACCTGGCGGAACGTGATGAACGGCCGCGCGCCGCAGCCGTTCACGCCGTTCGGCTACGGCGATGCGCCTTCGAACGAGATCCTCCGCGAGGGCTGGCAGCTCCAGGTGCTGACCGATCCGCGCGTGCGTCACGGAGACCTGCTCGTCGCAGAGCGCGCCGACTTCCGGGCGAGGCTCGGCGAGATCCGCTGCCCGGTGCTGGTGATCCACGGCGCGAAGGATCCGATCATCGGAGCGAGCTGCGGACGGGAGCTCGCGAGCGGCATCGTCGGCGCGCGGCACGTCGAGATCGAAGGCGCGGGACACTACCTCTACCGCGAATCGCCCGACGCGCTGCACGCCGCGATCGACGCCTTCCTCGAGGTTCTGGCGTGAGCCTCCGCGGCAAGACCGCGATCGTCGGCGCATTCGAACACCCGACGCGCTTCGCGCCGCACCTCACCACGTCGCGGATCATGGCCGAGTCCGCGCGCGGCGCGCTCGCCGACGCCGGCCTCGGCATCGCCGACGTCGACGGGCTCTGCACCGCGGGCATCGGCACCGCGTCGGTCATGGGGCTCGCGAACCACCTGAACCTCCGCCCGAGCTACATGGACTCGACGAACGTCGGCGGCTCGTCGTTCCTCGCACACGTCGCGCACGCGTCGGCGGCGATCCAAGCGGGGCTCTGCAGCGTGGCGCTGATCCTCTACGGCTCGACGGCGGCGAGCGACCGCTTCGCCGTCGGCACCGGCGGCGGTCTCGGCACCGCCGATCCCTGCGACGCGTTCGAGGTGCCGTACGGTCCGACCGTCGTCGGCGGCTACGCGATGGCGGCGATGCGCCACATGCACGAATACGGCACGACCTCGGAGCAGCTCGCCGAGATCGCCGTCACCACGCGCCGCCACGCCTCGCTGAACCCCGCCGCGAAGTTCCACGAGCTCGTCACCGTCGAGGACGTGCTCGCCTCCCGCGTCGTGTCGTCGCCGCTCCACCTCCTCGACTGTTGCATGATCTCCGACGGCGGCGGCGCGCTCGTGGTCACCTCCGCCGAACGCGCGCGCGACCTACCGAAGAAGCCGGCCTACGTACTCGGCGCCGCCGAAGCCGTGCGCCATTCCGGCATCGGCGAAGAGGACGTGCTCGAGGTCGCGGCGGCGCAGAGCGGGCCGAAGGCGATGGCGATGGCCGGCATCACGCATGCCGACGTCGACCTCCGCATGATCTACGATTCGTTCACGATCACCGTGCTGCTGACGCTCGAGAACCTGGGCTTCTGCAAGCGCGGCGAGGGCGGCGCGTTCGTGTCCGGCGGCCGGCTCGCGTTCGACGGCCCGTGCCCGACCAACACCGACGGCGGCGGCCTGTCGTCGAACCACCCCGGCATGCGCGGCATCTTCCTCGCGATCGAAGCGGTGAAGCAACTCCGCGGCGAAGCCGGCGCGCGCCAGCTCGCCCGCTGCCAGATCGCGCTCTGTCACGGCACCGGCGGCATCTTCGCGCGGCGCCATAGCGGCGTCACGCTGATCCTCGGGAGCGAGGCCTGACGACCATGCCGCGCAAGGAGTCGAAGAAGCCGCTGCCGCGCATCGACGAGGAGAGCCGCTGGTTCTGGGAAGCCTGCGCGCGCCACGAGCTCGTGCTCCAGAAGTGCGGCTCCTGCGGAACGATCCGCTACTACCCGCGCGCGATCTGCACGAAATGCTTGTCGGCCGAGGTCGTGTACGTCCGGTCCGCGGGTCGCGGCACGGTCTACACGTTCACCGTCACGCACCAGAATCAGGCGGCTGGCTTCCGCGACGAGCTGCCCTACGTCATGGCGTACGTGCAGCTCGACGAAGGGCCGCGCGTGCTCACCAACGTCGTCGAGACGCCCGTCGACCAGGTCTCCATCGGGCTCCGCGTCGAAGTCGTGTTCGACGACGTCGACGAGAGTCTGTCCATTCCGAAGTTCCGGAGAACCTCGTGATCCTCGATCTGCACGCGCACTCGAAGAAGTCGGAGGACAGCCGCGCGACCGTCGTCGGGTACCTCCAGTGGTTGCTCAAGAAGAAGGACATCCTGCCGATCGACGGCATCGTGCTGACCGAGCACCGCCAGTTCGATTTCGAGAGCGACTACCGGAACCTCGAAGACGAATACGGCATCCGCATCTTCAAGGGCTCCGAGGTCGAGACCGACTACGGCCACGTGCTCGTCTTCGGCGTGAACGAAACCATGCTCGAACGCTTCGACTTCGCGAACGTGCGGCTGTCCGCGCAGGACGTCGTGACCGACGTGGAGGAGCTCGGCGGCATCGCGGTTCCTTGCCATCCCGGCCGTCCGACGGTCGGCCTCTGCGAGCACTACGCGACGAAGCCGGCGCTCGAAGGGGTGCGCGCGATCGAGCTCTTGAACGGCGGCAGCCGCAAGGGAGAGAACGAGCGCGTCGAGGAGCTGATCCGCACGCACGGCTACGGCGCGATCGGCGGCAGCGACTCGCACCTCGTCTCGTTCATCGGCATCTGCGCCACGGAATTCCCGCGCGAGATCGCCGACGAGGAAGATCTGGTGCGCGCCCTCAAGGAGGGTGGTTACCGTCCCGTCGACTTCCGCGACCGCCTGAAGGGACCATGAGCGACAAACTCCTTCCCCTCGGCCTCGATCCCGCGCTCATCGGCACGGAGTTCGACCGCAGCGTCTCCGAGCCGGCGACGGTGGAGCAGATCCACGAGTACGCGCGTTCGCTCGGCGACACGCATCCCGACTTCCTCGCCGACGATCCGATCGGCGCGCCGACGTTCTGCATGCTGTTCCGCGGCTCGCGCTTCTTTCATCCCGCGATCCCGAAGGACACGTTCCTGCGCGGCTTCGACGCCGGCAAGGACATCGAGTTCGGCGTGTCGATCCGCCCCGGCGACGTGATCCACACCCGGAACGTGCTGCACCAGGTCTACGAGAAGACCGGCCGCACGGGCTCGATGATCTTCGTGGTGTCGCGCGAGACGCTGACGAACCAGCGGGACGAGATGGTCGCGATCATCGACAGCCGGTTCATGATCCGGCCGAAGGAGGAGCCGAAGTGAGCGCGATCGACATCGGGCACGAGATCCCGTCGCTCGCGATCACGGTCGACGGCGATCAGGTACGGCGCTTCGCGATCGCCGCGAAGATGCCGGGCAAGCGCTTCTACAGCGACGAGGTCGCACGCAAGGAAGGGCTGAAAGGCCAGATCTTCCCCGGCAACATGAGCATGGCGCTGCTCGCGCGCATGATCCACGACTGGCAGCCGAAGGGGCGGATCGCCAAGCTCGGCGTGACGTTCCGGGGAGTGGTCTACCCCGGCGACATCGTCTGCAGCGGCTTCGTGACCGACCGCCGGGAGATCGACGGCGAGGTCGAGCTCGAGTGCGACGTGATCCTCGAGCAGGACGGCGAGCGCCGGGTCACGGGACTCGCCGTGCTGCGATTGGATCCACGGGCATAGGCTCGGCGCCGACCGCACGCGGATAGGCGGAGGCGAGCCGCGGGCCGGGGAGCGGCGACGCGTGCGCGGCCCCGGGCGCATCGGGGATCGGCAGCGGAGTGCCGGCACGGAACTCGCCGAGCTGGCGCATGAGCGTCGAGATCTCGGCCTCGAGCGTCGCCAGCTGCCGCGACCAGTGTCCCTGGAAGTCGACGACCTTGCCCTGCAGCACGCCGTGATCGGCGCGCATCTTGGCGAGATCGGCCTCGAGGTCGGCGCGGGCCTTCTCGAGCTTGGCGGCCGACTCGACGAGAGCGGTGCGCTGCTTCTCGATCTCCTGCTTCTCGCCTTCGAGCGTCTCGATCGACTTCTTCGCGGTGGCGAGCGAGACGTTGACCTCGTCGAGCGAGGTCTTCAGCGCGTCGCGATGGTCGATCAGCGAGCGGTTGTGATTCTCGACCACGTCGAGATCGCCCTCGAGCGAGGCGATGCGCTCGCGCGCTCGATTCAACGACATCAGCGTGAACCCCAACGCGAAGATGGCGAGCACGCCCGTGAGTGCTTCGATCATGTGACCTCCCGGCGCCGAGCGCGCCGACTCAGACCTTCCCTTGCTGCCGGAGGTCGAGCCACGGTTCGAACTCCAGGTCGGTCTGCTTGCTGAAGTAGCGGTAGAACCACTCGAGGGCGAGCGCCAGGCGCTTCTTCTCCTCGGGATCCTTCGTGGTGCGAGCTTTGTCGAGGAGCAGGCGGATCACCGCGCTCGAGCTCCGGTCCTCGCGCTCGACCGTCGGCAAGATCGACTCGACGAGCACCAGGAGCGGCGTGTCGCCGACGGGGATCGGGGCGATCTTCGTCTGCGAGAGGTCCGTCCACTGGTCGATCGTCATCCGCAGGAACGTCAGGATGAAGTCGGTCATCGGGGCGCTGCTCGCGACGAGCGCTTCGAGACGGTCGCTGATCTCCTTGACACGCGGGTCCATGACGATCCTCCGGGCGACTTCTATATCAGGTTCGCCCGTACCTCACGAAACCTTGCCCCCGGCGGGCACCGCGGAGTCGGGGGTCATCACCACCACCCGGTCGCCGTCGCGGGTTGCGAGCAGCATGCCCTGGCTCTCGACGCCACGGAGTATCGCGGGCTCGAGGTTCGCGACCACGACGATCTGCTTGCCGACGAGGGCCTCCGGCTCGTAGCTCGCGCGGATGCCGGCGACGATCTGGCGCTGCTCGGTGCCGAGGTCGATCTTCAACACCAGCAGACGGTCGGCGTTCGGGTGCCGCTCGGCGGCGATCACGGTCGCGACCCGCAGGTCGATCTGTTGGAAGTCAGCGAGTGTCGCCATCGTTCTGCCTTTCGAGCTGCCGCATGGCCTCGAGCGCGAGCGCCTCGAAGCGACGGCGGAGCTTCTCGTAGTCGCCGTCGGAGAGCTTGCCGAGATGATAATCGAACTCCGCGTCCTTGATCGCGGTCAGCGCCTCTTCCTTCTGGCGCTGCCAGCGCTCGTCGCCACGCGGCTCGGGGTCTGGGGGCGTCTCGGGACGGGACTCGAACAGCGGGCTGGCCGCCGCCCAGGCCGCGGCCGCGATCAGCAGCAGCCCCGCGAAGTAGATCGCGAATGCCATGGCCGGGTCGCCGCTCAAGAGCGGCGGGCGAGCTCCTCGTCGAGGCGCCTGCGATCCTCGTCGGGGAGCGCTCCAGCCGGCGCCACCGCCTCCGTGTCGCTCGCTTTCGAAGTCCAGCGGCGCACGGTCACGACGAGCGCAGCCCCACCCGCGGCGATCATCACGAACGGCAGCACCCAGGCGGTCAGGTTGAAGCCTTCGGTCGTCGGCGACGACAGGATCTTCTCGCCGTACTTGTCGCGGAAGCGGAGCAGGATCTCGTCGCGGCCGAGGCCTTGGCTCACCAGGGCAGCGATCTCCTGCTTCATCGGGATCGCCGAGCCGCACTGGAGGTGATTGCAGGAGTGCACGGTGAGACCGCACCCGCACTGGCAGGTGAGCGACTCCTCCACTTCCTTGGTGGTGATCGCGGCGCTCGCCGGCGCCGCGAGGAGCAGGAGCAGCAGCAAGCCGCGGAGGACGGGTCGCGGAGCCACTAGGCTTCGCGGACCTCGGCCGCAGTCTCCGTGCGGGCCTGCTCCCGGGCGGTCGCGGTCGCACGTCTCTCGGCGGGAGTCGGCGTCATCACGATGCCGGTTCCGATCGCCATCACCAGGCCGCCGATCCACAGCCACGACACGAGCGGGTTCAGGAACGTCTGGAACGTGACGAGGCCCGACGCCGGATCGAGCGCGCCGAGCACCAGGTAGAGGTCCTCGCGGAGCGACTTCCGGATCGCGACCTCGGTCGTCGGCTGGCCGGGTCGCTTGTAGAAGCGCTTCTCGGGCTGGAGCAGGCCGAGGTGCTTCCCGCCGCGCATCACCGAGACTTCCGCCCGCGTGATCGCCACGTGCGGATCGTCCTCGTTCGCGAGCCGGTCGAAGCGCAACAGATAGTCGCCGATCGTGAACGTCTGGCCCTGCGAGACGGTCGCCTGAACTTCTTGCTTGAACAGCGACGATCCGGTGATGCCGAGGAACACGAGCACCACGCCGACGTGGATGACGTAGCCGCCGTAGCGGCGGTGGTTCTTCGAGACCAGCTGCCCGAGCGCCGTGAGCGCCGACTCGCCGACGAGGGCCTGGCGCGCGCGCATTCCGCGCCAGAACTCGATCACGATCGTCGCCGCGACGAACGCGCAGAGCGAGAACGACGCGAGCGCTCCGACCTGGCGGATGCCGAGCGCGAACAGCACGAGCCCGACCGCGAGGCCGAACGACAGGGGGATCGCGAAGTTCTTGCGCAGGTTCTTCGGCGTCGCGCGCCGCCACGCGATGATCGGGCCGACGCCCGTGAGGAACAGCAGGCAGAGCCCGAGCGGCGCGTTCACCTTGTTGAAGAACGGCGGGCCGACCGTGATCTTCACGCCGCGCACCCATTCGGAGATGACCGGGAAGATCGTTCCCCAGAAAATCGTGAAGCAGATGCCGAGCAGGATCAGGTTGTTGAACAGGAACGCCGCCTCGCGCGACACGAACGACTCGAGCTGGTTCTCGGAGCGGAGGATCGGCAGGCGCCAGACGATCAACCCGATCGCCGCCGCGAGCACGAACGCGAGGAACCAGAGGAAGAACGGTCCGAGTCCCGACTGCGTGAAGCTGTGCACCGACGAGATCACGCCCGAACGCGTGAGGAACGTGCCGAAGATCGTCAGGCTGAACGCGAGCACGACGAGCGCCACGTTCCAAACCTTCAGCATGTCCTTCTTCTCTTGGATCATCACCGAGTGCAGGAACGCGGTCATCACGAGCCACGGCATGAACGCCGCGTTCTCGACCGGATCCCACGCCCAGTAGCCTCCCCAGCCGAGCACCTCGTACGCCCATGCCGAGCCGAAGACGTTGCCGAGCGTGAGGAAGAACCAGGAGAAGAGCGTCCAGCGCCGCGTCGAGCGGATCCAGGCATCGCCGAGCTGTCCGGTGACGAGCGCCGCGATGCAGAACGCGAACGGAACGCTGACCGTGACATAGCCCGTGTAGAGCGACGGCGGGTGGATCATCATCCAGTAGTTCTGCAGCAGTGGATTGAGATCCGAGCCTTCGTTCGGGACGAAGTCGAGACGCGCAAACGCGGGCACCACGAAGACGAGCAGCGACAGGAAGAAGAGGCTGATCGTCGAAAGCGTCGCCGTGACCCACGGCATGAGCGCCCGGTGGCGGTCGCGGTTCTGCACGTGGACGATCGTCGCCGAGAGGTTCAACAGCAGGAGCCAGAACATCAGGCTCCCGGCCATGCCGCCCCACAGCGCGGCGACGGCGTACTGCGTCGGCAGCGTGCGCGACGAGTAGCTCGCCACGTACTCGACCTGGAAGTCGTGCGTGAGCAGCGCGTGCAGCATGACAGAGACCGCGACGATCACCGTTCCGAACAGGCCGAGCGCCGCGCGACGGCCGCTCGCCACGAATTCCGGACGATGCGTCCGTGCACCGTAGACCGACGCCGCGATTGCGTAGAGCGCGAGACACCAGCCGAGCTGGAGCGCGAGCGTCCCGAGATCGGAGACGTGCATCAGCCCGGGCCGCCCTTGCCGTCGGCCTTCGCTTCCGCGGTCTTCGCCTCGTACTTCGACGGGCAGCTCGTCAGGACTTGCTTCGCCTGGATCACGCCGCCTTCGTAACGCCCCTCGACGATCACGTCGCGACCGTCCGCGAACATGTCCGGCTTGATGCCGGTGAACGACACCGGAACCGTCTCGCCGACGGTCTGCGCGTTCGGGAACGAGCCGAGCGCGAAGTCGAGCCTCAGCGTCTTCGCATCCCAGCCGATCGTGCCGGGCGCGACGCGGCCGGCGAGACGCAGCGACGAGCCGCCGTACTCGGTCTTCTTCGCGACCAGCTCGGGAACCGTCAGGTAGTACGAAGACGTCTCACGGATGCCCGCGATCATCAGGTAGGCGATCGCCGCGACGATGACGGCGGAGCCGATCGCGAAGCGAAGATTACGTCTCATGGGGAGCCCCGGGGTACAACGCGCCGAAGGTAGTGCATCCGCGCCGCCCCGGCAACCGGCACGACGGGCTCAGCAGATGGTGTCGCTGCAGTCCTGGAAGAACCCGCAGCGGAAGCAGCGCGCCTTGCACTGGCGCTTCTCCAGCCGGGCGCTGCAGTTCGGGCAGTACGCGAGGTGCACCCACGCATCGGCCTGGATCGGCTGCGTGCGGCGCTCGTCCGCATCCTCCAAATTTGCCATCGATTGACCGCTCCACTACTCTCAGCGCGACACGGCCGCAAGCAAACGGCGGGGAGGGACCACCGTCTCGATCCCAGGTCGCCGTGAAAGGCGCGATTCCCGTCTCGAGTGGAGCAGGCCCGAGTGTTTGCAAAGCGATGAACGATCTCTTCGACCCCGCCGTGTTCGCCGCGCGCCGTCGGCGCTTCCTGTCGGAGCTCCCCGCCGGATCCATCGCACTGTTCGCGGCCGCGCCGGTGGCGATCCGCTCGAACGACGTCGAATATCCGTACCGCCAGGACAACGACTTCCTCTACCTGACCGGCTTCCCCGAGCCGGAGGCGCTCTGCGTGCTCGAGCCGGGCGCCCCCGAGGTGTTCTCGCTGTTCGTCCGCCCGCGCGATCCCGAGCGCGAAACCTGGACCGGCCGCCGCTCCGGCACGGAAGGTGCGAAGGAGCGGTTCGGCGCCGAGGCCGCGTATACGATCGACCAGTTCGACGACGTGTTCGCGAAGCGCCTCGAGGGCCGTGACCGGCTGTTCTTCACGCTCGGCCGTGACGAGGCGCTGAACCAGCGGATCCTCGATCACGTGCGCTGCTCGCAGGGCATGCGCGAGCGAACGGGCGCCGACGGGCTCGGCATCCTGTCGCCCGTCGACGTGCTGCACGAGCTTCGCCTCCACAAGGGGCCCGAGGAGCTCGATCGCATGCGCCGCGCGGCCGCGATCAGCGCGGTGGCGCATCGCGAGGCGTTGCTCGCGGCCCGGCCCGGCGCGTCCGAGCACGAGGTCGAGGCGACGATCGACTTCGCCTTCCGACGGCTCGGCGGTAGCGGGCCGGCCTACCCGTCGATCGTCGCGAGCGGTGCGAACGCGACCATCCTCCACTACACCGAGAACTCGCGACGGATGGAAGACGGAGAGTTGCTGCTGATCGACGCCGGCGCGGAGTACGACCATTACTGCGCCGACGTGACCCGCACGTTCCCGGTCGGCAAACGGTTCTCCCCCGAGCAGCGCACGGTCTACGACATCGTACTGGCAGCGCAGAAGGCCGGCATCGAGGCCACCTCGCCCTCGGCGACGTTCGACGACGTGCACACGGCGGCGCTCCGGATCCTGGTCCAGGGGCTGCGCGAGCTGGGCGTGCTGAACGTCTCGCTCGACGAGGCGATCGAGAAGCTCGCCTATCGACCCTATTACATGCACCGCACCAGCCATTGGCTCGGCATGGACGTCCACGACGTGGGCAAGTACCGCGCGGCGAACGAGTCCCGCCGCCTCGAGCCCGGCATGGTGCTGACGGTCGAGCCCGGGCTCTACTTCGCGGAGACGGCCAGCGGGGGAGCCGAGCGGCTGCGCGGCATCGGCGTCCGCATCGAGGACGACGTGCTCGTCACCGAGACGGGCTACGAGGTCCTGACCGCGGCCATCCCGAAAGAAGTCGCCGACCTCGAGCGACTGGCCTCCGAGCGGCGCTGAGCCTCGCCGCGGGCACGTTCCCGCACGCCAGGTGATACTTTTTTTGGCGTGCCGCGGAGATTTGCCACATCCGCGCCCCCGGCTCTGCCGGAAATGCTCGCTTTTCTGGCTCCCCTGCAACTCGGCACAAGGCACGTGGTTTGCTTCCTGATGTGGATGAGGAGATCGGCATGACAACCAATGGATGGGCCGGGAAGCGGTGCCGGATCAACAAGTGGGTGGAGTCGCCGACCGGTCGAATCGCTCCGCTCTCGGAAGGCAAGATCCGTTACGTGTCCGAGAACCTGGGCCGGCTGCTGGTTCTGGTCGAGTGGGACCGCGGCGGGTCGAGCGTGCTCTTCCCGGACGAGATCGAGCTGCTCGAGGCGGCCTGAGGACGCTGCTCAGCCGCTGTTTCGCTTCACGTACGACTCGATGATCGCGCGCTCTTCCGGGCGCAGCGGGTTTCCCGACGCCTGGATGCGACTCTCCATCCTCGGCAGGATCATCTCCCACGCCGCGGCCTTCATCGTGGAAGGCTGCACCGGCCGATGGCAGGTGCCGCAGCGCTCGCGGTAGATCTTCGCCGAGAGCGTTCCCTCTTCCGGCAGCGGCTTGCTGCAGCCCGCGCCCATCGCGAGCACGAGCGCCACCCATGCGGGAACTATTCCTTTACCTGTTCGGACCATTCACGTACTCTCGACCAACAAGTGATGAAGTCTCTCCTCCGCAGGCCCTTCTTCCTGTCGTTCTGTCTTCTGACGACGATCGCGGGCTCGGTCGAGTCCGCGGTGGCGTGGCACTCGTTGGTGGATCGCGTCAAGGACGGACCGGCCGCTCCGCAGATCCGCGAGTCGTACCGCCTGCTCGAAGAGGGTGAAGCGAGCGAGAACGACGGCGCGAAGCTCGCGCTCTACGCCCGCGGCAAGGACCTCGCCGATCAAGCCGTCGCGGCGGATCCGCAAAACGCCGAAGCTCATTTCGCACTGTTCGCGAACTGGGGCCGCTGGCTCCAGACCGACGGCTGGTTCAAGAACTCGTACCGACTGCCCGCGCTCTGGACCGAGCTCAACAAGACGCTCGAGCTCGATCCGAAGCATCCCGACGCGCTCGCCGCGAAGGGTGGTCTGTTCCTCGAGCTGCCGCGCTTCCTCGGCGGTGATGCCGCGAAGGCGCAGGGCTATCTCGAGCAAGCGATCAAGCTCGATCCCGATTCCGTCGGCGCCCGGCTCGAGCTCGCGGAGTGCTACCTCCTCGAGGATCGCCGCGAGGACGCCCGCCCGCTCGTCGCGGCCGCGAAGAAGATCGCCGTCGCGCAGGGGAAGAAGCGCTACATCGTCAAGGCCGACGCGCTGCTCGAGAAGCTCGGCCCCACGCCGGCCCCGCAAGAAGCCGGTCTGTAGCCGCGGGTTCCGCTCAGCGAAGCCCCGCGTCCACGCTCGGCTTGCCGCTGCCCTTCGCCGCGATCAGCAAGAACGCGAAGCTGTAGAGCGCGGCGAGCTCGCCTCGATTCTGGATCGGCATCAGCCCCATCGGCTGGTGCACCATGAAGTAGGCGACCGCCATCGTGCCGCTGCAGAGGAAGGCAGCGGCGCTGGCGCGAAAGCCGACCATCACCATGGTGCCGGCGACGAGCTCGATGACCGCGGCTACGGTTGCGAGCGCGCCCGAGCTCGGCGGTCCGGGGCCGAACATGCCGAAGAGCTTCTGCATGCCGTGGCAGAGGAACAGCAGTCCGAAGACCGCGCGGAAGAGCGCGTAGATCATGTCGGCGAACGGCGCGAGTTGGCGTTCCATGTCTTCTCCTACTTGCCGCGCAGAGCGCTAGCGAGGCTCTTCGGGTCGAATCCGGCCGGGGCGGGGACCTCGCGCACCGGCTCGTCGACGTCGTCGTATTCGAGGCGGAACGCGCGCGACAGCATGGCGTGCATGCGGTACGTGCCGACGCCGTAGCTGAGCTCGAGGATCTCTTCGTCCGAGAGATGCTCGCGGAGCTTGGCGAATGTCGTCTCGTGCACGCGGCCGTCCGCGAGCACCAGCTCGTCGACGTAGGCGAGCACGGCGCGCTCGGTCGCGTCGAACGCCGAGCAGCTCGTCCAAGCGGGGATGCCCGCGATCTTCTCCTCGGAGAGCTCGACCGCGCGCGCGAGCTTCGAGTGCTGCGAGAACACGAAGCGGCTGGCGCCGAGGAATCCGGTTCGCACCAGAGCGACCTCGCGAAGCGCGGCGGAGAGCTTGCGGCTTCCCGAGTTCAGCAGCGTGAAGCCCGCCATGGCGTGCATCAGTACGTCGGGCGAGCCCGCGAAGACCGTCCACCAATTGCCCGGCGTCCCGGTCGAGGTCCCCGGCTGGGCGACGGGATCTCGATCGCCGAACACGGCCTCGTAGATGGCGCGCACGCCGGGCGCGGCTTCGTCGCGCGGCACGGACCTGAGTCTCGGCATCGTTTCTCTCCTTGATGGGAAGGCGAAGTTCGGACGAGTATCGGTCAGGAGGGATTCATGTCCACCGTCAAGAACCAACAGTTCGACCTCCGTGGAATCCATCACCTCGCGCTCGTCTGCAAGGACATGGCGCGCACCGTGGAGTTCTACTCGGGCGTGCTCGGCATGCCGCTCGTGAAGACCGTGGAGCTGCCGGGCGGCTCGGGTCAGCATTTCTTCTTCGACGTCGGGAACGGAGACAACCTCGCGTTCTTCTGGTTCCCGAACGCACCCGCCGCGGCACCCGGCATCGCCGCGCCGAAGCAGGCCGTCGGCATCGGCGAGGGCTGGGAGCAGAACTTCGTGAGCGCGATCGGCTCGATGAACCACGTCGCGTTCCAGGTCGCCCCGGACGAGATCGACGGCTATGCGAGAAAGCTCCGCGAGCGCGGCATCGAGACTTCGATCGTCTGGGCGCACGACGACACGCCGGAGGGCATGCGCGTCGAGTCGAACGACACGACGTTCATCCGCTCCGTCTACTTCATGGACCCCGACGGCATCTTGCTCGAGTTCGCGTCTTGGACCCGCGCGCTGCACGCGGGCGATGCGGACGTTGCTCCACGTTCGA
>JACXTT010007804.1_pt1 | contig 14993 bp, 12 predicted proteins | sample 9270951 | NCBI WGS metagenome assembly JACXTT01 (sample SAMN15532306, study PRJNA645909) | rock metagenome | isolation source: weathered quartz diorite | place: Puerto Rico | collected 2017-06-21
GTACCGTCAGTCATCCGTCTGCTTGAGTATCGCCGGATTCCGCACCAGTCGCGTGCGCTCTCGCGCAAGAACATCCTGCTGCGCGACCGCAACACCTGCCAATATTGCGGCACAACTCTGCCTTCCGGCGAGCTCACTCTCGACCACGTCATCCCGCGCTCCCGCGGCGGCCTTTCAACCTGGGAGAACCTCGTTGCCTGCTGCCATCCCTGCAACCGCCGCAAAGGGAACCACCTTCCGCACGAGGCCAACATGAAGCCTATGCGGGAGCCACGCTCCTTCAATCTCCACACCAGCCGCCACATTATGCGGCTCATGGGGCATTCCGACGACAAGTGGAGAAAGTACCTTTTTTACTGAGGATCGGCTCAGAAGAGCGGCGTTATCCCACCTGGATTACAATAGAGAGTGAACGCCGCAGGAGCGCAATGAAGAATCTCTACGTTGGAAATCTGCCCCACAGTACCACCGAGTCTGAGTTGCGCACAGTTTTCGAGGCGCACGGTGCGGTAGAAAAGATCAGCATCGTGACCGACCGCGAAACCGGCCGTTCGCGTGGCTTCGCATTTGTCGAAATGACAAACGCCGCAGAAGCCGACAAAGCCGTCGCGGCCCTCGACGGAAAGGAACTGGGAGGACGCGCCTTGAAGATCAACGAAGCCAAACCCAAGACCGACCGGCCCAGGAGTGGCGGCCAGCGCTTTGGCGGCGGGGGCGGGAGCCGTGATGACTATCACGGCCACGCTCGACAGCCCCGCGAGCCGCGCTGGTAGTTCGACCGATTCGCCCGCAAGCCGCCGTGCACCGCCAGGCCGGGCATCGACATTAAAGAAACGAGGATTTGTGAATGCCAAGAGGACGATCAACGTTTTCCAAGCGTCAGAAAGAACAAGCGCGGCAACAGAAGGCGCGCGACAAAGCCGAGCGTAAGAGCCAGAGCAGGCAGGATAAACCGGAAGGCAGCGTTGACGAGATGGACGAGTTGCGCGAGATGCGAGAGGCCGCTGAAGCACAGGCGGCGTTGTTCCGAATCGGCTCCGATGAACCGGACGAGTTTTCCACGCCGAACGGCACTAAGATTGACTCTTAGTCGCTGGTTGAGACTTGCCGGGGCGCAAGGCCCCGGCGTCTTCTGTCTCTAGTTTCTAAACAAAAACCTCACCCGGCAAGGCAGTCAAAGTTCTCGTCGGTAGCGTGTTTTGGACGAAACGCTTCGGTTGGTCGCTGACCGATGGATCAACCTGTTTGCGCTCGATGCGTAACTGCAAGGTGCGCTCGATCTGGCGCAACTCCATCACCTCGACGCCTGCAACCAGCGAGGATGCCCGGCCTTGCAGACCGGCACGCCCGGTGCGGCCGACACGATGAATGAAGTCTTCCGCCATCTTGGGCAAGTCGTAGTTGATGACGTGCGCCACGTCGTCCACGTGCAGACCGCGTGAAGCGATGTCGGTCGCGACCAGCACCTGGAAGCGGCCTTCCTGAAATCCGCTCAGCGCTCCATTGCGTTGCGATTGCGTCCGGTCGCCGTGAATCAGGGCGGCGGAAAAGCCATCCCGCTCCAGTTCCTTGGCAAGCCGCTGCGCGCCGCGTTTGGTGCGGGTGAAGATCAGGGTCTGTCCCTTTTCTTCATAAAGCAACTGACGCAGCACATCCAGCTTTTCGCCGGGGCGTATTTCGAAGGCCTGCAGCTGTACGCTTTCCGCCGGCTTCAGGACCGAGCCGAGAGCAACTCTCACCGGATCGCGCATGTAGTCATGCACGAGGCCCGCGACCGACTGCTCCAGAGTCGCGGAAAAGCACAGCGTCTGGCGGCGTATGGGCAGCACCGATACGATGCGCCGGATGGCCGGGAGGAAACCCATGTCTAGCATGCGGTCGGCTTCGTCCAGCACGAGAATTTTGACATTGCGCAGATCAACCAGCCTGCGGTCAATGAAATCCTGGAGCCGTCCCGGAGTCGCAATGACCAGAGGGGAGCCTGCCCGGAGTCCCTGAATCTGCGACTTCTCGGATACGCCGCCGATGACCAGGGCCGCTTTCGGCATGGCCTTGCTGCGCAGTTGTTCGTACTGCTCGTGAACCTGCATGGCCAGTTCGCGCGTCGGCAATAACACCAGCGCGTTGGCTTGGCGCGCCGGTTCGCGATTCAGCATCTCGATAATCGGAATCAGAAATGCCAGCGTCTTGCCGGTGCCGGTCTGGGCGGTGCCGATTACATCTTTGCCCTCCAGCGCAGGTGGGATCGCTTTATCCTGGATAGGGGTTAAGGTTAGAAATTGAGCTGCCGCCAGCTTCTGCTGCAACGCAGCAGAGAGGGGCAGCTGTGAAAATGCAGTCATTCGATCGTTTCTTTCTGGAGGGCCCTTGATTACACACTCGGACACACGTCCGGCGTTTCCGTGCCGCTCACACTTTAGATTTACGCTGACATAAACGGCGGGCAGGAAATGCGGAGATGAATCTGGTTCCACCAGGAACCACCGCGTGACGAGCAAACCGTAGCAATAGCGTCAAAAGCAGTATACCAGACCCGCGTTGCCATGTCAGTTACGCTAGTAATTAGAGAGTTAACGTTGTCAGGTTCGGCTATTTTCAAGGTTGGGGCTGATTCCGGCATGCCCGGAGTGTGCGTATGATTGAAGGATGGACCTCAACGACGTTGCCGAGCGACTGGTTGGCCTGAGGCAGGAAATACGGGACTTGCAAGATCTGAACTCCCAGTATCACGATCGCGAATCCCACAGCCAGATGGATAATTCTGCTCAGGAGCACCGGCGCTTGCGGCTCATGCAGATCAAAGACGAACTGGCCGACCTGATGAAGCGGCCCTCGAGACGCTAGGACGCGCCGAGCGCGCAATCGCCCGCCTGTCTACTGATCACTGCTGTGGTTTCTGAGGTTCGTCCGGTTTCTGTTGCGGTTTCTGATCCGTCTTCTTCACTTCCTCGCCCTGGTAGGTAATCGTCACCTTCGATCCGAACCTCTTGTAGTCCGTGTACTTGATGATTTCGCGGATCTTGACATCGCCAAACGAGAATTTGAGTGTGTCTTCCGCACGAGTGAAGGTTGGGAACCAGTACTTCCCGTCAATCTGCTCGCGCCAGGTGACGAACTTGGGGAACAGATTCTCGTTGCCTTTCTTTTTCTTGATGTCGGGGACCGTTTTGCCATACGTCTTTACGATCTGAAAATCGCGGTCATCTACCCAAATCCGTCCTTGGAAGTAACGCTTCTTGCCTGCGATCTGTTTCGGGGCAATATCGAAAACATAAGTGCCCAGTTCGTCCTGCTTCTGCTGGCCGACATAGAGAATGTCGTACTCGCCGATTTCGTCCGAAGTGAGGACGAACGGGAGACGGTTTTCGATGTCGTCAAAATCCTCCTGGGTCATCACGACCTTTTGCAGGCCGGACTGCGGCGAGAAAACGACATTCTTTACTTTGCGTCCCTTGTCATCAAAGCTGACTTCGAACACCTGACGGTACTCACCCTCGTCCACAGTGTCGCCTTCGAGCGTTTGCACTCGGACGTCCTGCCGATAGGTGTACTGGTCGCGCGCTTCCTTGAACTCTTTCTCTTTGGCAGCAAAGCGCTTGATGATCTCCTCTACCGTGATGCCCTTGGGCTCAGATTTGTCGAGAGGGCCTTCCTGGGCGCGGGCCGCCAGCGGAAGCATGATTGCAGAAAACAGGATCGGAAACAGCAGCTGGACATAACGGTTGGGGAGTGTCATAGCAATAGTGTAGCGAAAGAAAAGCCGGAAGAGATAACGGCAGCTTCCACCCCCAAAGGGCCGCCGTGCAAACAGCCCTGCGAGAGGGGGCGGAAGACTGCAGTTCTGCCTGTTTCGTTAGATGCGCGAGATGCCCAAACGGTAGCTGGATTTACGCTTCTTTACAGCCGAAATTCTGTAACTCTTTCCATACACACCGGACGCCCCCGTTTCATGACATCCGGAGTGTTCAGCCATCACTGTGTCCTCTCAGACAATATGATTCGTAATGAGATTCGTATCAGGGCATCGCTTCAGCGATGTCATCACCCGTTGGTTCAGAAGCACCTTCAGGCGCTGGAGGTTGCAAGTCGATTCCTGTTCGTAATTCTGGTCCGTCTCGCGTCGTCGCCAGCGAGCGTACGTTCTTCCTGACATCTTCAATCTGGGCTAAAGCCGGTTTTTAGAGGGCGTCTGAGCGGCATCGCTGAAGCGATGCCCTGATACGAACCACTTGGGATCTTCCGCGGACGACATCAAATGTGAGCCCTATTTGCGATAGTTGTCCTACTCCGATTTCCCGGCCTCCGGGCGAGGCATCACCTTCATCATGCCCCACTCCACCAGTGCGGGAAACAACTGGTACAGCTTTACTACCGGATGCATCGTCCGAGGCACGATGACCTCACGCTTCTTCTTGCGATATCCGTGATAGACCGCCCGCGCTACTCGCTCTGCCGTGATGCCCCGCACTGACTTGGGGCGCGTGTTGCCGCGCCGGGCCGCAATCACGTTCTGGCGAAAATCTGTCGCCACATAGCCGGGACACACCGTGAGCACGTGGATGTGATCTGGCTGCAACTCCAGCCTAGCCGCCTTACCGATCGCATTCATCGCGAACTTGCTGGCAGAGTAGGCGGCGCCAAACGCGAACGGGATGTGTCCGGCGACACTTGAAATATTGATGATGGTGCCCCCGCCCGCTGCTCGCATCGCCGGGACGACGGCTTGCATGCTTGCGATGGTCCCGAACAGGTTGGTGTCGAACAGTTCGCGGCACGCAGGCATCTCCATCTCGACAACCGTGTCCCGCATGCCGACGCCCGCGTTGTTTACCCAGATGTCGACGCGGTCGTAATGGTGCAGCACCAGCCCCAGGGCACGGTCGATTTCCTCCCGATGCCGCACATCGCACGCCATCGCCAGCGTTCGCTCCGTGTGACCAACGCGGTGGCGGGCAGCCTCGGCGCGGCTGGCATCGCGCGACAGCATCACCACACTGGCCCCCTGCTCGGCAAAGACCTTGGCAATCGCTTCCCCAATGCCCATGGAAGCGCCCGTGACCACGACAACTTTCCCATTCATTTCCATTGCGACCCTTGTATCTCCGGGAGTGCGGCCGAGTCAATCGCTGGCGTAAAATCAAGGTTCGCCACCGGAACGATTCGCCACAGGAGTCGTCGTGAGTCTGCTGCCATTGTTTCCGCTCGACCTGGTGCTTCTGCCCGGCGTACCGCTGCCGTTACATGTCTTCGAGCCGCGCTACAAGGAAATGATCGCCGAGTGCCTGGACCAGAAGAAGCCGTTTGGCGTGGTTCGCGCCTCGTCCAGTGGCGTCGCCGAAATTGGCTGCACCGCGGAGATCATTGAAGTCACCAAACGCTATGACGATGGCCGCATGGACATCCTGACCCGTGGAGCCGAACGCTTCGAGGTGCTCCAGGTCCACGAAGAACGTCCATTCCTGCAGGCGGAGTTTACAGTGATCGAAGACGAGCCGGGCAGGGCCTCTTCGCAACTCGTGGAACATGCTGTACGGCTGCATGCCGAGATCGTGAAGCTGGCCGGCACCCAGGCGTCTGGCCCGGAGGAAGGCGGAGAGCATCTTTCATTCCTGCTCGCCGGGTCGCTTCCTCTCGACCTTGATTTCAAACAAAATCTGCTCACGACGTTGTCCGAACCGAAGCGTCTGCAGGCGGTGATCTCTTATCTGGAAGCCGTACTGCCCGGACTCCGTCGTGCTTCGAAGGCGCGCTGGAATTAGCGATCAGCCGTCAGCCATCAGCCATCAGTGAACCCGCTGAATCCTTGCACGGTCGGGTTTCCTGATGGCTGAGGGCTGAGATCTGACGGCTGACACCGGGTATAATCCGCTTAAGGCCGTTTCCTTTGGGGGTTCCCACCATGAGTATTGCCCAGACTCTCGGCGAGTTGCGCGAAAGTCCTTTCTCCGAACAGCGCCTCGTGTCCCGTAGAGTCAAGGACGAGCTGCGCGAGAACCTGATGGTGCGCCTTCGCGAAAATTGTCCCATCTTTCCCGGAATCGTCGGCTATGACGACACCGTGGTGCCCCAGATCGTGAACGCAATTCTGTCACGCCATAATTTCATTCTCCTCGGCCTTCGTGGACAAGCGAAAAGCCGCATCCTGCGCGCGTTGACGGGTCTGCTCGATTCGCAAATGCCCTACATCGCGGGATGCGAGATCCACGACAACCCCTATGCTCCCATCTGCCGCCGCTGCCGAGAACTAGTCGTCCGCGAACAAGACGCGACCCCAATCGCCTGGCTTGCCCCCGAGCAGCGCTACGTGGAAAAGCTGGCCACGCCCGATGTCACCATCGCTGACCTGATCGGTGACATCGATCCGATCAAGGCCGCGCGCGGCGGACACGAACTGGCCAGCGAATTCACCGTTCACTACGGACTGCTGCCCCGCGCCAATCGCGGCATCTTTGCCATCAACGAGCTCCCGGACCTGGCAGGAAAGATTCAAGTCGGACTGTTCAACATCATGCAGGAAGGCGACGTTCAGATTAAGGGCTACCCCATCCGCCTGCCGCTCGACATCGCCATCGTTTTCAGCGCCAATCCCGAGGATTACACCGCCCGCGGCAAAATCATCACGCCGCTCAAAGACCGCATCGGATCGGAAGTTCGCACCCACTATCCCGCGACCGTGGAAGAAGGAATCACCATCACCGCGCAGGAAGCCTGGATCCAGCGCGACGGCGTCCGGTTGCATGTTCCGAAATACGTGCAGGAAGTGATCGAACGCATCGCGTTCGTCGCGCGCGAAGACAAGAAAATCGACAAGCGCTCGGGAGTGAGTCAACGGCTTCCCATCTCCGCCATGGAAAACGTTATTTCCAATGCCGAGCGCCGTGCGCTTACTCATCAGGAGAGCGTCATCGTTCCGCGCATCAGCGACATCTATGCCGCGCTGCCCGCCATCACTGGCAAGCTCGAATTGGAGTACGAAGGCGAGATGAAGGGCGCTGACTTCGTGAGTCGAGAACTGATCCGGACGGCCATCGCCAAAGCTTACGACGGCTTCTTCAAGAACACCGACATGCAACAGATCGTGCAGTGGTTCGACCTCGGCGGCGAAGTTCAGTTGGCCGATTCAGCTGGGGCGGGTGAAGTGCTTTCTTCGCTACGCAGCATTCAGGGACTGATGGAGAAAACCGTCAAAGTGAACGTCGGCCCAAAAGATACAGCCGAGAAACAGGTTTCTGCAGCGGAATTCATCTTGGAAGGACTGCACGCGCACAAGCGTATCGGCCGCAGCGAAGAGCGCGTCTTCAGCGCCGGCGAAAAACCGCCGCTGCCAAGGAAACCCGAAAAGCCGATTCAGGACGACGAAATGCCGTATCGCCCGAGAAAGCAATTTAATTAATGAGTTCTCGGTTCTCAGTTCCCAGTTCTCAGTAAAGACCTGGGTTTTCTGAGAACTGAGAACCGGGAACTGAGAACTGTTTCTTGCGCCGCATTCGCTACTCCAAATACGTCCCCGACCCGGCGGGCGAAATGAGCCTGGAGGATCTGCTCGGCGCGCTCTCGGATTACTTCCTGCGCAGCGGCTTCCAGGAGAACATGTGGTACGAACTGCCAGAAGGCGAACAGACCATGGACGCGCTGCGGCGGGCCATCGAACAGGCCCTGCTCAACGGTGAACTGTTCGACGAGGAGATGCGGGATCGCCTCGACCAGATGCAGATGGAAGGCGAACTCGACGAACTGATCGAGAAGCTTATCGAGCGCATGCAGCAGGAAGACTATATCTCGATCGACCAGCCCCACGACCCAGCGAAGAATTCAAGCGTCGGCGGGCAAGTGGGCGAGGCTCAGCCGCAAGCCCGCTTCGAGATCACCGACAAGAGCCTCGATTTCCTGGGATTCAAGGCCCTGCGCGACCTGCTCGGATCGCTCGGCAAGTCCAGCTTCGGCCGCCACGACACGCGCGACATGGCCACCGGCATCGAGACCAGCGGCGCCTCGAAGCTCTACGAGTTCGGCGACACGCTGAACCTCGACATCACGGCCACGCTCTCGAACGCCATCCAGCGCGAAGGGCTCGACCTGCCGCTGAACATCGAATACTGCGACTTACAGGTGCACCAGTGCGAGTACCAGTCGTCGTGCGCGACGGTGCTGATGCTCGACTGCTCGCACTCCATGATCCTCTACGGGGAGGACCGTTTCACGCCCGCCAAGAAAGTGGCGATGGCATTGTCGCACCTGATTCGCACGCAGTATCCCGGAGACTCGCTCTCTCTGGTGCTCTTCCACGATTCGGCCGAAGAAGTTCCGCTCTCGCAACTGGCGCGGGTGAAGGTAGGCCCCTACTACACCAATACCCGTGAAGGCTTGCGGACGGCGCAACGCATCCTCGACCGGCAGCGCAAGGACATGAAGCAGATCGTCATGATCACGGACGGCAAGCCCTCGGCGCTCACCCTCGAAGACGGACGCATCTACAAGAACGCCTTCGGCCTCGACCCGCTGGTTGTCAGCCAAACGCTGGAAGAAGTTTCGAAGTGCAAGCGCGCGGGCGTGCTGATCAACACGTTCATGCTGGCGTCAGATTACGGGCTAGTGCAGTTCGTTCAGAAAGTAACCGAGATGTGCCGCGGCAAGGCGTATTTCACTACACCTTACACTCTCGGTCAGTATTTGCTGATGGACTACATGTCGCGGAAGACTAAGACGATTCACTAGAGATTCGCCTCGCCCCTCCCCTTATTTGCCGGTCCCGACCAGGCCGATCACCTGCGCGTTAGGGCACGGCTGGTGAAGGACCAGCACCGTCTCCGGATCGCACTCCGGGTAGAGAGTGAAACTCACCGCGCCATTGATCGCGCCTGTGGCCGTGGGACTGAAAGTGATTCCGATAGTGCAGGAGTCGCCAGCTTCGAGGCCAGGCTGATTTCCGCACGGTTTCGTGCCGGCCGCGACTGCATTAAAGTCACCGCTCACAGTCAAGGGGAGCAGAGAAACTCCTGCACGATCGAGGTTATTGCGCACAGTGATCACCTTCGGTGCACTCGTCGTACCGAGAGCCTGAGGATCAAATTGCAAGTGGCTCGGAGTGAACGTAACTTCCGGGGATACGTTGGCGGAAAGGCTGACCACCTGCGGACTTGTGACGTCGCTGTCCACAATCGTGACCGCGCCGGAAGCTTTGATCGGGAAGATCGACGCCCCACCCGGTGGTCCGATGGCGACGGTGATCTGGCAGTTGCCACCGGGAGGCAACATGCCGCCGCAGGTTGTCGATGGAATGTTGTAGAGCGGCATGCCGGAGGCGATCGGGCCAGAAACAGATACGCTCTGTACTGTGAGCGACTTGCTTGCGCTGCCATTGCTCAGGATCACATTCCTCGTCCGGTTTGAGAAATCGAATGCCCCCTCGATTTTGAAATTCAGCTGTGCGGGCTGCAGAGAAACCTGAGAAAGGACAGTCCCGGCGCCCTTACCCGACAGCGCGGCTGTAAAGGCTGTCAATGGAGAATTAAATCCCGGATCGTGACTTGTGACGGTCAAAGTGCCGCCGATATTGCCCATGGCGGTCGGATGAAACGAGATATTGATCGTGCAACTCTGGCCGCTCGAAAGGACGGCCGGACAGTTGTTATTCAGCAAATAGTCACCGCTGCTTCCGATGGACCCAATGCTGAATGCTCCTCCGTGGTTGATGAGAGTCACCGCCTTGGCAGGGCTGCTCGTACCCACTGCGACTGATCCAAAGTTGGTCGTGGCGGGCGAAAATTCCAAGGGTGGCAGCGTAGAACCGGTGATATTCACGACCTGCGGGCTGTTCGCTGCATTGTCGGTGATCGTGATGACGCCCGAGCTGCTTCCCAGCAAACCTGAGATAAAGGAGACTTTGATAGTGCAACTGGTGCCCGGTGCAACGGTAGAACAGTTGTTTGTGACCGAATAACCGCCGCTGGCCACGACCGAACTGATTATCAAGTTGGCGTTTCCCGAATTGGTCAGGATGATGTTCTTCGTCGCACTCACACTGCCAACAACCTGCGGGTCAAATTGCAGGCTTGACGGCGAGATATCGAGCTGCTGCGAAGCCCCATATCCAGAGCATACAAGTAGAACCACCAGCACTGCCGAGGGAACCACGCGCTTTGCCTTCACATCGACCTCCGATTGCGTGTGCACGATGTTCAGCGTAGCCAAGGCAAGAGGCCGGCATGTCGGAAGCCTGTAAAAAACACGTCATTTTTTAGTTGCTAACAGAATCCAGCGTGAGAAGCCTGCTTCAGCGTCGCTAGCGGCTTGCCAACCCCGGCACCTGCTTGGCCTTGAGCACGTGTACATCCGCGACAGGCAGCGTGAGCGGGGCCGCACGCCACCAGACCGATTCATCACAAAACGCATGTGACAGCCCGCACATCCCTGTTATCCCAAACGCGCTACTCTGGTTCCACTCCCAGGACCATTCCCGGTCCCGTTTCCTTCAGAAAAGGTAATGACATGGCTGCATTCCGAAGATTGCTTGGCCTGGCCTTCGTGTGTCTGGCGAGCCTCAGCGCCGCCGAGCTTGCGGATCAAGTCGTGGCTGAGCGCATCCTAGGCCCGCACTGGAGTGAGATATCCCGCTCGGCCGGGATGGTGTTTGCCGGCACGGTTCTCAGCGTCGAGACACAGCCGGTCGGGCAGGGGAGGCCCTTACCGCTCATCCTGACCAAGTTCCGGGTTGATCGAGCGATTGCCGGCGTCCAGCCCGGACAAGTGCTCATCGCTCGAGAGTGGGCTGGCGCCTGGTCCATGCATCATGCGATGCGCAGCGGCCAGCGCGTGCTGATCTTCTTATATCCCCCCAGTCGTCTTGGGCTGACCAGCCCGGTCGGAGGACCCTTGGGACAGGTTGCGCTCGACTCGCGCGGAGAGATTGTTCAAGCTAGCGTTTCTGCCCCTGACACTCGATCTGGACTGCCGCCGCCAGAGACTACCAAGATAGTCGACGCGGCTACCTCAGGGGCTAAAGCCCAATTCCAAAACAGGCTTAATGCAGCGCTAAAGCGCTGCTCCACCCAAAGTCAGAGTGTCTCAGAAAACTGTGAGGCCGGCCTTGATTCTGCTGCATTTGCGGCGCGACTGAAGTCGTGCCCTCCTCAAAATCTGCCGGTCGCCGGAGTTTTTCCGCAAGAGCGGAAGGACTCCGCCAACCAAGCCTCGACGGTTCCAGCAGGCTGTACAGCCGCAAAACAACCCAGCATCACCATGCGTCAACTGGAGCGGGCCATCCGCAGCGCCCGCAAGAGGTAAAGGAGTGAACATGCTCCGCCGATTTGTGATTGTCAGCGCCCTCGTGCTTTGTTACACGGCCCCCGCCAACGCAGGAGGCCCCGCCTACGTTGCGGGCGCGGGATTCGATCCCGCTGTCAAAGGGCAGTCCCTTACGTGGGCCGGCGGAAACGTGCAGTACTTCACCGACCAGGGAGACCTCAGCCCAATCCTGAGTGGAGGGCAGGCCGACGTCCTGGTCGCCGACGTCTTCACCCACTGGACCACCGTTCCCGGCACCGCACTTACCGTGGCGTACGGTGGGCATCTCGCCGAAGACGTGAGCAGCGCGAACGTCGTCGGCTTTCCAGACGGAACTTACTCCATTCCTGCCGATATCCAACCCAGCGCGCTCACCACGCCGGTGGGAATGGTGTACGACTTCGATGGGCAAGTCACCGACGCCCTACTAGGCGGGGGGGCCGGCGGGCTCAACTTTTGTTTCACCAATGCTGTTTATGGCGGACCCGACAATTTCAGTTCGGATGGCCATCTCACCCACGCACTCCTGGTAATCAACGGAGTCTGCATCGCTGATACCTCCAAGCTCCCTGACATCCGCTACCGGCTCACACGCACACTCGGACGCGTCCTCGGACTTGGTTGGTCGCAAGCCAATCCCAACGTCATCACGCGCACCCCGCCTCCAGTTCCCGATGACTTCGAAGGCTTCCCCCTGATGCACTTTCTCGATCCGGTGGGCTGCGTCCCCGTCGGCGTGTGCTATCCCGACGCAGAAATCCCCAAAATGGACGACCGCGCCTCACTGAAGCGTCTCTATCGCTCGGCAGCGCAGACCGCAAGAATTCACGGCAACGTCTTTTTTACCGACAACGGTGACAATCCTGCGCAGTCCATGCAGGGAGTGAACGTGGTAGCGCGCCGCATGGAGGCGGGACAACCCTCGCGGCGAGCGGTGGCTGCCTCAGTTTCCGGGTTCGCCTTTCAGGGCAACGCCGGCAATATTATCAACGGCTTCATCGACGCCAAGGGGCTGCCCTACGACTACTTCGGCTCCGACGACCCGACCGTCGAGGGTGCATTCGACCTCGACGGGCTGGAAATTCCGAACGGAACGAACAGCGCCGACTATCAACTGAGCGTCGAGCCGCTCGATGCCAACTGGTTTGAAGGTGTTGGACCTTACGCCCCCACGCAAGTCACTCCTTCGGGCTCGTTCACTCCGGTTGTTATTACTGTTCAACCGGGATCCGATGTCGCGCAGGACATCCTGATGCAAGGCAGTGCGATCGCACACTCCGACCCGACTACTGGCGGTACCTACGCGAATCCCGTCAACCTTCCACAGGGTGGAGGATGGGGTGCGTGGATCTCCGGCTACGGTGCTGCAAGCTGGTTGCAGTTCACGGCTCAAGGCAACCGCACCGCTTCGGTCACGGCGACCGCCTGGGACGAGTCCGGGCAACCCACGCAATCCAAACTCATGCCCGTGATTGGCATCTGGCCACTCAGCGACCAGAGTGGCGGTCCCGCACCGGCATCCACGCCCTCGGCCTTCAACTCGTTGGTTCCGGCAATGACTCGCCTGGACGCACAATTCAGTGGTGACGGCATTTATCGCGTGGGCATTGCCGACTCGCGCGGCGATGGCCGTCCCGACTACTTTTACGTCGCCAGCATTCTCTACTCGGACACCATCACGCCGCGGATCAGCATGCTGGGCGGCCCTGCGAATCTGCATGGTCTCGGCTTTCACCCAGGGCTCCAGGTCAATGTCGCAGCAAGCAGCGGTACGGTTCTCTCCGCCGGGGCGAACCATCTGCAGGTCGCAATGCCCGCTGGAACTCAGGATGGCACGGCTTCGCTCGTCGTCAACGATCCCGCCAGCGGCGGCTTCTCGCAGATGACCGACGCCTTCACTTATGGCGCTGCCGCGACCGACTTGCTTCTGCTGCTGCAAGGATCAGAGCCATCGACTCCCGTCGGCGCGGAGGCCGCCAATCCGATTCTCTTGCGTGTAGTCGCGGCCGATGGTGTGACCCCGGTGAACGGCGCCACTGTGGCCTGGACTGCGACCAATGGCGCGACCATGTCCGCGTGCAGCGGCGTTTCTAGTTGCTCGGTGCTGAGCGACGAAGCCGGAGTGGCGTCCACCCGGGTCACGCCTATGGCCACCGGAGCGAGCACGATCATCGCCGCACTCGCTCCAGCCTCCTACACTCCGCCGCAATCGAAGCAGGCCACAGTAGTCGCCGCCGAGACCACACTCGACATCGCCGGGGTGGCGCCGACAAAGTGGATCGCACAGGGGGCAACGCTCGATGTCCCGCTCACGGTGGAAGTGCTCAGTATGGGAGTGCCCAAGAACAGCGTCACGGTTAATTTCCGGGTTGTCAAAGGTGTCGGGGGCCTGTCCGTAGGCAGCGGAACGACCAGCGATACCGGGTTCGTTACCACAACGGTCCATCTGAGCAATCAGAACGCCGATGTGCAGGTGACAGCCTGCGTCGCACCCAACAATGTGCCCTGCCAAACTTTCACGTTGTTCTCCACACCGTCCTCACTCTGGACACTGGAGAGCGTGAGCGGATCGACTCAGGTCATCCCGGTGGGCCAGTCATTTCAGCCGCTCGTGGTGCGCGTCACGGACGGCAACTCGCCTTCGAATCCGGTAATGGGCGTGAACATCGTTTTCGACGTCACCTTGGCGCGTATTCCAAAAGACAGTGGCCAACCCGGTGATGGGGGTGGCAGGGGAAACGGCATGCCCGTCATCCTGGGAACGTACGAAGTGCAAGCTGCCACCGCTGACGGTGGCCTGGCCAGCATGCTCCCGACGGTACAAAACGTCCAAGGCTATTGCGACGTACTGATCGCGGCCACCGCTGGACCCGTTATGTCGGAATTCCATCTGCAAGTCTTGCCGACCATGGGAAGCGGCCAGCAGGGAACAGGCGCCCGTGCCTTTCCGAAGGTCAATGCCGAAGACGGCCCGCACATGCCAGGAAGGAGAGTAGTGGAGAGATAGGAACGTGTGGGGCGGGTGCCCTCGCCCGCCTCATTAATCACTGATCACCAACCACTAATCACTGCTTTGTCCACCGATCCACCCACTCGTTCACCGTCTTATACCAAAGCTGTGAGTTCTGCGGCTTCAGGACCCAGTGGCCTTCGTCGGGGAAGTAGAGCATCTTCGACGGCACGCCCATGGTTTGCAGCGTGGTGAAGAGCTGAAGGCCTTCGCTTACATCGAGGCGGTAGTCGAGCTGTCCGTGGATGACGAGCGTCGGCGTCTTGAAATTCTTCGCGTACTGGTGCGGAGACCACTTCTGGTACATGGCGCGGTTGTCGATGGGCGTTCCTTTGAACTCCCAGTTGTTGAACCAGAGTTCTTCGGTCGTGCCCCAGGCGGACTCGGCGTTGAACATGCCGTCGTGCGAAACGATGCACTTGAAGCGGTCGGTGTGGCCGAGGACCCAGTTGGCCATGTATCCGCCGTAGCTCGCGCCCAGCGCGCACTCCCGAGCTTTGTCAATAAACTCGCAATGCTGCTCTGCGTAGTCGAGGCCCTTCATCAGGTCTTCAAACGGCGCGCCGCCCCAATCACCGTTGATGGCGTCGATGAACTTCTGTCCGTAGCCGGTCGAGACGTGGAAGTTGATCATGATGACCACGTATCCGTTGGCGGCTAACAGTTCGGGATTCCAGCGATAGCTCCAGTCGTCTCCCCA
>JACXTT010007806.1_pt1 | contig 14991 bp, 8 predicted proteins | sample 9270951 | NCBI WGS metagenome assembly JACXTT01 (sample SAMN15532306, study PRJNA645909) | rock metagenome | isolation source: weathered quartz diorite | place: Puerto Rico | collected 2017-06-21
GGGGCCCTTTACGGAAACAGATTCGATGACGTCCGGGTAGAGAGTTCCCTGCACGAGAAAGCCAATTTCGCCATGCGCTTCACCTTGCTGCAGGTTGCGGGCGGCTTCATCGAACACGGCAATGAATTCCCGGCCGATGCGCTTGCGCTTTTCTTCGGGGTCGGCAATGCCCTTTAGCTGGCCTAGGAACCGATCGGTAGCGTCCACGCCGATCACGTGAAGGCCGAGGCGGTCGCGATACATCGCCAGTGTGTCTTCAAATTCGTTTTTGCGAAGCAAACCGGTGTTGACAAATATGTTGGTCAGCCGGTTGCCGATGGCCTTGTGGACCAGAACCGCGGCCACAGTCGAATCCACGCCCCCGCTCAGGCCGCAAATGGCCCATTTGTCGCCGACTTTCCGACGGATCGCCTGGACCGTTTCTTCAACAAACGCCGCGCCATTCCACTTCGGCTCGGCCTTGCAAACTTCAAACAGGAAGTTACGCAGAATTTCCGTGCCGCGATCGGTGTGATTCACTTCCGGGTGGAACTCGACCGCATAAATTTTGCGTTGGACGTCTTCGATTGCGCCGACAGCGTTTTCGGTCTTGGCGACACAGCGGAAACCTGGCGCGAGCGAACGAACATGATCGCCATGGCTATTCCAAACATTTGAACCGTGAGGGATGTTTCTGAAAAGTAGTGAGCCGTGTTCTACAGGATTTTCGAAGTGGAGCTGCGCGCGGCCGTATTCGCGGCGTCCTGCAGGTTCGACGCGGCCCCCGAGCGTATGGGTAATCCACTGCATGCCGTAGCAAATGCCCAAGACTGGAATATTTTGAGAGAGCACGGCAGGATCGCATTTGGGAGCGTCGGGATCGTAAACGGAATTTGGGCCGCCGGAGAGAACAATGCCCGCAGGCTCGTATTTGCGAATTTCCGCAACGGATGTGGTGCAAGGCAGGATAGCGCTGAAAACTTTTTGCTCGCGGATACGCCGCGCGATGAGCTGCGTATATTGGCCGCCAAAATCCAGAACAACCACGCCGCCCCGCTCCGACTGTGGCTTGAGGTGTTCTTCCTGCATTTTCGCTCCAGCCGTCATTGTGCGCTCCATGGTCTTCGTTTCAGCCTACAACGAGATTGAGCAGCTTATCGGGAACGTAAATTCTTTTGACTAGCCGTTTGCCGTTGATGTGCTGCGAGATGGCGGAGTTTTGCTGGGCCAGCTGCACTACGGCGTCTTCCTTAGCCCCGACAGCAATCTTCAGCCTGCCGCGGACTTTTCCATTCACCTGAACGGGAATCTCTACTTCGTCCTCGCGGGCAAATTCTTCGTTGTGCGCTGGCCATGAAGCCTTCCAAAGGCCGTCAGCGTGGCCTAGCATTTCCCAAAGTTCCTCGGAAAGATGCGGGGTCATGGGTGCGAGCATGAGCGTCAGAAGTTCGAGCACTTCCCTGCGAACTTCCGGGCGGACGGAATTTTCAAGGGGCTCGGCCCCATAAATTTCGTTAGTCAGCTCCATGATGAGCGCAATCGCGGAGTTGAAATGCCAGCGCGTTTCGAAATCGGAAGTGACACGCTGAAGTGTTTGATGGGCTTTGCGGAGGAGTGTTTTTTCGTTTTCGTTTAACCTTGCCTCGTCACATTTGGCGCGAGCGACGTTGCGAATTGACTCCGCGTGACGATCCACCACACGAAAAACGCGGTTGAGAAAGCGCCAAGCGCCTTCGATGCTTTCCTCGCTCCATTCGAGGTCTTTTTCGGGAGGAGCCGCGAAGAGAGTGTAGAGGCGGCCGGTGTCGGCGCCGAACTTTTCTGCCATTTCATAAGCGCCGACGACGTTGCCGCGCGATTTGGACATGGCCACGCCGCCGCGGAGCACCATTCCTTGTGTGAAGAGCCGCGAAATCGGCTCGTCGTGCTTGATGAGGCCGACGTCGCGCATAACTTTGCACCAGAAGCGCGAATAGAGCAGGTGCAGAATCGCGTGCGTGATGCCGCCGATGTACTGGTCAATCGGAAACCAGTAGCCGACTTTGGCGGAATCGAACGGCGCTTTGGTGTTGTGCGGATCGCAGTAGCGGTAGAAGTACCAAGACGAATCGACGAAAGTGTCCATCGTGTCGGTTTCGCGACGCGCTGGACCTCCACATTTTGGGCAAGTCGTGTTCACAAATTCGGGCGTGGTAGCGAGAGGCGATTCGCCTTCGCCCGTTAGATTCGGGTTTGGCGGAAGGACAACGGGCAAGTCCTTATCCGGTACGGGAACGAGACCGTCTTTCGCACAATAAATGACGGGGATCGGAGTGCCCCAGTAGCGTTGGCGGGAGATGCCCCAGTCGCGCAGACGGAAAATCGTTTCGTGCTTACCGAAGCCCTTCGCTTCGGCGTCAGCGCCCATTCTGGCGATGGCTTCGTCAGGAGAGAGCCCGTTGTACGGGCCGGAGTTCACCAGTTTGCCTTGCTGGTGCTCTTCAAAGGCTTCCGACATCTTCGCTCCGTCCAGCACGGGGCCCTCCAGCGGCTGGACAACAACGCGAATCGGCAAGGCGTACTTCTTGCAAAACTCGAAGTCGCGGCCATCATGCGCGGGAACCGCCATGATCGCGCCAGTGCCATACTCCATGAGCACGAAATTGCCGACCCAAATCGGCATTTTTTCACCGCTGAAAGGGTTCGTGGCGTGACGCCCGGTGAAGAAGCCCTCTTTCTCAGCGGTCGCGATGTCTTCAGCTTTAAGGGAAGTTTTCTTTAGCCTTGCGAGCATCGCCTCGCCGTGATGACGAACCGGCGATTCGGCCAGAAGCTTTGCCACATGTGGATGATTTGGCGCAAGAATGATGGCGGTCGCGCCGAAGATCGTGTCTATGCGCGTGGTAAAAACTTCAATTGGATCGAGTCCGGGCACATCCGCGACGGCGAATTTTACTTTCGCGCCCTGGGATTTGCCGATCCAGTTGCGCTGCATAGTGACGACGCGGTCCGGCCAGCCACCTTCGAGCTGTTTTAGATCATCAAGGAGTTGATCAGAGTACGCCGTCGTCTTGAGGAACCACTGTTCGATTTCACGAGCTTCGACAAGCGTGTCTTCATGCCGCCAGCAATAACCACCGTTGATGACCTGCTCGTTCGCAAGCACGGTGCAGCATTTTGGGCACCAGTTGACCCGGCTTTTTTTGCGGTAGGCAAGGCCCCTTTCGAGCATGCGCAGGAAAAACCACTGGTTCCAGCGGTAGTATTCCGGCTCGCAAGTGGAGATTTCGCGCCGCCAGTCGTAGCTGAAGCCGAAGCGGCGCAGCGTACGTTGAAATTCGACGATGTTGTTGTTCGTCCACTCGCGCGGATGCGTTTTGTTCTTGATTGCTGCGTTTTCCGCGGGAAGACCAAACGCATCCCAGCCCATGGGGTGGATCACATTGAAGCCGCGCATCCGCTTTACGCGGGCGACGACGTCGCCAATCGCGTAGTTGCGCATATGGCCCATGTGCAGCGTGCCAGAAGGATACGGCAGCATTTCGAGGACGTAATATTTTGACTTTGCTGGGTCAGCTTCGGTTTCAAAAACGCGCGCGTCTTCCCATCGCTTCTGCCACTTGGCTTCGATGGATTGTGGGTTGTACTCCGCCACTCGCGGTTATCCTTTGCCCCGTGATTTTGCTTTCTTTCTTGTACTCGCGAATTTGGCGAGCCTCTTGACCTCTTTTTTGTGCGCGACAAGTTTTTTCTTGAGGGCGTTGGTCAGCATGGAGTAGCCCTTTTCCGCTTTCGGGGCGACGTCTTCGAGGCCGGCAAGTTGCCAGAGTTTGGTGATATTGCGACGGTCGTCGCCGGGGTCGTCAATCGGCGTTTCGAGCAGGAAAGCGCGCCCAAGAACGCCCGCGGGCGGCATCGAAGTGAGGCGCGGATGCTTCATGATGCGCCCGAACGCAGCACCGCCGATTTTTCCATGGCCGATGTGTTCGTGGCGATCCACGCGGCCGCCGAGGGGAATTTTTGAGTCGTTCACATGGAAAACGGGAACGTTATCGAGGCCGATCGTTTTGTCTACGTGCTCGATGGTTTGCTCAAGGCCTTTTTCGGAGCTGATGTCGTAGCCCGCGGCAAATAAATGCGCAGTATCAAGGCAAGCGCCGACGCCGAGTTCCGAAAGGCCGGCGACGATATCGGCGACTTCTTCGAGTGTTGAGCCGACGACCGAGCCCATGCCTGCAGTGTTTTCGATGAGAATCCGCAGGTTGCCGAGCGGGACGCGCTTTGCGGCCTGCTTGACACTTTCGATGATGGTTGTAATGGCCAGCCGCGGATTGCTTTCGCCGCGCGACCCAGGGTGGACGACGAGGAAGTCCGCACCAAGCGCAATTCCCCGCACGAGCTCTTCGTGGAATGCCTGAATAGAGCGAGTCCGCAGCATGGGCTGCGACGCAGCCAGGTTGATCAGGTAATTGGCGTGAATGACCAGCGGCCCAAGGGCAAGCTCCGTCCGGCGGGCGCGAAAAGCTGTCGCATCGTTATCCGGAATGCGCGCTGACCCTCCGCGTGCCCACATCCGCGGACTGGCGGAAAAGATTTGCAGCGCATTGCAGCCGAGCTTTCGCGCCGAATCGAGCGCATTAACGTAGCTGCCGGCGATCGAAGTGTGGATGCCGATGCGCAGGCTGCCGTCCATCCAGGCTGGCGCCTGGGGTTCCGGCTCAGGTTCGGGGCGATATTCGTCTTCCGGGTCGAATTGGGTGTCTAGAATCTGCGTTTCTTCTGTCATTCTCAGGCAAAAATTCCAATGTGTAAATAACAGTCTATTCTAGCATAATCGCCAAATTCCTTTGGGAGAGCGGGTTTGGTATGCCCAAGCGCCGATGAAAGTCAAAAACCTCAAACATTTTGAGGATGCAAGGAGCTTCCGCGGCTGGCTGGCCGAGAATGGAAAGAAGGCAGTTGAATTGTGGGTGGGCTTTCACCGCTTGGACACTGGAAAGAAGAGCATAACTTATCCCGAAGCTCTCGATGAGGCCCTTTGCCACGGCTGGATCGATGGTGTGCGAAAAAGCTTGGCGCAAGGCGTGTACACGATCCGGTTTACGCCGCGCAAGACCAAGAGCAACTGGAGCATTGTGAACATTCGGCGAGTGCGGGAGCTGATCAAGCTGGAGAGAATGACGGAGCAGGGCCTGCGCATTTTTGAGACGAGAGACGAGAAGCGCGCCGAGCGATATTCCTACGAGCAGAAAACCAGCAAGTTAAGCCGGGCACAAGCGAAGCTCTTTCGCACGAACGCGAAGGCGTGGGGATTCTTCAAGGCTCAAGCTCCCTGGTATCAACGCGTCACGACGTGGTGGATCGTCAGCGCGGCTAAACCCGAAACGCGCGAACGACGATTACAGCAGCTCATCAGCGACTGCGCAGCGGGCCGTCGTATCCACATGATGACCAAAAATGAGAAGAATTGATGACCCCTTCGGCAGCGTTTGCCCCAAATTTGACCGTAAAGTAGACTGAAGTTTTCCTATTGCGAGGTTATTGATGCTGATTGTCATGCAGTCGCATGCCACTGAGGAACAGATACGCGCGGTATGCGATCGAATCGAAAGCCTGGGGCTGAAGGCGCATCCCATCCCTGGTTCGCTGCGCACTGCAATCGGCATTACAGGAAACAAAGGCTCCGTGGACCTCGGCGTTCTGGAGTCCATGGCGGGCGTGGTCGAGTGCATTCCGGTCAGCAAGCCGTACAAACTGGTCAGCCGCGACGCAAAGGAAGAAGACACGATTCTGCGGATTCCCACGCCTGCGGGCGAAGTGCTTGTAGGCGGAAATCACCTGGCACTAGTGGCAGGCCCGTGCGCAGTGGAGACCGAAGAGCAATGCATGATCGTTGGCGAGCAGCTGAAAAAGACGGGCGTGCGGCTTTTTCGCGGCGGCGCATATAAACCGCGGACTTCCCCATATAGCTTTCAGGGGCTTGGCGAGGACGGGTTGAAAATCCTTGCAAAGGTCCGCAAGGCCTATGGCTTCGGAATTATCACGGAAGCGATCGACAATGAAAGTTTGGATTTGGTGGAAGAATACGCCGACGTAATTCAAATCGGCGCGCGGAACATGCAGAATTTTTCCCTACTAAAGCGCGCGGGACGAGCGAAAAAACCGGTTCTACTGAAACGAGGCATGTCAGCGACGCTCGACGAATTCCTGATGGCCGCGGAATACATTTTAAGCGAGGGCAATTACAACGTGATGCTCTGCGAGCGCGGTGTCCGCACGTTCTCCGACTTCTCAAGAAACACTTTAGATTTGGCGGTCGTCCCCGCGGTGAAGAAGCGCAGCCATTTGCCGATTCTGGTGGACCCGAGCCACGGCACCGGCAAGCGGCACAAAGTCTTGCCACTGTCACGCGCTGCGGTGGCCGTCGGGGCAGACGGCTTGCTTGTGGAAGTTCATCACGATCCGGAAAAGGCGCTCTCCGATGGCATGCAGTCTATTCTGCCGGAAGAGTTCGCTGAGCTTAGCGAGGAAGTAAGACAAATTGCCGCTGTTTTGCATCGTGTTGTGAACTGAAATTCAACTGATGCCACAATTCTGACTTTCATGAATCGCATTTCCAAATTTCGAGTGGCTTTTTTGCTGTTCGTTTTGTCTCTGAGCGGTCTCGTTGTTTTGCTTCGGGAGCATCGTCCGTCCTTTTTGCGGCTTGATTTGCACAGCAATGCTTATGTCAGCACTGCCGGAGGCGTCGTTTCCGTAGTGGATCTCGTGAAGAATTCCACGATCGCCCGAGTGAATGTCGGACCGGAAGCCGGAGAACTTCGCGCCCATCCTTCACGAAAGGAAATTTGGGGAGTAAGTCCCGCAGGCGGATACGTTTGGGTTCTGGACGCCTCCACCAATCAGGTCAGCGCGAGGATTCCGTCGGGCGGCCTGCCCTACGCGATTGATTTTTCTCCAGACGCAAGGTTCGCGTACACAACATCGAGTTCCACGAACTACCTTCTCGCCATTGATTGCGCGTCCAAGCAAATCACGGCGCGAGCTTCTACCGGAGCGCAACCAGTCCTCGCGCGCGTCACACCGGATGGAAAATCCATTCTGGTCGTAAATCATCGGGACGCTACGCTTGGCATTCACGATGTGCATACGCTGCTCCAACGCGCGGCGGTGTCCGTGGTTCCCAATCCCGATGACATTGCAATCCTTCCTGACACATCGATTGCTTTCGTTTCGAGCCGGACCGAGAAGAAAATATCCGTGGTGGATTTAAGGCGCGTGGCCTTGTTGACGAATCTCGAACTGGCGGGCAAACCTTCTCAAATGATTCTGAAACCCGATGGGGGCGAGCTTTTCGTCTTGTCGCCGGAATCACACGGTTTGCAGGCAATCAACACCTGGACGCATGAAGTGGGCGATTATGTTGTGCTGGGATCGGCTCCGACGCGCGCGGCGTTGCTTGGAGACGCCGGCACGCTCTTCATTTCAGACGCAAGCGCAGGAACAGTTGCGCCGCTCGATATCATAAACCGTCGCCTCAGCCGCCCTGTACCGGCAGGCCAATCGCCCGGCGCGCTGTGCTTCGACCCCGGCGAAAAACCCAGACTGTTGCTGGTCGTGAGCGAAGCTTCGGGAGATCTTAGCGTCGTGCGTATCAGCTCGGATCTTACCCCGGCTCTTTTGACAATGATCCCCGTAGGCGATCACCCGAGAGAAATCGCTGTCAAACTTTTTTAGCCCGCACGCGCGTTGCGGTTAGACGGCAAGCTCAATTTGCCAGGCGAAGTTCTCTTCGCCAAGTTGCACGTCAAGGTAACCCTCCGCCGGAAGAACGTCCACAGGCAGGCCGGCGTGCCAAAGTGCAACCCCAACACGAAGCCTCTGAGCGCCTCGCACTTGCAGAATTTCCTTTTGCACAGCCACTTCCAAAATCTTTTCGAAAGCCACTTCCACAACATGTGCCGGAGTCAGCAGGCAAATATGGGATTGCTCCACCGAGAATTCCACCAACTTCCCACGTTCGACCTTGGCGATAATTGCCAGTTCGTCCGCCGCCTGAATCGTTACTCGAAATTCGAACGCCTCCAGCTCGGCCATGGCTTCGGCTAAACAATCCAGCCTGAGAAAAAAACGCGTGTCATCGAATCCGTAGCGCAGCTCGCGCAGGTGATACGTGCGGCCATGCATCGCTCCGCGGCGCCGCTCTGGCGAGAAAAGCCCCGCCGCGAGCCATTCGAAATAGGACGAATCCCGGCCATCCACTTTGATCTTGAGCAACTCTGAAGGCGCGATATGGAGCGCGCGCTCCGGCAATTTCTTAATCGGTTTTGCCAAGTCATCGGGCGCAAGCTCGCCAAGCGCGACGTAGATTCCCGTCAAGTGTTTGCGATAAAGCGCGTCAAACTCCGCGTCGTTGGCCGTACTGTGCTCCGGCCCGTACCACCAGCACCAATCACTGCCCTCCGCAGCCAAAAGGGATTCTTTCGCCGCCACAAGCGCTTCCGCGCTTGGCGCATTCTCGCGACCCTCCTTGTGCGCCGTTTCCGCGCGCGCGTACGCTTCCCGTGCATCCCACAGAAGTTCCCACGCTGCCACGTCCTCGCTATTGCCGATCCACACGTCAAAGTTCGCGTTAATCCAGGACGCCGGGAAAATTCCATTGTTTTGGGGAATTTCTCCCGCTGCCGCGATTGCTTCACTGACCGTCAGCGCGTTGAAATCACTGTCTCCTTGAATCCGACCATAGAATTCGCGCAGAAATCCCCTGCCGTTGCCCGGGAAATATTCCCACGCATTTTCTCCATCAAGGAAAAGGCAAACCGTAAGCGGATTCTTGCTGGAAACGCGTTCGCCAAGGAAACGTAACCGCCCGTGCAGATCCGCGGCGGCGGCCTTTCCATCCATGCGGCTATAAACGAATCCAATCAGATCGGAAATGTGATGATCGCGGAAAAAGCCTGTAATGCTCTGATCGGCAATTTGAATTCTCCACGGCTTGTACAGCCGCTCTGCGTTTGCAGGAAGACCGCTCGCATCGCGGAAGAATCCTATGTTCAAGGTGCGGCCAAGAACGCCCTCGTCCGTTCCAAACCACTTGAATCCCTCCTCCGCCGCAATCGCCAATGCTTGATCTGAAACCGAGCCTTCGGAGGGCCACAACCCGACCGGGGGCACGCCGAACATCCTCTCGTGATACTGCCGCGCGCGGCGCAATTGTTCGCGTGCATCTTCGGGATGCCGATATACCCTTCTAGGCAAAGGCGTGCTGGGATTCGCAACACGCGCGATGTCCGAATCGCACACCAGTGGAAGAATTGGATGATAGAACGGCGTCGTGCTCAGCTCGATCTGCCCGCGGCCTGCAGCTTCTTTATAAATCGGCAATACCAGCTTCAGAAACTCGAGCTGTTTCGTTTTCAGAACCGCTTTGTCCGCTTCCGAATAGTTCTTTCCTCGTGCTGAAAGCCGATTCACGTCCACGTCGCGTGCAATCCACTCTTCATCCATCCACGCCAGCTGCGAAAGCAGCTGCAAGTCGCGCCAATCGCGCGGTGTGAAGGTCACCAGCGCCTGCGCGCCGCCAGCCGGCCGCGACCATTCGTACAGCTCCGCAAACCTCGGCCAGCGTGAAAGAACGCGCTCATGATTCACCTGAAACGCGCGCGACAAAATCTCCGTCTTGTCTTCCCGAGTCAGTTGTTCGGCGTTCTTGAATGCAAGATCAAACCACGGCTCGTGAAATGTACCGCTCGCGTATTCTTCGAGCTGCAAGCCAAGCGATGGCACTACATTGAAAGTCGCGTGAAACCGAGGGAACTCCTCGAGAATTTTCACCATGCCCCAGTAATCCTTCAATGCATGCAGCCTTGTCCACGCCAGGGCGTATCTCCCCGTTTCCGGGTCGCGGTATTGAGGTTGGTGCATGTGCCATAACAAAACCAAGTTGATCTTATTCATCGCGCGTACCGCATCGGTGGCTGCCCCTCCATGCTACACTCTGCCATTGCCTCATGCGCATCTTGGATCGCTACATCGTTCGCGAAATTTTTCGCCACGCGCTCCTGGGCCTCGTTGTCTTCACGTTCGTTTTTTTCGTTCCTCAACTCGTTCGCCTCATGGAATTGCTCGTGCGCCATTCGGGTTCGGGCGGGCAATTGGTCAAACTTTTCTTATGCCTATTCCCCGGCGTGCTGACGTTTACCGTGCCGATGGCCATTCTTGTCGGTGTGCTGCTTGGCCTGGGCCGCATGTCCGCGGATAGCGAAATCATCGCACTCACTGCGCTCGGCATTGGCCGCCGCCGCATCCTGCTTCCCGTTGCCGTACTCGCACTCACGGGAATGCTCATCACCGCCTGCATGACGCTCTGGGCCGGCCCCGTCGCACTACGCGCATTTCGCGGCATTGAAGCCGATCTCATCGCCAACCAGGTTTCCTTTCAGGTGCAGCCTCGCGTGTTCGATGAACGTTTTCCCAAGACAGTACTTTACGTCAATGATGTCTCCGCGAGCGGTACACAATGGCACGGTGTGTTTCTGGCGGAAGCCGGGGACCAGAACAGTTCTCAGCTCACCCTGGCGGAAAACGCGATTGTAATTGCCGAGCCGCAACTCGGCAAGTTGGAGCTGCATCTTCAGGGTGGTGCTACACATGAATTCAACCGGCAGGATCCAAATCATTATTCCGTGACACAATTCGGGCAAAGCGATCTTCCCATTGAGGTGACAGGACTTCTTCCTTCAAAGGAGCGAGCACTCAGCAATCAGGAACGGTCGCTGTTGCAGCTCTGGTTCGACAACGGTCCGGGCTGGCGCGAAGCGCGTGTGGAACTTCATCGCCGCATCGCTTTTCCTTTTGCTTGCGTTTTCTTCGCGCTGGTCGCCGTGCCGCTGGGATCCCAACCACGCCGTGGCGGCCGTGCCGCCGGAACGCTCCTCGCCGTTCTGTTGATCGCGTCTTACTACTTGCTTTTCGTGTTTGGCGCCGGCCTAGCGAGGCAAGGGGCGGCGCCGGTTCCGGCCGGGGTTTGGATCGCAAATTTCGCGCTTGGTTTGCTCAGCTTGATTCTGCTGCCCCGCATGGAGCAACTTCGCGGAGACCGCGGCTGGCTTGCTATGTTCTCGCGCTTGCGCAGTTGGAGCAGGCTCATCCGCCGCCGCAAAGCTGCGCGTGCCAGAGAAGTCTCTGCGGCACGCTCTCAAAACGGCTCGCGCGAGAACGGTGTCCAATTGCAGCAGAGCAACAGTTTTCCTCGGCTGATGGATCTCTACCTCCTGCGCCGTTTCTTTTCGTATTTTTTCCTTCTAATGGTCACGTTCATTTTTCTCTTTGAGACCTTCACTTTTTTCGAATTGCTTGACGACATCGCGCGCCACCGCATTGCGTTTCTCATTGTCGTGAAATACTTCAGCTATCTCGCCCCGTATCTTGCCTACCAGCTTGCGCCGCTCGCCGCTCTAGTCGCCGTGCTTGTCACGCTTGGCGTGATGAGCAAGAACAACGAACTCGTCGCCTGCAAGGCAAGTGGAATCAGTCTTTATCGTCTAGCTGTACCGCTGCTCCTGGCCGGCCTCACGCTTGCCACGGTCATGGTCATCCTCGACGACACATATCTTCCCCACGCCAATCAGCAACAGGACGCGCTTCGCAATCAGATCAAAGGTCGGCCAGCACAGACTTACACGCGCCCGCAGCGCTGGATCTTTGGCGAAAATTCCAAGATTTATAACTACGATCTCTTTGATCCCGCGCAAAATCTTTTCGGCGGACTTTCCGTGGTTGAACTGGACCCCGCGACGTTTCACATCAAGCGGCGCATCTTTGCCAATCGCGCACACTGGTCTCCGGAACAAAATGTGTGGATTCTGGAAAATGGCTGGATTCGCGATTTCGACGAAGGCGCCGTCTCCAACTACCAACAATTTGGCGCTACCACGCTTGCCGAATTGAAAGAGCCGCCGACGTATTTTAACCGGCAGGTACTGCAAGCATTTCAAATGAGTTGGGATGAGTTGCGGCTCTACATTGACGGCCTGCAACGCGCGGGATTCGATGTTTCGGCTCTCAGAGTTCAGTGGCACAAAAAGCTCGCATACCCGGTCATCGCGCCCGTCAGCATGCTGCTTGCAATTCCTTTCGCGTTGCTTGTCGGAATGCGTGGCGCGCTTGGCGGCGTGGCGCTCGGCGTCGGCATTGCCATTGGATATTGGTCCGCAGCCGCTTTGCTCGAAGCCATGGGCGGCGTTGGTCAATTGCCTCCTTTACTGGCAGGATGGTCGCCGGATTTGGTTTTCTTTTTCTTTGGGATGTACTTCTTTTTCAAAATGCCCACATAACAGGCGCTACGATTTGGGTTTGTTTGCCTGCCCGAGCTTCCACCGGATTTTGTGCAGCATCCCTAGCAGCACTTCGGCGTCAGCAGCCTCAAGATTCAGTCTGCGCACCAGCCGCCGGAGTTTCTCGCCGGCCAATTTATCGGTTTTTGGATTGATGTACTCACATTCGCGTAGTGCCTCCAACAAAGTCTCCGTAATTCGCTCCACGGTTTCTAGCGTGGCCATGCTTCGCTTCTCAATTGGTGACGCAAGACCCTTCGTTCGTACTAACTCATAGAGGCAGACCGCCACGGCTTGCCCCAGATTCATGGATTGATGTCCTTCCCCGGTGGGAATGTGCAGGACCCAATGGCAATGGCTCAACGCATCGTTCGAGAGCCCCCACTTCTCCGAACCAAAGAGAATCGCAACCGGCGCGGAAGAGAGTTTGCCGCGAATTGAGATCGCGCCCTTCGCCAGCAGCTTCATCGGCTGTTGCAATTGCCGATGGCGGATGGCCGTGGTGCCGACCACCATCGTGCAGTCGGCCACCGCTTCCGCCACTGTCGCAAACTCTTTTGCGTTCAAGAGAACGGGAGAAGCGCCGACGGCGGACCGAGCTTCCCGAAACGCGACTTCGTAGGGATTCACAACTCGTAGCTGCGTGAATCCGAAATTGCTCATGGCACGCGCTGCCGCTCCAATGTTCAAGGGATTCCTCGGCGCCGCGAGGACGATGCGAAGAAGTGCAAACTTGTCTGCGCTCAACACACCAGGAATTTACCTCAACAAAAGCTCGAAGCCGCCAGAAAGCAAACTATCACTTGCATTGTCTGCTCGCCGACGGCTTCAAGTTTTACTTTATTTTTCAATTCCCGCAAAAACCACCTTATTTCTTCTTCGCTTTCGCTGCTTGCTTCTCTTCAACTGTTACTTGAGCTGCTGCTAGCCGTGAAATAGGCACGCGGAACGGCGACGCACTCACGTAGTCCATGCCGATCTGGTGGCAGAACTTGACGCTATCCGCATCGCCGCCGTGCTCGCCGCAAATCCCAACTTTCAACTTACCGCGCGTACTGCGGCCTTTTTCGATGCCCCAACGCATGAGCATGCCAACGCCCTTCGCATCAAGCGACTGAAACGGATCAGCCGCAAAAACACCGGCTTTTTTCTCGTCAACGTAGTCCGGCAGGAAGCGCCCTGCGTCGTCGCGGGAGAGTCCCATGGTGGTCTGCGTGAGGTCGTTTGTGCCGTAGGAGAAAAATTCGGCCACTTCCGCGATCTCATTGGCAAGTAGCGCCGCTCGCGGTAGCTCGATCATTGTGCCAACGAGATACTCAAGCTTTACGCCTGCTTTCTTGATCAAGTCTTCCGCGACGCGTCGCGTCGCCTGCTCGAGAATCCACAATTCCTTCTTGTCCAAAACCAGGGGAATCATGATCTCAGGTAAAACTTTAACTTTGTTTTTTTGACATTCGATCGCCGCTTCGATGATAGCGCGAACCTGCATCTCGAGAATTTCGGGATACGTGATCGCCAGACGGCATCCGCGATGACCAAGCATGGGGTTTGCTTCGTGCAATTGCTCCACGCGGCGAGCCACTTTGTCCACATCGAGGCCGAGATCCTTCGCAAGTTCCGCCTGCTTCGCGTGATCGTGTGGCACAAATTCGTGCAGAGGAGGATCAATCAACCGAATCGTAACCGGGAGGCCGTTCATCGCCTGAAAGATGCCAATGAAGTCGCGGCGCTGGAACGGCAGCAGTTTGTCCAAGGCCGTCACGCGTGCTTCTTTTGTCTCCGCCAGAATCATTTCCTGAATCGCGCGCTGACGTTCCGGCCCCTTTTCGGGGTGCTCGAAGTCGGTAAAGAACATGTGCTCCGTGCGGCAGAGTCCGATGCCTTCCGCCCCCATTTCGCGCGCCTTGCGCGAGTCCTGGGGAGTATCGGCGTTCGTGCGCACTTTCAACTTGCGCGTCTCATCCACCCACTTCATTAGCGTGGTGTAAGCCTTTGGCAATTCGGGAGTTACCAGCGGCTGTGCTCCGAGATACGCGACGCCCTCGCCGCCGTCGAGTGTTACCCACTCGCCTTCCTTAACCGTCATGCCACCGGCGCTCATGGATTTGGTTTTGTAGTCGATGCTGACCTTCTCCGCGCCCACGATGCAACACTTGCCCCAACCGCGCGCGACAACGGCTGCGTGACTTGTTTTTCCGCCGGTCGCAGTAAGAATTCCCTGCGCTACGGCCATGCCGCCGACATCTTCCGGACTGGTTTCGCGGCGCACGAGAATGACTTTTTCGCCTTTCTCTGCCCATGACTCCGCGTCTGCCGCAGTGAAAACGACTTTGCCGACAGCGGCTCCAGGCACGGCATTAATGCCATGCGCGAAAATAACAGACTCGAGAGACTTCTTGTCCACCTTCGCATCAACGACAGGATAGAAGAGCCGATCAATGTCTTCCGGCTTGATGCGCAGAATAGCGTCTTCCTTGGTGATCAGTTTTTCGTTGGCCATGTCCACGGCCATTCGAAATGCCGCTGCCGGAGTTCGTTTGCCTGTGCGCGTCTGAAGCATATAGAGTTTCCCGTCTTCGACAGTGAACTCCATGTCCTGCATATCACGATAATGCTTCTCAAGTTTTACTCGAACTTTCTCTAGTTGCGCATAAACCTTCGGTAAGCCCTTCGCCATTTCACGCAGGGGCATCGGCGT
>JACXTT010007807.1_pt1 | contig 14990 bp, 13 predicted proteins | sample 9270951 | NCBI WGS metagenome assembly JACXTT01 (sample SAMN15532306, study PRJNA645909) | rock metagenome | isolation source: weathered quartz diorite | place: Puerto Rico | collected 2017-06-21
GCGCCCGAGCGCAGCACGCCGATCGGATCGGCCCGGTAGACCTGCTCGACCCGAAAGTTTTCCCAGATGTCGAGCAGCACCTGCACGCCTTCGCCGAAGTTATCGGCCCGGCAAGCCAGCGCGGTGGCGTTGATGGCGCCAGCCGAAGTGCCGCAGATGATGTCGAAGGGATTGCGCGCCGGCGGCCAGCCCTGCTCCCACAGCAATTGCGAGATCGCCTGGAGTACGCCAACCTGGTAGGCGGCACGCGCCCCGCCCCCGGTCAGGATCAGCCCGGTTTTCTCTTGTGGTTCCATACGACAAGATTAGCAGGCGCGAGGCCAGTGCGGCTAGGGGAAAATGTGGCGGCGGCGCCGAGGCTTTGCTGTCTTTCGCTGTTTGCGGTGTTTCAGCCACAGCGGAACCCGGGGACAGTCGGCGAGCGACAGTCCCCTTCGCTTCAGTCGCCCTCGGCAATTCCCTCACGGCGCGGATCGGCACCGCCGAACCAGAAATCCTGGCCGTGAATCGACAGACGTTGAATCCCGTGCAAGCCCGAATTCTGTTCCGTCAGGCGCACCGTGTGACCCTTGGCCTTGAGGGCGTCGATGGTGGCCTGGGGAAAGCGGCGCTCTTCCAGTTCGGTGGGGCCGTTACGGCTGCCGAAATTCGGCAAGGCAATCGCCTGCTGCACGTTCAGGCCCCAGTCCAGGGTGCCGACCAGCACCTTGGCGACGTAGTTGATGATGGCCGGGCCGCCCGGCGAACCGGTGGCCAGCACCAGGCGGCGGCTGGCCTTGTCGAATACGATGGTGGGCGACATGGCACTGCGGGGCCGCTTGCCGGCCTGGACCCGGTTGGCAATCGGGCCATCCTTGTCGACCGATTCAAAAGAGAAATCCGTCAGCTGGTTGTTCAAGATAAACCCGTCCACCATCTGGCGCGAGCCGAACAGGTCTTCCACCGTCGTCGTCATCGACAGGCCGTTGCCGTGACTGTCGACCACCACCATGTGCGAGGTCGAGGGATTGTCGATGGCCGTGTCCGTGCCCCAGGCCACTTCCATGCCGGGCGGGTTGCCGGCCGGTGCCGTGCCCATGGATTTTTCGCCGATCAATTTGGCGCGCTGGCCCAGGTAGTTCTTGTCGATCAAGCCCTCCACGCCGCGGCCCGGCAGGGGCACGAAGTCGGTGTCGGCGGCATAACGGTTGCGGTCGGCGTAGGCCAGGCGGCCCGCTTCGCTGAACACGTGCAGGGCTTCGGCGCCCGGCGCCTCGCCCGGTGTCGGCGCCAGCGCCGCCATGTCGCGCGTCTCCATGATGCCCAGCATCTGCGCCACGGCGATCCCGCCCGAGGACGGCGGCGGCATGCCGCACACGGTCCAGGCACGGTAATCGCTGCAGACAGGGGTGCGCACTTTCGGCTGGTAGCCCGCGATGTCCGCCGCCGTCAGCTTGCCCGGGTTGGTGGGATGAGCAGCCACCTTGGCGGCGATGTCGCGCGCGATGTGGCCTGTATAGAATGCGTCGGCGCCACCGGCGGCGATCTCGCGCAAGGTCTTGGCGAGCGCCGGATTTTTCAGCAGGTAGCCGATCGGACGGGGCTGCATCTTGTCGTCATAAAAATAGGCGGCGGCGACGGGGTCCTTGCGGATGTACTGGTCGAACATCAACAGGCCATTGAGACGCTGGCTGACTTTGAAACCGTTTTCCGACAGCTTGATGGCCGGCTCGAACAAGGTCTTCCACGGCAATTTGCCATGCTGCTTGTGGGCCAGTTCCAGCATGCGCAGCACGCCGGGCGCGCCCACCGAGCGGCCGCCCACCACGCCGGCCACGCGGGAAAGCGGCGTGCCGTCCGGGTGTTGAAACAAGTGCTCGTCCGCCGTGGCCGGCGCCGTCTCGCGGCCGTCGAAGGCCTGCACCTGCTTGCCATCGAAATACATCAGAAAGGCGCCGCCGCCGATGCCCGAGGACTGGGGTTCGACCAAGGTCAGCACGAGCTGGGTGGCAATCGCCGCATCGATGGCGGCGCCGCCTTTTTTGAGCATCTGGTAACCGGCGTCCACCGCCAGTGGATTGGCGGCCGCCACCATGAATTTTTTTGCCGCCCAGCCAGGTTTGTTCTGGTAGGCAGTGGCGACTTCGGGGGCGTCGGCGGTGGTTTGGGCAAAGGCGGGGAGGTGCAGTGCTGCGGCGAGGATCAGCAGGGGGAACTTGGGCATTGGTGCTCCGGCAGGATGGTTTTGGCTATCGTACAGGAATTAGGAAGGGGACTGGCACTTGCCGCCTGTCACCGGTTTCAGCAATGCTGATCCCGTAGAAACGGGGACAGTCGGCAAGCGACAGTCCCCAACCTTGTTACTTCGGCTGCATCCGAATCGCACCGTCGAGGCGAATCGTCTCGCCATTCAACATCGTATTTTCAATAATCGTCCTGGCCAGATGCGCATACTCATCCGGACGCCCCAGCCGCGGCGGGAAAGGCACCATCTTGCCCAGTGCATCGCGCACTTCTTCGGGCATGCCCATCAGCATGGGGGTTTCAAAGATGCCGGGGGCGATGGTCATCACGCGCACGCCGCTGCGGGCCAGGTCGCGCGCCATCGGCAGCGTCAGGCCGACCACGGCGGCCTTGGAGGAACCGTAGGCGGCCTGGCCGATCTGGCCGTCGTAGGCGGCGACGGAGGCCGTGTTGATGATGACGCCCCGCTCGCCGGACTCGAGCGCATCGGTCTTGCCCATGGCGTCGGCTGCCAGGCGGGCCATATTGAAGGTGCCGACCAGATTGATGTTGATGGTGCGCTGGAACACGTCGAGGGGGTGGGCGCCTTCCTTGCCCACGGTCTTGACGGCGGGCGCGACGCCGGCGCAGTTGATCAAGCCGCGCAGGGTGCCCATGGCGGTGGCGGCGGCGACGACGGCCATGCCGTCCGCTTCGGAGGTGACGTCGCACTTGACGAACTTGCCGTTCAGCTCGGCGGCGAGGGCGGCGCCGGCCGCTTCCTGCACGTCGGCCAGAACGACCTTGCCGCCCGCGGCGACCAGCATGCGCGCGGTGGCCGCGCCCAAGCCCGAGGCGCCGCCCGTGATGATGAAGACATTGTCTTGAATGTGCATGCTTTCTCCAGTGAGTTCGAATTATTTAACGTTAACGTAAACGTCAAGCACCGCGATTGTAGCGAACTTTTGGCGCCAGCAAACCCATCAGATCAAAAACATTGCACGCCGACGAGGCCCTTGGTGCACAGCCTGCCCTGCGGGGTGATGGCGGTGTGGCCGATGCCCGTGCCCAGGCGCTGGCCGCTGGCGTCGAGGCAATTCGGGCCGGCGCAGGTGGCAGGATTTGTACCGGCTGTCCCGGTGGCTGGCGGCAAACCGGGCGCCGGCCGGGTCTCCAGCACGGGTCCGTAGGGCGCACCGGCACTGCCTTCGATGCGGGGCGTCGGCGTGAGCACTTGCGCCACGGCGCGGCGGGGCCGGCGCAGCTTCGGCGTCTGACTGGCGCGCGGTTCCAGGGTCTTGTCGTCCGGCTTTTGCTGGACCTCGGCGGCGGGCTTCTCGGCCGGACGCGGCACTTCCTGCGCGCACACGGTGGCACCCGCAAGCAACAGAACCAGGCAAGCAATCGACGCACTCTTCATGGCCTTCTCCTCTTCCAGACAGCCTAGCACCGGCCGCGATTTCGCAGCGCGCCACAGGCCGCTGCCTGCGGTAAGATGACATACAAAGAAGCCAGGAGACCCCCATGTCCGCCCACCCCTCAGCGCAGCAACTGTATCAGGCCAAACGCATGCAGGGGGCCGACGCCCTCGATCTGCTGCGCGATGGCGACATGATCATCGTGCCGACCGGCGCGGGCGAGCCGCCCACCCTGCTCACCAGCCTGTCGGCGCAGCGCCAGCGCTTCAGGGACGTCAAGGTGGCGCAGATTCTCGCCATGCGCAAGTTCGGCTATTTCGAGCAGGACACGTCGCGCCACGTGCGCCACGCCGCCCTGTTTTTCGGCGGCGCCTCGCGTCCCGGCGGCCAGGGTGGCTGGTGCGATTTCATTCCAAATTATTTTTCGGAAATCCCGACCCTGATCGAGCGGGGCCTGATGCCGGCCGACGTCGTGTTCGCGATGGCCTCGTCGATGAACGAACAGGGCTGGTTTGCCTTGAGCCTGGGCACCGACTACACCATGGCAGCGGTGGCGAAAGCGAGAGTCATCGTGCTGGAGGTCAATCCCAACGTGCCCTTCGCGCACGGCGCCTGCCACGTCCACGTGTCGCAGATCCATGGCCTGGTGGAGTCAGGCGAGCCCGTCATCGAAGTGGGCTTGCCGAACATCGGCCCCGTGCAGGAAGCCATCGGCAAGTACGTGGCCGACATGATCGAGGACGGCTCGACCTTGCAGATCGGCTACGGCGGCATTCCCGACGCCGTCGTCATGCAACTGACCCACAAGCGCGACCTGGGCATTCACACGGAAATGCTGGGCGACGGCATCCTGTCCCTGGTCGAATGCGGCGCCGTCAACAATTCGCGCAAGACCCTGCTGCCGGGCCGCATGGTTGCCACCTTCGCGCTGGGTTCGAAAAAGCTGTACGACTTCATGCACCACAACCCGATGGTGGAAATGCACCCCTCGAATTTCACCAACGACCCGTACAACGCGGGCTTGAACGACAGGCTGGTGTCGATCAATGCCAGCCTGCAGGTGGATTTGCTGGGCCAGTGCGGCTCGGAAAGCATTGCCCACCTGCCCTATTCCGGCACGGGCGGCCAGGTCGATTTCGTGCGCGCCGCCAACCGCTCGAAAGGCGGCCAGTCCTTCATCGTGCTGCCCTCGACAGCCAAGGATGGCAGCATCTCGCGCATCGTGCCGACCTTGACACCAGGCACCCACGCCACCACCAGCAAGAACGACGTCAACTACGTGGTGACGGAATACGGCGTGGCCCAGTTGCGGGGCAAGTCGGCGCGCCAGCGGGCCCAGGCGCTGATCGCCATCGCGCACCCGGATTTCCGCGCCGAACTGCGCGCCGCCGCCGACAAGATGTGCGTCTTCTAGCGCAACATCGGCGTAGACTGTCCGCCTGCCAGCCGAACCAGGAGATCCTATGCCGCTGAGCCTGCTCATCCGCCACGACGACCACATTCGGGGCAACCCGGCCGCCGCCCTCGCCGTCGTCATGTATGCCGATTACCAGTGTCCCACTTGCCGCGCCGCCAACCTGGCCCTGGCCGACCTGCAGCGCCGCCTGGGCAAGCAATTGTGCCTGGTGATGCGCCACTTTCCCCTCACCGACCGCCACCCCTACGCCGCCCTCGCCGCAGAAGCCGCCGAGGCAGCCGCCGCCCAGGGCGCCTTCTGGGCCATGCACGACGCCCTGTTCGCCCTGCAAGGCCAGTTCGAACCGGCGCTGCTGCCTGCCCTGGCCGAACAGCTGGGCCTCGATCCCGATTTGCTGATGGAAGACGTGACGCAACGGGCGTTCCAGCTCAAGGTGGAAGCGAGCATGGCGACCGGTACGCACGTGGGCGTGGTGGCCACACCGACCTTGTTCATCAATGGGGCGCGCTACGAGGGAGATGTGGATGAGGCCAGCGTTGTGGACGCGATGATGCGGTTTGTGGCTTAAGAACGCCTGACAAAACCCCCATTGCTGCGTTGCTCCGGCTCGCCGTACAGTCCGGCCTGTCCCCGCTTTGCCGTGACGCGGACGTTGTAAAGAGCGGGGACAGGCCGGGCCGCGCAAGGCAGCAAGCGCCAGTCCCCACGTCAACTATTTCACGGGCACCGGCTCCGCCGTCTCGCTGTTGACCATCGGCTTGGTCAGCAGCGGATCCATCGGCGGCGTCGCTTCGGCCGGCATGGGCGCGGTGACGGGCAGCGGGCTTGAGACGGCAATCCACCCTTTCAAAGGCAGCAGCGGCACCAGCAACAGCGCCACGATGTTGATGATCTTGATGAGCGGATTGACCGCGGGACCGGCCGTGTCCTTGTAGGGATCGCCCACCGTGTCGCCCGTGACGGCGGCCTTGTGGGCTTCCGAACCCTTGCCGCCGAAATTGCCGTCCTCGATGTATTTCTTGGCGTTGTCCCAGGCGCCGCCACCGGTGGTCATGGAGATGGCCACGAACAGGCCGGTGACGATGGTGCCCATCAACAGGCCGCCCAGCGCCGTGGGGCCCAGCAGCATGCCCACCACGATCGGCACCAGCACCGGCAGCAGCGAAGGCACGATCATTTCGCGGATGGCGGAAGCGGTCAGCATGTCGACCGCCTTGTCGTACTCCGGCTTGCCGGTGCCTTCCATGATGCCCTTGATGTCGCGGAACTGGCGGCGCACTTCCACCACCACGGCGCCGGCGGCGCGGCCGACGGCTTCCATCGCCATGGCGCCGAACAGGTAGGGAATCAGGCCGCCGATGAAGAGGCCGACGATGACCATCGGATCGCTCAAATCAAAACTGACGTGCTTGCCCACCGAATCGAGCGCGTGGGTGTAGTCGGCAAACAGCACCAGCGCAGCCAGGCCGGCCGAACCGATCGCATAACCCTTGGTGACGGCCTTGGTGGTGTTGCCCACCGCGTCGAGCGGATCGGTGATGGCGCGCACCGATTCATCCATGCCCGACATTTCCGCGATGCCGCCGGCGTTGTCGGTGATGGGACCGTAGGCGTCGAGCGCGACGATGATGCCGGCCATCGACAGCATGGAGGTGGCGGCAATCGCAATGCCGTACAGCTGGCCCATCTGGTAGGAGGCGAGAATGGCGGCGCACACCACCAGCACGGGGTAGGCGGTCGACTTCATCGACACGCCCAGCCCGGCGATGATGTTGGTGCCGTGGCCCGTGGTGGACGCTTCGGCTATGTGTTTCACCGGCTTGAAATCGGTGCCCGTGTAATATTCCGTGATGTAGACCATCAGGCCGGTCAGGACGATGCCGACGATGGCGCAGCCCAGCATCTTCATGCGCATGTCGGGACCCCACACGTGCCACGTCACGGCCGCGAAGCCGATCAGCGACAGGCCGGCGGCCCACCACAAGCCCGTGTACAGGGCCGACATGATCTTCTTGCCCGGCTTGGCCTTGACCAGCGAGCAGCCGACGATGGAGCCGATGATGGACACGCCGCCCAGCAGCAGCGGATAGAGGATGGCGGTGGTGGGAGCGGAAGTCACCAGCAGCGCGCCCAGCAGCATGGTGGCGATCAGGGTCACCACATAGGTTTCGAACAGGTCGGCGGCCATGCCGGCGCAGTCGCCCACGTTATCGCCCACATTGTCGGCGATAACGGCGGGATTGCGCGGGTCGTCTTCGGGAATGCCCGCTTCGACCTTGCCCACCAGGTCGGCGCCGACGTCGGCGCCCTTGGTGAAAATGCCCCCGCCCAGGCGGGCGAAGATGGAAATCAGGGAGGCGCCGAAAGCCAGCCCGATCAGGGGCTGGATGATGTCATGCTGGGACAGGGTGCTGCCAGCCGCCTGCGAAGTGAGCAGCCAGTAGAACAACGATACGCCGAGCAGGCCCAGTCCCACCACCAGCATGCCGGTGATGGCGCCGCCCCGGAAGGCCACGTCGAGCGCCTGGTTCATGCCCTTGGTGGCGGCCTGGGCGGTGCGCACATTGGCGCGCACGGAGACCCCCATGCCGATGAAGCCGCAAGCCCCCGACAGCACGGCGCCGATCAGGAAGCCCAGCGCGGTCTGCCACTTCAAAACGATAAAGATGGCGATGAAGAGCACAACGCCGACGATGGCGATGGTGCGGTATTGCCGCGCGAGATAGGCGCCCGCGCCCTCTTCGATGGCGGCGGCGATTTCGCGCATGCGCGCATTGCCCGCATCCTGCCGCAAGATCCAGCTGCGCGACCACAAGCCGTAAATGACGGCGATGAGCCCGCACACGATCACGAAAATCAGTGAATTAACTGCCATATGATGTCCCCTGTTTTTTTAATCAAGTACTACAACAACACACATCGAACGACCAGACTGCTTGTGGCAACTGGCCTACCTCACTGCGTACTGCAAAGCTTGAAATCGAAAAAACCTGTTGGGGCCGGCATACGCACGCGATCATTCGACCGCGCCTGGCGGGCGCCAAAAAAACAGCGGACCGAAGTCCGCTTTTGTGTATTAGTCTTGCAGGGCCGCGAAGGCCGCGTCGCGCACCGCTTCGACAGGGCCCAGTCCCGAAATCTTGCGGTATTTCGGCGCGCCAGGCAGGCCCGACTGGGACCACTTGTTGTAGTAGCCCAGCAGCACTTCGGTCTGGCTGTGATAGACGGCCAGACGCTTCATGACCGTTTCCGCCTTGTCGTCTTCGCGCTGGATCAGCGGCTCGCCGGTGACGTCGTCGAGCGTGTCGACCTTGGGCGGATTGAACTTGACGTGGTAGACCCGGCCGGAACCGGGATGCGACCAGCGCCCGCTCATGCGCTCGACGATGGACTCGTCAGGCACGTCGATTTCCAGCACGTAGTCCACATTGATGCCGGCTTCCTTCATGGCATCGGCCTGGGCGATGGTGCGCGGGAAGCCATCGAACAGGTAGCCGTTGTCGCAGTCGCATTCTTTCAGGCGATCTTTCACCAGGCCGATCATGATGTCGTCCGACACCAGCCCGCCCGCATCCATGACCTTCTTGGCAGCCATGCCCAGCTCGGTGCCTGCCTTGATGGCGGCACGCAGCATGTCGCCGGTGGAAATCTGGGGGATGTTGAATTTTTCCTTGATGTAGTTGGCCTGGGTGCCCTTGCCGGCGCCAGGTGCTCCTAACAGAATGAGACGCATGAAAATTCCTAAAACAGATGTGAATAATTTTTATAATGGCAGCAATGGCGGCGCAGCTCCCCGGCCGCTCTGTTGATGCATATCTGACTACCTTGGTACGCAACTTACCACAAAAGTCCCGCCCAAAGCCAATCCGCAAGGGGGCCCTGTTTGATTTCGGCGCTTCGCCCTGCCGGGCTCAGCGGTAGAACTGCTTCACCCTGAATAAATCTTCCGGCGTGTCCACCCCCGCCGCCGGGGCCGCATCGGTGATATGCACGGCAATCGGCACGCCGTGCCACAGGACGCGCAGCTGCTCCAGTGCTTCGACAACTTCCAGCGGCGACGGTTCCAGCCGCGGGTACTGCTGCAGGAAGGCATTGCTGTAGGCATACAAGCCGATGTGGCGCAGGGGCGCGTAGCCGGCCGGCAGCACCTCGCGCGAAGCGGCAAAACCATCGCGGTGCCAGGCGATCGGCGCGCGCGAGAAATACAAAGCGCGCCCCGCCTTGTCCAGCACCACCTTGACCACGTTGGGATTGAACACGTCCGCCATGTCGTGCAGGGCGTGGGCGCAGGTCGCCATCGGCACCCCGGACTCGATGCGGGCGGCGCAGGCCGCCAGCAAGGCCGGCTCGATCAGGGGTTCGTCGCCCTGCAGATTGACGACAACGGCATCGTCCGCCAGACCCAGCGCGGCCGCCACTTCGGCGATGCGGTCGGTGCCGGACGGATGGTCGGCCCGGGTCATGACGGCCTCGACGCCATGCGCGGCGCAGGCGGCGGCGATGTCGGCGTGGTCGGTGGCCACGACGATGCGCGCGGCGCCCGACAAGGCGGCCCGTTCGGCCACCCGCACCACCATGGGCTTGCCGCCCAGGTCGGCCAGGGGTTTGTTCGGCAGCCGGGTCGAGGCCAGGCGGGCCGGGATGATGACGGAAAATGCCACCGGCGTCAGATCAGCTCGACCTTGCGGGCTTCATCGGCCCACATGATGGGAATGCCATCGCGGATGGGATAGGCCAGACGGTCCGGTTTGCAGATCAGTTCCTGCGCCTTCTTGTCGTATTCGAGCGGTCCCTTGCACAGCGGGCAGACCAGGATATCAAGCAGTCGAGCATCCACGACATTTCTCCACAATTAATTCGGCCAGGACAGCATCGAGCTGCGCCGTCACTGGCACGACCCACAGTCTCGGGTCGCGTTTGAGATTTTCAATTTGCCCACATTTTACTGCATCCTTCTCGGTGATCAGGATGATCTCGGCGTCGAGGGCGTCGAAGGGGGCGTCGGTGAAATCGTGGTGGTCCGGGAGGGGAAGTTCGGTGAAGGCCAGTCCATGGGTTTTCAGAGTGGCGAAGAAGCGGGCGGGGTTGCCGATGCCGGCGGCGGCGGCGAGTTTTTTGCCCTGTAAATTTGAAAGCGCGACGCGATTAGTACGGTCAACCAGCTGTTCAGCCATCGATCCGTCGAGGCGCATCACGTAGGCGGGGACTGGCCCTGCGGGCCTGTCCCCATGTTGACTTTGACTCGGTTTTAAAAATGGGGACAGGCCGGGCGACGAAAGGCCCGCAGGGCCAGTCCCCGATGCTGCATTGACCACCGTAAAATCGCGCCGCCGCGAAACCGGCTCCCGCAACGGCCCCGCCGGCAACAACCAGCCATTTCCCACGCCCCGCCCATCGAACAGCACGATCTCCAGATCCCGCTGCAAGGCGTAATGCTGCAAGCCATCATCGCTGATCAACATATCCACCGCCGGAAAGGCCTCCAGCAAGGCAAGACCGGCGGCGGGCCGGTCTCTCCCAACCATCACCGGACACCCCGTCCTTAAAGCCATCAGCAAGGGCTCATCGCCGACGTCCGCCGCCAGCGAGGAGGCAGTCACCAGCCGCGGCGCCCTGCCCTGCCCGCCATGTCCACGCGAAATGATCCCCGGCGTGAACCCGGCCGCTTTCAACACGCCGGCCAGCCAGATCGTCAAGGGCGTCTTCCCCGTCCCCCCGATAAAAATATTCCCGACAATCACCACCGGCACCGGCAAGCTCACGGAGCGCAACACGCCCACGCGATAGAGCAGGCGCCGCAGTGCGCCCAGCGCAGCGAAGATCAGGGAGACGGGAAACAGCAGGCAAGCCAGCGCCCCGCGCCTGAGCCAGGCGCGTGTGAGGATGGTTTCGAGGGAGGATGCGGCCATGAAAAACGGGCGAAGAAGATCGCCCGCCGCTTACTTCTTGGTGCCGGTCTGGGCGGCGAAGGTCAGCTTGTCGTAGCCGGCCACGCGGGCCGCTTCCAGCACATTGATGACCATCTGGTGCATGGCGAACTGGTCGGCATTGACGATCACCACGGGAGACGTGGTCGGGGCCGCGCCGGCGGTCTGGCCGGCCTTGGCCGCTTCCTTCAAATCCTCGGCGAGACCGGCCACGGAGTTGAAAGCGACGGCCTTGTTGTTGACCGTGTAGTTGCCCTTGGCATCGACGGTGACGTTGATTTCAAAGGGGCGGTCGAGTGCCTTTTCGGCGTCCGCCGTCGGCAAGGTAATCTGCAATTCCGTGAACTTGCTGTAGGTGGTGGTCACCATCAGGAAGATCAGCACCACCAGCAACACGTCGATGAAGGGGATCAGGTTGATCTCCGGATCCTCGCGTTTGCGGCCACGGCGAAAGTCCATCATTTGCGGGTTCCATGCACGACGTCGACGAATTTGACGGCCTGACCTTCCATGTCGATGATGAAGGAATCGACCAGGGCGCGGAAGTGGCGGTAGAACACCAGGGCCGGCATGGCGATCGCCAGGCCGAAGCCGGTGTTATAGAGCGCCACCGAAATGCCGTGTGCCAGCTGGGCCGGGTTGGTGCCGCTGGAATTTTGTGCACCGAAAATCTCGATCATGCCCACCACGGTGCCGAACAGGCCCATCAGCGGGGCCAGCGAGGCGATCGTGCCCAGGGTGGTGAGAAAACGTTCCAGCACGTGGGCCACGCCCCGGCCCGCCTCTTCGATCGATTCCTTCATGACGTCGCGGGGCGCATCGATATTGCGCAGGGCCGCGGCCAGCACGGCGCCCAGCGGCGAATTGCTCTCCAGCTTGTTGATGATGTCGGGGGTCACCTGGCCGTTCTGGTAGACCCGGATCACTTCCGCCAGCAACTGCTTCGGCAGGATCTTGGCGCGGCGCAAATAAATCAGGCGTTCGATGATGAGGGCCAGGGCGACGATGGAGGCAATCAGCAACAGCCAGATTGGCCAGCCAGCAGCTTGTAGTATGGCGAGCAAGTGAAACTCCCGAAGGTGAATGGGCGAAGGAATCGAATGCGGCAATGTAACTTGTTGCTAGCCTCTCGGCAAGAGCAGTTCACCACAGCTTCTGTGGATAAAATTGTGCGCAAGCAGATGGGGGCCATGCCAGGTGCTTGATTCTTATGGATAAAATTGCTTTGCGTAAAAACAAGGCAGGCGGTGCATTCTCCGCCGATTTCGTCAAGCAGCCATCGTTTCACCGTCTTTTTTCCCTGCTGCACAGCGCAAGCATCGGCAATCGGCATCCAGGCCGCAGTTTAGTTCGCGTGTCCCAATGGCGCGCTTTTGCACACATTGTGTGGATAAGATTGTGCGCAAGGCGAGCAGCACCAGCGCAGCGCCTTGATTCTAAAGAACATTTTTCCGCTGAGTAAAATTGAAGCAGGCCGACCCTGGCGGGCCGGGATCGGTTCATGTGAACAAGGCTTCTTTTTCTGCACAAATTTTGTGGATAAGAATGTGAGCAAGCATCGCACTGCCGGCTAAGTGCTTTGTTTTATATAGAAATTTCCTGGCTGCATAAAAACCATGCAGACCACACAAAGCGCCTGATTTATCGCTCCTTTCAGTATAAAAAAGCCATTGAAACCACGGTCAAAGCGGGCGCTGCCGCGTTCTGCACACCAAATGTGGATAACAATGTGCGCAGGGGCGCGTGGCTTAAGTGTTTGATCGCATTGACTAATATCAATGCCGATGAATTTTTAGGCAGATTTTTCAGACGCGTCGGTCATCGAATTGCGCACAGTTTTTGTGGATAACTTTGTGAGCAACTCCAACGGGATCTGGCCAAGTGCTTGATCCATAAGGCTTTCAAGCGCGTGAGACAATTTCTTGCACCCATCCTTTTCCTTTTAAATCAAACAGTTAAAATAGCTTCCTCACGCAAGATGCGGCATGTGACAAGCATATGACCGCCCGCGCTTCCTGTGGACAGTCCGACCCATGTACAACAAGCCGCCGATTTCTCCCAGCCTGTTCGACCAGGCCTTGCCCACCATTGAGGCCGCGCCCGCCGCCGGTCCGGCCGTCATCACCGTCAGCGCCTTGAATGCGCAAGTGGCGCGCCTGCTCGAACGCAGCTTTCCCCTGACCTGGATTGCCGGTGAAATTTCCAACTTCACCCGCGCCAGTTCCGGCCACTGGTATTTCACCCTCAAAGACGACGGCGCCCAGGTGCGCGCCGTGATGTTCCGGGGCCGCGCCCAGTACGCGGGCTTCCTGCCGCGCGAAGGCGATAAGGTGGAAGTGCGCGCCCTCGTCACCCTGTATGGCGCGCGGGGCGATTACCAGATCAACGTCGAAGCGATCCGCCGCGCCGGGGTCGGCGCTTTATTTGAAGCCTTCCTGCGCCTGAAAGAGCGGCTGGGCGCGGCCGGCTGGTTCGATGCGGACCGCAAGCGGCCACTGCCCCTGTTCACGCGCCGGGTCGGCATCGTCACCAGTCCCCAGGCGGCAGCCCTGCGCGACATCCTGGCCGCCCTGCGCCGGCGCGCGCCCCACGTCGAGATCGTGCTGTATCCGACGCCCGTGCAGGGTCAGGGCGCGGCCGAGCGCATTGCCGCCGCCATCACGGCCGCCTCGATGCGCGCCGAAGTGGACGTGCTGCTGGTGTGCCGGGGCGGCGGTTCCATCGAAGACTTGTGGAGTTTTAATGAGGAAGTGGTGGCGCGCGCCATCGTCAGCTGCGCCGTGCCCGTCATCTCCGGCGTGGGACACGAAACGGATTTCACGATCGCCGATTTCTCCGCCGACCTGCGCGCAGCCACCCCCACGGCCGCTGCCGAACTGGCCGTCACACCGAGAAGCGACTGGCTCGCTTCCATCAACGCCGACCTGATCGACCTGCGCCGCGCCATGTCCCGCACCGTGTCCGAAGCCAACCAGTCGCTGGATAACTGGTCGCGCCGCCTGCAAAGCCCGTCCGCGCGCATCGGCGGCCAGCGCCTGCAACTGACGGCCCTGGCCACGGCCCTGGGCCACGCCGCCCGCGCGCCCCTCAACGCCCAGCGCTACGAACTGGCGCAATGGCGCTCCCGCTGGGCCCGCCATCGCCCCGACGTGCGCGCCTGGCGTGCCGAGATCGCCTCCCAGCAGCGCCATTTTGCGGCCGGCCTTGCCGCCCAGCTGCGCGCCCGCCGCCATCAACTCGATGGTCTCGCAGCCCAGCTGGAATTGCTCAATCCCCAGCGCACCCTGGAGCGTGGCTACGCCATCGTCAGCGACGCGGCCGGCCACGTGTTGCGCGCCCCCGGCGAAATCCATCCGGCCGCCACCCTGACGGTGCGGCTGGCGCAAGGCACGGCCCAGGTCGGCGTATCGACAGTGCAGGAACAGCTGCATTGATTGCAGCGCGCCATGCAAGTGCAAATGAGCAGGCTTGCCACATCCGTTTTACAATGATCATCGTTTCAGAATGACCAATGCATTTCCGAACACACTTTCAGATCAACAATCAATAAAAGGACAAGACATGGAACATACTCTGCCACCACTGCCGTACGCGATGGACGCCCTGGCCCCCACCATCTCGCAGGAGACCCTGGAGTACCACTACGGCAAGCACCATGCCACCTACGTCACCAACTTGAACAACCTGATCAAGGGCACCGAATTCGAGAACATGTCCCTGGAAGAAATCGTCAAAAAATCGTCCGGTGGCATTTTCAATAACGCCGCCCAGGTGTGGAACCACACTTTTTACTGGAACGGTCTCAAGCCACAAGGCGGCGGGCAGCCTTCCGGCAAGGTGGCGGACGCCATCAACGCCAAGTGGGGCTCGTTCGACAAGTTCAAGGAAGAATTCAACAAGTCGGCCCTGGGCAACTTCGGTTCCGGCTGGACCTGGCTGGTGCAAAAAGGCGATGGCGTCGAGATCGTCAACACTTCCAACGCCGGCACCCCGCTGACCACGGATGCCAAGGCCCTGCTGACCTGC
>JACXTT010007808.1_pt1 | contig 14990 bp, 10 predicted proteins | sample 9270951 | NCBI WGS metagenome assembly JACXTT01 (sample SAMN15532306, study PRJNA645909) | rock metagenome | isolation source: weathered quartz diorite | place: Puerto Rico | collected 2017-06-21
GCCTATGCGGAAGGTGGTCCCATGACCTACATCGCCAAGCCTAAACTTCATCACCCGCGGCTTCCGCTCAACAAGCTCGGCTACACCCGGCGCGACTACGAAGGGGCGATCTCGACGCTGTGCGCAGGTTGCGGACACGATTCGATCAGCGCGGCGGTCGTGCAGGCCTGCTTCGAGCTGGACCTGCCGCCGCACCGGATTGCCAAGCTCTCGGGAATCGGCTGCTCGTCGAAGACGCCGACCTACTTCCTCGGCAGTTCGCACGGCTTCAACAGCGTGCACGGACGCATGCCCTCGGTGCTGACCGGCGCCAACCTCGCCAACCGCGACCTGATCTACCTCGGCGTTTCCGGCGACGGTGATTCGGCGTCGATCGGGCTCGGCCAGTTCGCGCACAGCCTGCGACGCGGCGTGAACATGGTCTACATCGTCGAGAACAACGGCGTGTACGGACTCACCAAGGGCCAGTTTTCCGCCACTTCGGACCGGGGCTCGAAGAGCAAGAAGGGCGCATTGAATACCGACGCCGCGATCGACATGGTGATGCTGGCGATGGAACTTGGCGCGACTTATGTTGCGCGCGGATTCTCCGGCGACAAGACGCAACTGGTGCCGCTGATCAAGGGGGCGATCGTGCATCGCGGCGCCGCATTCATCGACTGCATCTCGCCGTGTGTCGCGTTCAACAATCACGCGGGCTCGACCAAGGGTTTCGAGTACGTGCGCGAGCACAACGAATCGGTCAACCGGCTCGATGTCATGATGCCGCGCGAGACGATCACCGTCGATTACGCGCCGGGTGAAGTCGAAGAAGTCACGCAGCACGACGGGTCGGTGCTGCGGCTGCGCAAGCTCCACGCCGAGTACGACGTCCACGACCGCATTGCTGCGATGAATTACCTGCAGGAACGCAAGGCGGCCGGGGAAATTGTGACCGGGGTGCTGCACGTGGAACCCGATCCGGAAGATCTGCACGCGCACCTCGACACCGTTGAGACGCCGTTCAACAGGCTGGCCGAACGCGATCTCTGTCCCGGTGTCGAAGCGCTGGAGAAGTTCAACGCCGCACACCGCTGAGCGGTGGTGAAGAGTGAATGCGTGAAGGGTGAAGGGTAAAGAGTGAAGGGTAAAAGGTGAAGGGTGAGGAGTGAAGGGCATTCCCATTTCCCATTTCCCATTTCCCATTTCCCATTCCCCATTCCCCATTGCCCATTGCCCATTGCCCATTCCTCTCGCCTCTCGCTCATACCCTCCGCATCTTCTACCATCGTTTCATTGGACTCCCTTTCCCATGAGCAGGTCGCAGCGTTCGATCGTGACGGTTTCGTGATCGTCCGCGGTCTCGGCGATCGTCAACTGTGCGAGCGCATGAAGGCGCTGGCGCAGCGGCACCTTGCGCAGGCGGTCCAGCCGGTCGAGTACGAAGCCCAGACGAAGTACCCCGGTTCGCCGGCGTCGCTCGACGCACCGGGCGGCAGGACGGTGCGCCGGCTGCTGCAGGCTTACGCCCGCGATCCAGTGTTCGGAGACTGGGCAACTTCGCACGCAGTCGGGGAGCGGCTCAGATCATTGCTGGGTCCGCAGGTAGAGCTGTCGCAATCCCATCACAATTGCGTGATGACCAAGAATCCCGCGTTCAGCAGTGCGACTTCCTGGCATCAGGACATCCGTTACTGGTCTTTTGAAAAACCGGAACTGATATCAGCGTGGCTGGCGCTCGGACAGGAACACGAGGAAAACGGTTGTCTGCTGCTGATACCGGGTTCGCACCGGATCGAGTTCCGGCGCGAGCAGTTCGACGACGCGCTTTTCCTGCGCGAAGATGTCGAGAAGAACCGCGAATTCCTCCGGGGACGGGTGGCCGCGGAACTGGACGAGGGAGACGTGCTGTTCTTTCACTGCCGCCTGCTGCATGCCGCTGGCAGGAACCGCACCGGCCTCACCAAGTTCGCCACCGTGTTCACCTACCACAGTGCCGAAAACCGGCCGTTGCCAGGGACCCGTTCGGCATCCCTGCCCGAAATCCCGCTAACGGCGTAACAGCGCCATTCACTCGATTTCCTCCAACGAACGCGGCCAGCTTTTCTTGAGCAGCCGCGAGAGTGCGCGGTCGGCGAGGATCCTGCCGCCGGTCTGGCAGCGGGCGCAGTAGTTGGTCTCGTTGTCGGCGTAGACGATGCGCTGCACCGGCGAACCGCATACGGGACAGGGCTGGCCGTGCCGGCCGTGCACCGCCATGCCTTCCCGGAAAGCGGTGACTTTTTCCGGAAACCCGCCGCCGGTTTCCTTCCTGAGGCGATCGGTCCATTCGTTCAGGACGACGCGTATAGCGTCGAACAGGCGCGAAACTTCCTCCTCCTCCAGTGTCCCGGTCAACGCGATCGGGGAGAGTCTGGCGCGGTGCAGGATCTCGTCGGAATACGCGTTGCCGATGCCGCTGAAGATGTGCGGGTCGATGAGTGCCCGCTTGAGGGTGTGGTTTTCAGCCTTGAGCCGTTGCGAGAAGGCCGCCTGCCCGGACTCCAGCACTTCGATTCCGCCGGCATGCAGTGCATTCACCGCGGGTTCGCCTTGAATCAGATGGATCGACGCGCGGCGTTTGGTGCCGGCTTCGGTGAAAATCAGCCTACCGCTGTCGAAATCGAAAGCGGCAAGAGCGATCTTCCCGGGAAGCCTGGCCTCGGCTTCGAACCAGCGCAGCCTGCCTGCAACCATGAGATGAAGCACCAGGAAAAGATCCCCGTCCAGTCTGATGACGATGCGCTTGCCCAGCCGGTGCAGGCCCTGGACCTTCCTGCCCTGGACCGAAGAGATTGGCGGGATCGCAGTGCGCAGAACGAACGGATTCAGGAGCCGGACGCGCTCGAGGGTGCTGCCTTGAATCCTGGATTCCAGGTTCTCGATGTAGACGACGATATCGGGAAGTTCGGGCATCAGGCAAACTCTTATCCGGACACGCAGTTCCCCATGGGTGCGCAGGGTCTTACGGCATGGCAGCGCTGTCAATCGCAACATGCTCGGCAAAGTCCCGGTGCCGGCGGCCTTTGTCGGGAGGACCCACCTCTCCCCGGCCCTCTCCCCCCAGTGAGGCAATGGTTTGTTGTATTTACGCGGCCACAGCCAGTTCGCTATTCGCCGCCGCTTCCGCTTCCAGCGTCACGGCGACTGCGTGTACCACCGCGGCAATCCGCACCGCAGCCTGGACCTGTTCGGCAGTGATGCCGGCGGCCCGCACCACCTTGTCATGCGCGGTGATGCACAGACCGCAGCCGTTGATCGCCGATACGGCGAGCGACCACAACTCGAAGTTCTCCTTGGCAGTTCCGGGTGCGGCGATCACATTCATGCGCAGCTTGGCAGGCAGGCGCTGGTACTCCGAGTTCTCCGACAGGTGCAGGAAGCGGTAATAGACATTATTCATTCCCATGATCGCGGCTGCGGCTTTGGCGGCGGTGAAATCGGCTGGCGCCAGCTTGCCGGCGAATTCCGCGTTCACGGCGGTGATCACCTCGGCGTTGCGCGAGGCAAAGGCTGCGGCGACGAAGGTGCCTGCCTTGAGGGTGTCGTTGAGCACGGTCTCGGCGGCGAGCGAGCTCAGGTTCAGCTTCAGGTCCTTGGCATACTCCGGCAGCCGGTCTTTCAGGGTCTGGATCGACATCTGTAATTCCTTTCTTTGTACTGCTGGTCTGTGAAACACGGAGGACACGGAGGAAAAGCAAGAGCAAGAAAATAAACGAGGGTGAAAATCTCCAATTGGCGGATGCTGCTACAAAGCCAAAATTGGCGGCATTGGATTGCGAACACTTGCCCCTGTTCTATCCTCAGTTCGTTTTCCTCGTTTTTCTCCGTGTCCTCCGTGTTCTCCGTGGTTCAGGGTTTCGCATTACCGTTCATAAGGACGGCTCAGGCGGCTTTGAGGAACTCGTCGCCCTTCTTCCAGTTGCACGGGCACAATTCGTCGGTCTGCAGCGCATCCAGCACGCGCAGCACTTCCTCGGGGTTGCGGCCGACGTTCATGTCGTTCACCGACACGAAGCGGATCACGCCCTCGGGATCGACGATGAAGGTGGCGCGCAAAGCCACGCCTTCCTTCCTGTCCAGCACGCCCAGCGCCTGCGACAGTTCGCGCCTGATGTCGGCCAGCATCGGAAACGGCAGGTCCCTGAGGTCGGCGTGGTTGTTGCGCCAGGCCAGGTGCACGAACTCGCTGTCGATCGACACACCGTAGACCAGCGTGTCGCGGTCATTGAAGTCGGCGTTCAGCCTTCCGAACGCGGCGATTTCGGTCGGACACACGAAAGTGAAGTCCTTCGGCCAGAAGAACAGCACTTTCCACTTGCCAGGGTTGGACAGCTCGGTGATGCGGGTAAACGCCCTGTCCTGCTCGGTCGAAACGACGGCGGCCAGGTCAAAAGCCGGCAGCCTGTCGCCAATGGTCAGCATGATGGTTTCCTTTCGGTTTGGGTTGAAATAGACTCCTGGGCCGCAGTTTGCGCCGGCCGGATCCAATCGATCCAATGAGTAAATTCGTTTACACTGATCGAGTTATTCGATCGTGGAGACATCATGACCGCCTTGCCTTCGCTGCGCCAGCTGCGTTACCTGACTGAGGTCGCCGACAAGCGCAACTTTCGCGCCGCGGCCGAAGCCAGCTTCGTGACCCAGTCCACTTTGTCGGCAGGCATCAAGGAACTGGAGACGGTGCTGGGTGTGGAGCTGGTCGAACGCGATCCCCGTGGCGTGCGCCTCAGCCCTGCCGGCGAGGAAGTCACCCGTCGCGCGCGCACCCTGCTCGCCGCCGCCGAGGACCTGGTGGGGACGGCGCGCGGCGCCGGTGTGCCGCTGTCGGGACTGTTCCGCCTCGGCGTCATTCCGACGATCGCGCCTTTCCTGTTGTCGGGTGTGCTTGCCGGACTGAGGCAAGCCTATCCGCGGCTGAAGCTTTATTTGCGCGAGGACCAGACCGAGCGCTTGCTGGAAAAGCTGCGCGCCGGTGAGCTCGATGCCACCTTGATCGCGTTGCCCTTCGATACCGGAGAATTGGCGGTCAGGCCGTTGTTCCGCGACGAATTCTGGTTCGTGGCGCGCCAGGACGATCCGCACGCCAAGAGCAAGGAAGTGCTGGTCCGCGACCTCGAACCCGGCAGCGTGGTGCTACTGGAAGAAGGTCACTGTCTGCGCGATCATGCCATTGCGGCCTGCGGGACCCGTGGAGCCAAGGCGAAGGCAATGGTGGAAGCCACCAGCCTGCACACGCTGATCCAGATGGTGGAGGGAGGGCTGGGCGTGACGCTGCTGCCGGAACTCACGCTGAAGGCGGGAATACTGAACGGCACCCAACTGATCGCGCGGCCGTTCGCAGCCCAGGTGCCGGCGCGCACTGTCGCGCTGGTGGCGCGACCGACCGCTGCGCGCGCCGCGGATGTCGGCCTGCTTGCCGCGTATTTCGAAGGGCACGCGCGCAAGGTCGCGAGCGTGCGCGTACCGTCGCGGCGGAAAAACCGTTAGGCGCTCCGAATCGACTCCGTAGCGCCCACCCGGTCGGAGGCGGTTCCACACACGTCGCAGTTGAGCGCAGAATACCCGGCGGACCAGATGCAGCAGTCAACAAAGGCAAATATCAAGGGAGGAGCAGCATGCGCAACGCAATAGTCGGTTTTCTTGCCCCCTGTGTCTTCGTGCTTGCCATGGCCGCACCTTCCCAGGCGGCGGATCCGATCGTGTTCGGATTGGTGGACGAAGTCACCGGTCCGCAGGCGGAAGCCGGGATGCTCACCGCCCACGGCGCCAGGCTGGCGCAGGAAGAGATCAATGCCAGCGGCGGCATTCTTGGCCGGCCGGTAGAGCTTCAAATCGAGGATAACCAGAGCACCAATCCGGGCACGGTGCTGGCGTACTCCAAGCTGGTAGGCAAAAAGGTCGTGGCAGTGATCGGCCCGCTGCGCAGCACGCAGGTGCAGGCAGCCTCTCCCACCATCGCCAAGGCGCGCATTCCGGCCGTGATCGGGGGCAGCGATCCCAGCCTCACCCGCGTTAACAATCCGTGGATTTTCCGCGTTCGCCCGAACGACCTGTACTCCTCCAAAGTAATGGCAGAGTTCGGGGTCAAGAAGCTCAACGGGGGCAAGTGGGCGATTATCCACTCCACGGATACCTTCGGCACGGGCGGCAAGAATGCGCTGGTGGACGCATTGAACGTATACGGGGTCGAGCCTGTGCTGGTGCAGGGCTACACCAACAACCAGCAGGACTTCACCCCCATCGTGCTCGCGGTGAAGAAATCGGGCGCGAATGTGATCGGCAGCTATATGACCAATGCGCCGGACGTGGGCATTTTCGCCCGGCAACTGCGCCAACTCGGCGTCACCATTCCCTGGGTGGGTTCCACTTCCATAGTCACCGAAACCGCAATCAGGCTCGCGGAGGAGGCGCTGTGGGGTACTTACGGCGTATCCGACTTCGTGGTGGATGCCAACCAGGAGAGCAAGATGTTCGCCGCCAATTTCCGCAAGAAACACGGCATGGAGCCGGACTTGTTTTCGGCCTGGTCGTATGGAGGCATGTACCTGCTCAAGCATGCGATCGAGAAAGCGGGGACCACGGACGCGGACGCCGTGCGCGAGGCGTTGCTGGGCATTCGCGGGCTCAAGGGAGTGGAAGGTACTTACAACTTTAATTCCAACGGCGACGGCGCGCACGGATACAACATCGTCAAGAACGAAAAAGGCAAAGTGGTTTTCATCGAGCACATCGAGTTCCCGCCCACCTCTCCCTAGCCCTCTCCCCGGAGCGGAGAGGGAACGAAGTTTCGGATTAAAATTCGGCGGCCTTGTCAGTAAACGTGTCCGCGTCAGGGTGAGGCGGCCAGTGCTTTGCTGACGACTTCGGTGGTGTCCTTCGACAGGCCGGCAGTGTCACGGATACGCTCCAGCGCCGCTTTGGCGTGATTCTGGTGGATCGTGTCGAATTTGCGCCAGCGATCGAACGAGCGGGCCAGTCGCGCGGCGACCTGTGGATTGAGCGGATCGAGCGCGATCACCTGATCGGCGGCGAACGCATAGCCGGAACCGTCCGCGGTATGGAAGCGCATGTGGTTGCCCTGGCAGAAGCTGCCGATCACAGCGCGCACCTTGTTGGGATTCTTCAAGCTGAATGCCGGATGCGACAGCAGCCGCCTCACTGCGGCGAGCGTGTCGGGCAGCCGGGAGGTGGCCTGTACCGCGAACCACTTGTCCATGACCAGCGACTCGTCCTTCCATTTCGCATAAAACTTGTCCAGCGCCTCGATTCGCTCCGCACAGTCAGTATTGGCCAGCGCGGTCAGCGCCGCCATCGAGTCGGTCATGTTGTCCGCGGATTCGAACTGCCTGACGCACAACGTTCGCACCGTGGCATCTTCCAGTTCCATAAGATACGACAGGCAGAGATTGCGCAGGCTGCGTAGTCCTGCCGACTTTGCGTCAGGCCTGTAGGGGCCGGGCGCCGTAAAGGCCTGGTAGGCGGCAAGCAGCTCGCCTTTGAGCGAAGTAGCCAGGTGTTTGCGCAGCGCCACGCGCACGGCGTGGATCGCTTCGGCATCCACCTCTTCCATCTGCTCGGCGACGTATCCCTCGGAGGGCAGGCCGAGTGCTTCGGCAGCGAACGCCGGGTCCTGCGCCGCTTCGGCGAGCACGCGCGAGAACGCTCTGACAAAGGACTCGGGAAACGCCGGTGCATGGCCCGCGAGATGCGACGAGATGCCTCGCAGGAGCAAATTGAGTGCGAGTCGCTGTCCCGCCTCCCAGCGGTTGAAGGCGTCGGAATCGTGCGCCATCAGGTGGGCGAGATCCGCGTCGCTGTATTCGAAGCGCAAGTTCACCGGCGCCGAGAAGCCGCGCAGTAATGAAGGCACCGGTTGCCGGGTCACGTTGAGGAACACAAATTCTTCCCCGGCGCGCTTCACGGACAACACGCGTGTGGTGCCGGCAGCCCGATTCTCGCCGTCCAGTTGCAAGGGGACATCGCTGCCGTCCGGGCCGACCAGTCCGACCGCCAGCGGGATGTGGAACGGCAGCTTCTCTTCCTGACCCGGTGTCGGCGGGCAGGACTGCTTTACGGTCAGCGCATAACGCCCGGAGGCTGCGTCGTAATTTCCTTGCACCTCCAGCAATGGCGTGCCGGCCTGGTCATACCAGCTCCTGAACTGGGTGAGGTCCCGGCCCGAGGCGTCCTGCATGGCCTGGACAAATTCCTCGGTTCGCACTGCCTGGCCATCGTGGCGTTGGAAGTACAGATCCATGCCCTTGCGGAAGTTGGCGGCTCCAATCAGCGTGTGGATCATGCGCACCACTTCCGCCCCCTTCTCGTACACGGTAGGGGTGTAGAAGTTGCTGATCTCCATGTACGACGCCGGCCGCACCGGGTGCGCCATCGGACCGGCATCCTCCGGAAACTGCGCGGCGCGCAGTCCACGCACTTCCTGGATGCGCTGCACCGCACGCGAGTAGGTATCGGCGCCGTACTCCTGGTCGCGGAATACGGTGAGGCCCTCCTTGAGGCTCAACTGGAACCAGTCGCGGCAGGTCACCCGGTTGCCAGTCCAGTTGTGGAAGTACTCGTGCGCAACCACCCGGTCGAGGAACATGAAGTCGTTGTCGGTGGCGGTATCTGCGCGGGCCAGGACGTACTTCGTGTTGAAGATATTGAGGCCTTTGTTCTCCATCGCGCCCATGTTGAAGTCACCGACCGCGACGATCATGTACTGGTCCAGATCGAGCTCGAGGCCGAACACCTCTTCATCCCATTTCATTGCACGCTTCAGTGCGGCCATCGCGAACTTGCACTGGTCGAGCTTGCCCGGTTCGACGAAAACAAGAAGTTTCACTTTGCGCCCGGACCCGGTGACGAAACTATCCTCGAGCCTGTCGAGCCTTGCGGCCACCATCGCGAACAAATACGAGGGCTTCGGGAACGGGTCCACCCACCGTGCCCAATGCCGTGGACTTTGCCGTTGAAGTTCTTCTCTCTTTCTGCCGCTTGCGCGGGAGAGAGTCGGGGTGAGGTGAGCCTCGTCGCCCTGCGCGACCAGATTGCCGTTGGACAGCAGCCACGGGTACTCCGCGCGGTCCGCACGGATGGTGGTGGTATAGCGTGCCATCACGTCCGGCCGGTCGGGGAAGAAGGTGATGCGGCGGAAACCTTCCGCTTCGCACTGACTGAAGAAACCGTCCTTGGAAGCGAACAGACCCATTAATTTGGAGTTCCGCTTCGGTCGGATGCGCACCATGGTTTCCAGCGTGAATCGGTCCGGAACGTCTGGAATGGTCAGGCGCTCTGCATCCAGCGTATATGCGCTGCTGTCGAGCAGCCTGCCGTCCAACGCGACCGACAGCAACTCCAGCTCGTCGCCGTCAAGTTCGAGCGGCGCCCTTGAACCGGAAGCTTGCGGATTGCGCGAAGCAGCGAGCGTGGCCTTTACCAGGGCGTCGTCGTCACGGATGTCCACGTTCAAGTGCACGGTGGAAACCAGGAACGCCGGCGGCGTGTAGTCCTTCAGACGGATGATCTTCGGCGTGGGGGTAAGCACGTTGGTAGGGCGAGTCGGCGCAAGGTCGGTCATGGAAATGCAATTCTACCGGTGCTGGAAGAGCAAGGATGAAGGCGGGAGGCAAGAATGAAGGCAGAAGGCTGAAGGATGAACATTGAATGCGAGGAACAGGGGAAAACGACCAGCTGAAATGCGTCATGACATCGTAAACTGCCGATGTCATGACGGTTCTCAACCACGGGGATGGCATAAGCCAAACGGTCTTTACTTCATCCTTCCGCCTTCATCCTTGCATTACCCCTTCTGCCTTCATCGTTCATCCCTGGTCTCAGTCGTCCCGGCCGCGATCGTGCTTCGGACGCTTATACGGCCTCTTTTCCCACACCGGGACATCGCGGTCGTGGATGTAGGTGATGTGCGTCACCGCAGGAACGACCATGTGCGGTTGCGGCACGATGTAGGTGTTTGAGCCGCCGTTGTCGGTAACGCCTACGCCGATGCGCACGCTGGGGCCCGGATCGTAAGGCAGGATCACTGTCGCGTTGCGGCCATTGTAGTGGTAGGTCACCTGGTATCCGCTGATCGTCTTGCGGTAGTTGTCTACTACATTGCAACGCTGCACCGGCCGGGTGACCGGCGAGGAGTAGCTGTAGCGGTTATCGAGGCGGTCACCGATCAGCGCACCAATTGCAGCGGCAGTGGCGGCAGCGGCAATCCTGCCGTTGCCCCTGCCGACCTGGGCGCCGAGCAATCCGCCGGTGATACCGCCGATGATGGCGCCGCCGTTGGGGCGACCGGATTCCTCGTAGTAGGTCACCGACTCGGTCCAGCATTGCTGCCGTGGCTCGTTGACCGTCTCGTAAATCGGGACCGCAGAAACTACTTCGGCGGTGTCGGTGTAGTCGTGGGCATAGCTCGGGGCGGCGCATGCAGCCAGGAGCAGGGGAACAGCGACTCTCTTATTCACGTCAACCCTCCTTTTTGCAGAAGACACGCCTCCACAAACGACCGCAGCCGGCGCACGTTTACAACGTGACAATTCGTTACCCCAACGGGCAGCTCCCTCAGGCGAGCCTGGTCACGACGCGTCTTACCGCCCAGTATTGTCCCGCTACTTCCAGAAATCGTAGCCGAACGTCAGCATCAGTCCGGCTGTGCCGAGAAAAACCAACTGCGCGCTCGCTCGCTGATACTGGTAGCCAATTCCGGGGATGACCGCGGGCGCGAGTCCGCCGTGGTTCAAGGGGATCTTGTCCTGGTACTGGTCCTTGTATCCGTACAGCGGCCCCGCCGTCACCTTGACGTATAAGCCCTCGTCTCCCGAATTTAAGAACCAGCGCTTGCCGGCATAAATGTACATGCACGGCTGATAGAAGGAGTTCCTGAAATAACTTGCCCCGAGCTCCCAGCGCGAAGCCGATTCCCATTCCACGCCCACGAGCAAGGGCACGTCGTTGTGACTGATGTCATGGTTGCGGTGATACACGTAAGGGCCGGCCTGCAGCATGACATGGTCGCCATCTGCGAACACATCGGCATGCGTGATCGACGTGCAGGTGAACAGAGTAGCCAGAGCAGCCAGCGTGCGCAGCGAGCGGACTACAAGTCGGTGCATCGCGAGCCGTTCTTCAGCGAGGCCCCAGGGGCCTGCGAGTGCCGGGTTTTTCGGAAATGTGTAGGCGCAACGGATTCTTTCAGTGTGATGCCATCGGCCGCCGGATGGACGAACCACTAAACGCTCATGCTCCGCGCAGGATATCAGTCAGCCGAACAGGGGTTCGGTTCGCTAGGGTACATTGCGCTAAGACTGGCGCTCGATAGCGTTCCCGATCAGCCGGATCCCTTGCCGAAAGCGCGACTGAACCGCAGCAAAGACTTACTCGTTCTCGACGCTTATCGTATCGGAGCTGGTTTTCAGGGCGTGGCCAGTGAGGCCGCGCATGACCTCCCTGATCGCTCCCACTGCCCTCGGCCCGTTGCCACAGGTTCGCTGGGACGCTTCCTCAGAAAACACCGCAGATGCTTGGCCTAACGTCTTTTATCTACTGGCATTTTCGTCGTCGTGGCGGTATGCTTTCGGGTAGCGCCGTGAAGGCGCTCGCCGGGAATCCGGCTCGCCAAGCAAATTCTGGATTCAGGTACGGCCCGCGCAGACCCGCGGGCTGGCCGGTGCACGTTCAAAGGTCCAAACGCGGTCTCCGGGATATGGCAACGCTGGAAAACATCCTCAACTACATACCGATCAGCAGACGGTTGCTTCTGATCATCTGGCCATTCCTGGTCATCGTCGTGATCCTGGTATGGCTGTCCAGCGAGAGCATGGACATCCTGATGGCCACGCGGGCGTATTCAGAGGGGGAAAGCCTGTGGTCCAAAGGGCAGAAGCAGGCGATTTTTTTCTTGCTTCGTTATTCGGAGACCCAATCCGAAGTCGATTTCCGAAAATACCGCGAGCGAATCGCCGTGACCTTGGGCGACAGGAAGGCCCGCTTGGAACTGGAGAAACCAGACCCCGATTATTCGATTGCATGGCAGGGGTTCGTCGAAGGGGACAACCACCCCGAGGACATTCCCAGGATGATCATGCTCTATCGCCGCTTCCGCCACATAGATTTCATGGCGAAGGTGATTGATCTTTGGACCGAGGGCGACCGGTTGATCGGAGATCTCACCGTTGCGGCGGAAGAACTTAATACGGCAATCTGGTCGGGTAAAGCGGATCCGGCGTCGCTGAACGCGTTTCGCGAGCGCCTCGTGAGAATTGATACCGAGCTTACCCCGCTGACCGACCGGTTCACGCGGACGCTCGGAGACGCAACCCGGAAGACAAAATTCCTGCTACTGCTTGTTAACCTCGCTGCCGCCGGAATTCTGATCCCGATCGGCATCTGGCTGTCGCAGCGCATGGTCAGGCGCGGCGAAGAGGCCGAGACGGCGCTCAAACTCAGCCAGGAACGTTTCAATCTCGCAGTTTCCGGCAGCAATGACGGCTTGTGGGACTGGAATGTGGATACCGGCGAGGTCTATTACTCGCCGCGCTTCAAGCAACTCCTGGGGCTTTCCGATCGCGAGATGGAGGGCTCCGTTGGCGCGCTCATGTCGCGCCTGCATCCCGAGGACAAACGCGCCACGGAGCGGGCATTTCAAAAGCACCTCCAGCGTGCCGTGCCGTTTGACATCGAGGTACGCCTGCTGACCAAAGCCGGAGAGTATCGCTGGTTCCGCTCTCGCGGGCAGTCGGTGCGCAATTCGGACGGGCGTGCGGTTCGCATGGCCGGCGCGATCACTGACGTCACCGACCGCAGACTGGCTGCCACCGAACTGTTCGAGGAGAAGGAACGCGCGCAGGTGACGCTGGCCTCGATTGCAGACGGTGTGATCACCACCGATACCGAGGGCTGGGTGCAATATCTCAACCCGGTTGCCGAGGCGCTCACCGGCTGGGTCACGGCATCGGCGCGAGGCCTGCCGCTGCAGGCTATCTTTCGCATGATCGACGAGACCAACCGCACCCCCGCACCCAGCCCGATCGAGATGGTGCTGCGCGAGGGGCGCAACGTGGAGATGGCGGCGACGGTACTGCTGCTAAGGACCGACGGCACCGAAATTCCGATCGTGCAGTCGGCTGCGCCGATTCGCGCTCGCAGCGGCGAAATCATCGGTGTAGTGCTGGTTCTGCACGATGTCAGCAACGAGCGGCAGTATGCCGCCAAGCTTTCGTATCAGGCCAGTCACGATTCACTTACCGGGCTTATCAACCGTGCCGAATTCGAGCAACGCCTGAGCCTTGCGCTGAAGAGCGCCGCGCAACTGGGGCGGCATCATGCCGTAATGTATCTGGACCTCGACCAGTTCAAGGTTGTCAACGATACCTGCGGGCATGCCGCGGGTGACCAACTCATGCGCCAGGTAAGCACGCTGCTGCTGCGGCGCCTGCGCGAGGGCGACACCCTGGCGCGCCTGGGCGGCGACGAGTTCGGAGTGCTGCTGGAGAATTGTTCTCCGGACAATGCGTTGCGAATTGCTGATCAGTTGCGCCAGACGGTGATGGATTTCCATCTCGCCTGGGAGGACCGCAAGTTCAGCGTTGGGGTGAGCATCGGGGTAGTGAACATCAAGGATGGTCTGTTCACGATCACGGACGTCTTGAGCGCCGCGGACAGCGCCTGCTACGTGGCCAAGGAAAAGGGGCGTAACCGCGTGCAGGTGTATCACGCCGAGGACAGCGAACTGTCGCTGCGGCAAGGAGAAATGGAGTGGATCGGCCGCCTGCAGAAAGCGCTCGACGAAGACCGCTTCGTTCTTTACGCACAAGACATCGTCGAGATCAAAACGCCCCGCGGACGCGTGACACACCGTGAGCTGCTGGTTCGCATGCTCGACGAACGCGGTGAGATCGTGCCGCCGATGACATTTATCCCTGCGGCGGAACGTTACGGGCTGATGCCGTCGATCGACCGCTGGGTGCTCCGCAACGCGCTGGCCATCATAGCAAGGCAGCGGTTTGATGAGCGCGGCGAAGCGGCGGACATCTTCTCCATCAACCTGTCCGGGGCTTCCATCGGCGATGAGAGCTTTCTAGATTTCATCCGCGAGCAGTTTACCCACTTCGACGTGCCCTGCCAGTGCATCTGCTTCGAGATCACCGAAACCGCTGCCATCGCAAGGCTCGACAAGGCAACCCATTTCATCCAGGAGCTCAGAGCGCTAGGCTGCCTTTTTTCGCTGGACGATTTCGGCGCCGGCATGTCCTCGTTCGCCTATTTGAAGCACCTGCCCGTCGACTATCTCAAGATCGACGGGGGTTTTGTCAAGGACATGGCCGATGATCCCATCGACCGCGCCATGGTGGAGGCGATCAACAATGTCGGCCATGTCATGGGCAAGAAGACCATCGCCGAATTCGTGGACAGTGAACGTGTAAGCGCTTTGTTGCGCGAAATCGGTGTGGATTACGCACAAGGTTACGGGGTGGCCAAACCGCGGCCATTCGGACCGCGGCTGCGCATGGCCGCGGGTTCTGCCTGAACCCGATGTGAGCGGCTGAGATTTTCCCTTGTCGAGTACGGCCGCTGCCGCTCTGAAGTAGGGTGGCGTCGCCCCGCGTCGGTCTCCGCCTGGATGGGGCCTGCCGAAACCCCGGAATCCGCGCACCCGCGCCGGGCTAGCGCACGTCATTCAGCCGGCGCACAACTCCACCGAATCAACACAGCATCGAGAGTCTCCAAAAAAGATTTTTCTTGAGTCCTCGTCATGATGTTCCATATCTTTATGATTTCAAATAAGAAAAGGAAAATCTATCAAAGTGTGAGATTTGACTTCATTTTAGGAGTTATGCATCTTGACTGCGCGGTTCCGCGAGTTGACGCGATCCACGCAGTGACCGGTGAGGATTGCAGTTTTTGGCAACTTCTAAATAAATAATTGGAGAAAAAAATGGGTTCGATGCATGAGTTGTCCCCCC
>JACXTT010007809.1_pt1 | contig 14988 bp, 13 predicted proteins | sample 9270951 | NCBI WGS metagenome assembly JACXTT01 (sample SAMN15532306, study PRJNA645909) | rock metagenome | isolation source: weathered quartz diorite | place: Puerto Rico | collected 2017-06-21
GCAGCTGCATTGCCGGGGTGAACGAGCTGACCATCGGCTTCGCCACGACCGTCATCGGCGCCTGCATCACCTACGTCCTCGGCATCCGCACCGTGCTGCGCGACGTGGGGCGTTGACGGGATATCGTGCGGTCCCCGGACGCCTCAGATCGCCGCGGTCGAATCGGCGGCTGCATCGCGGGCGGTCGTCGCCGCCCCGGTTGCGGGTGGTGGCACCGGCATCGCTTTGCTCCACGCCGGCAGTGACAGCAGCCGCTCGTACCACGTGAGAATCGCGCGGTACGGCACGATTGGGTAGTGCTCCGCGTAGACGAGCCACGCGCCGACACTAATGTCCGCGAGCGTCACCTCGCGGCCCACCAGCCAGTCCCGGTCACGCAGGTGGCCGTTCAGGACCTCGGCGTAGCGATGAAACTCCGCTTCGCCGCGCGCCACCTCCACGGGGTTCGGGTCGCCTTGGCCGAAGAGCTTCTTCACGAAGCGCTCGAAGACGAGCGTGGCACAGGCGGGGCTCCAGTGGGAAAGCTCCCAACATTGCCAGCGGCTCACGTCGGCCTGTGCGCGCGGCTCCGCGGGCCAGAGATGCTGATCGCGCTTTTTGCTCGCGAGATACTGCGTGATCGCGTTCGACTCCCAGAGGATGAACCCGTCGTCCTCCAGGACCGGCATTTTCCGATTGGGGTTCAGGGCGGTGAACTCCGGCTTGAGGTTCTCGCCGCCAATGAGATCGACCAGCGCGATCTCCGGCTCGAGCTCGAGATGGTGCATCACGGCGAGCACCTTGATGGCTCGCGGTGATGGTGGTGTCAGGTACGCTCTCATGTGAAGCCTCCTTCAGTTCGTCGTTCGTGTGTGTGCTTGGCTACGCCGCCGCTGCGGTCGCCGTCTGCCGGTAGCTCTCGATGATCGCGCCCCATCCGGCACCCATCTGGTCCCGCAGGCGCTCTGCCGCCTCGCCGAAGCGCTCGAGGTTGCGGTGCTCGAAGTCGACCCGCGTGAGCTTCGGTCCGAGGACGGTGAACGTCACCTCGACCTCGGTCATCAGCGCCGGGTCGTACGTGAAGCTCGAATTCAGCTGCCAGGCGAGCAGCAGGCGTCGCGGCGGATCCCAAGCGAGCACCTTGCCCCAGTCGCACGTGCTGCCGTCCTCCCCCCGCTCGTACCAGCGGCCGTCCACCTTCGGCTCGATCACGCAGTCCTTCAATGGGGCCTTACCGATGTGGTGATCCTTGGGCCACCAGCTGCCCATGTTGGTGGTGAACACGCGGAAGGCCCGCTCTGCCGGCGCCTCCACCGTGAGTTGCTTGCGGATGCTCATCATGCGTCGGTCTCCTTTTCTACCGCGGCTTTGAACGCCGCGAGGGCTCGATCCCAGAAGCGATCGAGATAGGTTCTCATGGCCTCGATCCCCCGTGGATCGACGCGGTACACGCGGCGTGTGCCGTCGCGCTCGTGCGTGACCAGCCCGGCGTCCGTGAGGATCTTCAGGTGCTGCGACACAGCCGGCCGCGTAACGGGAAGCCGCTCCGCCAGCTCGCCGACGGACAGCGCCCTCTTTGCCAGCCGCTCGAACACGGCGCGCCGAGTGGGATCCGCCAGGGCGGCGAATCCGCCCGAGTACGCGTTTGGTTGGTTAGCCATCGCTAACGGTAAGCCTTAGCTAACGGTAAGAGTCCTGTCAAGCAGGGGTTGTAGCCGTGCCATCGAGTACGATCGCGCCGAGCGGTCGTTGATTTCGCCGTCGCCGCGCAGTTGGTAGTACACGCCGCGGAGGACCCATGCCGACCAACGATCAGTCGCACCGCCTCTATCGCATGTGGGGCAGCGAGCTTTCCTACTTCACCGGCAAGGTGCGCCCTGCCCTGCGCTACAAGCGCCTGCCCTACGTCGAGCTGCTGCCGACGCCGTACGCGTATCGCGAGATCATTCGGGCGCGCACCGGTCTGGCATTCATTCCCACCATCGTCACCCCGGACGACGAGACCTGGCAGGACACGAGCGACATCCTCGACATCATGGAGGAGCGTTTCCCGGATCCGCCGCTCTACCCTCGGACTCCCGTGCAACGCATCGTCGCCTATCTGTGGGAGCTCTACGCCGACGAGTTCTTCGTCATTCCAGCGCTGCATTACCGGTGGAGCTTCCCGGAGAGCGAGACCAAGGCACGCGCCGACTTCGCCGCCTCGACCGGCAACATCGAGCAGGCCGACGCGTTCGCGACGCGCATCAAGTCGTTCACTCCGTTCGTCGGCATCACACCCGACACGATTCCGGCGATCGAAGCGCACACCCGCGCGCTGCTCGACGGGCTCGACGCCCACTTCGCCGCGCAGCCGTATCTCCTCGGCGGACGGCCCTCGCTCGCGGACTGCGCGCTGGTCGGCGGCATGTACGCGCACCTCTACCTCGATGCCGTTCCAAGCCGCATGCTGCGCGCGCACGCGCCGCACGTGTGCTTCTGGATCGAGCGCATGAATCATCCCGATCCTGACGCAGCCGCCGACTGGCTTCCGGGCGACGCGCTCGCGCCGACCCTGCGTCCGCTCCTCGAGCTCATCGGCCGTGACGCGACCCCGATGCTCCTCGATGCCGCGAGCGCCGTCGAAGCCTGGGCCGACACGCGCCCGCCTGATCTCGACGAGCCGCCGCGCGGCGTCGGCTCCCACGAGACACGACTCTGCGGCGTCGCCTGTCAGCGGGTCACCAGTCCCTACACGCTCTGGATGCTGCAGCGCCCGCTCGATGCCTACCGCGCCCTGCCGGCCGCCGACCGCGCCGCCGTGGACCGCGCCGTTCGCGGCACAGGCTGGGAGGCGCTGCTCGCTTATGCGCCCCGACACCGCGTCGGCAAGCGGCGCTCAAGCTGGTCATGGTCGAGGCGTAGGACCGGCGCCCCGCAATGTCCGTCAACATGGTCGTAGTCATCGGCCTCCTGGCGACCGCGGCGGCTGGTCTCTTCGCGGGTGCTGCCATCTACGTTACGTTCGTCGAGCACCCCGCGCGCGTCAGCTGCGGGTCCGTGCTTGCCGTCACCGAGTTCGGACCGAGCTATCGACGAGCGACGGTGATGCAGGTGGCGCTCGCCCTTGCCGGCGTGGGCGCCGGAGTTGCGCGCTGGGCGCTCGGCGGCGGGCTCGGGTGGCTCGTCGGTGTCGCCGCGCTGGGGGCCGTGGTGCCGTTCACGCTGATCGTCATTCTGCCGACCAACCACCGCCTCATGGACCCTGCCCTGGACAAGGCGTCATCCGAGGCCGAGATGCTCCTTGCTCGCTGGGGTCGGCTGCACGCGGTGCGGAGCGTGCTGAGCCTCCTGGCGTTCTGCTGCTTCCTCTTCCTGCTCGTCGGCGGCTGAGCGCCCGTCCAATCCAGACTATGTCGCCGAGCTCGAGGCGCTGGCGCGCATGCCCAGGACTGCCAGCGCATACAGTCCGAGGGCGGCGAGCGTCACGACCTGGAACCCGTAGGCCATCGCGAGCATGACCGCGAGCACGGTCGCGACCACCGACGCGCAGGCGTTGATCGCCCACGCCCACGGGACGAAGCTCGCATCGACCCGGCGGGCGATCTGAATCCCGCTCGGGAAGAACATGCCGAGGGGAAGCCCGAGGGGAGCGAGCACGAGGATCGTCACGGCGACGCGCAATGCGAAGGGCCTGCCGAGGAACGCCCCGAAGAGCGCCGGCAGAGCGATCGGGTAGAGCAGTCCGAGCAACGCGACGGCGAAGAGGAGCGGCACGAACCGCGCCTCGGGCGGGCGGGTCATTCTCGCCGTCAGCGCGCTGCCGAGACCCGACCAGACGAGCAACGCGAAGAGCACGACGGTCAGCGAGTACGTCGGGTAGCCGACGAACAACACGAAGCGCTGCACCAGGCTGATCTCGAGAAACATGAAGCCGAGGCCGATGCCGAGGAAGAACACGATGAAGCCCGCGCTACCGCGCGCGCGCAAGCCGCGCCGGTCGAGCATCCAGAGCGGCAACACGATGCACAGCGCCGCGCTCACGACGGAGAACACCAGGATCGCCGCGAGGACGATCTGGCCGGTCGCGAAGCTGTGGCCGACGTCGATCTCGTGCAGGCGCCGCCACACGTCGCGCCAACGATAGAAGTTGAAGAAGAAGGGTGTGTCGTCTGTCGTGGCGGTCAGCAGAAGCGGCCAGTCTGCGAGCAGGGCGGCGCGCTCGGCGCGCGGCGCGCGGACGTAACGGGAGTGCGGGGTATCGAGGATCGTGCCCGGAAGCGCCAAGGGTTCGAAGCCCTCGCTGACCGCGAATTCCCGGATGCGGCCGACCTCGTCGGCGGCGAACGCCTTCGGCCGCAGCAACATCACGACCTGCGCGATCCGATCGGGGCTGGCGACGACGACGATGTGTCGCGACGGGTCGGCGATGCCGAGGCGGTCGAGGGCGTCGAGGAACAGCGAGAGCTGCCGCATGCCGTGCCGGGGGAGCGGGTCGGTGGCGAGCGAGAAATCGCCGATCACGATCGACAGCACCCCGTCGGGCTCGAGGTGCGCCAGCATCTCCTGCATCGCCTCGGTCGTGTAGAGATAGCTTTCCGAGAGCACGTAGGCGCCGGTCGAGAGCGCCGCCAGCGTATCGACGCCGCTCATCTGGATGAGGTCGTACCGCTGCGGCGAATGGCGCAGGGCGCTTCGCCCTTCGCCGACGACCACGGTGACATCGGGCCGCTCGTAGAGATGGCCGGCGAACTCGACGTGCTCGACCCGCACCAGGTCGACTGTCGACGGATCGAGCTCGACGCCGGTGACGTGGCGGGGGTGGTTTTTGACTGCGTTCACGATGTCGGTGCCGCCGCCGACGCCGATCACCAACACGTTCGGCCGGTCGAGCAACAGATACGGAACCTTGAGGACGAGATGGTCGAAGAGCTCGAGCTTCGAGAGATCGCCGTCGAAGTTGTAGATCACCGCGCCGGCGTCGCCGTCATGAGCGATCAGGCGCACCTTCGGCGCGCGTGTGCGTGCCGCCTCGCGCCAGTACGGACTGACGCCCCAGCCGCCGTAGCTCTTGTTGCGCGACTGGTTCTCGTCGAGCCAGCCGTACGAGTCGGTGCGGAAGATCGCGCTCCAGCGGTGGGGGAAGGCCCGCGTGTGCGCGGTGTCGCGAAGCGTGATCGCCTGGAATTTCTCCGGGCTGGGCGAGAATTCCACCTTCGCGACGGCGACCGCCCCGAGCATCGCGACCGCGACCACGCCCGCGATCGGCCGTCCGAGCCGTCGCGGCCGGGCGGCGAGCGTGAACATCACGCCCGCGAGGCTCGCGGTCACCGCAGCGACCACGACCGCCCCCGGTGTCGTTGCGGCCGCGATCACCGACACCACGACCAGGCAGCCGACACCCGCACCGACGAGATCGCAGAGGTAGAGCCGACTGACGTCGTGCGCGTTAGCGCGCAGGGCGACCGCCATGCACGCACCGGCAAAGAAGAAGGGCAGCGACACGGCGGCGTAGAAGACGAGCGTGTAGACGAGCGGCGCGCGGGGAATCGATCGCACGCCGCGGCCGAGCCAGGCGTTCATGGCCTCGAACGGATGGAACGGCACGGTCGCGAACACGACGAGCCCGAGCACCGTCGACACCCCACAGCAGAGTGCGAGGGCGGCGAGTCGAGGCCCTGAGCCGCGTTCCGGCTCGCGCACCAGCGCGACGACCGAGCCGGCCGCCCCGTAGCCGAGGAGCGCGACGCTGATGGTCACGTACGCGAAGTGGTACCAGAGCGTGAACGAGAAAATGCGGGTCAGGGCGATCTGCAGCAGGAGCGCCGCCAGCGAGACGAGGAAGACGCCGGCGTAGGTGAATCGGACGTCGGGGTGGGTGTCCTCCATTGCGGGCATGCGACGCGGCCGCGCGGAGCCGACGCAAGGCAGCGCCGCACTTTGCCGCGCCGGGCCTGCATCTTTCAAGCCGAGCGTCGGAGACGGATCCCGTGTAACGTCCGAGCGACGATGAACGTTACAGCGTAGGTGACGATGCCGAGCCACGACCAGATCGAGCAGGCCTTCCACGCCCGGCAGCGCATGCTGTGGGGGCTCTGCTACCGCCTGACCGGGGTCGCGGCGGACGCCGACGAGCTCCTGCAAGAGACCTTCGCGCGTGCGATCGAGCGGCCACCCCGCGTCGTCGACGACGAGTGGCAGCGCTGGCTCGTCCGGGTCGCCACCAACCTCAGCCTCGACCGACTACGGGCGCGGCGCCGGCGTACGTACGTCGGCTCGTGGCTCCCCTCGCCGATCGAGACGGCGGAGCCGCCCGAGGCGATGACGGACGCGAGCGCCGGGGTCGAGGCGAGCTACGAGCGCATGGAGAGCGTGTCGTACGCGTTCTTGCTCGCCCTCGAGGCGCTGACCCCGAAGGCGCGCGCCGCGTTGATCCTGTGCGACGTCTTCGACTATCCGGCGAGCGAGGTGGCGGAGCTGCTCGACACCTCCGAAGCGAACGTGCGGGTGCTGCACCACCGTGCCCGCCGCCGCATCGCGGCCCTCCAACCCGACCCCCGGCCGATGCGCGAAGTGGCGCCGGAGACCCGCCGTGCCTTGCAGGCGTTCGTCGACTGCATGATGCGCCAGGACGTCAAAGGGATTCAGGCGCTGCTGACCGACGCCGTGCGCACGGTGACCGACGCCGGGGGAGCATACACCGCGCTCCGTGATCCGCTGGTCGGGCGCAGTCGCGTGGCGCGCTTCCATCTCGAGACCGCGCGCCGCCGCGGACCGATCTCGCGCTTCGAGATTCGCGACGTGAACGGGATGGCGGCGCTCGTGGTCGAGACGACGCCGATCCGTGCCTCGATGGCGCCGCGGCTGGTCCTGCGCTGCGAGATCGATTCCGACGGCCGCATCCGCGAGCTGCACTCCATCCTGGCGCCGCGGAAGCTCACCGCGGTGCGCTTCGGCGCGCCTGGCGGCGTGTAACGACGGGACCGGCCCAGGCGTTCTCCCGACGAAAAGGAGACGCCATGAGCACACCCGAGCTGCTGCGGACCGCAGCGATCGTCTTCGTGACCCTCGCGTTGGTGTCCGTGATCGAGCTGGCCGTACCACTGGCCGAGCGGCCGGCGTCCCAGCGCCGACGCCGCGCCGTCAATCTTTGCATGACGGTTGTGACGATCACCGTCAACTGGGCGCTCACATTGGCCGCGGCGATGGGCGCCCTCGTCCTCTCCGCGCAGGCGCCTGGCCTCATGACGCGTCTCGGTATGCCACGAGTCGCGCAGATCATCGTCGGTTTGGTGCTGATCGACTTCGCGTTCGGCTATCTGGCGCACCGGGCCATGCACCGCTGGCCGATCCTCTGGCGGGTCCATCGGGTCCATCACAGCGACCCGTTCGTGGACGCCACGACGACGTTGCGCAACCATCCCCTGGAAGGCGTGTGGCGGTGGCTCTGTTTACTGGTGCCGGTGTGGGCCCTGGGCATTCCGGCCGAGGCGGTCGTCCTGCATCGGCTGCTCACGGTGCTCAACGGGAATGTCGAGCACGCCAACATCCGCCTCTGGCAGCCGCTCGAGCGGGTCCTCGCGCTGTTCTGGGTGACTCCCAACATGCACAAGGTTCATCACTCGCGCATCCAGGCGGAGACGGACTCGAACTACGGCGCCATTCTGGCGATCTACGACCGCGCGCTTCGCACCTTCACGCCGACCGATGCCGCGTTCGCGGTGCGATACGGTCTGGACGACGTCGATCCGCGCCGTGCGTCCTCGCTGTGGGAGCTGCTCGCGTTGCCGTTTCGGGAGCGCGCGTGAGGCGCGCCACGAAGCTCGCGCTCGGTGTGGTGATCCTCGTCGCGGGCGGATGCCTCTACGTGAATCGCGGCGGGATCGCGGTCGCGCTCATGCGGAGAGCCGCCGTCAACTCGATCCTGCGTGACAGCGTCACGAACCTACCGGACGGCCTGCATGTGGGATTCTGCGGCACCGGCTCACCATTCCCTTCCCCGACCCGCTCGGGACCATGCACCGCGATCATCGCCGGCCCGCGGCTTTTCGTCGTCGATGCCGGGCGCGGCGCGGCCTCGATCCTCGCTCGCATGGGGCTGCCGTCCGAGCGGATCGCGGCGGTGCTCCTCACCCATTTCCATTCCGATCACATCGACGGCCTCGGCCAGCTGAGTGAGATGTACTGGCTGGCCGGAGGCGCAAAAAAGCCGCTCCTGGTGATCGGACCGACCGGAGTCGAGCGGGTGGTCGACGGTTTCAACGAATCGTATGCGCTGAACGGAAGCTATCGCATCGCGTTCGACGGACCGCTCACGGCCGCGCCATCGGGTTTCGGATTGGCCGCACAGCCGTACGAGCTCGCCGCCGGCGACACCTCCGCCGTCGTTCTCGATCACGATGGTCTACGGATCACCGCCTTCACCGTGAACCACAAGCTCGTTGGTCCGGCGGTGGGCTATCGCTTCGACTACGAGGGGCGGAGCGTCGTCGTGAGCGGCGACACGGCCACGTCGAGTAACCTCGTCCGGATCGCGGCCGGCGCCGACGTGCTCGTGCACGAAGGAATGTCCCCGCGCCTGGTCGGCGTGCTGGAAGACGAGGCGCGAGCCGCGGGTCGTACCGGCCCTGCCGAGCTCTTCCACAATCTGCAGACGTACCACACCCGCCCATCGGATGCGGCCGACGAGGCATCGGAAGCGAGGGTGCACGCCCTGGTCTTCACGCACCTCATTCCACCGGTGCCCGCAGGCATCATGGAAGGACCGTTTCTCGATGGGGCACGCGACCACTTCCGCGGCCCGCTCTCGATCGCCGAGGACGGCGACCTGATCAGCCTCCCCGCCGGTGGAGGCGCGCTGCGAAAGCAGAACCTCCTCTAGCGGCGATCCTGACCGCGAGCACCACGGAGCCGTGCCGCGACCTCGCCAGCCAGCGCTACACCGCGCTGACCTGCTCGACGGGGGTCGGGTCGGCCGGGATCTCGACGGTGATGACGGCGCCGCCGTCGGGCGCCGATTCCGCCCAGATGCGACCGTGGTGGCCGGCGACGATCTCACGGCAGATCGCGAGGCCGAGGCCGGTGCCGCCGGCACCGGACTTGGTCTTGCTCGACTGCACGAACTTGTCGAACACCGCATCGAGGTCCTTCTCGGGGATGCCGATGCCGTGGTCGCGGACCGAGATGCGCACGAGGTCGTCATGACGCTCGACCGCGATCACGATCGGGGGCCCACCGGCGGGTGTGAACTTGATCGCGTTGCTCAATAGATTGCTCAAGACCTGGCTCATCTTGGCGCGGTCGAAGATGGCGGTGGAGTCCCCGAGAAATTCGGGGCATTCGATGGTGAGGCCCTTCTCCGCCGCGAAGGCGCCGAATGTCTCGGCCGCCGACAACGCCAGCAGATGTAGGTCGTGACCTGCCAGCTCGAAACACATCTTTCCGGCCTCGAGCTTGGCGAGGTCGAGGAGATCGTTGAGAAGCCCGAGCAGCGTGGCGCCGCTCTCCTCGACGTTTTGAAAGTAGTCGTGCAGCTCGTCGGGGCTCGCGGTGCGCGACTCCTTGAGGCCGAAGCGCGCGTAGCTGAGGATCCCGTGGAGCGGCGTGCGAAGCTCGTGCGACATGTTGGCGAGAAACTCACTCTTGGCGTGGTTGGCGGCCTCGGCCACGTCCTTGGCGGCGGCGAGGTCGGCGGCGAACCGGTCGCGCACCACGAGCGCGTCCTCCAGCTCCTTGGTCCGTTGCTGCACCGTGACCTCGAGCACCTCGTTGTGGAGTTGAATCGTCTGCCGCGCGGTGGCGAGGCTGCCCACCATCGCGTTGAAGGACTTGGCGACCAGGCCGATCTCGTCCCGGCTGGTCTCGGAAACGACGGTGTCGAGGTCACCGCGTGCGATCGCATCGGCGGCGCTCGCCAGCTCCCCGAGCGGGCGGGTGAACGCCCGCGCCAAGAACCACGCGCTGATCACGGCAGCCAGCACCACCAGCGCCGTCAGGGCGGCGGCCGTCACGAACGCGCGGCGGCGGTGCTCCTGGAGCGGCGCGAGGGCCATCCCGATGGCGACCGTGCCGATGCGCTTGCGCAGGTTGTTGGAGTGCCGTGGCTGGGCGCTGCCGTCGAAAAATTCGATCTCCTCGCGCTGCGGCCGTGTCCCGGTGGTGAAGATCGGGGCTTGGAATTCCCACACCATCCCCGCGACCTCGATCGGCCCGGCGGCGTGATCGTCGGCGGTGGGGTCGGGGTCGAGCGGACCGCTCGGCCGCTCCCCGGTCGCCGCCAGTAAGGCGCCGTGCTCATCGAAGAAGCGGCAATACACGACGTCCTGCTGGGTGTGTGCCAGGTGCGCCATCTCGGTGAGCCCCTCGATGTTGCCGCTCAGGACGTTCAGCTCGGACTCGCGGGCGAGGAACAGGCTCACGGTCTGCGCCCGGTCCACCACATTGCGCTGGATGTTGTAGAAGTCGCGCCGCACCGAGAGCAGGCTCAACGCGATGCAGGCGGCGACCACGAGCGCCGAGGTGATGAGCCCCATGCGCACCGCGACACCGCGCGGACGCGGGAACGTCAACCGCGGCCGGATGCTTCCGTCGCTCACGATGCGGCCTGCCCTTCGCCATGACATCTCGCACCGCAGGACGATTGGCCGATCGACGGCCGCGGGCGACCCGCGTCGGCATCGTCCTTGCTCAAGCCACACTGCGAACCGTGATGTCGTACACCCGAAACAGCAAAGTCCTTGGCCTCGTGCTCCTCGCCATCCTCACGCTCATCGAGGAAGGCCTGGACGTCGAGACCGGCCTGGACATCGCGACCCTCCAGGTAAGTCTGCGGTTTGCCTACCTGGTAGTGCTCACGTCGCTGGCCCGTCTGAACGAGCCGGAGGCCCCGGTTGCGCGGGCCTATCGGCTGGACCGTCACGCCCATGGCGTTCTCGCATGGCACACGGTCGAGGCTCTCTGTGCCGCCCTCTGCGTCATGCCTGACACAGCCCGCGATCAGCGGACGATCTCGGCCTCGTTCTGGAGGTCCGTCGCGAGCCCGACCCCGAGATGCTCAGCCGTATGGAGATTGAGCGCGAGCCCGACACGTCGCGGCCTCGTCGGTGGGATGTCCTCCGCCTTTTCCCCATGCAGCACGCGCAGCGCGGTGGCGGCCGTTTGCTTGCCGATATCGTCGTAATCGCAATAGAGCGCGGCCAGGGCGCCCGCGCGTACGTGCGGCGCCGAGAGCCCGATCAGCGGCACCTTGTGCCGCAGTGAGGCGAGGATGAGCGCCGAGGTGGTTTGCGGGCTGAACACGTGGCTGTCGGCCACCGCCCACACCAGATCGACCTCGTCCATGAGCGTCTCGAGCGCGGCGACGGCGCCCGTGCTCTCGTCCACCGCGCGCGTGACCAAGCTGAACCCGTGCTTGGGCGCGGTGGTGCGCGCCTCGCTGATGACGGCGCCGGTCTCGGCCGGGTTGAAAAGCACACCGATACGCTTGGCGGCGGGCAGCAGCCGGCGCAGATAGGTGAATTGCACGTCCACCGGGATGTCGAGCGACGCCCCGGTCACGCCGCGCTTCGGCGTGCTGCGGAAACCGCTCTGCTCCGGATAGAGCACCATCGAGAAGATCACCGGCTCGGATGAGGAATCCGCCAGCGCGACCGTGGTGGCGAGCGAGCCGACGGTGACGATGACGCTCGAGCGGCCGCGGCGGGCGCGCTCAAGCACCGAGGCCGCGTTGCGCTCCTCGCCTTCGAGATCGAAGGTGAGGATCTCCGGCTGCATTGGATCGTTCTTGAGCGCCGCGATGATGGCGGCGGTTGCCTGATCGAACGGGGCGAGCGCGGCGCTCTTGATGATCGCCACGACCGGCGCGTTGCTGGGCTCGGCCGCCGGCGCCCTCAGGAGCCCGCAGGAGGACAAGCAGGCGAACAGCAGCAGCCATCGAAGATGGCGCCGGTCAAAACCCATACGCGAGCTGGACGCGAAAGCTGAACCCGTCCTGCGGAATGCGGTCCTGCACGTGCTCGGCGCCGCCGGGATCGGGATAGGTATGGTCGAGGATGTTGTAGAGGCCGACGGAGAAACGCAGGTTCCGCGCCACCGGCGGCGAGTAGTTGAGGTTCAGGTTCACGATGCGCGCGGTCTCGAGCGTGCGCCGCGCCAGCGACTGGCGCGGTCCGACCAGGAGGACTTCCGCGGCCCCCTCGACGCCGAACGGAAGCGGGAACAGCACGCCGAGGTTGCCGAGGTGCTTGGGCGCGTTGGTGAGGCTCCGGCCGTCGTCGGAGCGCGCGTCGGTGAAGCTGTAGCTCGTGCGCAGCGAGATCAGCGGCGTCACCGGCACGCGCAGCTCCAGCTCGAAGCCGTTCGCGTGCGCCTCGCCTTTATTCACGTATTGGAGCGTGGTCGTGCCGTCCTGTGAGGCGACCTCGGTCTGGTTGATCAGATCCGTGATGTTGTAGTGGAACGCCGCCAGGGTCCCGCGCACCCGCCACCACAGCTCTTGCTCGAGGACGCCCTCGTACGTGGTGATGCGCTCCGGATCGAGCTTCGAGTTCGGGAGATACACGAAGTCGCCGGCCCGATACGCGTAGTACTGCTCGAAGAGATTCGCCGGGCGAAAAGCGCGCCCGTAGAGCAGCTTGACGTTGGTGGTCGCCGACGGCGTCCACACGATCGCCGCCCGCGGGCTCACCTCCTGGACGCTGCCGTAGTAACGGTCGAAGCGCAGTCCGCCGACGAGCGTCAGCGTGTCCAGCAGCGCGAATTCGTCTTGCAGATAGACGCCCCAGGTGCCGAACGTCTGTGTATCGTCCAGTACCTGCTCATGACCGGGCAGCGAGAAGTTCTCCTGACGCGTGTTCGGATGGTAGGTGTACTCGCCCCCCACCGTGAGGCTGTTGCGGCCGAACGCCTCCCAGCGCGCGCGCACCTCGCTCCCCGTCCAGTTGCTGCGCCCGAAGTCCTCGTTCTTCGAGCGCTCCGCGCCGGCACCATAGATGTAGGTGCCATGGTACAGGTAGCCGTCGTAGAAGACGCGGGCGTCGAAATGCACGTCGCGGACCGGCTGCGCCGCGTAGCTCAGCTCGGCGAAGCGCCGTTGGTCGATGGTCTTGCTGCCGTTGTCGTTGAACGTGGTGGCGAACGACCCGGTGGGGATGTGCTTCTCGCGACGGTTGATGCCGCCCTGGAGCGTGAAGTGGCCATAGTGGGCGCTGGCGAAGAAGTTGAGCGCCTGCTCGGCGTCGGCGTCGCGCGCGACGCCGTTGTGCGTCTCCGGGCTGTCGAACTCGGGGTAGAAGAGGCGCTCCTGTCCGTCGAGATCGAGCACCGAGCCGCTGGCGAACATATCGACGCCACTCGCGGTCACGTGGCCGGCGGTCATCTGCCCGCGCTTACGGCCGAAGCTCCCCGTCTCCACCAGGGGCTCGACGCCGGGGTGCTGCGCGCCGGTCAAGGTCACGACGTTGATGACGGCGAAGATGGCGTTGCCGCCATAGAGCGCGGAGCCCGGCCCGCGGATGACCTCGACGTGATCGATCGCCTCGAGGTCGATTCCGAACTCGTTGCCGACGAACGCCTGCTGGTAGATGTCGTCGTTGTAGGTGTGGCCGTTGACCAGCAGCAGCACGCGATCGCTGTAGTCGCCGGGACGCAGGAAGCCGCGCACGCCGAGGAACGTGTAGTTCCGGTCGTTGGTGATGTAGAAGCCGCGCACCGCGCGCAGAACCTCGGCGAGATTGCGGTAGCCGAAGCGGCGGATCTCCTCGCGCGTGACCACGGTCACGGCCGACGGTGCTTGCCGCGTCGGCTGATCGTGCTTGGCGGCGGCCGTGATGGTGACGTCTTCGAAGAGCAGCAGCTCGCGTTGCGCCGAGGACTCGGCGGCCGCGGCGATCGCGGAGAGACCGAAAACCGCCACCGACAGCAGCCACGCAGTCGCACGCGCGGCGAGCGGTGTCCGGCGCGCCGGTTGGGTCACGTCTTAACTCGACGCGCCATCCGCCGCGGCGCCGTCCGCCCCGGCGGGCGCGCCCGGCAGCTCGATCGTAAAGGTCGACCCTTCGCCTTCGCGGCTTTGAACGCTGATCTCGCCGCCGTGGGCAATGACGATCCGGCGCGCGATCGCCAAGCTCAGGCCGTTTCCCTCGTGATGGTCGACGTCGGCGATTGCAAACTCATTGAAGATGCGCGGAAGGAACGCTTCCTTCATGCCGATCCCATGGTCCTGAACGCTGAGACGAACCGTCTGCTCCTGTTGCGACGCCGCGACGACGACGGTTCCACGCGGGCGGCTGAAGCGGATCGCATTGTCGAGCAGCGTCGCAACAGCCATCGTCATGAGCTCGGTGTCCAGCAACGCGAGCGCTGGTCCGATCAGCTGCGCCTCGACCGTGACCTCACGCGCGCTGGCGCGCGGTGTGGCTGCGCTCAACGCCTCCTGCGCCACCGAACACACGTCCACACGGTCCTGCCTCACCGCGACGTCACCGGCCTTGAGTTGCGTCAGCATGAAGATGTTGTCGTAGAGACGCTGCAGTCTGAGCGCGCCGCGGTGGATGATTTGCGCCCACTGCCTGCGGTCCGGGATGCTCATCTCCTCGTCACCCATCAGGATCGCGGCTGGGCCCATGAGGAGCTGCAGCGGCGTGCGCGTCTCGTGGCTCAAGATCGCGAGCACGTCCGTCTTGAGTCGGTCGACTTCTTCCATCGACTTGAGACGGAGATGCACCCGCACCTTGGCGAGCAGCTCGTCCTCGTCGAACGGTTTGGTGATGTAGTCGTCGGCGCCCGCCTCGTAGCCGCTCAGGCGCTCCGAGGCCATCGCCTTCGCCGACACCATGATGATCTTCAGCCAGGGGAACCGTGCGTCGGCGCGCAAGGGCCGGCACGTCTCGTAGCCGTCGATTCCTGGCATCATGATGTCGAGCAGCACGAGATCGGCGTGCGCGCCTGAGGCGACCTCGATGGCTTCCTCTCCCGAGCTCGCCGTGGCGAGGCCGTAGTCGTGGCGAAGAATCTTCGTCAGGATCTGTACGT
>JACXTT010007810.1_pt1 | contig 14988 bp, 13 predicted proteins | sample 9270951 | NCBI WGS metagenome assembly JACXTT01 (sample SAMN15532306, study PRJNA645909) | rock metagenome | isolation source: weathered quartz diorite | place: Puerto Rico | collected 2017-06-21
ATTTGTGCTACTCAGCATACCAAGATCAAATGCCGTTGCGACTAATTTATTGAAATCGCCAAATTCAATTCTCTTATTTTCTTTGCGATCTATTGATGTTTGCAAAATATCAAAAAATTGATGAACACAAATCATTAATTGGTCGAGACCATATCCCGTTGTCAAACGGTCTTGTTGGTTGAGAATATAGCTGATTCTCAACCAGCCACCATAAAGTTTTGCAGCTGTTGCGAAAAGTTCAGACCATTCTTTTGGTGCAATACTATCAGCAGATGGCCGCAGAAAAAATACTTTGGCTGTCGAAAGATCGTGAAGGTGATCAATAATATATTGCGGCCCAGACCAATGAGAACCAAGCTGATCAAAAAGCGATGAAAATTCTGTTAGAATTATTTTAAAGTCATCAAAACTATATGGTAGTTGGGACCCGTCAAAAAGATTTCCTAAGTTTTTCGCCGAAGTAATTAATTGTTCTTCAGCAAAATTAATGTCCACTTCACTTGTCTGAATGGTCGTTGGAGCATTTGAGTTGATAATAACTTTCATATGACGATTAAGAGCTAACGCCTCTTTTTGCAAACCATCTAAAAATTTTTCAACCTGCTTTAAATCGTCGCGAGTGATCTGATCGACTCGACCACCGATCAAAACTTGTTTCAGACGCATCGACTGATAGAGAAGCTGATCACTAATTTTAAGCTGTCCTAGAAAATATTGTTCTAAGAAAGCTCGAAATTCATCTGGTGTAAAATTTTGTGTATCTGCCGAGCCACGAGCATATTTCTCAAAGAGTTGAACAGCGCCACGAAAACAGTCCCAGGTCTGGTTGACCTGCGCATCGTTGGCGCGTGCATTGAAAAACGCCTGAAGGTTAGGAAGTGCCGAGGCTGCACAACTCTGTCCCGAATCTGAAAATTTAATAGCGCTATCTGAAGAACGATTCGTCCCGTGAGATGCAAGATTGCAACTGGTTAGTGTGATGAGTGAGCAAGATATGAGGCTCATCAAAATATATTTTAGAATAAATCCCCCAGCGGATCACCCAGTTGCCTGTCTTTAGAGTACATATTCTGTTTTCATAAAACAATGCACCCAACGACTAGGATTATTTTCGTAAACTCTCTCCTACATGGCCTGTTCTGGTTCACGACAAAAGCCTCGAACAAAAACATTTTTTGTAGAAGAATTTAAGAACTGCTATAGTTTCGTATGTCTGAAAGAAAAACTAAAAAATTTTTACTTGTCCGCCTAGATCGAATAGGTGACCTCGTGATGAGCCTTCCTGTAGATGAAAGTCTCTCTCGACTGGGCTTTGAGCCCGAGTGGTGGATCACCTCAGGCCTAAAATTTATTGTCGAAAATGCAATGCCTCGTCGTCACGCACTTGAGGTCAAAAGAAAATTTGATTTGAAAATTTCACTTCAGCTCTATCAATTGCTGAGGCAAAAAAATTATGCCGGAGCTATCGTGTTTCATGCACCCTGGTGGGTCAATGCTCTCTTATGGTTCGCGCGAGTTCCGATTCGAATTGGTGTCAAAAGTCAGTGGCACTCCTTTCTTTTTTTAAACCGCGGAATACGGCAAAGGCGCTCAAATGCTGAGTTCTCTGAGCTTGAATATAATTTTTCGCTTCTCGAACAAGGCCTAGGTTTTTCTCAAGATGAAATCGGCCGACAGACCTTGCAGCTGGCAAGTCACCAAGATCAAACTCTTAAAAAATGGAACCTTGAAAGCCAAAAATATTTTGTAGTTCATCCAGGTATGAGTGGTTCTGCACTCAATTGGCCAACACAAAACTACGTTCAACTGATCGATCAACTTCTGCTCAAGCAAATTGTTGTCATTACCGGAACTCAATCTGACGAAAAATTTCTGACAGAGGTGAAAAACAATTTTTCAAGACATCCACGTGTGAAATTTTTAGATTCGCAACTCACAGGTGACGAGCTGATCTCAGTTTTAAAAAACGCGAGCGCGGTACTTGCTCCCAGCACAGGAGTTCTTCATCTTGCGGCTTCGACCGGCACACCAAGCTTTGGAATCTATAGCCCAGTTCGAGTCCAGCAACCCAAGCGCTGGGGCCCGCAAGGACCTCGCACTAAAGTTTTCGTCCCTGTTGTCAAATGTCCTGGTGAATTCAATTGCCTCGGAAAAGCCTGCAACAAATATAATTGCATGGAGCTCATTAGAGTTGGCGAAGTCGTAGATGAAATGATTAAAACAGGTAAGAAACTCCAAGATTAATTGAAGACAATCTTTGGCTTGAGCTCGTTGCATATTCACCGCCAGCTCTCTCGCCAGGACCTGAAAAACTTGTTGAAACCAATAGAAAATCAATCGAGGTTACCAATTTAATATTTTCACGTAGTTTCTTTTCACCAAAAATCGAGAAACTATTAATGTTGTTTGTTGGCCCACTCCCTGAAGCTTCAGGCTGTTCTTGTAGTTTTGGCATCAAGACTAAATTAAAAGTCGCACCGACAGTAATATCGCCGCGTGTATCGATTGGCAGTGTTCCGGTAACGCCAACTAAGACACCTGAATAATTAGTTGTCGAAAAGGCTTCTGGATGAGAAGTGTCGACGAACATACGGTAAGACATTAAGCCTAAGTCGAGGCGCAACTTTGGACCAAAAAAATCATTTCGCAATAAAAAATTATATCCAACAACTAAACTATAATAACTCAGTGAATCGTTGAGTGTACCCGGCGATGAACCGGCGCGAGGATTATCTGTTGAAAGCACACCTTGCAAAATTTCGGCGCGCAATTGCCAAGTTGGATTTAACCAAAGCTCTCCATACAAATCTAGACTCGGATAAAATGGAGCTTTGCCATCAAGACCGCCAACGCTTTGGCCAGAATTTGTATTCGTCAGATTTAAATTTTCTCCAAAAGTTCCAAATCCAAGCTTAAGACCGACTTGTCCAAACATAGGAGGTTGAATCGGAACCCACTCACTCGGAGCCTTACCAAAAGCAACGTTGGCATCAGAGCGATCTTTGAGAGAATCATTTTTCTGTTGAGAGCCGCTGAGTTCATCCGGTACCGAATAATTCACAAAATCAATTCCAGAAATTTTTGCAGCCTTCTTAATCGCGCCTTTTTCTTTTTCAGTAATGATCACCGCGAAACTCAAGTTCTCATCGACCTTTAACACTTTAATTTTGCCAAGAATTTCTTTTTCAGTATTGATCAAGAAATTATATTTTGGATGACGAGTGACTTTGATGACTTGAATGACACTTAAAATCTGATCTTTGGATATACCATCAGATTTGCCAATATTAATTGTCACTCTATTTTGCTGCCGACTCAAAATTTGCCCATTGTACGGAATTTTTGCCATCAACTTCAGATACATCGTCGACAGTTGTTCTTTGAGATCATTGATTTCAAAGCGAGGATAATCTTTGAGAATCTCTTGGGCAAAAAGCTTATTGTCAGATTTCAAAAAGAGATCTAGTCGAATTGAAATTCCGCTAGGACCTTTACTGAGGCGTGCTGCAATCAAAGCATCCGTATCAATCTTCGCAGTTAATTTTTCGACTTCTTTAGGATTCTCTTCTAAATCTAAAAGACTAGGAGACTCACCAAAAGTTGCCTCTACAAAATCCCACTTATGATTTTTTTTCACTTGAGTGATCAATTCTAGTTCAAGTGGCCGAGCGTAAATCCCATCGAGATTATCGGTCACCGGCAAGATCGCAATTTTATTAATCGTGATATCTTGATCGACTTGACTTATGTATTGAGAAGTTTGTTCTAAAGTCTGGGCAAGGGACTTAGGAACTGCGCTAAAAAAAATAAGAACACTTATGAAGATTTTAAACATATCAATAATTGTGCATTGATTCGATGCTCACGTCAAATTTGCTTCAAGCCCTTGATCATTTTCACCGAATAAAGTTGCATGAATTGGATCAATCTTGTTTTGAGCATAATATTTTCGTCATCTTTTGCTTTTGCGCAGTTAGATCCATCCTCTGGTCTTCTCCTCAACGGTGGATCAAAATCATCGAACCGAGAAAATGGACTAGACTCAGGTCGATATACCGTCCGTCAACGTCCAGATATCAATCCCACACCAAAAAAAACTATTAGTAAGCAGAGCTCTGAGCGAGTCGTTGAACAAACTGAAAGCCAAGAAGAAGAAGTCATCGAAACCGAAACGAAAACAACAGCCCATCAGGAAGCGCCCGCTGCGACTCCAACTCCAATGCCGACTCCGTCTACACCTGCGCTCGCTCCTCAACCGACACCGGCTCCCGTCGCTCCAATTGAAAATGTCCCGGTGACAACCTCAATCGACGATCAAAAGAAAAATTTATTGGAGCTGCGTGTAGCTCCTACCTTTATCTACAATCATTCGCAATCGGACTTCAGTGTCAGAGACTATTCTTCGACAAATCCAGCCTACTACGTCGATATCAATATGTGGATCGAACCGACTTTTGCCGTTCACGCAGATTTTTCAGATAGCTTAGGTGCAAGTGTCGACGATTCCATTGATCACACAAGAAATATAAATTTCTTACAGCAACAACTCAGCGTCGGAATTCGCAGCCGACACTTTTCAGTCAATAAGATGAATTCATCTTCTCTTATTCTCGGAATTGACTACAGCAACTCTCAATTTCGCGTCGACGCTGAATCAAAGCTTCGCAATAAGCTTGAAACAAGTGGCGTGAATTTATCTCTGCTTGCACAAATTCCTCAATCTCAAAATTATGTCTGGGAAGTCGGCTTTGAGCTCATGCCAAAAGCAAAGCACTCAGAAACTCCTGCAAGCTTAAATTTTCAATCTGGCGATAGTCCAGACGCCAACATCATCTCGGCAAGCATCGGTGGCAGACTTTTTGTTGATAGTGCCAACCAAATCTTCTGGAAAGTCCACGAGCGTCTTGAGAAAGATCAGTTTCTCGGAAGCACCTCTCAACCAGACCCTGCCACCAATAAAACGCTAACCAATGTGAGCGTCACCAACTCAACTCTGATGATTCAATTTGGTTATACCTGGGGAAATTAAACTATCTTATTGCTCAATTTTTTTTCGCGATGATGACGATAAAAAGTAAAACCGATATAGCCGAGAATAAGGCTTCCGACGAGGCCGATTAAAATCCACTGTGCTTCATGTGCGCGCTTAATTGCGAGGTCCCAATTTTCACCTGTATAAAAGCCAACAAACACCCAAACTGGCACACTCACAAGAGCTGCTAATCCATCTTGAATTAAAAATACTTTTGGTCGTACGCCCATGCTACCCACCAATGCAAAAATACAAGCGCGTAAGCCAGGAACAAAGCGACCAATAAAACAAATAAAATGCTGATTGCGAATAATTTTTTGTTCTGCAATTTCAATTCGCTCAGGTGAGAACACGAGACTAAATGGTTTCACAGCAAAAAGTCTTTTGCCGTATCTGCGGCCCAAAGTAAAAAGTATCGTATCGCCTGCGAAGACTCCGACGAAACCTGCGATCAAAGCGCCACCTAAACTTATTTTGTGAGTCGACGCGAGAAAGCCCGCAAACAGCAAAGTCACGTCTTCAGGCAATGGAAGACCAAATCCACACAGAATAAGGATGCCCAAAATCACGGAATAACCCGCAACAGGCGAAAGTCCAGCTAACAAAAACAAAATTTCTTTGGACGAAGGGATATGATTCATCATTTATTTCATTATCTATTTGGGAGAACGGCGCCGCAAGAATATAATAGAAGGATGAGCAAACTTCTAGTCGTTGATGACGCGCCTTTCATCATCGAAATTATTCGGCACACTCTCAAAAATTCCGCATACGAAATTATCGGAGAGGCCAGCAATGGCTTAGAAGCCATTGAGATGGCGACAAACCTAAGACCTGATATTATTTTGATGGATATCATTATGCCTCATAAGTCAGGCATAGATGCGACCAAAGATATTTTAAAACTTCTCCCGCAAACAAAAATCGTCGCATTCTCGACAGCAGATCAAGAAAGTATGGTCATGCTTGCCCTTGAAGCAGGCTGTTGCGACTATATCAATAAGCCCTTTAAAGCCGAACAACTTTTAAAAACTCTCGAAAAAGCCATGGACATGGATGTCCCGCGAACTCGAGCCAAAGCTTAATTTCAATTTTTCACGGAGGAAATATGTTTGAATTATTTTTTGTCATTAAGGTTTTTTTATTCACGGTAGTTGTGATGGCTTTGATGCAAATTAAAGTCGGCAATCAGAGTTTAGAGCAACACTCCAGCCGCTGGTTACGATCTTCAAATGTCGTCGGTATTTTAAATTCAGTCAGTGTGGGAGCCAGCAAGGCGCTCAATGATGGATACAATTACATCAAGAATACCATGAATGCAAAAATGGGAAGCAACGAACATCCAGAAAAATCCAACACTCAAGTTGCAAGCAGTGGAACGGCATTTCACTCCGTTAACATTCGTCATCAAAATCGAGTCACCGAAAATAGAGAACAAGCACAGACCTCGACGCCCATTTTGAAAGACGTCAAGTTCGTTCACGAATCACAACTTTAAAAAACAATCAATCTATCGAACTGTTCCCCGAGAAACAGAGCCTGAACGATTAAATTGATCTTTGGTCGAATCGCTAAGAGAAACTTTAGCATCATTTATGCTGCCACTCTTACCGGTTGTCATCAATGGACAAGGTTTATTATTTTTACTCATATTAGAATCAGCAGGATTGTAAGCGTTTGCAGAGCCCATCATTGAGAAAAACATCGCCGCCGCCAATAAAGTTTTTGATAATTTCATACACCCTCCTCGGGATTCACTGAGTTCAGTGAAGTTTAATTAAATCTCTTATAATCAAGTATTGCGAGACACATGCCACCCCAGCTGCATTTAAATTGAAATGAGCCTCCCCTCAGCCGATTCAAAGATTGATCGAAAAACTCAAAAACAACATTGTCACTCACCTGTACAAAGCTTTGACAATCTCAATTGGCAAATCTCATTATGAGACATTCTCGCCTTTAACAAACTCTGTGCTTAACTCGAGCAAAATCACATCTCAGGCTCTTCGTATCAAAGTGGCACAAGAGACAGCTCCTTCTAAAAAAATTTAACCTACGAGCCCAAAGTCTCTCAAATTTAAAATTTGTGAACCGATAAGAATCTATATGTCTAGCACTGAGAAACCTAAAATTTTAGTGCTTATTAACGACTCCAGTCCAGCGCTGACAGCCATCAATTACTTAAGAAAAAGAGAATACGAACTTCGAGTCGTTCATAAACTGGCCGATAGCATTTCTGAGCTCATCAGCTTTAAACCCGACGTTTTTCTATTAAGTTGGAATCTCAAAAATACAGATATCAAAAAGGCTCACTCTTTTATCTGTAGCAAATTTGAAGTGATCTCCTTTGTGTTTGGAGAAGAGCCTTCGACCAAAACTTCTCTCGCCCTTCAACATTGCGGACTTCCCAATATTATAATGCCACCCATTGCGGGGGCCAACATTCATACACGAATTCAGGCAGCCATTCAAAGAGCACGAAACTCTCAGCAAAAAGAGACCCACGAAAAAAAGCGACGGGTTCGTGACCACACCACTTTGGGTGGCAAAGAATATAAACGTCCAAAGAAAACCGAAATCTCAAGAGAATTAGTTTGGACAGTTCGAGTGAATTCAACAAATCCAGCGAATCAAATTTGGCAGACAGTCTTGTATAATGCCAATGGCGGAGCTCAATACTACTATTATAAAGGTACTGAACCACCAGATAAGTGGCTCCAAAGAGAAGAAGACGAAGCCGATTCAAAAACTTTTGTTTTCACCTTAGATCAAGAAGCCAATACCGAACTTCTTTCTTCGTTTCAAAATTACTCTGAACTCAAATCAGATTACGAATACCCTCAAAAAGATTTTGACGAAAATGCTTTTAAAAGCGCCTCGCATGAATATACTCCAACTGTTGTTCACCAGACTATTTCTCATCCTGATTCCAACGTAAAAAATTTCGAAAAGGAGTTTTCGCCGGCACCAAAGCAGCAAACCCTCATTGAAAAAAGTATTAACATCGCGATCGATCTCGCTCTGAGTTCTGAGAATAAAAGTTTTGAAGCGCCTCTATTAATTGATGAGGTTAGTAACCTCACTGTCTCAGTCATTAAAAGCCCAAGATTTAAGGGCTATTTGGTTTCAGGTCAGGCCGACAATCTGTCAAACGCGCCCCTCATGCAAAAAGTCTTTCATCATTTGAATATTGAAATGCAAAAACAAGGCGAAGCACTCACAAACCTTTGCGAAATATTAGAGCTCAGTCTTGAACCCATCTCATTTCGTCAATTCGCCAAAGAGCGCGCGCAATTTTTAGTGGAGTCCAAATTCAATCAGCAAGAATTGTTATTCGCCTATCTACCGGTAGATGAACTGATGCAACGTCTAGGATCCGAAGACCTTAATCCCATAGATCTCAGCTTAATTGAAAGCGATAGGCCGCTTCAATTCGATGTCTTTTTGCATATGCCAAAAAATCAAAAGCACATTCGCTATCTCAAGTCTGGCTCACTCTTCACAAGTGCAGCCTTCAATCGCCTCACTGAATTCTCAGTCCAACAACTCTATATCAAAAAATCCGACGAAAATTTATTCTACGCCTACTGCGCCCGCAAGCATATCGAAAGACCTCTCCATAATACCTCGATCAGTCTCCAGCAGAAACTTGGATAGCCAAAGGGCTGGTCCTGATGTCTTAAGAACAGGTTGGGCGCAATTTAAATATTTTTAGTTTTTGGATTAAGGGGCCGAAAAACTATGAGATGCCGTGGATCTCTAAATATTTTAAATTCATAAGAGTTTTCGTAGAAGCCGGACTTCTGCTTTTATGTCTTTTAGTTGCTCAACCATCGATTGCTAAAAATAATTCTCCGCCCGCCTCTTACTTTGAAATGCGCCATCAATACTGCAAGCAAAAGAGTGCCTCAACGTGCGAAGAACAAAGTGGTTTAGCCTGCAAAGACGTGACTCAAACCAATCCTGAATTAACGGATCTTACCGCCGTGAATGTTCTTCTCTCTTGTCAAAACTTTTATCGCGATAATCATTGCGATGAAGTCAAACAAGCCCTCGGTCAAAATAAATCCTCGCTTATCATGTCCTGTTTACCAAAAGATATTTGTCAGGATGAAGCCGAGCTCAATATTTTAAAATGTTCTTGGAATGGCGCCAAAATGGAGTTTCAAGTTTCGAACTTGATCTTATCGGTTGCCGTTGCATTTGGAACCAGCCTTGCGGGGCTTTCGACAACATCCTCAACCCTCGTTTCATTGCCCTTTTTAATTTATGAAAAAGGTAAAGAAGAAGAAGCCTGCAATGCCGATATTCCATATAAAAAAATGGCTATCAAAATGCATAACCTTTCATTGTTTGAGAATGAGCGGCCACTCGATGTCGAAGGAAAAGATAAAGATATTCTCAAAATGCAGTGTGCAGATTTAAAATCTTTTCTTCTGAATCGAATAGATGTTTTTTCACAAAAGAGATTAGAAGAGTCTCGCTGGTCACTAACGCCTGTGAAACGCACTCTTCCACTAGCGGCACGCGCTCTCATCGAGAGCCTACACTCAAGTCGTTGCTACAGCACGAGTGTCGTGAACGAAAGAGCCTGTGAAGCACTAGCCAAAATAGTTGTCGGCACAGTCATCGTAACCGGCTAAAGCTTCGCCGGCAAAGCCTCTCAGAAGCTGATTAAGGGCGATGCAAAAGCGCAGGTCAACCTGGCAACGACAACCTCAGAAGAAACTTATGAAATGTTTCGAAAACTTGCAAAAGATGAAAAAGCCTTTGAGCAACTCAAAAAAAATATTGAAACGAATCCGAAATTGGCAGCTGTGCAAAAGGCCGAACTCATTGCTCAGTTAGAAAAGTCTTATCATGAGTTAATCAATATTCGGCAAAATTACAGTGACGTCTTATCGAGAATTGAAGGAAACGAAGGAGAGATCGAGACTGAAATTGCTCGTCTCGAGGCAAAGGGTATTAGTCGTGAAAAAATCCGCAGTAAAATGAAAGAGACAACTCCAGAGTTTTGCGGCGCTCGCTAATTTTTTATAGATTGAGAACGATATGCAAATTTGTTTGAAGTATTTTTTTAAAATTAAAAACTTTTGTTGGCGCCGACAGGCTTTGGCCTCGCTGATATTTTTGGCTTTGGCATTTTCAAATGTATTGGCCCAAACTCCGCAAAAATCGGCACCTCTAGAGATCTCAAGTGAGCAGCAAGAACTTTCGCAAAAGCTTCAGACTTTTCAAAATATCGTCATCGATTTGCGGGGTGCCCGCGGCGGCAATGGTGATGTGGCCGCAGGTTACATGACTGCACTGGATCTGATTCAACGCTTAAAATATAAACGTCCAATTACTTTTGTCATTGAAAGCGAAGATTCACCCGATGCCGGAAAAGCCACCGGGATTTTAGCAAAGTTACTCGGTAAACCTCCCGTCAAAGATGGACAATTTATTCGCGGTGGACAAATTCAAATTCGAGAGTCCAGCAAAATTCCAATATCTTTTCCGACAACAGATCTCTACTTGTCGTTTTCGAATCCGTCATCAGAACTCAGCCAAGAACAAGATTTGGTTGTGAGATATAAAAATGCGGGCCCCTCGTCGATTCCGCAAAAAATCGGCGGCATACCCATTGATCAAAATACAGTTCTTATTTCGCAGACGGTACTCGGCAGTACCGATACTTCGCTCGCAGTCGTTCGTCATGGAAGCCTTAGTCAAAAACGTCCAGCAGCAGGTCTCGCCCATAACGAAGCTGGAATTTATAATGATACGGTGGCCGCCAATTTAAAGGGCCAATCACCCGATGAGATTCGGCATTATTTAGCGAGCGAGATCGGCCACTTTTCAGATAAGAGTATTGCCAAAAATCTTTCGGGGCTGGTGAGTTCAAATACTTTGGCTGGGAGTCAGCTCACACTGGCTTACGGAACGACGAGACGACCCGAAGTCAAAGAACAATTTGAAACCTATCTGAAAGGATTGGCTGAACAAGCCGTGCAAAAACATACTAGCTTTACAGTTATTATGGGCTCAGATTTTTCTCTAGAAGATATTCAATCGCCAGAGCTTCGGCAAAAAATCAAATTGTTTTCGATGAGTGGTGCATTGCCGTCAAAGGCCGTCACAGGAGAAATTCAGGTCGTCACCACAAAAGCCGTTCCACACCGGATTTTCGTTGGACTGATGGCACTTTCTCAAACTCCTCCGGTCGTTGCCGGTGACGGAGCCTTGAGCGCCGCGGTCACTCTCGGTAAACCATTCGTGATGACACGTGTGCAATGGAATGCAAAAAATATAGAAAATTATTCGACTCGTATCAGTGAAGAATCAAATCTTACTCCAGACCAACGAAAAGTTTTGGTCACGATATTTCCTAAATCTGAAGAAAATTTAAATTTAAATCAGGCCATGAGTTTAGAACAAAAAGAAATTAAAGATGCATTCAGAGCAACATCTGATCGAATGATAAAACTAACGGACTCAATTATTACATCTGCCGATATCGCCCGCCACTGGACAAGCGCCGACAAAGCCAAAGGCATTGTTGTCGATCCACATGCCCAATTTCACTTTGCTCTGGCAAAAGCTCGTGAAAATCCCTCATATGAAACATTAGCCGCACTTTTTAAGAATGACGATGTTCTGGCAGAAAATACTTATCGCTTATCAGACGAGATGAGCCAAATCTCACAGTCGGCTCGAACTTCAGAAAAAATGACAAATGAACAATTTCACAATTTAGAAAAAGCTCTTGTTCAAACTATGAGCCATTCAAAAAATGAAGGTCATCTTCAAGAGTTCATTCGTTTAAGCTCGAGTTTAGGTATGCATTCAAAGGAAACAGCTGAAGCTGTATTGAAATTGATGACAAGTCATTATCAAACCGGCGAGTCGTATTCTTTGCAAAACTCTGCAGTTGAATTTTTACGTCAAGAGCAGGTTTTAAAAACTATTGCCGGTGATCCATCCCTCTTTCATCAGCTAATTCAAATTTTAAAGAGTCCATCCAACGAGAATCTTCAGGTGAAATTAACAGCGCTCCTCGAGGATTGGAAGAAGATCAAACACTCATCGATCGAAAAAAAGATCAGCGCTCGCTGCATGCTCAGTGCTCTTCAGTCTTTAGCCCCTTAAAAATTCATTCTCTTTACTTCTCTCACAAAGTTTAGTCTTATAACTTCAAAAAGGAGTCATAAGATGAAAACAAATTTTTTAGCGCTCATTTTTATTCTATTCGCCAGCGGTTTAGCTTCTGCAAACTCATCGGTACCATCCTTCTCAGGACAAGTCGAAAACCACTCGCAATACAACACCGACAGCCTCAGTATCAAAGTCAGCTGGTATTGCAATGTCAGCTTCCCTGAAAATCAAGGCTGCGGCATCGTCTCCCAACTGACTCAACTCAAAGCCGACGGCCAATTCACAACTCCCGTTTTTTCAGTCCCAAGCACTCACTTTGGCGAAGTCACTGGAATCATGTTTGAGCTCGTCACTCCACAAGGCACCTATAATATCACCGATGACACCGACAAAAATTTTCGAACAAAAATTTCTCATCCACTTTTCTATCTTCTTGATTCGGTGAACTTAATTCCGCTTTTAAAAAACGGCAAAGACGCAAAACTCTGGCTGCAAAACGAAGCCCCTCACTCTGAAGTCAGCCTCAATGTTTCTGTACAAGGAGGAACCAATCAAGAAAGAGATATTTTTACAGATATCCAGTCCTTCCCAATTCATATTTCAGAAATAGGTTTTATTTTCACCTCAGCAGAGGACCTAGCCAAAGGCATCTCGGTAGAATATGAATTCCAATCTTCAATCTTTAATACAAGAGGAGCCCCAAAGACCGTCATCGCCGATCTTAAATATGAAGGTGCACCCAAACCAGACGCACTCAAAAACTTCGAAAATTTTCAAATCGACTCCGACATCATCAACACCAACATCGACGGCCACTGGATCGGCAATCTCATCTTCGACAGCTCATACACCACCAAAACTAAATTAGCCCTCTCCTATGCCGACATCGACGCTCACCTCACTTGCAAGCAAGGAATCCTATCCGGAGACATCAACGTCAAATATCAACAGCCAGACGATCCACCCGCCCTCTCAAAAAACATTAAAATCCAAGGCCTCTGCACAAAAGGAAACGCTCGCTTTACCGCCACCATCCCAATCAAAGAATACCTAGGCCCAAAATTCTTCGAAACCCCAATCAACTTCAGCTTCAAAAAATCCATCGCCACCTACACAAGCTACGCCGAAATGACAAACCCAACCGACGCCCAATTTATGGGAACCCTAAATCTAGACCGAAATCAGTAAGGAATATCGAAAAACGACCGACTCACTTTCAAGTGGGTCGCCTGAAGAAAGGTTCCAGGCAATAATGAAAATAATTTTAATATTTTTATTTCATAGCCTATGCATGCCCTATGGAGTTCTAGCAGACACGCTAACTTTTAAAAAGCTCGGCGAAATTCCACGCTCAGCAAATAATAGTGAAAAATTGGAGCAAAAAAAAATTCCAAAAGACATAAAAGATTGGCAGGATTTAAAAAATCTAAATGGCCCCAATCAAAAATACAAATCTTCAAAGAATAATTTTACAATTGAATCAGGACCAGAATGTCCAGACTCCTGCGGAGATGCATCGAGATACAAATTTATTCTAAAAAAGAAAAACAAAGAAATTGAAAATTTCGAAAACCAATGGCTAACCTCAATAGAAATAACACCAGACGAAAAATACATTATCTACGAAAAATTCAAAATTATAGATACTTCCACCTGGAAAACACTACCCATAGAAAAAAACCTATTAGATTCAACCGTCTACTTAATCCCCTACAAATACGCCCAAAAAGAAAAAATCTTACTAATAAAAGAAGTCCCCTGCTTGGCAGATTGCCAAGACTTAAACAATACCCTCTGGCAAGTTCAACTTCCTTAAAGATCCCCAAAGTTCAATCTCTGTCGAATGAATTAAAGAATCATCCCAGTCGCCAAGATTTTGAACTCTCTATCAAACATTTCAAAAGAAATATCACACGCGAAGCGAGTGCCAAAATCCACAAGCGAAGCGAGTGGCCAACAAAAAAACCCAACCAAAAATACCGCAAAGAAAAGGTGGGCGGGTTGTGCTCGCGCTAAAACATGCCGGGGGCATGTTTTGGTGCGAAGCATGCGCGAAGCGCCTAGCTTTTGTCCGGCTCGATGCCGGCAAAAGCGCGTCCCCGATAGAAGCTCAACGAAAAAGCGAAAAAAAATGAAACGCGAAGATAAAAGAAAAAAAAAGAATGGTGGTCGGGGACGGAATCGAACCGCCGACACGAGGATTTTCAGTCCTCTGCTCTACCGACTGAGCTACCCGACCACTCTAAAAACGAAATGCAAACCTAATATCATAGAACACTATAGTCAAATGGACTGATCATTATTGGCCAAAAACTCCTCAAGTTCTGCGAGCAAAACCCAAAGAATTTCAAGCCACAAGCAAGAATGCTTATTTAATGTGCGAAAATGCCTGGGTGAGATCTGCAATCAAATCTTTTTGATCTTCGATGCCGACACTCAAGCGAATCAAACCATCGTCAATCCCAAGCTTCTTGCGCATTTCCGCAGGAACACTGGCATGTGTCATGATGGCCGGATGTTCAATCAGAGATTCCACTCCACCCAAGCTCTCGGCCAAAGAGAAAACTTTTACGCTCTCTAAAAAAGTCCGAGCGGCAGCCATTCCACCCTTCACATAAAAAGTGATCATGCCGCCCATGCCATGCATCTGCTCTTTTGCAAGTGCGTGCTGGGGATGCGAAGGCAAACCGGGATACAAAACTTTCTCAACCTTCGGGTGCGCCTCTAAAAATTTCGCGATCGCTTGTCCATTTTCATCGTGTGCGCGCATGCGAATCGCCAAAGTTTTCAAACTTCGCATTGCCAAAAACGCATCAAAC
>JACXTT010007811.1_pt1 | contig 14986 bp, 11 predicted proteins | sample 9270951 | NCBI WGS metagenome assembly JACXTT01 (sample SAMN15532306, study PRJNA645909) | rock metagenome | isolation source: weathered quartz diorite | place: Puerto Rico | collected 2017-06-21
AGCCGGCTGCCGCCGATCCTGTCGCGCTATCACCTGGCATACCCGCAAGTGAGCCTCGAGCTGGTGACGGGCACGACCGGTGCCTTGGTCGCCAAGGTGCTCAACTACGAGGTCGAGGCGGCGTTTGTCGCCGAGCCGTTCGCCGCCAGGAACCTCGACTCTCAGCCCGCGTTTGAGGAGCACTTGGTCGTCATCGCACCGACGAGCCTCCCCAGGATCAAGACGCCGACAGATATCGGTCGCAAGACGGTCATCGCATTCACGACCGGATGCACCTACCGCCGGCGCCTGGAGGAGTGGCTGGCTCGAGCCGACGTAGTTCCAGAGCGCGTGATGGAATTCAGCTCCTACCACGCGATCGTGGCGTGCGTGGCCGCCGGCGCCGGCATCGCGATCGTCCCGCGCTCCGTCATCGATGCGATCGCAATGAAACGTCAGGTCGCGACCTACCCGCTGCCGGCGCGCGTCGCGAAAGCGAGGACGCTGCTGGTCTGGCGCCACGGCCATCGGTCGACCGCGCTCGACGCGATGCGCGAAGAGCTCAGGCGCACCAGGAGCCAGTCGGGCCGGCCTACTGCAGGAACCCGGCCTTGACCTCGTCGCCGGAGAGCAGGCGGATGGGTACGGGCTCGACGTGCCATATGTCGCGGCAGTACTCGCGGATAGTGCGATCGGAGGAGAACTTGCCGCAGCGCGCGGTGTTGAGAATGGACATGCGCATCCATTTCTCGGGGGTGCCGTAGGCGTCGCTCACCTGCTTCTGGCACTCGACGTATGAGCGAAAGTCGGCCAGTACCAGATACGGATCGCTGAGCAGCAGGTTGTCGACCAGCGGGCGGAACAACGTGGCGTCGCCGCGAGAGAAGAACCCGGAGCGCATCAGATCGATCACTTCGCGCAGCTCCGGGTCGGCGACGTAGTAGTCCAGCGGGCGATAGCCCTTCGCTTTTGCAGCCGCGACCTCCTCGGCGGTGAGTCCGAACAAGAAGAAGTTGTCCGCGCCTACTTCCTCACGGATTTCGATGTTGGCGCCGTCCAGCGTCCCGATGGTGAGCGCACCGTTGAGGGAGAACTTCATGTTGCCGGTACCGGACGCCTCCTTGCCGGCGGTGGAGATCTGCTCGGAAAGATCGGCCGCCGGATAGACCCGCTGCCCGCTGCTCACGTTGTAGTTCGGCAAAAAAACCACCCGCAGCAGGCCGCGCGCCTGAGGATCGCGCTCGATCGTCTCGCTCACGGCGTTGATCAACCGGATGATGAGCTTGGCCATGTAGTAACCCGGTGCCGCCTTGCCGCCGAAAACGAAGGTGCGCGGCGGCCTGTCCCGGTCCGCACCGGACTTGACGCGGACGTATTGGGCAATGACGTGCAGGACGTTGAGGTGCTGCCGCTTATACTCGTGGATGCGCTTGACCTGCACGTCGAACAACGACTCGGGGTCCACGGCGAACCCGGCACGCTGCCCCACGAACGCCGCGAACTCGACTTTGTTCGCCCGTTTCACTTCGCGCCAGCGCGCGCGAAATCCGGCGTCATCCGCCAGCGACTCGAGCCGCATGAGCTGGTCGAGGTCTGTCACCCAGTCCGCACCGATGGCGTCCGAGATCAGCGCCGCCAGCCTCGGGTTGCTCAGCGCCATCCAACGCCGCGGCGTCACGCCGTTGGTCTTGTTTCCGAACTTCTCCGGCCATAGCGCGTGGAAGTCCTGCAGCACGTCTCGCTTGAGCAGCTCGGAGTGCAACTCGGCCACGCCGTTGATCGCATGACTCCCGACGCAGGCGAGGTTGGCCATGCGCACGTAGCGCTCGCCGCGCTCGTCGATGAGCGAAAGGCGCGCGATGCGGCCGTCGTCGCCCCAGAAGCGGATACGCGCCTCGTCCAGAAAGCGGGCGTTGATCTCATGGATGATCTCCAGGTGCCGCGGCAGCAGCTTCGCGAACATGGCAAGCGGCCACTGCTCCAGCGCCTCGGGCAACAGCGTGTGGTTGGTATAGCCCAACGTGCGGCGCGTGATGTCCCAGGCCGCGTCCCAGCCCATGGCCTGATCATCGACCAGCAGGCGCATCAGCTCCGCGACGGCGATAGCGGGATGCGTATCGTTGAGCTGCACCGCGAACTTCTCGTCAAAGCGCTCCACGGGAATCTTCTGTCCGCGCATGATGCGCAGCATGTCCTGCAGCGAGCAGGACACGAAGAAGAACTGCTGCTCCAGCCTGAGCTCCTTGCCCTGGATCGCCTCGTCGTTGGGATAGAGGACCTTGGTCAGATTCTCGGACACGATCTTCTTGTTCACCGCTCCGTAGTAGTCGCCACGGTTGAAGACGGCGAAGTCGAAGGATTCGGGCGCTTCGGCGCGCCACAGCCGCAACGTGTTCGCGGTGTTGTTGCGATAGCCGAGAATCGGCGTGTCGTAGGGGATGCCGAGCACCACGCGCTCCGGGATCCAACGCACACGGTAGCGCCCCTGCTCGTCAGTCCAGCCCTCGGTGCGTCCGCCCAGCTTGACCTCCACCGCCCACTCCGGGCGCGGAACGTCCCAGGGTGTACCGAAGCGCAGCCACTTGTCCGTGCGCTCGGCCTGCCAGCCGTCGACGATCTCCTGCTCGAAGATGCCGAACTCGTAGCGGATGCCGTAGCCCATCGTGGGAATCTGCAGCGTGGCCATGGAATCGAGAAAGCACGCGGCCAGGCGCCCCAGGCCGCCGTTACCGAGGCCTGGTTCCTCCTCCTGCTGCAGCAGCTCGTCGAAGTCCAAGCCCAGCTCGGCGACCGCCTGCTTCGCCTCGCCGTAGATACCGAGGTTGACCAGATTGTTGCCGAGGTGCGGACCGATCAGGAACTCGGCCGACAGGTACGCCACGGTGCGCGAGCGCTGCCTCGTGTAGGCCGCGGCAGTGCTCACCCAGCGCTGCAGCAACCGGTCGCGCACGACGTACGCTAACGCCAGGTAGTAGTCACGCTTGGTAGCCAGGGCTGGAAACTTGCCCTGCATGTAGAAGAGCTTGTCCAGGAACGCACGCTTGAGCGCCTCCTTGCTGAAGGCCGTGCGTTCGTCGTCCGGGGATATTGCGTTCGGTGCGCCCGCGACCAGCATATCCATCACGTTCCTCTTGTTCGAAGCCGCGGCAGGCTGGCTTGTGATACCGCAAGAAGCGTGCGGGCGCAGTACGGGCCTGCGAGGATTGCCGTGTAGGCGATGCAAGTCCCGGAAGATGCGGGCGCTTCCCGAGGCTCGTGGCTCCGAGCGACGGAAATTGGAGTCGCGATCGTTAGAAAGCGCGCACCGTTACGGCACAGCCCAGAGTGGCGATGCATGCCGATGGTGCACGCACAAGCGATGCTGCGGCGCGAAAGGGCGCCGGATTCCTGGATTGCGCGGTGCCTGAGCTATCCTGAAGCAGGCCCTCAGTCGAAACTGAAGCCCGGCGTGCGAGTGTAGTGATGCAGTCCCTCGTCCTGGATCACCAGCGAGCGCATGCGTTTGCTGCCGCGGTTGTGATGCGAGTGCAGGGTCGTCGCAGGTGTGATCTGCGCCGCGCCGGTCGACCAGTCGAAGCGCTGGCCGTCGATCATCGAGTGGATGCCCTCGCCTTGGATCGCAAGCGTGACGGCTACACCGTTGTGCCGGTGCGGCCGCTGGTCGCATCCCGGCTCCAACGTGTTGATGGCGACGTTGATCGTCGGGATCGTCATGTAGCTCGGCGCCAGCGCCAGCGTCGAGAACATCACGGAGTGGCCCGTGGCCTTCTCGGAGGTCGGCCGCTCCCACACGGTTTCGAAGCGCTGCTCGATCTCGCGCGCCGGCCAATGGACCGTCTCGGCCGCGGCATCCCCGGGCGCGGGAGGCCGTAACCGCTCGAAGGCGAGCAACGGTTCATCCGTGGCGACAAACAACAGGCAATCCTCGCGGCCAGCACGATGGACCGTCTCGCTTCCGCCCGGGAAAGAGTAGACGTCGCCCGTGCCCCACGCGATGGAATCGTTGCCGTTGCGGGTCTCGCCCGCGCCCGCCATCACGTAGTAGATCTCGCCACCAGCCGCGAGACTGGTGCGGAGCCGTTCGCCTGCGCGGATCTTCAGATAGCGCACCAGGAGCGTGGGTGTGGTGGCCGGATAGCGTGTTCCCAACTCCCGCGAAGCGTCGAGCGCAATTTCACCGGTGGACGTCGCCGGGTCGAACGCACGATCGCGCTCGGCCAGGAATTGCCGCGCCGGCACTGCCGGCCACTCGAAAGTGAAAGGGTTCTCCGAGGTGTGGTAACGAGCCCGGCGAACGTATGGCGTCCCGGATTGGACTGTCGCCTCCTCGGCCTGCGCTTCTACGGTCATGGCCATCTCCTGTGTCGCCTCGCAAAACAGCTACTATGCCGTCGTTGCCGGGCTTCACGCAAGCGGGGCGGTCAGCGTCGAGCTGCGGCAGCGCGCCGGGAGGAGAGAATGGACAACCCAGCTCAGCTACTCGAACCGTGGCAGTGGCCGGAGGAGCAGTGGCGCAGGATCGTTGCGCGGGTTCGCGCCGGCCGCGGCCTCAGGCCGCGCGCCTGGAAGGACGGCGCGCGCTGCGCTGTGGCGCTGTCCTTCGATTCGGATCATGAAACGAACGAGCTGCGCGACGGCGGCAAATCCATTGGCCGTCTGAGCTGGGGGCAGTACGGTCATCGCGTGGGTGTGCCGCGCATCCTGAAAACGCTGAGCAGATACGGCGTCAAGGCGAGCTTCTACGTCCCGGCCGTGACCGCGCTGCTTTATCCGGACGAGCAGCGCCAGGTCATCGCGGAGGGCCACGAGGTCGGCATCCACGGCTGGATCCACGAACTGAACTCGACCCTGCCCTTCGCAGCCGAGCGCGACCTGATGCTGCGCTCATCCGAAGTGCTCGAGAAAACCACCGGCGTGCGTCCGGTGGGCATGCGCACGCCGTCCTGGGACTTCAGCCCGCACACGCTCGAGATCGCGCGCGAGATGGGGCTCGCTTACGACTCCTCGCTGTTCGCCGACGAGGACTGCTACGAACTGCTGCTGGACGAGCAACCGACCGGTGTGGTGGAACTGCCGGTCGAGTGGGTGCGGGACGACGCGGTCTACTTCTGGATGAACCGCTTCGCCTCGCATCGACCCTATACGCCGCCGGCGGACGTCTTCGACATCTTCCGGCGCGAGCTCGATGCCGCCTACGAAGAGGGTGGGGTGTTCCAGCTCACGATGCATCCGCACGTGATCGGCTACCGCTCGCGGATCTGGATCCTCGAGGAGATCATCCGGCACGCACGCTCAAAGCAGAATGTGTGGTTCGCGACGCACGCCGAGATCGTCGCGTGGGCAGAGATGCACGCTGCGTGAAGATAAAGACTCGGGCGCGACCTGCGCTCAGTGCCCTATGTCGATGGGTCGGCTAGCGCCGCCGATCGGACTGAGCTCTGCCGATAGAAACCCGCGCCAGTTCCTGCTTCCAAAGCTGGCAGCCGAACCGGCGCGGTCCTTCACGGCACGGACGTTACATCTCGCCGTATTTCTTCTTCGCCGCCTCGATGCACTTCTGCTTGTCCGCGGCGCTCAGCGACTCGCACCGCTTCAGCGCCGTCAGGTACTCCTGCTCGCGCTTCGCGGTGTCGCCTTGCTGCTGGTTCTGCGTGCCGGGCTGAGGCTCGTCCGCGGCGTAAGCGAATCCGCTCAGAGCCAGCGCCAGGACACCGGCCGTCAACATAGTGATCGACTTGCTCATTGTGTCTCCTTTTCCAATGTTGGGTTGATGTGCCGCGACTGTTCGCTCGCCTCATTGCGAATCAAAGACGACTCACCCTGAAGTTCGAGCTGCGGCCGATGACGGGCCAAACGCGACTGCCCGTCCCGAGGGCCCGGATGAATGGGTTCCGGACTTGCGATGGACTACTGCATTTCGCGTGCCGAGCGCGGCACAGGACGAAATTGGTACAGCTAAGCAACTGATCTTGCGAAGCGAGGCCGTCGGACCGACGTCCTCACGCGACGCACGCACAAGCGCAACTGCTGCTTTTGCGTCGGGAGGCTACGACAGCTAGAGGCGCGCGGACACGTTTCGCATGGCCGCCGCGAGACGAATGCGGATCAACGTTGGCTGATCGACGTCTGACTTCCCAGCAGGCGCAGCGCCCGCTCGAGCTGGCAGTCTCCGCCGGAGAACCCGATCCGCGGGGCATGCGGGGTGCTGCCGCCGGCTCGCGGCGCGGCAGCATCGCCCTCGCTGTGCGAGGTACAGTCGTCCCCTGCCGCCGCTCTGCGCGCCTCGGGGATCTGACGTTCGACGGCGACCGCGTGCAGCGCGGCCGCGCCTTGGCGTTGAGCGATCGGCTGTGGCTCGACAACGACGTCGGGAATTACGCCCTGCCCCTGGATCCTGCGCCCACTCGGCGTGTAGTAGTAAGCGGTGGTCAGCTCCATCCCGGTCCCGTCGCCGAACGGTATCACCGTCTGAATCGACCCTTTACCATAGGTCTTTGTACCGACGATGATCGCGCGCTTGTTGTCCTGCAGAGCGCCAGCGACGATCTCTGCTGCGGAGGCCGACTCCCCGTTCACGAGCACAACCACTGGCAATGTCTTCACTGCGGCGGGGAGTCCTTCGAGATAGTCTGCATCCTCGTCGCCCAGATAGTCCGCGGTTCGTGCATACAGCCGCATGTTGGAATCGCTTCCCGTGCCCTCGGTAATCACGACCGGCGCACCGGGAGGCAGGAACGCCGAAGCGACCCCCACGGCGGAGGTCAGCATCCCGCCGGGGTTGTCGCGCAGGTCGAGGACGAAGCCGGCAATGCGGACGTCTCTCTGCTCCAGCAGCCGCCTCACGCCCTTCGCCATCATTTCGCCGGTGCGCGATTGAAACTGGGTCAGGCGGATGTACGCGTAGCCCGGCTCGATCACACTGGACTCGACACTTCGGTCCAGAATGGTTTCGCGCGTCAACGTGATCACCTTCGGCTCAGGCTGGCCGTCTCGCACCACGGCCAGAGAGATTCGTGTCCCGGGGTCGCCGCGGACCATGGCTATCACTTGCTCCAGACTCATGCCAGCGACGCTCACGTCGCCGATTCTGGTAATCCGATCGCCCGGGCGCAATCCCGCGCGATACGCCGGAGTGGACTCGAGCACGGAAGTGACCTCCATGAAACCGGACTCCATGCGCGACTCGATCCCGAGCCCCCCGTATTCGCCGTGCGCATCGCGCTGCAGTTCGCGGAACGCCTCTGCATCGAGATAAGCCGAGTGAGGGTCGAGACCTTTGAGCACTCCAGACAGGGCGCCCGCGATCAGTTTTTGGTCTTCGATCGGCCGTACGTAGCGCGCTTTGATCTGCTCCAGGATGCGCGCCACGCGTTGCACAGGATCGCTGTACGACGGCTCGGCCGTCGGATCGGCGGCGACGGTTGGAGACAGCCGAAGCAACGCGACGAAGACCGCGCCGAGCACCGTTGCCTTGGCCCCGAAGCGCGACGGGACCCGGCGGGGCGGAATATCGAAACAGAAGCCGCCGCCGGGCGGCTGCCGTACGTCGTCTGGCTCAGCGTCACAGCGCGGCAGGTTTTTTGCCGTCTTCACAGTCGATTCCAAGCTCAACTCCCCTGTTCCGCTTCGGTTTGTACTGCTGCGCCGGCTCGCGCGCGCATGCCCGGGGTTGCCGTCCGCAAGATCCGTGCAAGCGCGTCCGCGCACCGGAATTGTGGACAACAGACGGCAGCCATGGCGGGGAAGTCATCGCCATGGCGCCGGCGCCCCTTGCCCTCGGGGCGCGCGTATACTTCAGCGAACTCATTGATCTTACCCGGCCGGGGATTTTCGCCAGGTGTCTCTGGAAGACTTCTCGTCGTCGCCGCGCGCCGATCCGCGCACCGCCTGGGCGTGGATACTGGGGCTGCCCGCGACGCTGGTGGTTCCAATGGTCGCCTCCGCGCTGATGGACAAACGGCCGCCGGGCGAGGTGATACTCATCGTGGGCGTGCTGTGGTGCGTTGGCCTGGGAGCGGCAGGCCTGTACTGGTTCTTCTTCGGATTCTCGCGCACGCGCGGCATTGCGGACACGGCGACGAGCCGCATCGCGAGCGCGGCCCAGGGTTACGTTGAACTGAGCGGCGAGGCGTTCAAGCTCCACGGCGTCCGCGAGCTCTTTGCGCACAACGGCGTGCCCTGCCTGTGGTACCGCCGCGTCGACGCCGACGCAGCTTCGGACGGGACGCAGGAGCCATTCGCCATCCGCGATGAAACCGGCTACGCGATTGTTCTTCCGTACCACGCCCACGTCGAGGCGGTCCGCCGCCACACATTGAACGATGGCGCGGGCAACGTGTTTGTGGAAGACCGAATCTATGCCGGCGATAGGCTCTATGTGCTGGGGGAGTTTACCTCGAGCGAGCCGAGTTTCGACCTGGAGAAAGCAGTCGCCAACAAGCTGCTCCAGTGGCGCGAGGACCCGCGCGCGTTACTGGCCCGTTTCGATGCAAACCGCGATGGCCAGATCGACGCTCAAGAGGACTGGAAAATGCGCGTGCAAGCTCTACACGCGGCGCAAGCGGAGGGAGAAGCCGCAATCAACCACTACCGCGCGGTCAATCTGATCAAATCCTCCGAGGACGGCCGAGCCTTCATCATCTCGACGCGGCCTCGGCGCAGCTTCAGCCGCCGCCTGCTCGTGTGGCAACTCGCCGGCGCGATAGCGTTCATCGCCGGGACCTTCGGCGCTGTCTACCTCGGTGTTCAGCTCCTCTCGCGCTCGCTCATCTGAGGATCCTCATGTCCGTTCAGCCGATGGTTTGGGCAGGCGCGTTGCTGCTGGCAACAACCGGCTCCTGGGGTGCCGACATGACCGCCGAGCAGGTTCGGGAAACGCTCGCCTCAGTCACACCAGGCGTCCCCGCGCAATTCGCAGGCAAGGATCTCTCGGATCTGGACCTCAGCCGCATCGACTTCCGGCAGGCAAATCTTTCCGGCGCCAGCCTGTTCGGGACCAAGCTGGTGCTCTCCAACCTGTCCGGGGCGAATCTATCGAACGCCAACCTCAACGGCGCGTGGTTGATGGGAACGGACTTCACCGGCGCCAACCTGTCCAACGCGATGTTGATGTCGGTGGTCATCGTGGGCGGCGACGTCAGGAAGCGCCCCAACTTTGCGCGCGCAAACCTGTCCGGCGCCCGTATCATTGCCGAGCTCGACGGCGCCAACCTCTCCGGTGCGAACCTGTCGAAGGCGCACGTCGGCGTGAACATCAAGAACCAGGGGATGGGCCAGATGCGCACCAACCTCACCGGGGCCGACTTGTCCGGCGCAAATCTCTCGGGCGCCGATCTGAATCGATCGCTGCTCCTGTTCGCCAACTTGAAGGGCGCCGGTTTGAGCGGCGCGAATCTGTTTCGTGTCGACTTGTCCGGAGCCGACCTCACCGGTGCCGAGCTCGCCGGCGCGGACCTGACCGAGGCCGACCTCTCCGGCACGATTCTGAAAAACGTCACGGGCCTGGAAACTGCAAAGGGTCTCCACAAGGCAGTCAATCGAGATCGCGCCATCTACTGAGCCGACCTGCACAATGAACACGGTTGCACCCCTGTCGCCCCTGGAAACGCGCGTGCTCGCGGTCCTCGCCGAAAAGCAGCTCACCACTCCCGACTACTATCCCCTCACGCTGAACGCGTTGGTCGCCGGCTGCAACCAGAAATCCAACCGCGACCCGGTGATGAATGCCAGCGAGGAAGAAGTGCAGATGGCGCTCGACGCGCTCAAGCGCCAGACGCTGGTGATCGACAGCTACGGCGCATCGGGCCGGGTGATGCGCTACGCTCACAATCTGCCGAAGGTGCTCAACCTGGGACAACAGATGACGGCGTTGCTGACTGCCCTCATGCTGCGCGGGCCGCAGACGCCGGGCGAGCTGCGCACCGGGTGCGACCGGATGTACCGCTTTGCCGACATTTCCTCGGTGGAGGCTTTCCTGGAAGACATGGCGGCGCGCAGTGCCGGCGCTCTGGTCGTAAAACTCGCGAAGCAACCCGGCTCGCGCGAGCATCGCTGGGCGCAGCTGCTGAGCGGGCTACCTGACACCGATACAGGAGCCGGCACATCGGCGGAGCAGGAAGAAGGGGTGACGACCGGAGAGGTTGCAGCACTCAAGTCCAACATCGCAGAGCTGCGAGACGAAGTGGCCGAGCTACGCGCTCTGGTCGAACGGCTGTACGCCGAGCTCGGCGTGAAGCGATGAGCGCGCAGGCGCCCGTGTGAACAAGATCTTCGTCCACGACCAATTGATCCGATTCTCGCACTGCGATCCGGCGGGGATCGTCTACTTCCCCAGGTTTTTCGATCTGGCGCACGCAACCATGGAAGACTGGTTCTCAGTGGCGCTTGGGCAACCGTTACCCGATCTGATCCGCGATCGGCGCATCGGCACGCCGACAGTGAGTGTGCAGTGCGAGTTCACCAAGCCGCTCAGGATGGGAGACACGCTGCGCTTCGAGCTCAGTGTGCTCAAGCTCGGGAACGCCTCGGTCCAGTTGGCGTACAGCGGGAAGAAGGACGGGATCGAGCATCTCAGAATGCTGCAGACCATCGCTTTCATGGCGCTCGACGGCGGGAGCGCTACGCCGATTCCGGACGATCTGCGACCGCGGATCGAGCAGTACTTGGCGGGTTAAGAACGCCGAGCCGGCAAACCGGCTCTCACTTCACTGCGTACACGTTCGCCCGGATCGGGGCGACGCTGGACGCGAGCAGACGCGCCGCTTCGTCGGCGGGAACCGCCGGCGAGAAGCAAAACCCCTGGTAGGCGTGGCAGCCCATGGCACGGAGAAACTCGACCTGGCGTGTGCTCTCTACGCCCTCGGCAACGGTATCGAAGCCCATGTCCGAGGCCAGGCTGACGATGGCCCGCGTCACGGCCGCGTACCTGGCGGATTCGGCCACCCCGTGCACGAATCCGCGGTCGATCTTGAGCGTAGTGATCGGCAAATCCTTGAGATGGTCCAGGCTCGAGTAGCCGGTGCCGAAGTTGGCCACCGCGACGCGCGCGCCGAGCTTGCGCAGCAACTCGAGCACCTGTCCCGCGTTCGGTTCCGACATCAGCTGGTTCTCGGTGATCTCCAGCTCGATGAATGCGCCAGGCACGCCGTAGCGCGACAACAGCTCGCCCAGCCGATGTGCAACGTCTTCGTCGCGCAACTGCGCGGCCGAGAAATTCACGGAGATCGGAACGGGCTCCAAACCCGCGTCCTTCCAGGCGGCGATCTGCGCACAGGCTGCCTCCAGCGTCCAGTGTACGATCGCGCCGATCAGTGCGGCGCTCTCTTCCGCGAACGAGATGAAATCGCCGGGCAGCAGCAGACCGCGCCGTGGGTGCTGCCAGCGCAACAGCGCCTCCAGTCCGCGCAGACGGCCGTCGTCCAGCCTGACCTGGGGCTGGAAGTGCAGGCGCAGCTCGCTGCGCTCCAGCGCCTGGCGCAGCTCGTACTCGACGTCGAGCTGCTTTTGCATCCTGTCCAGCATGTCCGGCGAGAAGAAGCAATAGCTGCTGTCGCCGCTTGCCTTCGCGCGATGGGCTGCAGTCTCGGCGTGCTGCAGGAGGGCGCGTGAGTCCTTGCCGTCCACGGGGAACACGGCAATCCCGATGGAGACGCCCACCCGGACCTCGCGTTCTCCCAACGGGAACGGCTGGCGCACCAGCGAGAGGATCTTGTCGGCCACCGCGGCGATGTGGCTCTCGCCGCTGGTCTCTTCCAGGATCAGCGCGAACTCGTCGCCGCGCAGCCGGCACAGCGTGTCGCTTCCGCGCAAGCTCGACGTGAGCCGCGTGGCGAACAGCAGCAGCAGGCTGTCGCCCGCGTCGTGGCCCAGCGTTTCGTTGACCAGTTTGAAGTTGGAGACGTCGATCAGCATCAATGCACCGGCGCTGCCCGACTGCGTCGCTTCGAGCAGCACGCGCTCGATCTGGCGCGAGAAATATTGCCGGTCGGGTAGCTTGGTGACCGGGTCGTAGTGCGCCAATTCCTCGAGGCGCCGTTGCGCCTGCGTCCGCTCCGCCAGCTCTCGACGCAAAGAACTCTCACGCTCCGAGATGCGATCCAACAAATTGTTGCACGCGGTGGCAAGCGCTCCGACCTCGTCGCGGGATTCGACCGTCGCGCGCACGTCGTAGCGCTTTTCGGCGAAAACACGGCGAGTGAATGCCGTCAGCCTGCCCATCGGCGCCAGGATGCCGAGGTGCCAGCGCGTCGTCACGACGTACGCCAATACCAGCGCAATGGTCGCGATAAGCGATGCCTTGATCGCGAAGGCTGCGAGGTCATACCGAAACTGAGTAAGGTCGGTGGCGACGGCGATCGTGCCGATCACCTTGTCCTCTTGCAGCACCGGGCGGAAGCTCTCGAGGTAGTCGTCATGCATCCGGTGCCCCTCGGCGAGAACTGGCTCCGAAGCCAGGGCGATCTCCCGCGAGCGTGCGCTCGTGTAGCCGGCGACAGTCCGGCCGTGGTCATCGAAGATTCGGGCCGACAGCACCGCTGGCGTAACCCGCAGCGACTCAAGCACGCGGGTGGCCGCGGACGCGTCGTTAGTGGCAAGAGCCGGTGCTGCGTTATATGCCATCAGTTCGGCACGATCGGCAGCTTCGGTCAGCAGGCGGGCTTCCGCGTCCTGATAGTGATCGGCGATTACCAGCGCACACGCCAGTACGACTACACCGGTCGTCGTCAGGAAGCTGGCCACCAGCAGCTTCACAGCCAGGGGGAGATTGCCAATCAGGCGGCTACTCATGAGTGCGGAAGGAATCCGGTTGGGTGCGGTGAGCGACCCTGCCGCTCGGATTTTGCTGTAAGCATTGCGCGAGCCGCGACACCGGAGCGGCGTTCATCTGCCGTGAAAGCACCGGCAACGCTGCGCGCTGGCGCGCCGTGGAGCGACCTCGGCAAGCCGAATTTCCAATGGCGCATCAATGACTTCCTACAGGGGCGCGGCACGGCTCTGACAATTCGTTGACTCATCGGAGGAGGCTCTGCTCCTGCGTCGCAATGCGCATGCCATTGCGGCGGGCACGGCAGCGCGGCCCAGGGAATCGGCCCGAGGCCACGCGGCTCGTTCGCGCCCGCCCGAGGCGGGGAGATGGATCACGACCGCAGCACTGATGCTATAGTTAACCCGAGTCGTCACACATACCAACACATAAGGGGAGGAAGGCGATGAGCGCTCATCGAATCACCACTGCACTGACTTGCGCGCTGTTGACCGCTGCAGTAGCGACAGGATTGGGACTGCCGTACGCCTGCGCGGATAGCGATCTGATGAGCTCGCTGAAGGCGGCGAAGATCGTTGAGCTGAATTTCATCTGGGACCAGAAGTCTCCGGTTCTCAGCTTCAATCCCCCGTTTGCCGCAGCCCTGGTCAATACTCACAAGCAGACCAATGGCTGGATTCCCGAGCTTTCCTTCGCCGCCGACATGATGTACTTCAGCGGACAGCACGGTGCACCGACCATCGACGCGATCGGTCACATCGGGCACAACGGCAAGCTGTTCGGCGGTCTTGTCGCGGAGCAAAGCGAAGCACCCAGCGGCTTGCTGGCGCTCGGCGTGGAGCATTACCCGAAGGAGCGCTTCATCAATCGCGGGGTGCTGCTCGATGTCGCCCGTTTCAAGAACGTCGATGCTCTGCCGCCCGGCGAAGAAATCACCGCCGCCGACCTGGAGGCCACGGCGCGGGCGCAAGGGGTGGAAGTGCGCGCCGGCGATTCGGTGCTGATCCGCACAGGCTGGGGCCGTTACTTCGAAACAGACAAGGCCAAGTACATGGGCCTGCGCCCGGGTCCCGGCGAGGGCGCGTCAAAATGGCTGGCGGAAAAGAAGGTGTTTCTGGCCGGAGACGATCAGCTCACCTTCGAGGTCTATCCGCAGAAAGGCACGATCTTTCCGGCGCACCGCATTTTGATCGCCGACAACGGGATCTACATCGTGGAGAATTGCAACCTGGAAGAACTGTCCCAGGTTCTGGCCGCGCGCAAAAACTACGAATTCGTACTGGTGCTGAACCCTCTGCGGCTGCGCGGCATGACGGGCTCGCCGCTCAACGCGTTCGCCATCGTTCCGTAGTCAAGTAACCGGCTCCCCGACCCAACCCTCCTCCGCTCGCGGGGAGGGAGGGGTGAGGAGCGGCGCTCGTCCAGGCGCTCGAGCTTTGCCGTTCCCAGTTTCCAAAGGAAGGAGACCCGATTGAAATACCTTCGCTTGATCGCGCTCGCACTGGCTGCGGCGTGCGCATTTCCGACATTTGGCCTGGCGCAGGAGGTCACGCTCAAGGCGGTGAGCGGCTTCGCCGAGAATTCGCAGTACGTCAAGCGCCTGGAAGGGTTCATCGAGAAGTTCAACGCCGACAACAAGGGCGTCGCGCAAATCAACTTCATCGGCGGCCCGAAAGCCATCCCGAGCTTCGAAACAGGCAACGCAGTGCGCTCGGGAGTGGTCGATATGGCGATGACCACCGGCGCCTTCTACACCAACATCATGCCCGAAGCCGACGCGCTCAAGCTGGCGCAGATTTCGGTATCGGAGCAGCGCAAGAACGGAGCGTTCGACTATATCAACAAGCTTTGGAACGACAAGGCGAACATGGTGTACCTCGCGCGCATGGTCGAGGGCACGCCGTTCCATGTCTATTTGAACAAGAAGATCGACAAACCGGATCTCACCGGCCTCAAGCTGCGCACCACGCCGGTATACCGGGACTTCTTTCTCGCGCTCGGTGCGCAGGTGGTGCAGACAGCGCCGGGCGAGCTCTACACCGCGCTGGAACGCGGCGTAGTGGACGGCTACGGCTGGCCCATCACGGGCATCTTCGATCTGTCCTGGCAAGAAAAGACCAAATATCGGGTGGATCCGGGCTTCTACAACGCCGAGGTCTCGATCGTCGTCAACCTCGCAGCCTGGAACAAGCTATCCGCCGCGCAGCGCAGTGCATTGAGCAAGTGGGCACTGTGGATCGAGAG
>JACXTT010007812.1_pt1 | contig 14986 bp, 17 predicted proteins | sample 9270951 | NCBI WGS metagenome assembly JACXTT01 (sample SAMN15532306, study PRJNA645909) | rock metagenome | isolation source: weathered quartz diorite | place: Puerto Rico | collected 2017-06-21
ATAGCCGGCGTGACCGCTTACTCCAACGGCTTCGAGTTTCGGACGCCGATACGTTCGAAGACAAACATCGACTTCCGCGATATGGGGTTCGGCCCGCCACCCTTTCGAGAAGGCGCCGGCCTCTCCGTGGAGCTCGGCTATCCCGGCGGACGTTCCGGAGCGGGCTTTGCCGGCAGGCCGGGTCCCGAGGTCATGGAGTACTACCGTGATTCAGCTGCAGGCGAAGAGCCGGCGATCCCAGGCGGACCGATCGTGGGCCAGACCAGCATGAGCGGCGGAGGCAAGCGCTGGGACTGTAGCTGGTGGGCGTGGCCGTTGCCGCCCGACGGGCCGCTGACTCTCACATGCCACTGGCCTGCAAGGGGAATAGACACGCAGCCGGTCGAGCTCGACGGGACCGCGATCCGGCGTGCCGGTAGCGCGAGCACGGACATGTGGAACCTCTGACGACGTTTCGAATTACCGGTTGTGAGAACGACCGGGGCTAAGTAATCCGCTCCACCCACTTGGCGCGCCATTCCGGCGCCTCGAAGGGAGCGCCGTAGAGCTCGGTGGATCTGACGATCTTGCCCGACCTCAATTCAACAAGTGAGATGAGCTGCCAGGTCTGGCCATCGGGATACGTGGCCGACCCGACCAGGGTGTAGATGTCACCCGACCCCTCAATCCTCAACACGTTGAAGCTCGGCCCGACGACCCATTTGTCCTCGCTGCCGATCACCTTCCCGGCGATGTCTTTGGGTAAGCCGCCCGGGTAGTTCTCGGCGATGGCCCGCATGTTCGCCCAGCCCCGAATACGCTCGCCCGACTGGGGGTACTCGGTGACCATGTCCGCGAGCACACCTCGGCCTGCATGTCAAGGTCGTGGGTTTTGAGACCCTCGACAAATCGCTCGACGACTTGACGGTTCGATACGGGAGCCAAGAGCACCTCCTATGTCCAGCGGAAGCGATGCATCACTCGATAGGTCAGCGAGCACTCGCCACGATACAGATCCCCAGGAGTTGGAGCGGCGTGCCGACCGCAAACCTACGGAAAGGAAAGGGCGGCCTGGTGGCTTGCCCTTCCCTGCCCCGTAGAAACCCCGGACCCCCGCAGCCAACGAGCCGGACGCGGCCTGTTAGCTGCTTCTCCAGGTCATGCTGGGAATAAGGGACGCGCTACTCGTGGGTTGTACCCATTCTTTTATTCGCCGAGCGCGCCTCTCGCCTGGCGGCCAGCAGCCAGTACGCGCCCTGGGCCATTTCGTATTCAATTTCACCGATGCCGGCGTAGCTCAGCCTGGTTAGAGCGACGGTCTTTTAAACCGATGGTCCAGGGTTCGAATCCCTGCGCCGGCACCACGAAATCGTATTCAATGTGGTCCATTTCCGCCCTCGGTCTGATAGACTTCTGGCACCGAATATAGCCAATTTATAGCCAAGAGGTCGAAAAAGAGCGGGTTGAGAAGGAAGCGGGAACGTAGCCACGGGCAGGGAAGCATCTTCAGGCGCTTTCTCGGCGGCAAGGAAGCAGGCTGGATGGCTATGCTCGACATGGGGATCGTCGACGGAAAGCGGAAGCGAAAGGCCTTCTACGGCAAGACGGAGAAGGAGGTCCGCGACAAGCTGCAGGACGCTACCCACTCGCACCGGCGTGGGACTTTGGCCAAGGTGGGCCGGATGACGGTTCGCGACTGGTTGATGCGTTGGCTCGAGGACTCAGCAAGACCCACGACGAGGCCCTCCACCTACCGACGCTATGCCCAGATAGTTGAGCAATACCTCGTTCCTTCGATCGGCCGCATCCAGCTGGAGCGCCTAACGCCCTCGGACGTCCGCGCGATGCTCAATGCCAAGGCCACAAAACTCAGCCCGCGATCCCTCCACCACATGCGGACGGTGCTCAGGACAGCTCTCAAGGTGGCGATGAGGGATGGCCTGATCCCAAACAACGCTGCCGCGCTGGCCGAATCGCCGCGAGTTCCCGCGACAGAGATGCGCACTCTTGGAGAAGACGATGTCGATCGATTCCAGGACGCCATCCGTGGTAACCGGCTGGAGGCACTCTACTGCCTGGCTCTTGCCACCGGGCTGCGCCAGGGCGAGGCGCTTGGACTGCGATGGGAGGACGTCAATCTCAACGACGGGGGCAGGTTGCGGATTCGGTTCGCGCTGCAGCGGATCGATGGAACGTATGCGCTGGTTGAGCCAAAGAGCATGCGGAGCCGCCGAACGATCTCTCCGCTTCCAGAAGTGGTCGTGACAGCTCTCCGCCAGCAGAAGCAGCGACAGGATGCCGAGAAGCGATCACTCGGAGACCGCTGGTTGAATACGCGAAACCTGGTCTTCACCACCGAGTTCGGTGCGCCGCTGAACAGCAGCGTCGTCACCCATGACTTCGCCAGGGTCCTCCAGCGCGCCGGCCTGCCTCGCATGCGGTTCCATGACTTGAGGCACTCATGCGCATCGTTCCTCTTGAAGCAGGGCGTGCATCCGCGGGCAGTGATGGAGCTGCTCGGGCACAGCCAGATCAACCTGACCTTGAACACCTATTCGCATGTGCTCCCATCGGTGAATAAGGAGACCGCCGCCGCGATGGATCGAGTCTTCACCGGGAAATAGCTTGTGGCTCTGATCGTCGGCCGACAGCTGACTTGCGGCGCGCAGGCTAGGCAGAGCCGCGATAGGATCTTTGCTTCACCGACGGCCGCCCCTTGCTGGCGCCAGCCGCGGCGCTGATGTCGATCCTGGTTGCTCAGCTCGCCCCCGCCGGCATGCTGTTTGGCGCCGACCGCAACGTCACAACTGAGTGGACGCTCAAGGGCGGCCTGACCGAGACGGTGACCACTGGGCAGTCCGAGCACCCTAAGGTGCGGAAGTGGCCGAACCACGAGGTGATTGTTGGCTACGTTGGGCAGGCCGAGCTGGCCAAGCGGCCGACCGAGGAGTGGTTGTACTCGTTCATCGGGCGGCACCTGGAGTTCGGCAGCCTCCAGGAAGTCGCCGACGCGCTGACGGGGGACCTAAACGCGCTGCTGCCTGACTTCCGCGATGTGCCGATGGTCCTCCACCTTGGCGGGTTCGAGATGGACGCGGGGCAGTGGAAGCCAAAGATCTTCCACATCCGCAACACGCTGGACGTCGAATACACCGTCGGGTCGAGATTCGACTGCTCCGACGAGATCGTCCGCCCCGGGTACTTCGGGTCCAAGCCTGGCGACCAGATCCGAGCCGAGGTCGCCTGGCCCAACTACTTCAGCTTCCGTCAGGGGATTCGCCTCGACCTCTTCAACACGGTCGACGCCGCGCTCAGGACCGCGACCGGCGTGCTCATCTCTGCTGGCCTTATGCCGGTCCCGACGACCTTGCGCCAGCTCGTCGACCACGTGAAGTTCCAGGTCTACGGCTACGGCGCCTACTTCGCCGCGTTCTACCCTCCCGTTCAGCAGTTCGTGGGCGGGGGCTCCGACGTCGTCACCGCCGCCTGGCCCGACGAGGGCACGACCGGCTCTTAATGCAGGCCGACGTATAGGTGCTCGCCTCCGCCGAAGCCTTGGTGTCGACCGTCGCTGCCGCGATCGCCGCGGTTGCCGCCGTGATAGCGCTGGTCTTGGCACGACGGACACTGCGGGAGGCACGCTCGACCACCGAGGTACAGCGGGAAACTGTTCACGCCACCGAGACCGTCGCCGGACGGATCGAGGCCACGACCCATGCACTCACTCGCATCCTCGCGGAGACCCAGGTGGCGCGCGAGCTCGAGCAGCTCACGAGAATCGCCAACCAGGTCGGAGCCGTGACTGTGCTGCGCCACGCTGTCATGCGAGCAGACGACCCGACGCGCGAACCTCGTCCCTGGAACGAGTTCAGCGATGCCAAAAGCCTTCTAGCCGCCTACCTCGAGGCCATGGCGGCTGACGCTCCATCTGCGTGCCGCGTCCTCGCCGATCCGTCGGATGCCAGGCTCGCTGATCGGCAGCTGGAGGCAGACGCCAAGGTGGAGCTCAATAGGGCCTTCGCGGCCGCTGGCGCGCGCATTCGCGAGCTAGCGGAGGGTCCAGCGTGATGATGCGATGGCTCGTCGACGTCGAGGTCGATATGCCTGCCGGATCTTTATCGGACGAAGACCTCGAGCTGCTGCGTGGTGAGCTGTACCGTGGGGTGACGAAGGATATCCTCGGGCCGAGGCCGTCGTTCGTCGTCGAGAGAGTGGCACGCGGGCTGCACATCGCGTTCCCAATGACGGCTGGCGACGAAGGAGAGGCGTGGGCCTACGCCCTCCGCTGGATCCAGCACGTCGTCTTCGCGCATCCGGAGCGTCGAGGTTCCGTGTCACGCATCGAGACCCGCCTTACGCCCGAGGGGTGAGGTGGTCAAGTCTGGGCGCGAAAGTCGTTACTGATCGGCGATTGGTCGAGGTTTCAGCAGAACTTCGGCAGCTGGTCAATAGGCTGTCTCGGAAGTGGGATGCGCCCGGCCGACTGACCAGCAAGAGAGCCGAGATCCAGAGTCTGCTGGACCTGTACCGCGACGTCCTTGTCATCCTCGAACGCATAACCAGCGAGGGGATGCCGGCTATGGCATTCATGGACGAATACATGAAGCGGCCACCTCAGCGATCGGACGCCTCCGACTTGGCCGCTGCTCAGTCGTTCATTGCGCGGCTGGCGGTCGACGTGAAATCTCTCTATCACTGGACCTACGCGATAGAGGACTTCTTGGATCACAGTTCCGTCGCAGACCTGGTGGATCTCAGCCAACTGAATCGGATCTCGATCTTTCGGCACAAGCTCATGGTTCATCACGGCCGCACTCCGATGCGGAAGGGCGGTCAGGTTGCTACGTCGGCCCAAACATGGGGACCCAACACCGAGAACTTCAGACTCTTGACGCACCCGATTCAAAGGGGATCGAGGGTTTGGCTCAGTCGGAGTACTGGTGCGTGGCGCGGCCTCCGGCGACGAATGGCTCGACTCAACGCGTTCGTGCCGGGTTTGAAGGCCGAGGAAAATCTCTGGGAAAAGACGGACCTGATATACCGGCACTTCAACGTGATTCCGGCGGCTGAGAAGCAGTGGGTTCGCAACCAGTTGTTCGGAACTGTCGGTCTGCGCTCGGACCCGCCGGCCGCAGTGGCACAGGCCCTGCTCGAGGCACTCAAGGATTACAAGCGATGTCGTCGACTCTGACGTCGATGGTTTCTACACGACCGCTTCGGTTGCAGGTGCGATTCAGCTAACGGCTTCACTCCTCGGGGCGAACCGGGCAAGTTGCGCCGTTATCCACTCGGGGAGGGCCAAAGCGGCGTGCTCGTTCGTCAGCACTTTCGTCTCAGGACGCCATTCGACCCCGGTTTCCTGAGGGTGCATGGCTGACTCAAACAGGCAAATCGCGCTAACCCTAGTGTGGAGCTTCGGCTGAAGGCGCTTCCGGAGCATAGGCTCCCACAGCTTGAACGCCCCAGTTGCACCTGACGTCTGAAGCATGACCAAGCCGGGAGATGTCTTCGGAAGTTGTTGGGCTTCCCCATCTAAGACCGCCTCGGCCCTCTCATCACTAAATGCCAAACGCACACAAATGTGCCGCTGTGCGACGCCGTTCTCCACATGGGACTTCAACTGACCCAGCCGTGGTCTGTACTCCTCCCCGTGATCGGTCAGGTGCATTTGGCCAGGCTCCGTTTCGTTCAAGTAGAGCGTCCCGAGACCGTCAGGAAGTTCTTCGATCTGATGACCATCCATGGCGCAGACGGCAGGTAGTCGTGTTGTCATGTGTTGCAGCTCAGCTGCGTTCGGTTCGCGTCGTAAGAAGATCTCTAGCGCATATCTCCCCGCGACCGCGTCAAGGAGAACGACTAGGCGCGACATGATCTCTCGGAGCCGGGTATGCACATCTGACATCGTCGGTTGGCTTACCTCTACGTAGGTCCAGTCACCACCGCGCCGCGCGCGAAAGTCGGGAACGCGATTCCATCCGCCAATTTGTGGTTCAAGTTCGATCTCAACGGCGTGATCCCCCGACAGAAGTAGCCAGATAGCCGTCAGTTCGGCCCAAGCCGAAGAGTCGTGTTGACGCAGTTTTTGGATCAGGCGACCGCTGTCGCTTATGCGATCAAGACAAGCCAGCCGGGAGCCCTGCGTAAGTACGTACAGAGCGGGCTCGAGGCCCCAGGTCTCAACGCCGTTTATGAAGCGTGCCTGATCCATCCAGTCCCTACCCATGTACCGTTCAACGATGTCGAAGTGTTCAACCCATACTTCTGGAGCGGGCCGGTCGACATCCGTGTCACGCAGCCAAGCATTCCGAATCTCGTCCCAGGTCCAGGGCATGCTGACAACCTACTCGCGACCACGACCCGAGCGCTGGCGTTTCGTCCTAGCATTGCGGCCCGCGTACATTCCGCTTGTCCTGCGCAGTGGCCCACGCGCGCTGACGTGCTCCGCCAGTTGAGCACATGCTCTTCGACCGGGCGCGCGGCGAACGCGACCGACAAGAGTCTGCCGAGAGATCGCCTCGCCACGCCGACGTGGGCAAGACCCTCCCAGCACTGAGGGCGCTCGTAGCTCAGATTCAGCAGTTTCCGTAACCGCTGGTCAAGTTGTGAAGGTTCCGCTAGAGGCCGGACTCCGCCAAACCTCGGACGGCCACTCGCTGCAGATATGCGCTCAGGTCCTCTGGTCGAACGCGCAGCGATCTGCCGAGCCTGACAGTGCCTGCTGCGTGGGCGACCTCGTACGCTTGGCGCTCCCCCACTTGGAGCAGACGCATGATGTCCTTGATCGTCAGTAGGGGTGGGAGCGCTAGCTCGACGACCCTTGGCTGCGTTGCCATCAAAGACTTCGTCAAGACGCTTGGGCCTCGCGCTCCATTGAGACGAAGCCGAGCCGTTCAAGCGAGAGAATGAACCTCTCGTCTGAGGCAACATTGATCGCGTCTGGGCCATCGCGGTCCGCCACCTTCAGGTCCTGGGCGCCAACCGCGGCGAGGAGTCGGACGTCATCGGCGATCCGAAGGCGATTCACGAGTCGAGTCTCGACATCACCTGTCTCGTACGAAGGGTCGTCAAGCATCGCGGCCACGAGTCCGCGGAAACTGTCGGCCTCGCACGCCCGCAAGAACGTTCCGTTACCGAGAGGCTGAAACAACATCCTCATTGGGAGGAGCTGTTGGCTTGTTGGGTTGATTCGTCGGTACATCAGGCGACCCTCCTCGCCGGCTGCCACGCGGAACGTTGGAACAGCCAATAGAGCTTCAGCTTGTCTTGCGGACGGACAAAGATCGTGTCCGCGAACCGGCGGAGCAGACTGTCATTGGAGTCAGCCACCTGGCCCGCAGCGTGGCTTCCGAGCCGAACGCGCTCAGTCGGGATCGCAGAATCGGGGAGAGTCGAAGCACGCTTGGTGATCCAGCAGGCCAACTTGATATTCGCCTGAAGACGAGCAGGGTCGAGGCTGGAATCGAAGTAGCGATACTCGATGGTCCGCCTCGAGTCTAGGAGATTCCCGTAGTTGAGCCCGAACCCGTGGCTCGCACCGACCCGGCTGGCGAGCTCGTTGAGGCTCTGTGCCTCCTCGAATTGACCCGCGCCCATGGGCCCGCACCACCGGTAGCCGTTGCCCGCTCCCCGGTGGCGTCGTCCACTGCGCCCGGTTGCCGCCGCCAGGCGGTACATGAGGTCCTCGGCCCATGCACACGCGTTGGCCACACGGCGGAACCGGCCAACGTCGTGGTCCATCCCCGCCGAGTCGGCGCCAACGTGGACGTGGCCACCAGTTCTCGTGGTGACTGTTGCGCCGTTCTCGCGCAGGATCGCGCAGGCCCTTTCCAGCTGCGCCCAAGTCTCAGGCGTGTCGCGCAACACCGGGCTCACGACCTCTCCATTGACCGTGCTGTCGCGCTCGACCACCCACTTTCCCGGCTCGCGGTAGGAGTGGTAGCCCTGCAGGTTGGGCGTGGAGGCGAGACCCGCGGCGTGAAACGCACGCGCCACCGCGTTGGCATCGGCACCGTCGAATTCGATCTCAACGCCGAATGTCTGGTTGGGATCCCCGATGACGTTCTCCCTCTCGTACTCACCGCCTGAAGTTCGTGCGAGCTGAAGGAGCTGGTAGTGGAGCTCGTCGTTGTTCGTCAATGACCGTTCGCCTTCGGGCACTTCTGAGCCCTGGGCCTGGAGGAATTGCTCCCAGAGCCTTTGCACTTCGGCCCGCTCGCGATCGATGCGTTCACGCTCGTCCCGGTGGCGCTCGACGGCTCGGGCGTAGATATCGGCCCACTCAGGGCTTTCGACGTCAGGATCTTCGAAATCGACCACGCTGACGGCGGCGGCTGGTACCGCCTCAGCCTGGAGCGGAGCGACGCCCGCAGCGTCGGGTTCGCCTACCAGTGCTTGGATCGACGGCAGTCCACTGAGGACGGCCGGCGCCGACTCCTGTCTAACAACGACCGCGGGGCCCGCAACTGGTGCGATGGTTGCCGTCGTCGACCGGCTCGTGGCGCGGCTAGCGCCCTTGCTTGGCATGGGTCAGCTTGCCCTCCGAAGCCGGCGGCGCAGTGTCTGCTGCAGGTGGGAGTAGAGGCTGCTCACCGTTCGTTCCGACATGCCAGGGGCAGCGTTCGCCTCCAAGCACAGGGCCCGGCCGGTCCGCCGATCGACGATGACATCGACTCCTGCGTAGTCGAGCCCGATCCGGCGAGCACCTTCGCGTGCAGTCGACACAACCGCCGCCGGCAAGGTTGCGACCGGCTCGTGCGTCCACTCAGGCCGGAGGTCCTCTGCGCTGCCACCCGCAGGCGGCTGCTTGATGTAGGCCGACACCACGCGACCGTTGAGGACGCTGACGCGATATTCGGCTCGATCTGCAACGAATTCCTGGAAAAGGTCGTAGCGAGCCCGTTCGCCCCAGGAGGCGTCGTTCGCGATCACCGCCTTGCCGCTTCCCCGGGCGCCCTGGCGTTGCTTCGCGACGGCGCGATCGGAGCCCAGCAGATGCATGTCATCAGGTCTGAGGACCGTCAGCGGTGCAAGCTCGCCGAGCCGCCGCAGGGACTCGACCTGGTCCGAGGCAATCCGAACCGCGTCAGGCCTGTTCACCGCTATGAGGTCTGCCGGCAGCGAGTCGGTTCCGCCCCAATTGAGGACCAGCGGAGGTATGGCTTGCCCGCGTGGAATTTCAGAGGTCTCGTGAACCAGATGGAGGTTCGCGCCCTGATGAGCGACCGCCTCGATATTGCGGGCGACGGCGTCGGACGGAATCGAGCGCGGCGCGAGGATGTAGACGGGCACATCGTTCGGCGATGGCTGGAAGGCGATCGGCGGCAATCGCACCTCGCCGGTGGGTTGCGTGGGCGCCTGATTCGATCCAGCGACCAACCCAGGTGGCCTTCGCCGAGCCAGCTCGAGGAGTTGATCGATGGCTGCCTGCCGCTGATCGAGCTCGAGTTCGTAGCCGATGGCCAGCCCAGCGCGTTGGCGCTCGTCTTCGAGACGACGCAGCTCGGCTAAGCGGCCATCCAGGTCGTCGAGGGCTGCTCGAATCCCCGCTTCGTCGGCGCGGTTGCTGGCTCGGCCAAGCTGACGCAGGCGGGACTGGACGCGCCTGAGCCGATATCGGTACAGCTCTTCGGCCTCTTCTGGAACCAGCGCATCCTCGCGAGCGGCCAGCTCGTTGAAGCGCTCGACATCTAGGCCACGGCGCAGTGGGCGGCCGATTTCGGCGGCCGTGAAGCCGGCGCTATCCCACTCCTCGCGGCTCCGTGCGATAGGTGATGCAGCGACAACCGGGGGCCCAACTGTGGGGTTGGTCGTTGCCGTAGTCTGGCCGCCCTTCGAAGGCACTATGCCGCCTCCTGCCCATGCATGATCGACGCGTAGGCGCGGTCGTTCTCGGCACAGTTGAGAAGGAAGCATTCGCGTGCGGACCGAGCTACCAGGTCGCGGCTGCGAACCAGAAGTCGCCGGCGCTGCGCCAGGCCGTACGCCATGCCGTTGCAGACCACGAGGTGCCGCCGTGGAGCCGCCCGCCGGTAGTCGATCAATCGCTCCTGCGAGTGGATCCCGCCCAGGATGAAAATGACGTCAGTCCTCACCGCGCGGTGGAGGAGGGCGATGTCCTCGACTGTTTCGCGGTGCGCCCGCACCTCGGCGTGGATCTTGCGTCCCCCGCAGAAGATCGACACCGCCTGCAGCTGGCGCTGGCCGTTGATCCAGTCCGCCCAGATCCGGCCGTCGGGCTCGAAGAAGGCGAATCCGACATCGGGGACGGCCGGGATCCCGGCTTCGATGAGCTCGTGGTAGACGGCGAATGACCTTCTCTGCTGGACGATCTGATCCCAGCGACTGGCCGCCCGCCATACAGAGAAGTTCGGCGTCAGCACCAGATCGAAGCCCATGCCGGCCAGGTCCGCGATGATGCGACGCCTCGCAACCCAGAAGCCTTCGAGGACCCGGTCCTCCACGTAAAGCTGCAACGCGACCTTGGTCTTCGGCCCGAGGCAATAAACATCGCGAACCGGCCGCCGATGCTTCCGAGTGACCCAGCGCCCAGCCGTGCCGAAGACGCGGCCGCCGTGCAGCGCTACCCAGGGCAAATCCACGGGATCGGCGTATGCCTGGACCAGGACAGGAAGGTGATCAGGCAGGTCGGGAAGTACCGGGTGGCGTACCTGCCGCGGCCAGTTGAGATCGAGGCCGCCAAGGTGCTCGACGACTTGGCGTCGCGCAGCCAACATCTGCTCCTTCTCCAGGCAGCTGGCGCATTGACCGCGAAGGCAGAAGTTAGGTTTCTTGCCGCAGCGCGCTGCAGCGGGACATTCGTTGCAGTGCGCGCCGCAGGCGATCCCCTTCATCAGCCCGACGCTCCGCTGCGCCGCAGGTAGTCGCCGAACAACGGAACGGTGAATGCGAGGCGACCGCGCTCGGGCCGGTACAGAAGTCCCTTGGCTTCGAGACGCGACACCAAGGGCTGCATTCTCCGGTTGGGCAGGTTCAGGGTCTGCCGCAGGGCGTGGAGGGCAGTGCTCTCGCCGCCGGCAGCAACCGCGCGCAGTGCGCGGCGCTCAAGGCTGGAAGTCCGCGCGAGGCGGGCGTCGAAGAACGCACGATCAAGCGCCCGCAGAATCGTGGGCCGGTGCCGCACGAAGTCTGCGTTGGTGATGCAGGGAGATGACGAGCAAGCCTCCCAGAGCAGCGCTCCGAAGAATTGGATGTGAAACGGGTAGCCGCCGGTATCGCGCCGTACGGATTCGACAACAACCGCATCGACAGCGCGGCCCGAGGATTCGAGCGGGCGCACGAAGGCGAGTACGTCCTCCGGAGGACGCAGAGCATCCAGCAGCTCCGCCTGGAACATGCGCTCCGAGTAGCTCTTAGCCCGAGCGAGGTTGTCTGTCAGCGTGGGGAGTCCGCTCACCACCAGCATCACCGCCAGCCCTGACCTCTGTGCCCTGGCCACGCTCGCAAGGAAAATGCCCAACGGAAACTGGCGCCGTCGAGGCGAATCCGCGAGGACGTGGGCTTCGTCGTAGCAGAACAGGACTCCTGGACGGTGCGCGGCCTCGGCTCCCTCGCACGCGAGCTTGAGGGCATGGAAGAGCCGGTCTTCAAGCACCGCGGGTTGGTGCGACGCAAGTGCCGGCGGTTTCACAGCCAGAGTGACCCCTTCGAGGGTTACCGTCAGGCCGCCTAGGAGATTGAGGGCACGACGTGCTGCCGTACTCGATCGCTGCCGAAGTGCGAGAGTCCGCGACGAATGCTCGACTGCTGTTCGGCAGTCGTCAACAAGCGCCAACGCGAACGTCGATTCACTCTTGAGGTGCTCGCTGCATTCGCGGCGGACTACAACCCAGCCCCGCGCCTCGGCTGCAGCCGAGTAATGCTGCAGCAGCACCGTTTTGCCGACGCCCCTGAGCCCGGTGAGCCTGACATTGCGCGGGAACGACGGGAACGCCGCCAGGTACGTGTCGAACCTGTCCAGCTGAGCTGCCCGATCAGCGAGGTAAGGAGGATCCAATCCCATGCCAGGCCTGAAGGGATTAGTCGCCCCGAAATGATCCTTTTCTAGCGCGATCATTTGCGATCATTCCCGCGACCAAGCCGGAAGGCGGTCATCTCGGATTCGAGGCACGCCAGGATGTTGGCCACAATCGACCGCTCATCAGCTGAGACCGCTAGATCCAGATTTCGTAGAGCTCTGGCCAGCTGCCGGCAGAGGTCGGCGATCACGCCCAGTCGGCTCTCGAAGGTGATCGGCTCCGACACCGCCGCGGTGTCTTCATTCAGGGCGTCATCGACCTTGAGCTCGGGGTTCGAAAGCAGGCGATCGACTGCCCGCCGGACGTCGCGGGAGGTCAGCTCCGCGGCTCGCTCGATCAGCTCCGCCCGCTGATTCTTGTCGGCCAGACGCGAAATCTGGATCGCGTGGTCCTGCGGCAGCGGACGGACGAGGTCCAACTCCTCGGCGTCCAGGCGGAGAACGCCGACCTTCATCTTGCGCTGCGACTCGGAGATGCCGAGGGCCTCCTCGCTCTCGCGCCAAGGTGAGAGCGGGCCGACGATCGGCTTCCCGTCCGCGCCCTTGATGGTGTGGGTCTTGTGCCTGACCAGCAGCTTGCGCAGACCATCGAGATGCTCGACGAATTGCTCGCGATGCAGGATCCGTCTCTCATCGAGGGGCTGGAAGGGGACGAGCGACTCGCGCAGCAGCTGCTCGGCCACCGCGATGTCGCGGAGCGTCTTGTCGAGCAGAATGCAGTAGGCCTCCTCGACCAGGTCGAGGTCTGCTCTCAGGCGATTCTCCTCGTACTGCTTCTCGAGTCGCTCGAGGTAGCCGAGGTGGGGATGGATACGTACCAGGATCTCGAGCAACCCGGCCGCCTTCGCCGCCCGCCACCGCTGCTCGCCGCAGATGATCTGGTAGCGGCCGGGTATTCCGGGGGCGGGTTCCACCTCCAGCAGCGGCTGGTGGCGGCCGGCTTTCATTGAGCCGGACAGCTTGTCGACCAGGTCGACCGAGACGTTCACGCGAGGCTGTATCGGGCAGGGTTGGATCAGGTCGACAGGAACCAACGCGAGGCCTTCCGGAAGGCGCTGCTGGCCGATCACGCCGCGTCCCCTCCCGGATAGCGATTCGGCGACTCGCCTCGATTCACCAGAACCAGGTCGATCGGCTTTGAAAGCCTCCTTGCGTAAGTCAGCTCATGCGCCGTGCCGGCGCTCTCGCCGTCCCAGAAGACGAGGACCCGATCCGCCGATCGGATCATCTCCTCATCTCGCGCGAAGTACGCATCCGCGGCTGTGGGGTAACGATCAGTCATCGCGGTCCACACCTCCAGCCGGAGGCCAAGACGGATAGTCGCGTCACGAACTGCAGCCGACACGCCGTTTGTTCGACTGGTCAGGATCACGCCGGAGCGGGGCAGTGCCCTTAGCTTCGACTCGATGAGCTCGCGATCAGCGATGGTGCGGCTGCCGCCTACGAAGACCCTGAGATGTCGGGGCCGTTGTGGGTTAACGACGTCGACGCGGGCGGTTTCGGTCGTGAAGGCGAAGCCACCGTGCTCGCCACCCGTCCACTCTCGGTTCCAGATTGGTGTCAGCAGGTGGGGGTCAGAGTTTGACCCTCGCGTTCCTTTAATTAGTTGAAGGCGAGGCGGGCCATATCGATCGCTCATGCGCTCTCGCCTCCACCCGGCCGGCGCTTCCACCACTCGGGTTTCGCGATGCAGTCGCTCGCCAGGCGCTGCCCGCGCGGATGGCCGGGCATGTCGGCGAAGGCGACGCGACGAGGTGATCCTCCGATCTCCAACCACAACCCGCCAAGGCAGCCGACGGTCGCAATCGTTTCCAAGGCTGTGGTCCAGATCCGGCAGAGGTTGACGTTGGGCGGAAGGACCGGACCGATCAGGTCGTGGAGTTCGCCTTCGCGAACGCGGTTGGGAGCGACAAAGAGCACGTGATGGAGATCCGCGCGTCGGCGGCCGCGGAAGTAGTCGACATAACCGATCGCCTTCGTGCGGATTCGCCTTACGTGTTCGCTCCCACGGTCCCACTCCAGGTCAAATGTGATCTCGCGATCAGGCAGCAGATAGCGTCCCCACCCATCGGATGGTGGGCTGCCATCCCGCTCGCATGCCGCCCGACATGTCCGCTCACCGAGCCAGTGGTACAGACCTTGGTCGGACAGGTCACGCGCCGCCGCCGCCAGCTGCGTGAAGAACCCGTTGGCGGCGAGGTCGTGCCTGAGGTGGTAGGTCTGCTCCCTTGCGCGGCGAGCACGCTCGCTGACCGGTCTCGGATCCTGGCCACGCAGACTCGCGACGTGCCTTGCCCCTGACGTCGACAGCACGTATACGGCTGGCGTCAGCAGAGAGCCTTGACGTTGTTCCCGTGACCAGCGGTAGATCACTCCACGCCACAGGAGGTTTTTCATGCGTAGCTGAGCTTTCCTTTGACTGAGATGGAAGAGATCGGCGATGTGGTCGCTGTCCAGGTAGCGGTACTGATCGATCGCCAGCAGGATGGCCGACTCGCGGTCGGAGAGCGGTTGAGGACACACGGGTGTTGTGGGGGACAGTCCGCGCCCGATCGCATCGATTTGAACTGGAAATTGGCCCGTAACGCTCCTCATCAGCGACCCCCTTTGCGACCCCCTTTGCGACCCCCGGTGTCCGCCTTTGCGACGTCGTTCCGGGGCGAGACTTCGGGACCGTAGGTCCGGAACCGCTCCTCGATCTCTCTTTCGACGTCGGCCCGGGGCCGACCGCAGCGCTTCAAGGCGGCGGCGACGAGTGCAGCAGCGTGATCGACCCCCAGGCTGGGAGGTGCAGGAGGGGTCACCCCGGTAAACGGCCGCTCTGTCCGGCCGTCACGGAAGAGACGGACGGCGATCTGATACTTCTGCAGATTCAATAGCTGCTCTGCGCTCAGCCACGGGGAAAATTCGCGGGCGAGGCTGCGCGCGACACCGGGGCTGCCCTGGAACACCCACCGCGCCCGGGGGTTGGGG